>Ga0102591_1003139_pt1 | contig 15500 bp, 17 predicted proteins | sample AraplaCol_mCL_r2_2_FD_76860 | JGI IMG/M metagenome (GOLD analysis project Ga0102591, IMG submission 76860) | Arabidopsis root microbial communities from North Carolina, USA - plate scrape MF_Col_mCL_r2 (SPADES assembly) (version 2) | ecosystem: Host-associated > Plants > Roots > Endosphere... | reverse complement strand
TTTGTTGTTTAATATAAATGTTCGTAAACAATTGGTATCAGATACGGTAACGCAATTATTATCCTCCACGCAAAACCAACAATTAAATAGCACAGCGATACAAACTAGCAATCCACCTAGCCCTACTATGGACAATGGCGCAATCCATACCGCAGGAGATCATGCATCATGAGTGTCACGGGCTATTTAGCGCTTTATACGACATTAATGGGCTGGCAACAGTACCAAAATTTATGGGGTATTGCGGTTGGAACAGGACTGATTTATTTGCCTTTTATTGGCATTGTATTATCTTCAACTTTTCATCCGTTCGTTTCGATGGGTGCAAAAGATGCTGCACAGATTGCTTTAAGACGCTTAACGCTTAATATTTTGATGGCATTTTTAATTATTGAATTTGCGGCGGTTCCTACCGTTAATTTAGATCCCAAAGTGTTACATTATGAGCCTTTATGCCAAGCCAATAACCAAGTTGCTACGCCGGGACATACCGGTACAACGTATGATAATGCTTTTGCAGTACCAACAGGCGTGAAAGTACCTATTTTTTGGTATTTGGTGATGGCTTTTGCGAATGGTGTGACACATGCCGCTAATGTGGGATTACCTTGTGCGCCGATTGATTATCGGCAATTACACAGTCAATTAGATGTAGCCAAAATCCAAGATCCACAGCTCAAACAAGAAGTCAGCGATTTTTATAATAATTGTTATGTACCTGCTTATTCAGCCTATATGAGCAGACAGTTAACATCCGAACAACAAGCCCAAATTCAACAATCTGTTACCCAACATGGGCAAGACGATGTGAATTGGCTGGGTTCGCAAACTTTCTTAACGGTATCAGGATTATATGATGCTAATAAAGCACAAAGTCCAGTAAAAGGATTTAATTATCAGGAGAACCGAGATTTTGAAGAAGGACAAGTGGATAATCATTCAACATGGGGAACACCTGATTGTAAAGCATGGTGGAGCGATTCTGAAAACGGATTGCAAGGCCGTTTAAAGCAAACATTGCCAACCGATTTAATACAGAGCCTTTTGCATTTAGGCGGAGATCATGATCAGCTGCAAGAAGCGGCTGTTAAGACGTTAATAAAGCATAGTTTTATGCCCAACCAATCCATGAGCGATCAATTGCGTGGTTATGAATCCCTTAATGATAATGCTTCAGGAGATTTCTTGAGCCGTTTTGTCGGTGCGCCAATGGGTGTTGCTTATGAAAGCTTAAGTTTTTATCCGAAACTACATTTATTAATTAATGCGTTACCTGTGATTCAAGGTGCTTTACTGTTTGCTTTGTATGCTTTTTTAGCGTTAGCCATTCCTTTTTCAAGTTATAGAGTAGGTTTTTGTATTACAGGCGCAATTGTTATTTTTTCTGTTATTTTCTGTTCTTACTTGTGGAACCTTACGGCTTGGTTTGATAATTATTTAATTCAAGCATTATATCCGAGTTTAGATAATTTACCCGGCATGGGAGGCATTTTCGATAATGCGGGGCAAAGCGCGAATGAATTATTTGTCGATATGATTATTGGCACACTTTATATTGTGTTGCCAATATTGTGGATGTCTGTAATGGGGTGGGCAGGATTTCAAGCAGGAAATCATATCTCAAACTTAGTTAGCACGATGTCATCACCTTCTAAATCAGCGGGTGAAAGAGGAGGAAATATTGCTACTAAGCGTTTACCTTAAGGTATTGAATAGCCTAAAAAGGTGAGCTTTTTTTATCATTAGAGGGTTGAACGCCACCAAACATATCTTGTGGTGGTTCTCCAAATACAGGGCCACCAAACATATAAGGACTTTTTTCCTGAATTTCTTCATGTTTTTTTGTCCGAGTATTCAATAAAAACACCAAGGCATTTTTATAAATACATTTGATAGTTAATAAAAATCCTCTGATAAATAAAAAAATAATATTAATAATTTTATGAGCTAATAAAGAGAAATTTTGTTTGTCTTGTTTTAATCGAAATAAAAAGCAACCTATTACTAATAATAAGCTAGGTATAAGTAGCAACCAGCCTATGATAGCTATATTGGTTAACAACACCATGGATTTAAAGGTAAGCGCTATTTTCATAATGAGCCAACCAATACCTAAACCACAATAAGCTATAGTGGAATATTTTTTACAGCGATCAGTACGATGCTCTGGCTTGAGTGCTAGCCCTGCTAAAAAATTAGCGACACCAGCAATAAGTGCCAGTGGTGTTAAAAGATGAAACCAATCAAAAGCATCCATTAATTTCTCCTGTAAAGTAGGTTTTGGAGTATTACATGCGTCGATCTTTATTCATAACCATTCTTGGATTAACTAGCTTAATTGGAGCGACTTTATTGGGTTTATATGTTCTACATTTTAACATGAAAATTAACCCACAGCCGAGTTCTATTAACCATGCAATGTCTTATTTTGTGCTATGGCGTTGTATTTTATACGGCGGATTGTGCTTAGTTTGGCCAATATTAATGCATTGGCTAGGCCGTTTTAAAAAATGGGATATTGCTTGGATTAAGATTTTAGCAAAACAACAATATTGGGTATTGTTGTTTTGCATCGCTACTGAATTACTTGTTATTCAGTCGGATTTAAACATGCTAGTAAAAGCTATTGTTGCCATGTTTTATCTCTAAAAATACCAAAAATTTAACCATGAAAAGAAAATTATTTACCGATTTACAAGCAGCTGTGCTGAAATTAAAAGCTAATCCTATTTTAATAAAAGATATTCTTTATCCGAAAGCACGATTAACACGCTTATTAGAATTATTGCAAATATCGCGTGAAAATTCATTAACGATAGCTGAAAAGCAAATTTTAATGGCCTTGTTAAACTTTGCTGTCAAAAATCACGATGTACTATTAGCAAATGCACTACAAGCGGAAATAGCAAGCCGTCAAAATTTACCATTGCCCCATGGAACCAATTTAACAGAATGGGGCTTGTTAGATGGTTAAGCTTAAAATTATTTATAAAGGATTAATTTACTTTATTGTGTGTTTATCAGTTGTGCCTTTTTCAATATCTGCTACGGCGGCCACATCGAATGGCAATTCTCAAGGTAATATTACTATTGTAGAATTTTTAGATTACCAATGCCCTCACTGTCGGCTAATGACCCATACGCTGGAACAAGTTATTCAGCAACATTCTGATATACGCATTCTTTATAAACCTGTTCCTCTTTTAAATCAGGCTTCATGGTTAGAATCTCAAGCAGTGTTAGCAGCGCATTATCAAAAAAAATCAGAATTAATGCAATCCTGTTTGATGAAAATGTCGGTAACAAGAGATCTTGATTCCATATATCGCTGTTCAAAATGGGCAGGTACTAATAAACAACAATTAGTGCAGGATATGAAAAAGCCAGCTATTCAGCAGGAATTAATGCAAAATATCCAAGATTTTCAAGCTATTCAAGGTGTTGGATTGCCAACGTTATTGGTTGGAAAAACTCATGCAGCAATGCCAATGTTTCGCTTTACCGGCGAGATCACAATTAAGAATTTGCAATATGCTATTCAGCAATTAAAACCCTAAATTATATTATGTTTTCATTTAAAGTTTTTACCAAAAAATCAGCTGTTTCAATTAAAGCGCTGGCAGATGATGTTTTGCCAGTAAAAAATGCCGATGCTTTATTAAATCCACACATGAATAAGCTTTATCAACTAAAGCATTTGGTCAGTGTAACGCCGGAAGATTATCAACATTATTATATGGATTTAATTAAATCCGTAGCACGCTTATTTCAGCAATTGCCAAGCCCATACTATGAAAAATATCCTAAAGAAGGCGATTTATTAAAGCTCACTTTAGAGCGTATGATTACCGCTTTAAAATTACGCCGTGCTTATATGTTACCGGCAGGCGCCGATACGGAAACGTGTTACAAAGAACAAAATGTATGGACATATGCTATTTTTACCGCCAGCGTATTAAAAGATGTATTGCAAGTCAGTGCTTATTTTGAAGTTTCTATCTTAGACAGCCACCGTGTTTTTAACTGGAATGTAAAAGAACAACTCTTTTTATCAGAAGGCCAACATTATCGCTATACTTTAAAAACTGCTCCGGTTTGGCAACCAATAGAACATAATTATTTACTTTGTGAATCCTTATTACCGGCTATCGGATTAATGTGGTTAAGACAGCATCCACAACTTTTTGAAGAATGGCTGCAAATTATAAATGGGGAGGTAACAGTAACCAGTAAATTATGTGAAATTATTCAAAACGCAGAAAGTTATTTAAACCAGAGCTCTTTAAAAAATAATGAGGTCGAATCCCCCATTATTTTAAATTCACTAAAAAAAGATAAGGGGCAAGGGGAAATGATTTCTGCAAAGAGCAATAAAGTTGAAGCAGCTAAAACCAGCCATGAATCTGCATTAGAAAATTCTTTGCTGCAAGAGAACTTACAAACTGAGCTAGAAAAACCGGTAGCCTCTAAACCGGATGATAAAGCGGAAGCCTTTATCCTGTGGCTAAAAAATAGCCTTGCTAATAAAAAGCTTTCCATAAATGAAAAGGATGCACTTGTCCATTTGGTGGCAGAAGGTCTCCTGCTGGTATTTCCTGCAATTATCGAGATATTTATCGCGGATACCCGAAAACAGGAAACAGTAACCGCTGAACAGCCTTCAACGTATCTCAAGTATTTTACCAAAAGCCATTATTTTTTATCCAAAAGTAAGAAAAAGCTTTTACATGGTTATTACGTGGGTGATTGGCATGATCGCAACACGATTGAGGGGCTATTAATAACGCCTGCTTATTTATTTAAAGAAACAGCCTTACCGCCCTTAAATGAACAATTGCAATCCGATTTTAACATTCATGATTAGAGGTTAAGCTTATGATGACAGCAGCCATTCATCATCCACAGACTCAAACGACTGTACAAGCAACTGGGCTCCAAAATAAAGAAGTTTTACTTGCGAATGATAAATTTTCCGATCTGCAAACACCAGGCCGTTTATTGCAGCAAGGCACATTGACTTTGCAAACACGTTTAGCGCAACATTACTTTAAAGGCAGACCAGGAAAAGCAACCGGAATTACTCAATTTAGTCGAGGTGTGCGGAAAATTTGGCAAGCCGCTGCAGAAGATGATCCGTATGCCGATTTATTTTTACTCCGGATTGAAGATTTGATTGTAAAAACACGGCGTACTTTTCAACAGCAAATAGTCCAGTATCGTCAGCTCTTAAATCCTATCGAAGGTATTCAATTTGCAGTAATGAGTACACAAAAACCCATACACCTTGCACTGCGTTTTAGTACGTGTTATGGCCATTTTGCTAGTATCTTACTTGCAGAATTTGATCAATTAGCGCGCTGTGTATTAAGCGCGAAATATGCAGGTCTCATGTCTCCTCCAGAAGCAGATATCGTATTACGTCAAGCGGGTAAAGCATTGCGACGTATTTTCATGCGACCGTTTAATTGGAAACACTTGCGCTTAACACGAGAAGCTGTCAAACAGCAAACCGAAGTGGCTCAGCAAGCGTTTCAAGCTATGGGGAAATTACCCGCGCCAGTATTAGCCGGTACATTGCGAGCACGTTATGCCCCGTTAATTAAAAAAGTTTCCTCGCCTGTATCAATTGAAAAAATATAAACATTCTTAAGAGGTTATTACCATGCCTTTTCCTTTACCGCCTGTATTGACTGCCAATAATGATAAACGTTCATTGACCTATGGATTACGTTATTTACAAACGGATCAACGAACATTATTGCAAAACCGCATCACCCGTTATGAAAATTGTGAAGTATTAGCCAGTGGTATCGTATCACTTTCTAAAGAAGATTATGAAAAGCGCATACAAGCTGCTTGTCAGGAAGTCATGGATCATAATAATTGGACAGCTGTAAATCAGCTGGTTCAATTTGAATTAGCCGAACAACGAAAAACCAATACCTATTATTGGTACAAAGAATGGCAAAAAGCTTTGCAGCAAGATGCTTTTTGGCAAAAATGTGCTTTATCGACCAAGATTGCGAATGATGCGGCAAAGCTCACTGAATTAAAGCATTTGCAACAAGCGTGGCAACGACATGGTCAATTTGCGCATTTTACCGCTCCTGTTTTGCTGTATGCCGCAGAGTTATTAGCCGATATTGAATTATCATTAAAAGCAGCATTCTTAGAATTTCAGCAACAAAGCGAACAGTTGCCTGTAATGCATCGACAACAGTATCAAACCTATTTTGAGGAAGCTTTCAAATATATTGCTATTGAAAAACAGGCATTGACGCAGTCGATGTTTGCACGGCTACAACTCATGTGGCAAAACCTACAGTTTAATCAAGATGACGTTGTGGTGGATATTATTCAAAAATTAAAAGCATTAGGCGCGTTAAAACCAACCACTTCACTAGATAAACAACGGCCAGCCAGTGAATTTCAAGCAAAAACAATCAAAGCCTTTCATGCCTATATTAATGTAAAAGGTAGTGCTGAATTAAAGACGCAATTAAATAATTTATTAACGATAGCTCATCAGCCGACGATTTTAATTATGGGTAAACAAACCCCAAATCATTATCTATTGCTTCCGCAAACGTTAGCCAAATATGTGCCAAACTCGCCTAAAAAACCGGCTTGGTTGTTTAAAGGCCATCAATGGCGTTATGAGTTCTTTGTCAATAAGACAGCGCTCTTGCTAAAATTGTCGCGATTAGCTCAATTGCAAATTCCATTTAAAAATCGTCAGTCCTTGTCCAAAGATGTTACCTGGCAAGAGTTAGCAGCCATACAAGAATGGTTGATAAAAGAGCAAGCTTTTTTAAAAAAACCCTTTGTAGGTTGGAAAAGTCTGTTCAGACAAAAAAGCCAGCAATTAGGCGCTGAGTGGAAACAGTTTTTGTGTCAGCAACAGCAAGCACTACTTCAAAAACAAATGATGTTATTAGAACAATGGGTGGCAGCTCCGCCTATTGTTCATCTTTTTAATCGTTGGGCTTACACACCAGAAGAACGTCAAGCTTTACGAGCAAGCATCCATCAGCTAGAAAAGGGGATGGCTTTTTATGCCACTGAGCGTGATCGTGAACATTTCATAACGCTTAAACGTAAAGTAATCAATCAATTAGCACGCGATCAACAGTTTCACGAGGCTTATCTTAATGCTGAAGATTATTTGCGTCATTTAGCTAAGCATGAAGGAATAGCCGACGAGCATTACCACCATCTAATAAATTATTATCTAAAGCTGAATGTTGAACAACAAGGAGCTTTTTATCAAGTTCATCAAATGGAATTTGCTCAAATTAACCAACAATTCACTACCTTTTTACAATCATCTGTTCAACAACAATTAGCTTTTATAGCGGATGCAAAAAAAATCAAGCCGCTAATGCAATACCAGCAGCTCTTAGGTCATCTTAAGGATACAACAATTAATAATAACGTACAGCTTTTCTTAAGTATCACGCTTAAAGAATATCAACAGTACTTGACTACGGTCGTTAATGAGAACGCTATCCATCAAGACCAGTTAATAGCTTATGAAGCGATGCTGGAAAAATGGGTGACAGCAGAGCAAATGGTGGATTTGATTCAGGCTAAATTGCAACGGCAAGCACTCATGGCGCCAGCAAAGCAGACGGGAGAATTAACTCAACCGTTAAGCCAACCTATTGTATCGGATATGGCGGTAACGTTAGCACAAAAACGCCAAGTCTTTGCTGAAAGATGTCAACAACAAGTTGAAGACCGGTTAACTTTACAGACACTTACCCAAAAGAATGAGCAAGTATTAATAGCAGCGCAACAACAATTAATCAACAGCGAGCAGCTTAATGAAGTTTGTTTATTAACTAATGCTAAAATACAACAGCATTCTAAAAGTAATATTATGAGTTTAGAAAATCAAGTTAAAGACCAATTTAAAAAATTAACTTTTCAAGTTAATCCATCAATCTCTACTTCACCATTTCCTTCTTGTTCTATGTAAATGGATTTTTGCCTTGTTTAACTTAAAAATTTTCGGAGTCTGACAATGAAATATTCTACGCGTGCGTTTAAAGAATTACTGTTACAAATTATCCAGCGCTTTGAAAGCAATTATCGTGACACGGTATTGCAGCAAAAAGCTGCCCTTTATAAAAAGGACTTAAGACAAGCCATCGCGCGGACCGCCACCAGCACCTTATTATGGACAGAAGTGTATCGTATGGTAAAAAAGATGCCTTACTTTTTTTCAAAAATTGGCTACTTAACAGCGGATTTAGCAGAGTTTTTAAAAGATAACACGTACCGGGATTGTATGGAAACCGATGATTATGAAAAGGCAGAATTAGAAGCCTTTCAGCAAACGCCGTTAACCCCGAATGGTTTGGCGACCGCTGAGTTAAATGTGCAGCTCAAAAAGGAGCAGGCCAAAGTGAAAAGCTACTCAGACCTGATGACGCAGGTGATAACTGAAAAAAATACATTAGCGGTTAAATTGAAGGATGAAATGGAAAAAGTACGAAATTATCAAAAAAAGCTACAAGATTTATTTGGAAAATGCAGTAATAGCGCTCAATCATCTGGTTTTATCGAGGATAAGCAGCTTATCACGGAACTTCAACAATTTAATGAAGCATTACTGAATGAAAATGAGCAATTAGCCAATGCAAACCAGCAATTGCATAAAAAATATGAGGACATGTTGGCTCTAAATAAAAAGCTAAAAGAGCGTTGTGATCAATTAGAGCAAAACTATAAAAGCCTTTCCAAAAAAATGGATGAGCAGAATGGCGCCTTTGACAGTAAAATTTTGCAAATTCAAGAGCAATTAAAATTAGAAATGGATAAACGTTTCAAAGAAAGGGAACAGCCGCCCACCAGTGGTAGCCTTCATGCATTGCCACCCGCAAGCCATTTAAATAGCTTAAATTCAAGTAAATTTAATTTAACCTAACTTTGTCATAGTGGTTTTACAGTCGTTGCCTTGTGCGACTTTAAAATACGAGGTAAGCGCTATGGGGCTATGAAATCAGCGCGAAAGTAAGTAATTACTTTTAGTCCATAGCAATACAATTTTTTGTATTGTACATCGTACACAGAGTTACCTTCGGGTAATTCATTTTTATTACACCTGTCCCTATGGGAAATTGCATTTCCCATAGGAATGCTTTTTCTCCATAGGCGATATTTTTATCACTTAAGGAAAAATACACCATGAGTACTTTTAATGAAGTCTTATTGATCGGTCATTTAGGGCAAAATCCGGAAATTTTTCGGATTGGTAATAAACCACCGTTTGCTAAATTACAGCTGGCGACCAACAAACGTTGGGAGAAAGACGGTAAACAGTATGAACGTACTGATTGGCATACGGTATTATTTCCGGCTCGTCTGGTGAATGTTGCTGAAAAACACCTTAAAAAAGGCAGCAAAATTCTTATCAAAGGCGAACTGCAAACCCGCAAATGGCAAGACAAAGAAGGTAAACAGCATTTGGCTACGGTTATCAGTAGTCATCACTTCCGCTTTTTGGATAAAGCCAATAAGGAAGCGCTGAATATCCCTATCGAGGACGTTGAAACAACCAATGAAGATATCGCTTTAGAGGAGGCTGAAATTCCTTTTTAAATTTCAGTTTCAGTAAGTCTATCTTGACAACATCCCTAGAGGAAATATTCCTCCAGGGATGTTTCCTCTTTTCTTGATATAAAGAGGAAATTCTATGTTAATTAATTTTTTAACGAATGCACATATTATTCATCGTCATGGTCAACAATTAATTATTTTGCTCAATAATCCGATGACTGGTTATCAACAGTATGCGGTCATTTCACCAGATAAAGACTGTTGGTATCAGTTAACTTGGTTAGGTATTCCTAATCAACGGATACCTAAACGGGTAGATTGCTGGGCATGGATACAACCTTCACAAACAGGCTTTACTTTGTATTTATCAGGTAATGGTCAGCAATGTATAGGACATTCGACTGACGATGAACCGATTGAACATTGGTACAATCCCAAAACACAGCGATCATGTTTAATCATGCCTTATGGCAATACCTATCGACTTTCTGAATATAGCATGGATACACCGGTAATGAGTTTACCGATGAACCGTGTATCTGAAAAGTGGTCGATTCGATTTGCAACATTGCCAATCTTTGGATAAATCTTTTCTTAACCACCCCAAGGGGAAATACTCCTCTTTGGGAATATTTCCTCTTTAATTTTTTAGAGGAAATAATGTATGAGTACTTTGTTATTAACAGGTATGGGTCAACTCAATGGTTTGATTGAAGAAAATAATAAAATGATGGTGCAAATTAGTAAGCTAGCAGATCGTGAACAACGAGAAGTGACCTTGCTGAATTGCATGGTAGAAAATAAAACGGTTTTAGATTTTTTAAAACAGTATCGAAAAGTTTTATCGTTAGGCCATCCTATTATTTTACAATTTTCAGCCAATTATTTGGAAACAGAATGTGTTCAACATTGTTTGGATGAAAATGATGCAGATCATATTACGCATATCAAAGCACAATTAATGGCAATTAATGCGCTCTATGTTGATGGGGTACCATGTTACCAACCTTAAGCATACGCTTTAATTAATCATTAAACGTTTTTTAATCCATTACCTAGGAGGTTTTCAGCCCTCCTAGGGATTGATTTCCTCCTAAATTTTTAAGAGGAAATCACTATGAATAATGTAATAACGTCTGAAGCGATTCAACCCATTTTAAAACAGCCTATTACAGAAATTTCATTGGCAGAGCAAAATGAAATTATCTACTATGCGTTAAAGTGTCTGGAAACTCGTTTTCAGTACAGTTCTAATCCTTTGCAATCACCTTATGAGGTTAGGGAATATTTACGCCTACAGTTAGCGCCGGAGCCTAATGAAGTTTTTGCGGTGATGTTTTTAGATAATCAAAACCGTGTTCTAGCATTTGAAAAACTCTTTTATGGGACTATTAATGCGGTGACAGTACATGCAAGGGTTGTCGTACAACGAGCGCTCGCTCATCAAGCGGCAGCTGTTATCTTTGCGCATAACCATTCTTCAGGACATACCGAACCTAGCCAAGGTGATCGGCATGTGACTGAAGAGCTTAAAACCATCTTGAAATTAATCGATGTTAGAGTGTTGGATCACTTTATCGTATCGGTGCAAGGAATATTTTCCTTTGCAGAACAAGGTTGGCTTTAAGCATTTACCCCACAGAGAAACAGTTTTATGATAAAGCTGTTTCTCAAGTTTGGGCGTTAGCTAAATAAAAGTATAAAAATATTTTTTAGGGTTTAGTAAAAAGGGCTATGTATCACTTTTAACTAAAATCTAAAAAATATTTTTGTTAACGTTAAGACTTATTTGGTCAAGCCATTATTAACACTCAATCGATAAAATCCTATATAATCATGTCAACATAATAAAAATTTTGACTACAAATTCTTATGTTAAAAATAAGCGTGTGTTTATAACTCGTGATTGAAAGCCTAAAGACACACGCCATCAATGCGCTAGCCTTTAAGAGCACAATAATCTAATCACATAATGCTTATACTTTACTGAATTTTATGAGGAGTTAGCATGTTAATATTAACACGTCGTCTCAGTGAATCGCTGATGATCGAAGACGATATCAAAGTCACCGTTTTGGGCGTGAAAGGCCATCAAGTTCGCTTAGGTATAGAAGCGCCTAAAACGACGTCTGTTCATCGCGAAGAGATATATCAACGCATTCAAGCACAACAAAAACAACCCTCATCAGAAATGAGAAATACCAGCAAACCTGATGAGCTTGTAAGCTTTGATGTTCATAAAAACGTGTCTCGGCGAAAATAGAACAAAAGTACTGTCTGCACTAGTAGAAAGGCCAGAGCAGACAGTAGGGTCCTTGTAATTCGCTCTTTCACTCCTTGAATGAGGAAAACTAGAGTAAGCTTTTCTATAGAAAGCTACCATAGCCGATAGCTGAATCGGTCGTCCGTTATTTCTCATCTTTTTAAAAATATAATGAAACTTATATAGATATTAAAAAGTGAATAAAATACTAAGTCAGCTAGATAAGTGCTAGATACTATTACTTAATTCAAACGTAAACATTTATCTTGTCGATATAAAGAATAACGGCGTAAACCGTTACCTTGTATGGGCTGCTTAGGCAGCCCATGTTAGCGCCTCCCCTGATAATATTTTAAGAAAAGACTAGCAGGCGCGAAACGCGCCTACGTTTACGTAGGTGCTACGAAACACTGCACACTTGTTTAAGACTCGTCCTTTCAAGCAGGTAGAAAATGTAAAGTAGCACTCAGGTCCCAATACCGTAATTACTCAAGCAAGGTTTGAAGGTGAGGAAGAAAAGTTCCGCGTCGAGCGGACGAAAATGAGAAGATAACGATAAAAGCATTTTGTCGCGTCACTGGCTTTGCGTCAGCATAGGCAGTGACGCGACATCGTCGCGTTCCAAAAAGCTAGGCCGCATGCGGCCTTCGGGTTAAAAAATTTTTAAAATTACCAGTGCTCAAGAAGTGAAAATCTCAAAATGGTTAATTTTTATTCGAAACTCATTGATGTTTGATGGAAATGTTTAAGGATTACTATGCAAAGGTAATGGTCAAAGATTATTTTTCCTGAAAAACCCAAGTCACCTAAAAATATTCAAAGTCGTTGCCTTGTACGACATTAAAATACAAGGTAAGCGCTATAGGAATTCTGTAACCGGCGCAAAGGCTTTGGCCTTGGATTCATAGCAAGGTAACTCACTATCTTGCGTATCATGCCTAAGGATATAGCTATGAGTAGCCATATTATCTTTATTGTAAAAAGTTAACTTTTTACGATTTCAACACTTGGTGTTTTAACGCTAACGGTTTGCCGTCAAGGTAAACACTTTATCTATCGCCGTGTTACACCAATTAACGTAATACATTCTTAGCTAAGATTGTTATTAATTTATCGTGTTAGCTATTAAGTCTGTATATTAATTTAAATGCTATAAGTTATGAGGTTTAAACAAAATTTACTATGAATTTAAAAAAATTATTTTTTTACCAGATAAAAAATATCAATAAAATTTAGATGGTTAAATAGGATTATATTTTAATTTTACCTATAAGCATAATAAGGGCATCAAAAATGTAAAGCGATTATTAATTTTTAATAAAGGAGAAAGCAATGAAAATACCACAAGCTATTGATAATGCAGACAATAACGTTGATAGTAATCAACCAAGTAAAGAAGAACACAGTTATTTTATTAACAATAATAATTTCGAGAAATTGAAGCAATTACAACAAGAACTTTACCAAGCATTAGATATTTCAATCAAAATACGCAAAATCGCCAATTTATTAATCACAGAGGACAATATACACAAATTAAAAAATCAGCTATTAGAACAATATAAACTATAAAAAATTAATCATACCCATGGCTGTCAGTGAAAGTAATGCGCTTTCCTGGCAGGCGGTCATTGACCGCATCGCCAGAAACAGAATACCAATTTTGTTTCACCCTAAAGTGTCCGTCGTGGCGAAAGCCACAGTATTATAGCTGTTAGGCAGTTGTAAACTGGATACTTAACACTCACCAAAACCTCTCTCGGGATAAGCGATAACAAACTATTACCTTATAAAAATAAACCAATTACTTATGGCTATCAAGCACCAATTACAGCAAAGTATTTACTCCATTATCAAGCACAATCGAGACGGCTCCTTCGCAACGCAAGCTGCAAGGCGAGAAATCCTTTTTCTAGCTTCGAAAGAATTAGTGGAAGGCGGTTATAAACTAAAAAATGTTCAAGGGTTAAAACAAAAGCATATTTATTATCTTAATCAGCTCTGGCAAGAACGAAAATTAAGCAATGGCACGATGAAAAATCGTAATGCCCATTTGCGCTGGCTCTGTGAAAAGCTTCATAAAGCAAATTTAATGCCAACCAATGATGAATTGAAAGTGGGTAAGCGTCGATATGCTAGTAATGCTGACAATAAAGCCATTGAATTAAAAGATGGTAATCTCGCCAAGGTTACAAATCCATTCATTTATATATCACTTCATTTACAACGACACTTTGGATTACGACGTGAAGAATGTATTAAATTCAAGCCTTGTGTTGCTGATAAAGGGGATCACATTTTTTTAGAATCTACTTGGTGTAAAGGTGGGCGCTCCCGTACTGTGCCTATTCTAACTGAAGAAGCCCGCTATTGGTTAGAGCAAAGCAAAAAATTAGTAAATTATTCAAACAGTGCATTAATACCCGATAGTAAAACTTATAAGCAACAAAAAAAACTTTATGAAAATCAGACAAAGGCAGCGGGTTTTAAGCATCCTCATGGATTGCGCCATGCTTATGCACAACAGCGTTATAAAGAACTAACTGGCTGGGATTGTCCTAAAGCAGGTGGGCCTATTTCTAAAAAATTAACAAGAGAACAAAAAGCTAAAGATAAAGTTGCTCGATTAACTATTAGTCAAGAGCTTGGACATTGTCGTGAGCAAATTCTAGTGAATTATTGTGGGCGATAATTATTAAAAAAAATGAAATTCATACTTTAGAGTTCGACATGGTAAAGAAGATAAATCTACTAAATAATTTTGATTCATCAGCCAACCTTCATTGTAATGCCAAATCAATTTTCGGATGACTTTCATAATATATATACTTAATTCATTAAGGTTTTCAGTTTTTACACAGCAGCAAAACACCGGAATTTTTCTGTCAACAGCGTTTGCAAATTAGCTTTATGCCGATCAGGCATTGGTGAATGCTCTTGATGAAACCATCGCAATTATAATCTCCGTTTCGCTCACTTGCTTTTTGCCACGATAACCACATAAACCTAGGTTTGGAACTCAACAAGCGATTTTTTTCACTTGCGCCATTACCGCTTCTACGATGTGTCCATCATAACAATTTTGCTCAAAATTCATAGCACCTACAATTAAATGGGAATTTTTGATTTTAGTAATTGAAGTATTTTACTCCAAATTTATAACGCTTATGTGCTTTGCTTTTACTCATAAAATCAGTATGTAGTTCATGTAAACTATAGATCTTATTTTTATTATAACGTTGTTGCTTTGAAATCCATACGTCTAATTCAAAATCTTTAGCTTCTGACAATAACATGTCTGCCGGCATTTTATGCTGCAATCCACGCAATAAAATGCTAGCTATCGTCTTCAATCGCTTCGAGGATTTCTTTACTTTTTTATGATTACGCGAATGTTCCTGAAAACATAGAGTCAATAAATGTTACTTTATTTTTGTGCGCCAATTTATCGTCGTGTGGAAAAGTCACATGCTTTTCTTGCACGATAGTATCAATGCAGGTTTTTATATGATTTTCTAGATAGCAGTAATGCTAGTAAGTTCATTGATGACGGGCCATAATCCTTCTTCTAAATCCCACCAAACCCTTTTTCTGGCATTCTCTTTGTCTTATTCCCATAAAATGTAGCCATTTTCAAAGAGAGTTTTCTAAGCTAATTTAATAATATCAACTT
>Ga0102591_1003136_pt1 | contig 15532 bp, 14 predicted proteins | sample AraplaCol_mCL_r2_2_FD_76860 | JGI IMG/M metagenome (GOLD analysis project Ga0102591, IMG submission 76860) | Arabidopsis root microbial communities from North Carolina, USA - plate scrape MF_Col_mCL_r2 (SPADES assembly) (version 2) | ecosystem: Host-associated > Plants > Roots > Endosphere... | reverse complement strand
CCGGCGAGCGCGTGGCCCTGGTCGGGCCGACGGGCTCGGGCAAGTCGACCTTCGTCAAGCTGGTCCAGCGCCTGCACGACCTGCAGGACGGAGAGATCGTCATCGACGGCCAGGACGTCTCGAAGGTGACCCAGACCAGCTTGCGGCGCGCCATCGCGGTGGTGCCGCAGGATCCGGCCCTGTTCCACCGCTCGCTGTTCGAGAACATCGCCTACGCCAAGCCGGACGCCACCCGGGAAGAGGTCGAGGCGGCGGCGACCAAGGCCCGGGCCCACGACTTCATCCTGCGCTTGCCCAAGGGCTACGACACCCTGGTCGGCGAGCGGGGCGTCAAGCTGTCGGGCGGCGAGCGCCAGCGCGTGGCCATCGCCCGCGCTTTCCTAGCCGACGCCCCGATCCTGGTTCTGGACGAGGCGACCTCGTCGCTGGACGTCGAGACCGAGGGCCTGGTCCAGGCCGCCGCCGAGGCGCTGATGGAGGGTCGGACCACGATCGTCATCGCCCACCGCCTGTCGACCGTGCGCGGCGCCGACCGGATCCTGGTCTTCCAGAAGGGCCGCGTCGTCGAGGAAGGCCGCCACGCCGAGCTGGCCGCCAAGGGCGGGGTCTATGCCCGGCTGAACGCGATCAGCGCCGGAGTGGCGTAGGCCGGATGTCGGTGGGCAGCCACACGCCAGGGCCTTGGGGGATCGCGCCCTTGCAGCCGTCGCCGGCGGGCGACAGCACCAAGCGCTGATCACCAACCAGGAGATCGCTGCGCGGCGTCGGCGCGTCCATCTTCACCGTCCCGGCTTTCAGGGCCGCGTCGATGTCGACGCCGGGACAGGAGGAACTGGTCTGCGCGGTTCGCCGCCAGCCGTGGTCGGTGGACTTGAAGATGTCGAAGCTGCCGCCGCTGGCCAGCAGCACCTCGTCGGTTCCGTCGCCGTCGACATCCAGCACCAGGGCCGAGCATTGCATGCCGGCGAAGGTGCAGGCCGAATCCGAGCCGTTGGCGGTCCAGTCCTGGGTGCGGAAGCTGGCCGGCAGGGCCTTGCCGGTCGGATAGATCTTCATGTCGCCGAAGTTGGGGCCGCGGTTGGCGGGGGCGTAGGTCTTCTCCTTCATCGCCGCCGCTTCGCGGGCGCGTTTGGCGACGTCGGTGTTCCGGTCGGCCTTCAGCCTGTTGAGCGCGTCGCGGCCATAGCGGCCGCTGTCGAAGCGCAGGAACTGGAAGTCGAACTTGCCGGCCGAGACCTTGCCGGTCTCCAGACGTTTGACCTGACTGTTCACCGATAGCCGCGCCGGGTCGGCGATCGGGGTGAACAGGCCGATCAGCAGCAGCACCGCGACCACGGCCATCGCCAGGTTGGTCGGCTCCAGCCCCTTCAACCAGGCGCCGGGCCGCACGGCGGCGATCGCGTAGCCCAGCGCATAGCCCGTCGCGACCAGCACGAAGGCGGCGGCGAACACCCGCTCGGGCGTCAGGCCGTACTGGTCGATCCGCAGGTGAAGAGCGTAGCCGGCCAGGACCGCGATCGGGATCAACAGCCCGCCGGCGATGCGGGCGGCCCAGCGCAGCACGACCGGACCGGGCTCGGTCCCGTCCTGGTAGGCGGCGTTGATCAGCACGATCAGGTGGGCGGCGGCCGAGAGCAGCAGGGCGGTGGCGGCCTTGGTCTTCCAGAGGGGCGCCAGGCCCGTGAACGGCAGGCTGGCCAGGAAGCCGGCCGCGATCAAGGTCATCAGCGGCAGCAGCCAGGCCAGCAGGGTCAGGGCCACGATCCGCACGCCGCGCACCAGGCCGGCGCGGACGTCGGTCAGCTGCACGGCGGCGGCGAACATCACGCAGGTGGCGGGCATGGCGAAGGCCGCCTCGCCGATCAGCTTCTGGATCGCGTCGATGCCGATCAGCTTGAACAGCGCCCCGCCCAGAAACAGCAGGAGCCAGAACACGGCGGTGAAGGCCAGGGACAGGGCCAACTGCACCCCGTGCATCCAGGCCAGGTCGAAATAGTCCGCATAGGGCGCCACGGGCTTGCGCGCCGCCTCGGCGGGCTGGATCAGGTGATGGGCGATGAACAGCAGCGCCGCCACGGCCGGGAACACCGGCGGCGACAGGGCCCCAGCCCCGATCCGGTCGGGCGCTGCGCCGGTCCACGCCCCGTGGGCGGCCAGGACCGCCGCCGCGACCGTGGCGACGAGGCTCCAGCCGATCAGCGGCGCGCGGCGCATGGCCGACAGCCCCGCCAAAGGGATCAGCGGAATCATCAGGGCGCAGACCAGCAACGGCGCAAACAGCAACGGTTGCGTGGCGGGCCAGCTCTTGGTGTCGTCGGCCTTGTGGAGGAGAAAGAGCAAAATTCCCTGGGCCAGGCCAAGGGCCAGCCGCGTCACGGCGGTGGTTCGCACCGTCTTGGCGTCCATGGCGTCCATGTCCGGCGTCTCCCCTTTGCTTGCGGGCACAGCACCACGCCAGGGCGAGATTGTGAAGCTGGACAGTGGAAGAGTGTCGGCGCGGGCCTCTTTCGATCGTCCTTGGTTAGCGGCCGGTTGGCCGCCCCGCTGAGACAACGACAGGGATGATGACGATGATGAAGCCGCCCGCCGCCTCGATCGACGACTACCTGGGCAAGCTGCCGTCCGACCAGCGCGCCGCCCTGGAAACTCTGCGCGGCCAGATCCGCGCCCTGGCGCCCGAAGCCGAGGAAACGATCAGCTATGGCCTGCCGACCTTCAAGCTGAAGGGCAATCTGGTGCATTTCGGCGCGGCCGCGAAGCACTGCGCCTTCTATCCGGGCGGGGTTGTGGCGCAGTTCGCCGACCGCCTTGGCGGGTTCGAGACCGCCAAGGGCACGATCCGGTTCCAGCCCGATACGCCGCTGCCGCCCGACTTGATCCGCGACATCGTCGAGTATCGCGTGGCCGAGAATGAACGGATCGCCGCGGAGAGGGCGGCGCGGAAAAAGGGCTAGCGCGCCAAGCGTCCGTCTTCCAGCGCCGCCGGCTCGAACGAGAAGATGACGCTGGGGTCCGGCTTGGCCACGCCCTTGATCAGTTTCTTGTCGCCGGCCGCGTGCAGCAGCCAGCGGATGACGTTGAGCCGCGCGGCCTTCTTGTGGTCGGCGCGGACGCAGATCCACGGGGCGACGTCGCTGTGGGTGCGCATGAGCATCTCGTCGCGCGCCTTGGTGTAGTCGTCCCACCTGTCCTGGGCGACCTTGTCGAGATCGCTGGTCTTGAACGCCTTCAGCGGGTCCTCGCGGCGGGCCTTCAGGCGCTCGGCCTGTTCCTCGCGACCGATGTCCAGCCAGAACTTGACGTAGCGCAGGCCGTTCTCGACCAGCATCCGTTCGAAGGCCGGCACGTCGCGCAGGAATTGCTCCTGCTGCTCCGGCGTCGAGAACTCCATCACCCGCTCGACCCCGGCCCGGTTGTACCAGGAACGGTTGAAGATCACGGCCTCGCCGCAGGCCGGCAGATAGTCGACATAGCGCTGGAAGTACCACTCGCTGCGCTCGCGATCCGTTGGCTTGGGCAGGGCCACGACCGTGGTGGCGCGCTTGGACAGGTGCTCGGTGACCCGGGCGATCGTGCCGTCCTTGCCGGCGGAATCGCGGCCCTCGAAGATCACCAGGATCTTGTCGCCGTCCTTGATGGCCTTCTTCTGCATCTCGATCAGGGCCAGCTGCAGCTGCCGGAGTTCGTTGTCGTAATCGTCGGACTTGCTCATGACGCGAGCCTACCCCCGGAAAGTCGAGTTGCGCTAGAAGGACGCCATGATCCGCCTTTTCGTTCCCAATGACCTCTCCGCCGGCGCCGGCGTCGCGCCCACCGTTGACCAATCGCGCTACCTGACCTCGGTCATGCGCCTGACGGTCGGGGACGAGGTCCTGCTGTTCAACGGCCGCGACGGCGAATGGCGCGCCAGCCTGATCGAGGCCGGCAAACGCGGCTGCCTGCTGAAGGCCGAGGCGCAGACCCGGCCCCTGGACCTTGGCCCGGACCTCGACCTGATCGTGGCCATGGTCAAGCGTGGCCGGGTCGAGACCATCGTCGAGAAGGCCGCCGAGCTGGGCGCGCGCCGGGTGCGGCTGACCGTCACTCGACGGACCAATGTCGACTTCGTCAAGCTAGGCCGCCTGGACGCCATCGCCATGGAGGCCGCCGAGCAGACCGGCCGGCTCGACGTGCCCGAGGTCGCCGATCCCGAGAAGCTGGACAAGATCCTCGACGGCTGGGACCCGGCCCGGCGGCTGGTGTTCTGCGACGAAGGCGGCGACGCCAAGCCCGCCATCGAGGCGCTCGCGGGAACCGGCGCGCCGGCGGCGATCCTGATCGGTCCCGAGGGTGGTTTCGCCCCCGAGGAACGCCAGCGCCTGCGCGGTCTTTCCTTCGTCACGCCGGTGTCGCTGGGCCCCCGCATCCTGCGCGCCGACACCGCCGCGATCTCGGCCATGACGCTGTGGCAGGCGGCGGCGGGGGACTGGCGTTGAAAATATATGCTCAAGGTGGCCCCTTGAGGTTCGGAAAGAAAACGCCCAACTGGGCGTGACTGAGTTTCGCCGTCGGCGGAGAGAATGGGCCCTCTCCACCCTCAGCATCGCAACCCTGGGGAGGGACGGCTTGCATGGCCGATACCACTAGCGTCCAAGAGCGTCCGCTGACGCTCGCCGATCTGACCGACTATTTCGCCCAAGGGTCAAAGCCCAAGGAACGCTTCCGCGTGGGCGCCGAGCACGAGAAGTTCGGCTTCTATCTCGGCGCGCACACGCCCGTGCCCTACGAGGGCGACAAGGGCGTCCACGCCCTGCTGACCGGCCTGCAGCGCTTCGGCTGGAAGCCGGTCATGGAAGGCCCGACCATCATCGGCCTGGAACGGAACGGGGCCAATGTCAGCCTCGAGCCGGGCGGCCAGTTCGAGCTCAGCGGCGCGCCGCTGGCGACCATGCACGACATTTGCGACGAGACCGGCCAGCATCTGGACGAGGTCAAGACCGTCGCCGACGAACTGGACCTGGGCTTTTTGGGTGTCGGCTTCTCGCCGCTGTGGAAGCGCGAGGACGTCCCGGTCATGCCCAAGGGCCGCTACGTGATCATGCGGAACTACATGCCCAAGGTCGGCGGGCTGGGTCTCGACATGATGCTGCGCACCTGCACGGTGCAGGCCAATCTCGATTTCTCCAGCGAAGCCGACATGGTCGCCAAGTTCCGCATGAGCCTGGCCCTGCAGCCGGTCGCCACGGCCCTGTTCGCCAATTCGCCGTTCACGGAAGGCAAGCCCAACGGCTTCCTGTCGGCCCGCGCCAATGTCTGGACCGACACCGACCCCAACCGTACGGGCCTGCTGTCGTTCGTGTTCGAGGACGGCTTCGATTTCGAGCGCTACGCCCGCTGGGCGCTGGACGTGCCGATGTATTTCGTCAAGCGCGGCGACAAGTATATCGACGTGGCCGGGCGCAGCTTCCGCGACTTTATCGAGGGCAAGCTGCCCGAGCTGCCGGGCGAGATCGCCACGATGAAGGACTGGGCCGACCACACCACGACCGCCTTCCCCGAAGTGCGCCTGAAGACCTACCTGGAAATGCGCGGCGCCGACGCTGGCCCCTGGAGCAGTCTTTGCGCGCTGCCGGCGCTATGGACCGGCGTGTTCTACGACGACGCGGCCCTGGCCGCGGCCTGGGACCTCTGCAAGGACTGGACGATCGAGGACCGCGAGGGCCTGCGCCGCGACGTGCCGAGGCTGGGCCTGAAGGCCAAGGTCGCCGGCCGCACCGTCCAGGACGTGGCCAAGGACTTCGTGGCCATCGCCCGCTCCGGCCTGAAGAACCGCGCCCAGCTGAACGGCGGTTTCCTGGACGAGACCATCTATCTGGGCGGGCTGGAGCAGATCGCCGACAGCGGGATCACCCCAGCCGAACGCCTGCTCTCGCTGTACGAGGGCGAATGGAAAGGCGACATCGGCCGGGTCTTCACCGACTGCGCCTACTGACGGGGCAGGGGCGGTCCTTAAAGGATCGCCCGCACGCCCGCGATGATCCCGACCCATAGGCTCGCGGTCGCGGCCAGGGCGAATAGTCGGCCCCAGGCGATGCGGCGTTGGGGTGCGGCAGTGGTCGTCGCGTGAACAGCGGACGTCCGATGGTACGAGACGTAGGCCATGGTTTCCTCCGCGCCCCTCTAGTGGGAGCTAGACCGTATGGTCACGCTCCCAGCGGTTAACGCGGGCTTAAGCCCGGCGAGACCCTACAGCGACCCAATGCCGCGGTAGGGCTGGTCGACGTCGCGCCCCATCCCTTCGACATCAGGCCGATCGGGGTCCGGCATGTCGACATTGGCCGGCCAGCGCTCGGCCTGGCTGGCGCCCGAGCCGCTGTCGGTGTGGCGAACAATCTCGTCGACGTTCAGCGCCTCGGTCTGGGCCGCCGTCAGGTCGCCGAGCTGGAACTCGACATGTTCCGGATAGAAGGCCACCCGGTTGCCGATCTGGCCCACGGCCGGGAAGGGGTCCTCGTAGGACCAGACGGCGTTCTCGATCACCTGGGCGTCACGATAGATCGTGAAGTACGAGGCGTCGCCCTTGTAGGGGCAGTGGGTGACCTTGTCGGTTCGCCGCAGGAACACCATCCGCACATCGTCGCGCGGAAAATAGAACACGGGCGGATAGTTCGCTTCCTGCAGCACCAGCGCGTCGTCGCTGTCGGCGATCTCGTGGCCCTCGAACAGGACCCGCACGGTGTTGGGCGCGCGGGTGATGGTGATGGGGTGGCTCTCGTCGGGGATCTTCATGGGCGGGCTCCCGCGTGAAAAGGTTCGCTACTCAGAACGCGCGAGGCGACCGCCAAGCTTCAACCCAAAGATTGGAAGGCCTGGGCCGCCCGGCAAGGCGTTGCTTGTGAAACGCCGGCCCGCGTGATCTTCTCCCCGTCAATTGGGGCCGGCGAGGGCGATTTGACCGGGGGTGGTCAAGGCCCCGCCACTCGTCACGTTCAAGGCTAGTGTATGAATATCGTTATCGCCGCGGGCATTCTGGTCACGCTGGTGACCGGGATTCCCGTTGTCATTCAGCTTCTGAAGGGCCACCCGCGCGGCCTGATCATCTGTTTCCTGGCCGAGATGTGGGAGCGCTTCTCCTACTACGGCATGCGGGGTCTGCTGATCTTCTATCTGACCCAGCACTTCCTGTTCGACCCGAAGGCCGCCAGTGGCCACTACGGCTCCTATACCTCGCTGGTCTATATCGTGCCCCTGCTGGGCGGCTTCCTGGCCGACCGCTACCTGGGCACCCGCAAGGCCGTCGCGCTCGGCGCCCTCCTGCTGGTGGCGGGTCACCTGACGATGGCGATCGAGGGCAAGCCGGCGGTCCAGACCCTGACCTATGCCGGCCAGACCTATGAGTTCCAGGCCCAGGGCCGGGGCGACGAGCGCCTGGCCCGGATGATCGTGGCCGGCAAGCCCTACGCGGTCTCCGCCAGCGAGGCGGGCGACTTCGAGATCAAGGGCCTGCCCGCCGACGCGGCCGTTCCCGCCGTGCTGTCCAAGGGCCAGTACAAGCTGGACGTGAAGGACCGCGACCCGCTGTACCTGAACATCTTCTGGCTGGCCCTGTCGCTGATCATCGTCGGCGTCGGCTTTATGAAGGCCAATGTCGCCACCCTGGTCGGCCAGCTCTATCCCCAAGGCGACCCACGCCGGGATCCGGGCTTCACCCTCTACTATTACGGCATCAATCTCGGCTCGTTCTGGGCCGCCATCCTGTGCGGCGTTCTGGGCGTCAATGTCGGCTGGTGGGCCGGCTTCGGCGCGGCGGGCATCGGCATGCTGGCCGGCTTCGTGATCTTCGTGCTGGGCAAGCCCTGGCTGCTGGGCCACGGCGAGCCGCCGGAAGGCGCCAAGCTGAAGGAAAAGGTCGCCGGGCCGATCAGCCGCGAGCTGGTGATCTACGGGATCTCCGGGCTGGCGGTGGGAGCGGTGTTCCTGCTGGTGCAGCACACGCCGGTCGTGAGCGCCACCCTGCTCGCCGGCATGTTCGGCTCGTTGGGCTATATCCTGTGGTTCGCCTTCGCCAAGTGCGAGAAGGTCGAGCGCGAGCGCCTGCTGCTGGCCACGGTGCTGGTGCTGGGCGCGGTGGTGTTCTGGACCTTGTTCGAGCAGGCCGGCTCGTCGCTGAACCTGTTCGCGGCGACCAATGTGAACCTCAAGCTGCTGTCCAAGCCGGTCGAATGGTTCGGCGGGGTGGTGGTGTTGGGCTCACCCGAACAGCTGGCCGGCGCCGGAATCTCCACCACGGGCAAGCTGTGGGTCAACACGGCCTTCAACGCCGCCCAGACCCAGGCCATCAACGCCGGCTGGATCCTGATCTTCGCCCCGGTCTTCGCCGCCCTGTGGACGGTGCTGACGGCGCGCGGGGTCAATCCCAACCCGATGGTCAAGTTCGGCCTGTCGATGATCCAGATCGGCGCCGGCTTCCTGATCCTGCTGATCGGGGCTCAGTTCGCCGACGGCGCGTTCAAGATGCCGCTGATCTTCCTGGTGCTGATGTACATGCTGCACACCAGCGGCGAGATGTGCATGTCGCCGGTCGGCTTGTCGCAGATGACCAAGCTGTCGCCGGTCCAGATCGTCTCGTTCGTGATGGCCGTCTGGTACATGGCCCTGGCCATGGCCAACCTGTTCGGCGGCTGGATCGCCGCCATCGCCTCGACCGAGACGATCGGCGGTCAGGTTCTGAACCCCGCCGCCGCCATGACCCAGTCGCTGCTGGTGTTCAAGGTCATCGGCCTGGTGGCGATCGGGATCGGGGTGCTGTTCCTGGTCCTGGCGCCGTTCCTCAAGAAGTGGTCGCACGGCTCGGACGACACCAACGCCGCGCCGATCGCGGATTCTACCGTCTCCGGTCAGGCCTAGGCCTGATCAGAGGAACGAAGGGCCCCAGCGACGAACTGGGGCCCTTCTCCAAGGCGTGGAGGGGCCACGCCTTACCTCAGGTGGGAACGGCCTTCGCGGTGGCTCAAACCGCGGAGGCCGCTTTCCGCTCCTACCCGAAGCTCTTTCGCACCTTGATGAACAGGTAGGGCTCGAACGGGAGTTCACGCGTTTCGGTCTGCGTGACGATTCCCGAAGCCCGGTTGCCCGCGTACATCGCCCGGGTGCGGATTTTACGACGGCTGGTCCAGTTGGCCAGCTCGGTGCGGATGGTCAGGTCCTTGCGCGGCCGCCATTCGACGAAGCCTTCCAGGTACTGTTCGAACTTGAAGGTGCGCACCTCGCCGACGCGGTAGTAGCGCTCTTCGTTCTGGCAGTTCGTGATGACGCCCCAGCTCCAGCGGCCGCCCGGCATGTCGCGCGTGAAGCGGACGTCGCAGGTGAACGGCTTCTGGCCCGAGATACGACGCTTGGCCTGGGTGACCGGGTCGGTGACCTGGCTTTCCGCCCAGGAGAGTCGCGCCTTCAGCTGGCCGCCGCTGACGCCCAGCTTGTCGGTCGGCAGGGTCAGGTTGACCTGGTAGAAGTCGCTCTTGCCGTCGCCGATATTGCCCGGCGCCTCGAAGCTGGTGTTGATCGGGATGACGTCGACCACGTCCTTGATCTCGGCATGGCGGTACAGCAGCACCAGGGCGCCGCCGCCCCAGAAGCGCTTTTCCCAGGCGGTCTCGATCGTCCAGCGGCGGTCCGGCTCGAGGTCGGGATTGCCGGCGTCGACGGTGCCGGTCTCGGTGCCCGCCGACGAGACGAAGTCGTCGAAGTCCAACTGGCCGACCTCGCGCTCGACCCGCACCCGCAGCTGGTCGGTCGTGGTCGGCGACCAGGTCGCCAGTATCCGGGGCTTGGGATAGAAGAACGACTTGGAGAGGTCGGTGTCGCCGCTCTGGCTGATGCGCGAGACCTCCATCCGGGCCCCGGCTTCGAGGTTCAGCTTCGGACTGGCCCGCCAGATCGCCTTGCCCGACAGCTCGCCGCGCAGCTCCTCGACCTTGACCTGGGCGGCCGGCAGCGGGATCGAGACCCGGTTTTCGTAATAGCGATTGTCGCCGTCCAGGAAGTTGTAGGCGCCCTCGATCCCGGCCTCGAACGACAGGCTGTCGGACCGCCGGTGCTTCAGCTCCGAGCGCAGGATCGTCTCGCCGGTGTCGGTCTTCGACCTGTAGTCGACGAACAGGCTGGGGGTCTCGAAGGTGGAGCCATAGATGTCCCGCTCTAGGTTCTGCAGCAAAACGAGCTGCAGGTCCGTGCGGGCCGACAGGCCGCGGTCGTAGCGGGCCCCGAACTCGCCAGTGTAGTCCGCCAGGGTCTCGCCGTTCAGCTCGCGGGCCGGGGCCGGGAAGACGCGGGTGGCGGTCACGTCGCGATCGTAGCCGAAGAACTCGAGCTTGGCGTTGACGCGGGCCTTGCCGCCCAGCATCGGCCGCTGGACGGCGCCGCGCAGGATGTAGTTCTCGATAATGTCGTAGCCCTTCAGGGCGTCCTTCGCGGTGGGAACGCCGGCGCCGTTGACGCGCAGGCGCACGCCGCCGTCGTAAGTATTGTCGGTGCGGTCGCGGGTGGCTTTCAGCGACCCTTCCAGGGCGTTGTCGCCCTCGCGGCGCGAGCCTTCCAGCTCCAGGATCGGGCCGAAGAAGCCGTCCGGATAGAGGTAGGTCTGCAGGTTGACGACCTTCTGGACCTGGACCGTGCGCTTGAGGACGATGTTGGCCATCACCGTGCGGCCCTGCATGTCGATCCCCGGCGCGCCGCCGCGGATCAGGTCGATGCGCTCGACCGTCGACGCGGAGATCCGCCGCAGCATGTCCTCGAGCGACTCGTTCTTGCTGGTGGGGCGCTCGCCGTTGATCAGGAAGTTGCCGGACGTGCCGGCGAAGCCGCGGGCGCTGTCGCCCTGTTCCAGCGAGAAGCCGGGCAGGCGGGTGATCATGTCCAGGGCGGTGCTGGGCTGGGCGGCGGCGAAGAACTCGGGCGCGTAGGCGATGACGCCGCGCTGGGCCGGGTCGATCTCCTGCGGCGCGGCGGCGGCGGGGGGCGACGACGGCTCGGCCGTGCTCACGGCCTGGTCCTCGTCGAGGGGCGCGACGCCCGCCAAGGCGATCAGCAGAGCGGTCGCTAGCATCGGCGTTTGTCCCCCAAAAGCGACCCTCCCCTGGGCCGGGCGAAATGTGGGGGCACGGTGGCGGTGGCCGTGGCGCGAAGAAAGTTACATCTGTGAAATGTGGATTAAACCTTTGAAAGGTTGCCACTGATCACCCAGCGCGACGGCTTGCGGCGCGCGTCTCAGCGCCATAGGTGCGGGCGTGATGGGGAGCATGAGATGACCGACACCGTGACGCCGCTGACAACGGCGGACCTGGCCGGCGCCGACGGCGCGGCGCTGCTGGCGCTGAACAACGCCCACGCCGTCGAGTTGTCGTGGCTGGAGCCGGAACGGCTGGCGCATCTGGTCGCGGAGGCGTTCGTCGCGCGGCGGGTCGGCGTGGCCGACGCTCTTCTGCTGACCTTCGACCAGGCGGCCGACTACGACAGCCCCAACTTCCTGTGGTTCCGCGAGCGCTATGGCGCCTTCGTCTATGTCGACCGGGTGGTGGTGGCCGACGGGGCGCGGGGCAGGGGTCTGGCGCGGCGGCTCTATGACGACCTGTTCGCGGCCGCCAAGGCGGCGGGCCACGAACGGATCGTCTGCGAGGTCAATTCCGACCCGCCCAACCCGGCGTCGGACGCCTTCCACGCCACGCTCGGGTTCGTCCCGGTTGGAGCGGCGGCGATCCACGGCGGGAAGAAGACGGTGACGTATCTGGAGCGGCGGCTCTAGACCGCCGTGCCGCCCACCGTCAGGCCGGTGATCTTCAGCGACGGCTGGCCCACGCCGACCGGCACGCCCTGGCCCGACTTGCCGCAGACGCCGATGCCGGGGTCGAAGTCGAAGTCGTTGCCGATCATCGTCACGCGGGTCAGGGCGCTGGGGCCGTCGCCGATCAGGGTCGCGCCCTTGACCGGGGCGGTGATCTTGCCGTCCTCGACCAGATAGGCCTCGGTGCATTGGAAGACGAACTTGCCGTTGGTGATGTCCACCTGACCGCCGCCGAAATTGGCGCAGTAGAGGCCGCGCTTCAGCGAGGCGATCATCTCCTGGGGATCGTCCTGGCCGGCCAGCATGCCGGTGTTGGTCATGCGCGGCATCGGCATGTGGGCGTAGGACTGGCGGCGGCCGTTGCCGGTGGCGGCCATGCCCATCAGCCGGGCCGACATGCGGTCGTGCATGTAGCCGACGAGGATCCCGTCCTCGATCAGGATGGTGCGCTCGGTCGGCGTGCCCTCGTCGTCGATGGTCAGCGAGCCACGGCGGCCGGGGATCGAGCCGTCGTCGAAGACGGTGACGCCCTTGGCGGCCACGCGCTCGCCGATGCGGCCGGAGAAGGCGCTGATGCCCTTGCGGTTGAAGTCGCCTTCCAGGCCATGGCCGACGGCCTCGTGCAGCAGCACGCCGTTCCAGCCGGGGCCGAGCACCACGTCCATCTCGCCGGCCGGGCAGGCGACGGCGTCGAGGTTCACGAGCGCCTGGCGCAGGGCTTCGTCGACCTGCTCCTGCCACTTGTCGGGGCTGATCCAGGCGGCGAAGCCGGCGCGGCCGCCGGCGCCGGACGAGCCGGCCTCGCGCTTGCCGTCCTTCTCGACCGTGACCTGGACGTTGAGGCGCACCAGCGGGCGCACGTCGCGGATCAGCTTGCCGTCGGCGCGTAGGATCTCGACCACGCGGCGCTCGCCGGTCAGGCTGGCCATCACCTGGGCGACGCGCGGGTCGCGCTGGCGGGCGAAGGCGTCGATCTCCTGGAGCAGGGACACCTTCTCGGAGAAGGCGGGCGAGGAGACCGGATCGTCCTCGCCATAGAGCTTTTCATTGGTGGAGCGCGGACCCTCGGCCGAGACGCCGGCGTGGCCGCGCTTGGCGAGGCTGGCGGAGGCCGCGGCCCGACCGATGGCGGCTTCGGAAATCTCCGAGGCGTGGGCGTAGCCGGCCGTCTCGCCGGCCACCACGCGAAGGCCGAAACCCTCGCCCGAGTCATAGGAGGCGGTCTTCAGCCGGCCGTCGTCGAAGACGAAGGCCTCGCTCTCGGACCGCTCGAGGAAGAGCTCGCCATCGTCGGCCCCGGCCAGGGCCTCGCCCAGGATGGCGCGGGCGCGTTGCGGATCGACGCCGGCGGCGTCCAGCAGGGAAGGAGCGGAGAGGGGAGCGGTCATACTGGTAAGTTAGGCGCTCGAAGGCCCCGCGTCATCTCCCTCCGCCCCGCGATCCTGTCGCGAGGCGGAGGGGAGGGGCTCACCAGTCCTCGTTGACCTCGCCCGAGCCGGCGATCGACTTGGACAGGCGGGCCGGGCGCTCGGTGAGGGTGACGTCGCCGCTGCCGGCGATGCTGACGTCGGCCTCGCCCGTCGGGCCGAGCTTGGCCTCGCCGCTGCCGGCGATCTCGACCTTGGCGTCGGCGACGGTCAGGGCGCTCAGTTCGGCCTCGCCGGAGCCGGCGATGTGCAGGTCGACGGCCTTGGTCTTGCCCGAGGCGTAGACCTCGCCGCTGCCGTTCAGCGCCAAAGCGAGGCTCGGCTGGTCATAGGACTGGATGTCCAGGTCGCCCGAGCCGTTGAGCACGAAGCTCTTCACCGACGGGGCCGAGACGCGGATGATCAGGTCGTCGGAATGGGCCAGCAGCCGCACCCCGTCGCCGGTGATCGTGAAGCCGCGGCCGTTGCCGTCGCCGTCGAGGTGCAGGCGGTCGCCCGACAGCACCACGCGGCGGACCAGGCCTTGCGGGCCTTCGACGGTGACGCCGGCCTTGTCGCTCTGGGTGAAGATCACCCGGGCGGGCAGGTCGATGCGCAGGGCCTCGCCGCCGGTCCAGGCGATCTGGCGGGTGGTGTTGGGGCCGTGGTCCTCGATCGTCACGTCGCCGTTGCGGCGGACGGTGACCTTGCCCTCCTCGTCTTCGAAGTAGGCGTTGATGGGGATGCTCCAGCCGCCTTGCTGGATCATCTGGCGGCCGCCGATGGCGAAGGCGGTTCCAAGGCACGCCACGGCCAGGACGAAGCTGGCGACGGCGATGATGGTCAGGTTGCGGATCATGGCGCGACCTCAGGCTTGCGGTTCGATGGCCGGCTTCAGCAGCCGGTAGTGGAGGCGGCCGTACCAGACCAGCACGTTGACCAGGCCGACCGTGACCAGGCCGGTGACGGCGGTCAGGGCGGTGGCCGCGGCCATCAGGCCGATGCCGCCCAGGATGGCGACGGCGGGGCCGCCCGGCGGGTTGAAGAACGGACCGGCCGAGAACACGAAGCCCCCGGCGATGAAGACGCCGATCCCGGCCATGAAGAAGCCGAACAGCGCCCCGATCACGCCCATCAGGATGGGCAGCAGGATAAGAATGTCGATCGCGCCCAAGCCCAGCACCGCGAAGACGGCGCCGGCGGCGGCCGACGGGTTCTTGGTCTCTTCCCAGCGCTTGAGGCCGGCTTCGGCGCGCAGTTCGCGGGCCAGGCGTTCGGGATCGCCCAGGGCGGCGGCCGTCTCGGCCTCGGTGCGGCCGGCGGCGACGGCGTCGTCGAAGTGGGCGTCGTAGTCGGCGACCGCGTCGGCGATGCTGGTGGCCGGCAGGCCGGCCAGGCCGCGCTTGAGGCGGCTGATGAATTCGGCGCGGGTCATGCGGCGGCTCCCAGGATGTCGTCCACGGCCTTGGTGAAGGCGGCCCATTCGGCCTTCTGGGCGGCGAAGCTGTCGCGGCCGGCGGTGGTCAGGCGATAGTATTTGCGGGGCGGACCGCTGGTCGACTCGACCAGGTAGGTCTCGACCAGTCCGTCGGACTGCAGGCGTCTCATCAGCGGGTAGATGGTCCCCTCTCCCATGTCGATGTCGTGGGCCAGCTGGCTGGCGATCTCGTAGGCGTAGCTGTCGGCCTTCGACAGCAGGGCCAGCACGCACAGCGCCAGCACGCCCTTCTTCAATTGTGTTTCGATGGCTTCAGGCACGGCTCTCGTTTCCTGTTGGTAGGACCCTTGTACCGACAGGTAGTGTGTGATGCAAGGTAGCTGTTATTACAAGTTATCAATGTTCGAAGATCGGCGTGATTCGCCTGTCGGTCGTGTGGATGGAATTTGGCGAAGTTATTGAGAATGCTTCGCAACTGATGCGATTCCCCTGCTCCACATGTGGTTTCGGGTGCTTGGCAACAGGGATTGATGCGCGTATGCACGCCTGCGACCGATCGGCGCCATGGGGAGAGCTCCGACTTGTTGCAAAGTCGATTGCTTGAACCCTGGTATCCGGTCGTATTGTGCAAGTCGGCGCGGCGGGAGACGGAGTGTCACCCCGTTAGAACGCCGCCGAAACGGGCCGAGAGGGAAATGAAGCAATTCCAGGGGATGCGGCGGAAGTGGGCTGGCCTTTGCGCCGCCGCCGCCACGATGGCGTTCGCGGGGCAAGCCTTCGCCGAGGATCTATTGGGTCAGCCGACGCCTGGGGGGATCGCCCTCCAGCCCGCCGCGTCGGTGCTGAAGCATGACGCGATCTGGTTCCACA
>Ga0102591_1003133_pt1 | contig 15545 bp, 17 predicted proteins | sample AraplaCol_mCL_r2_2_FD_76860 | JGI IMG/M metagenome (GOLD analysis project Ga0102591, IMG submission 76860) | Arabidopsis root microbial communities from North Carolina, USA - plate scrape MF_Col_mCL_r2 (SPADES assembly) (version 2) | ecosystem: Host-associated > Plants > Roots > Endosphere... | reverse complement strand
AGGTGACCGTGCGCTCGATCTATCGCGACATCGCCGCCTTGCAGGCGATGCGGGTTCCGATCGAGGGCGGCCGGGGCATCGGCTACATCATGCGGCCGGGCTTCGACCTGCCGCCGCTGATGTTCTCGGTCGAGGAAATGGAGGCCATCGTCTTGTCGCTGGCTTTGCTCGATCGAACCGGCGACGAGGAACTCAAGCAGGCGGCCAAGGGCGTCAACCAGAAGATAACAGGCGCCGTACCTGCGCCGCTGCGCCAGGCGATGGAACGAAAAGCGCTCTACGCCTGGGGATCGGTTGCCCAATCTCCTGTCGGGCTCGATCTTGGTCTGGTTCGTCGCGCCATCCGCGACGAACAGAAACTGCAACTTTACTACCGCGACGAACTCGGCCGCACGACGGAGCGCAGGATCCAGCCGATCGCCCTCATCTATTACTCGCAGACCGCCAACATTGTCGCCTGGTGTGAGCTGCGTCAGGCAATCCGCAATTTTCGCAGCGATCGTGTGGAGCATTGCGAAGCGGCAGACGCCTATTTCCGAGGCGAAGGCGACCGGTTGCGGCAGCTCTGGACGAGCGAGTGGATGAACACGCCAGCCACTGCAACCACCTGAGTGGATGAAAGGTGCACGCCAGTGCTCTCCGCTTCCGCCCGAGTTTCACCGTCGGTGAAGTTGGCGCGAATCAGGTTTTGAACTCTTCGTCCAGGACCGGTGCGTCGGGCTTCTGCCGATCCAAACTCTCACGATAGCGGACGCAACCTCGGAGGAACTTCGGCCAGGGAGGCACCGCGATGTCGGGATTGAGCTTTTCCGGCAGCATTTCCCAGAGCTGAGGATGATGCCAACAGAGGTCGTGACCTGTGGCGTCGCGGTGTTTTCTGATCGCGTCGCGGAGGCGCTTCGCCTCCGTGATCAATTCGTTCCGCGACATCGTATCGAGGTCGGCATCCATCTTGCGTTCCTTCCAGTTTCATCGCTCGTGTTCACGCGTCGTCTTCGCGCTTGGGAACCTCAAGCTCGATCATCACTGGCGCATGGTCGCTCGTATGTTCCCAGCTCCTGGGCTTCCTGCGCACGCTCGCAGACTTGAGCCATGGGGCGATCATCGGGCTGAGCAGGAAATGGTCGATCCGGAGACCAGCGTCGCGTTCGAAGGAGTTTCGCCAGTACTTCCAGAAGGTATAGATGCGCTCGTTCGGATGCAGGTGCCTTACGGCGTCGGTCCAGCCTTGTGCGACCAGATCGGCATAGGCCTTGCGAACCTCCGGCCGGAACAAGGCGTCATCCAGCCAGCGCTCCGGCTTGTAGACGTCGATTTCCGTCGGCATGACGTTGAAGTCACCAGCCAAAACGGCCGGAATTTCGAGGTCGCGCAATTCGGCTGCATATTCGTGCAGCCGTCGGAACCAACGGAGCTTGTAATCGAACTTCGGGCCAGGGGCCGGATTTCCATTCGGAAGATAGAGGCACCCGACAAGGATGCCGTCGATGGCTGCCTCAATGTAGCGGCTGTGCGTGTCATCAGGATCGCTCCGAAGACCGCGCCGCGTCAGTATCGGCGTCGAGCCCCTGGATAGGACCGCGACGCCGTTCCAGCTCTTTTGTCCGTGCCAGATTGCGCCGTAGCCGGCCCGCTCGAGCGCACCGCGTGGAAACCGGGCGTCTTCCGTCTTCAGTTCCTGCAGGCATACGACGTCGGGCTTGTCCTCCTTCAGCCAGCGAAGAAGGATCTCGAGGCGTCCGTTCACGCCGTTGACGTTGTAGGTCGCAATCTTCAATGGCCGAGGCACGTTTCGATGGGTTTCGATCGAAGGGAAATGGAAAGCCAGACGCTAAAGTCCAGCCTCCAAAAAGTCCGCTTCGGATTGAATGGGCGACGGGATTGTTATCACGACCACGACCGCGCCTCCGTCGCCCACCGTAACAGCAAAATAGGATAGGGTGATGCGGGTCTATTGCGGAGGTTACGCCATGCCAAGTCCGTTCGAAGCCGTCAGTGCGTACTTCCATGCGAAAGACGGGAACCGGCCGTTCCTGATGCGCCACGCCTTCGCCGAGGATATTGCGCTGGAGATGGTGGTCAAGACCGACGCCATCTCCTTTCCAAGTTCAGCCAAGGGCCTGCCTGAGATCGAACAGATTCTCTGCCGGCGTTTCGCGAACGACTTCGAAAATGTCTATACTTTCTGCCTGGCTCGCCCCACAGACGCCAATCGACGCCATTTTCCATGCCATTGGCTCGTCGGCATGTCGGCGAAGAATAACGGAGACATCCGAATTGGCTGCGGCCGCTACGATTGGTACTTTTCCGACATCCAAGGTCTTGTCCAAAGGCTAGTCATTAGCATCGATCGGATGGAGATCATTTCGGCGGATCATTTGGGAGCGGTCATGGATTGGATCACATCGCTCCCCTATCCGTGGTGCCAACCGGAGGACATCGTCCAAAGCATGCCTAGCGTCGTCGAACTGGCGACAATCGCACATTATCTGCGAGAGATCAGATCAATTCCCCCGGACTTCTGAGGCCAGCGCGTTTGGTGGAGGCCCGCTATGTCTTAATTAATAGCCATGCTGCGTCGCAGGCAGTATTATCCATGATCGGTCGGCATCTGTTGGCAACGGCCGCTTGGGAGTTTCGTGCTTCTGCCTGAGCGGAGCATCGAATGAAATGACAGACCTATCAAACGTGATCTCCTTTACAGATGACATCAATGTCGTGTTCGAGGCTCTTTCGGAGTGGTGCTACCTGCACAAGAAAGACCCGAATAGCCTCGAAGGCTGCCGAGCAGCCTCAACGCTCTTCGATCTTTTCCAAGATGGCTGCGACACAAAGGACGGCCTTTTGGGCGCGATGGATCGAAGCGAGATAGCACAGCAGGTGCAGCAAGCCCTACCGATGGGTTGAAGGCGGCACCCTTTGCCGGCCCTATCCAGGCAACGATTGGCGGCAGCCTAGCGGAGCTTCAGCGTCCGGCTGTCCTCACGGCCGAAACCGTGAACTTCGATGCGATCGGCCCAGATTTCCACGATAGCCAAGGTATTCTCGGTCTCGGTATCGACCATTCCCTTGAAATTGAGGAAATGGCATCCCTCGAGCGTGCCGAAATTGCCGGCGTGGTTGTGGCCGCTGAAGTAGGCCGCGACATGTTCGTGCGCCGTCAGAAGAGTGATGATGCGCTCGCGGTCCCAGCTGTCGTGCGCGTTCGGCGGATAGACGGGGTAATGGTTCATGACGATAACCCGCTCGCCTGCAGCACGGGCTTTGTTAATCTGGTCGGAAAGCCAGGCGACCTGCTCGTCGCTCGGCATGGCGTTCCACTCCTGCGCGTTGATGGCGCCGGCTGCCCTAAGCTCGGCGAGCCGACGGGCGGCTATGTCCCGATAGGGATGCCCTTCCGGCGGCGCAAAGGTGCTGACCTCGTTGCCATCGAGAACGATGAACCGCCACCCCTGCCTGGCGAAGCTGTAGTAAGTCGATGCCAGACCGACGCGGGCGGCGACATCGGCCAACCGATCGGCTGCGACGGAAAAATCATGATTGCCGAGCAGGAAGAAATTTTCGTGTCTCAGGCGGTCGTAGACGGGGAGGATGTCGTCGAAGCTCTCGAAGTCCCGATCGATGATGTCGCCGAGCGTGATGACGAAGCTCAGTTCCTCGCCATTGAAAACCTCGACCGCCGCGGAGAGCTTGGCAAGGCTTCTGGCATAGTGGCGGTTCATTCCGACATGCGGCTCCCTCGCCGCATATTGCGGATCTGCGACGACGCCGAAACGGAGAATGGGAAGATCGGAAAAGGATGTCATGTCAGCGCTTTAGGCGCGCGGCATGACAAGCTTGTGACAGTCATCGAAAACAAAAACACCCGGCGTTTCGAGGCGCCGGGTGCTGACATCTTTTTTTGTGCGAGCCGATTACTTCGCTGCGGCTTCGTAGCGCTCCAGGACGTAGTCCCAGTTGATCAGGCTATCGACGAAAGCTTCCAGGTACTTCGGACGCGCGTTGCGGTAGTCGATGTAATAGGAGTGTTCCCATACGTCGACGCCGAGGATCGGGGTCGCGCCGTGAACGAGCGGGTTTTCGCCGTTCGGGGTCTTGGAGATTTCGAGCTTGCCATTCTTGACGGAAACCCATGCCCAGCCCGAGCCGAACTGGGTCGTGCCGGCAGCGATGAAATCAGCCTTGAACTTGTCGTAGCCGCCGAGGTCGGAATTGATGGCAGCTTCGAGCTTGCTCGGCAGCTTGTTGCCGCCGCCGCCCTTCTTCATCCACTTCCAGAAGTGGACGTGGTTATAGTGCTGGGCAGCATTGTTGAAGAGGCCGGCATTGGTGCCGAACGACTTCTTCACGACGTCTTCGAGGGAGAGATCGGAAAGGCCTGCCTCTGCCGCGAGCTTGTTGCCGTTGTCGACGTAAGCCTTGTGGTGCTTGTCGTGATGGAATTCCAGGGTTTCCTTCGACATGAAGGGCTGAAGCGCTTCGTAGTCATAAGGAAGTTCGGGCAATTCGAAAGCCATTGTGGGTCTCCTCTTGGCAATAGTTTGCGTAATCGGCAGGTGAGGCGGAACATAGGAGCGCAAGCATGGAGAGGCAACCTGCGAAATATCAAAAAAGACGGGCAGAGAGGAAAAATTGCCTTCGCCAAGCACTTGGCTTTGCAGCCCTAAATCGCTGATCATGGGCGAGTTTTACAACAGCTGGAAGACGGGCTTTTCAGATGCAGAGGAATAAAATCCGCTTTTGCATACTTGCCATGGCAATCGCTGCGGCGGGAACCGCCCGCGCCTCCTCAGGCGACGCCTGGCAGGAGTTCGCGTCCGAGGTTGAAGCCAAGTGCAAACAGGCGGCGCGCGCCTCGATCGAGTTTCCACATGCAGTCGTCGATCCGTTCGGCAGCGAGCACTACGGCATCGCCCTTGTAACCGGCAAACCGAAGGGCGCGAACGGCTTCGTTAGCTACTTTTGCGTCTACGACAAGCAGACGAAAAGTGTCGAACTCGGTAGCGAGCTTGAGACGGACGGCATGCGGATTCTCCCTGAGGAATAAGGTCGCCAGGCGGCTGTTGCGCGAATGTCACAGGTCAGCCCCTCAAACCTGTTGATTGTCATCTTGCGTATTTTGACAGCGACCGCGCCGCCGTTTCTAGATGCACGCACAGCATGCGTGTACGGAATCAAGGCAATTTTCGATAGGTCGCTTAATTAGCTGAAATCCATATTTCGCCGGCGTTTTGACAGGTACTTTTGGGGCATAAGTCATGGTCATGAGTTTTTTTCGTCGCGCAGAAGACGGCGGCAAGTCGCTGTCGACAACAGGATACCGACCCGCATCGATAACGGATCAACGCCCGGCCGCCGAAGAGCCGCTGCGCTATGCCATCCCTGACGTCAACGATTTCGCTGCTTTCGGTTCGGCGCTGGAGGAAAACCAGCGGACATCGGAAGACCTGATGTCGAGCCTCGCATCGCTGCAGGAGCGCGTTTCCTCGCTGCTCGGCACTCACAGCCAGTCGCTGAACGAGACCGGTGCGCTCCGCGCCGAATGCACGCGCATCAGCTCGCTTCTCGACTACGAAAGCCATGCGCGCCAGAAAGCGGACCAGGACAATCTTCGCCTGACAGCCGAGAACAAGGCTTTTTACGCCGACAACGCGCAGCTTCGCTCCGAGATCGACGCCTTCCGCGACGAGCTGACAAAGCTGCAGAGCGTGCATCAGGTCACGCGCGAAGAATTCACGATCATCGAAAACCGGCTGCTCGATGCCGAACGCGAGCTGACGGATCGCGCCATCCAGTTCGATGAAGCCTCGACACTCCTGAAGCGCGCCCAGACGGAGCTCGACCAGCGCAGCCGCGAACTCTCGGCCACCCGCGAAAAGCTCGACAACGAGACGACGGCGCACCAGCTGCTCATCGAAACCTCGCGCCGCGAAAACGGCACCCAGGCGCGCGAAATGGCCCGCCTCAACGAGGAACGCAGCCATCTGAAATCCAGCCTCATCGAACAGGAAGCCCAGGTGCGCAACCTGCAGATGGCCGTTGCGAGCCTGAAGCAGGACCTCGCCCTCTTCGAGGAGCGCCACAAGCGGCTCGAAGTCGAGCACGAGACCCTGCAGGCCTCCTCGGCGCTCGAGATCGCCCACCTGACGACGAAGCACGAGGCGATCGGCTCCAAGGCCGAACTCGTGGAGAAGCTGCTCGTCACGGCAAACGGCCGCAACAAGATGACGGATGAGGAACTGCAGGCAGCCCGCGCCGATCTCAAGCGCGTCAAATCGGAACTCGTCACCGCCCTCTCCCGCTCGGAGCGCCTTGCCGAGGAACTGCAGCGCGCACGCACGACCGGCGCCGAGAGCGAGTCCGCCCGCCGCGAACTCGCCACGCAGACCAACGAGCTGACGCTGAAGCTGCGTGAGGCGGAGAGCCTGCGCGTGCGCCGCGACCGGGATGCCGATGCGCTGCGCCGCGACATCGATACGCGCATGGATTCCGATCGCTACGAAATCGGCCAGCTGCGCACCAGCCTGGAGATTGCCAAGTCGGAGATCCGGCAGTTGCGCGCCGAGCGCGCCATCCTGACTGGCCAGCTCGAAGTCGCACGCAGCGAACGGCCGGGCGTCGTGGTCCCCACCGCCGCCCTCGAGGAACGCGACGAAGTCCGCATGCCGGCGGCAGGCTTCACACCGATGATCGACATCTCCGAAAAGTCGTTGCGTGCGCCGTCGGCCGACAGCACGCCCGCCGAATAAGGCTTGACGGCGTCAGGCTTCGGCCTGATGCCAAGCCTTGCTTTTGCCGGTATTATATTGGTTTCTTAAGGAGCTAAGGCCGATCGCGTGAACAAAGACTTACGCGACCTGCCTTAGGTCTTTGTTCATGTGCATGTCCTTGCCTCGAACGGCTGCGCGCTTTCGGAAGGCATGCATTGGCCCGGAGGAGACCATGGCGCTCGGCACGTCGCATCGCTTGCAGGAAGGCATCGAATCCGTCGAGACCATGACCCGGTTCGCGTTCGCGATCCTGGCGCTCGCCTCCGGCGTCTACACCTATCTCGGCGTGCGGAGCATCCTCGACGGATCGGCAACCGCCGTGTTCTTCGCGGCGCTCATCTATTCCAGCGCCGTCTCGGTGGCGATCTACGCCTTCTGGACCTACATGGCCCGTTTTTATCCGCACGTGACCAGTACAGGCGGGCGGACGGCCATGCTTGGTGTCATGGCGCTCGGCTGCGCGATGATCATCGCCATGTCGAGCTGGCTCAACGCGGCCGCGCTGGCGGGTTCCGCGGCGCTCGAACAGCATCTGGCCGAAACGCTGGAAGACTACACGGCCGATCTCGACCAGGCGCATCAGAACGCCCTCGCTGCCCAGAGCCTGCTGCCCGACATCCAGCGCACGCAGGAACGGTTCCAGCGCCTCGCCGACCAGGAACGCGAGACCGGCGCGCTGACCGGTACGACCGGGGCCGGCAGCGTCGTGCAGCTCCTGTCGCAGATGGCCTCGCAGCTGACCGAGCTCGAAAACGGCATCAACGCCTCGCGCGAACGGGTGACGACGCTCTTCGACGCGGGCCGCAAGCATCTCGAGACGATGCGGACGCTGGTGTCGGCGCCGGGCGCGATCAATCCGCGCGCCGATCAGTTCGCTGCCGAAGTCGTCGGGCTTTCCGGCGTCATCACCTCGCTGGAGCAGACCTCGATCGCGCCGTCGGTCAAGCGCGCGGCGGAAGACCTGTCGCTCGGCTTCATCGCTCCGGTGGCGGATGGACGCGAGGCGGATCTTGTCACCCGGCAAGACCAGGTGATGGAAACGATCCGATCCTCCGTCGCGGCGCAATCGAAGGTGCTCTCACAGGCAGCCGACCAGATCCTCGAGCGCAAGCCGGTGTCCGAACGGCGGTTCGTTCCACTCTCCTCGGCCGAAGCGGTGCTGCGCTACGCCGGCGACTTCATCCCCAGCTGGGCCGGCGCCATCTCGATCGATATCTTGCCGGCGGTGCTGATCTTCATGCTGTCGATCGTCCACTCGACGCTGCGCCAGCAGGAGCAGCGCCTGCCCTTCGCCGAACGGATTACCGCAGCCGAACTGTTGCAGGCGCTGGAAGTGAGGCGTGAGATCCAGCAGCAGGGTGCCGACGTCGAGGCCGCCATGGATGCTGCAGAGCGCAGTGAAGCGGCGGACCAGTCGAATGTCGCAAGCTTCGACCTGTCAGGCAAAGGACCACGCAAAGGACCGCCGGCATGAGACTGGAAACGGCGGGGCAAAGGTTGAAGGACTACGTGCTCTCCGCCGATGACGGCACGCTGATGCGGCATGCCTTCCACGCTCTCCTCGCCGCAGCCGCCGTCTTCGTGGTGATAGACTGGCATGAGATCAGCTCCGCCAGTCCCAACAGTCCGGCCTCCGATCCACTTACGCCGGGTGCCCTGCCCATGCTTCCGCCGGCTCTCACGCAGGGCAAACCCCAAAACGCACCTGCCGAGATCACCGCGGACCCCGAGGTCCTGATGAGGCCGATCCGCTTCGAACTGCGGGCGGACGGCGTGCTCCTTGCGCAGGGCACGATCGAACCCGGCGCGGCCGCACGCTTTGACGCCGAAATCCGGGCCCGTGGCGAGTACGTCAAAACAGTCGCGCTCGATTCGCCAGGCGGATCGATTGGCGACGCGATCGCCATCTCCACGGTTATCCGCGAACGCAAGATCGCGACCAGCGTCGCCAGCGGCGCGCTTTGTGTTTCCTCCTGCCCGATCGTCATGGCCGGCGGCGTCGTCCGTACGGCCGACAAGGATGCTGTCATCGGCGTACATCAGGTCTTCAACGCCACCAGGGAGAAGCTGTCGCCTGATCTCGCCATGTCCGAAGCCCAACGCACCACCGCCGATATCACCCGACATCTCGACGACATGGGAATCAAGCCGGACCTCTGGATCCACGCCATGGAAACGCCCCCCGACAGGCTCTACTACCTGTCTCCCGACGAGATGAAGGAATTCGCGCTGGTAGCGCCGGCTGTGGGGGTGGTGTCCAGGAAGACGAAATAGGCAGCCTGCCAATGCCCTAAAGCACGTGGCGATCTTCCGATTCTCTTGCCGCGCCTTGTTCTCGGCAACACGCAACGAGTGCCAACAACGACTGCTTACGGCTCGAAACGCTCCTCAGTATGAGGAGAGCGGCAGACCGCGTGATCGGAAATCCGAACCGCGGCCACCTTTGTCATTGCGCTATTACCCGTCGGTCGAGACAGTGACGGATTTCCACGCCTCAATCTCCTGCTGCAGGCGCTCGATCCTGTCAGAGACGAGTTTGAGCGCATCGCTGCCAAGCAGGAGTTGCGGTGGAGGATTGCCAGACTCGATGAGGCTGAGCACGGCTGCCGCGAGTTTGTTGGGATCGCCAAGCTGCTTGCCGCTCTTTGCTTGCCGCGCTTCTCGGATCGGATCGAACAGCGCGTCGTAGTCGTCGATGGACCGCTCAGTCCTTACCATCGAGCGGCCGGCCCAGTCGGTCCGGAACGAGCCGGGGCAGAGTGCGGTGATGTGGACACCGAACGGCGCCATTTCCGCACGCATCACCTCCGATATTCCCTGAAGCGCGAACTTGCTGCCGCAGTAATAGGCGATGCCGGGCATGGTGATCATGCCGCCCATCGACGTGACATTGACGATGAACCCGCGGCGCCTCTCGCGAAACCGCGGCAGGAAAGCCTTGGCAACCGCAACAGCGCCGAAGACGTTCACGTCGAACTGACGACGCATTTCGTCGAGCGGCGACTCCTCGAGGAGCCCTTCGTGACCGTAACCGGCATTGTTGATCAGGACGTCGACCGGGCCGTGGTCTTTCTCAGCCTGCTCGACGACGTCCGGTATCCTGTCGAATTCGGTCACGTCGCAAAGGACGGAACGGACCGCCGGCAGGCGTTCCGCAAGCCTTGCTTGCGAGGCTTCGGAGCGGACGGTGCCAATGACGGTATGTCCCTGTTCGCTGGCTGCCGTCGCGACTGCCAGGCCGAACCCGGAATTCGCGCCTGTGATGAAAAAAGTCTTCTGTGACATGGTGGACAATCTCTTCTTGATTGGTGAAGTGTTTGACTGATAATCCTTCCCCACAGGTTCATCGATTGCGAAAACTATGAGTGTCTTGCCAAATCCTATAAATGCGAAGGGTGCGCCATCAAGGCGCCGGGAGCTCGTGGAACTGGCCGGACGCCTCGCCCCGCGTCACGGCTACAATCCGACGGGGCTTCACGGCGTCCGCATCCTCAGGACCGAAGAGGTCCTCCACGACATACCCGTCCTCTACAAGCCTGGTGCGGTTTTCGTGCTGCAGGGTCGCAAGCAGGGAATGCTTGAAGGCGAGGTCTATCTCTACGACGAGGAGCATTATCTGGCGGTCTCGGTCCCGGTTCCGTTCCGGATGGAATCCGTCGCCAGCGCAGAATGCCCCCTGCTTGCGGTCTATCTCGAATTCGACATGCAGCTCGCGGCCGACATCGCCTCGGACGTCGAGGCACGGCGTTCCGGACCGACAGGCACCGCGGCGAGAAGTCTTATGTCCAGCAGAATGGAGCCCGACATCGAGGATGTCGTGCTACGCCTGTTGCGAGTGCTCAACGATCCCATGGAGATTGTGGTTCTGGGCGCAGGCATCCTGCGCGAGTTGCACTATCGCATCCTCGTCGGCCCGCAGGGCGCACAGATGATTGCGGCGCTACAGCAGAAAGGCACCTCCGGCAAGATCGTCCAAAGCCTCGCCCGATTGCGCGAAACCTACAGCTCGGAGATTTCAGTGACGGCGCTCGCACAGGAAGCGGGCATGAGCGTCCCCTCCTATCACGCACATTTCAAGGCGCTGACAGGCAGCAGCCCGATGCAATACGTCAAAGCGATGCGGCTTCACGAAGCAAGGCTGATCATGGCGCGCCAGGAAAAAACGATCGCAGAGGCCGCGCTGTCGGTTGGTTACCTCAGCCCAGCCCAATTCAGCCGCGACTTCAAAAGGCACTTCCGCCGCACCGCCTCAGAGGAGGTGAAATGGGTCCGCAGTCACCTCGGCGAGCTTGCCTTGCGACCATGAGGTGTCCGGTAGCGGCGCAAATGCGTGACGAATGTCGGAGATGCAACGCCTTCAGCGTCGGAGGCTGCTGGCAGCGGCAAGCATTTCCGCCGCGTTTGGAAAGATGCAGAGGCTGTCAGGCCCGTCGCGCGCTTCAATCTGCACCCAGCGAACGATGCCATCGCCGTCGATGAGGAAGTGCCCGACAAGCTGTGTGGGGTGGCTTGCGAAGATGGCATGATCGACGTCAGTAAGCTCGAAGTCGTCTTTGGCGTTGAGTAAGGCGTTGGCCGCCATCGGGTGTAACGCTTCCGGCAATTCACCCGTCGGGTTAATGCGAGCGGCCTCGAATTGCTCCATGCTTGCCCGATAGGGCCATACTGGTTTCTCGCCGCTGCCCTCGGGCAGGAACTCACCGTGCGGCACGCCGAAGGCCCGGTGCGTGGAGCAATCCTCGTCACATAGGAGTACGGCCGGCGTCGGCCGGTGCTCGAAATATATGCGGGCGCGCTCTACCGGCGTGTTGATCACGGCAACTGTTTCCACCCCCGCGGCGCGCAGGGCAGGCTGTAGACTACCGAGTTGCCCCACCTGACGCCGGCAGAACGGGCAGTGCAACCCGCGGAAGAAGGCGATCAGAAAAGGGTGACCGTGGAGGCTCGCGAGTGAGACCGTTCCTTTTTGATTTGCCGAGGGAAGTGCGAAGGCGGGAGCGTATTCCCCTGGTTGGAGCGGGCGCTTCTGGTCTCCCATGGCATTTGTCCTTTGCTAGGAGTTCAGGTGAATGCTGGGCTTGATCCAAGTCCAACACCTATCACGCCACGGCACCACTCGCTATGTTCACGATGCAATCGGGTGGAGTGCGAGGCTTCAGAAGTCTTGCGACGGCCACGTCCGCTTTTAGCACGAAGGAGATGTCCGTATCGGCGTCGCCTTTCGGCCCTTTGCGGCCATCAAACGCGCCACTTGCATCAGACAAAAGCCACGCCTCAATCGCAATCGAAAGTTAAGGTTCAAGCGACAAACTCGCGCAGCGGGCGTTGACATCTGGTCTCGGCCGCGTCGGGCTGTTCCACTTTTGCGCGTCGAGAGGCGATATGAAATTTCGGTTGCTTGCAGTATTTCTAATTATCTTGCCAGCCGTCTCGGCCGCGCAAGAACACAAGCGTCGTTTTGCCAGATATCAATTCTTCTATTGCGCGGCCGTTCATATGAAGCTGGCCGAAGCCTACAGGAAAACAGGTTTTTCGGACGCCGAAGCCTTTCATACCTCAGAGGCGAACTTCCTGTACGAGAAAGGAAAGAATGACCTCATTGAGATTGGAAAGTCTCCGGAGGACGCCGCTGAGCGAGTGCAAAAGCATAGGGATGGCCTTGATAGCGAATTGCAGAGTACACCAAGCAAGATCCAAATTATGCTGCACCTCTGTAACTCATTTTTTCCAGAGCGAGCGAGCCGGCCCCGAAATCGGGCGTAGCAATAGCTACGCGAGTGACCTGCATACATAAATGGTACGATGTCTGCTTGTGGCGGCGCAAAGCGGCCTAGAACGGAGGCGAGTGATACGCGCAAGCTTTCGGCCGCCGACGTGGCGTGACTACAGCACGTTCTTGTGGACGCGGCCATCCTTGACGATGACGGACAAATTCTTTTCCGGCGCTTCGATCAATCGAAGATCGTCAAGCGGATTTCCGTTCCATACCAGCACATCCGCGAGTGCCCCTTCTTCAATAACCCCGAGTTTCCCCGTATAGGGTGTTCGCAAATTTGAAAGAGCGAGCAGCTCGGCATTAACCGAGGTTGCCATCTTCAGCGCGTCGGCATTGCTGAACCAGTTGGACAAATGGGTCAGCATGATGTTTTGACGGGGCGTCAGCTGCGGCGAGAAGAGGACATCCGATCCCCAGGCAAGCTTGATGCCGTATTTCTTGGCATAATCGTACACCTTCGGCGTGCCGGCAAACAGTTGCTTGACGCGCTCGACACCCGGACCCGTTTGCGACGCGGCGTCTTCCATGCTCAGAAACGGCTGGGTGCTCAGCCAGACGTTCTTGTCCGCGAACATTCTTGCCGTGTCCTCATCCATCAAATGGGCGTGCTCGACGCAGGCGACGCCCCCCGCGATAGCGCGCTGCACGGTATGGGGAGCGTAAGCGTGGATCGTGACATAGGTGTTCCAATCCCTGGCCACCTCGACGGCGGCCCGGATCTCATCTTCACTGAAGGTCGTCATGTCGAGGGGGCTGCGAGGCGAGGAGACACCGCCGCCGCCCACCAGTTTGATATGGGACGCGCCCTGCAGGAGCTGCTCGCGGACGCGCCGCTTCAGTGAGCCGATGTCATCGACGATCGCCGAGGCGCCAAGCAATTCGCCGACACTGAGTTGGCCATCTTTCGTGGGAATTTCCGACGGCATCCTGAGGTCGCCGTGCCCTCCGGACGTGGTGATCATTGCCCCCGCAGGAAAGATACGGGGACCCGGAATGATGCCGGTGTCGATTGCCTGTTTGAAGGTGAAGACGGGCCCGCCCAGGTCTCTCACGGTGGTGAACCCGCGCATGAGGGTCCGCTCTGCTTCGGCAGTCGACGCGGCGTAAATTATGCCGGGATCACCTGCAAGAAGAACGTTCAATGGCACCGCGGCAAAGATCGAATGCCAATGGGCATCGATCAGGCCCGGCATCACGACCCTGCCAGCGCAGTCAATAACCGTCGCGTCGGCGGGCGGAGGATTGCCGTTCGCGTCAATGGACGACACCACATTGCCTTCGATCAGTATCTGGACCGAGTCTCGCAGGGTAGTTGTCTTGCCGTCAAACAGACGAGCCTGTCGCAGCATCAGCTTTTGCGGGGACGAAGGCTGCGCGCTTGCCAGACCGGGTAGGCCTGCCGCGATCGCGGCCGAACCGACAGTCTTCAGAAAACTTCTGCGAGAGTAATCCGCGAGGTGGTTTGAGACCCTGTGGAGCTCCGGGTTTGCACATCCGCAGCTCGCCGTTGACGCTAAGCGATTATACTTCCGGCCTAAACGAAGCATTGCTTTTTCCATCTCAAGGCGCTGAAATACAACTCGACGCTAACATGGCCGTTCTGGATAATCTACGGGCACCTGGTCTGGGGCATGCAAGCTGGACGGGCGTCACGTGAAAGCGATAGCTGTATCGGCAACCCAACCTCGACCACCATTGCGGGCAAAAGGGTGAAAAATGGCAACTTCATTTTGGGCGGGTAAAGCAGCGAAATACTCAATTCCAGTTCTGGTTTTTCTGTCGCTCGCGGCGAGTGGGGCTTCTGCGGCGGAGCCCCGCCAGGCGCGGGACGAGTTGAAGGCATTTCCCGAGGCACCCGCAGGTCAGCAACGACACGTTATCTTCCTGCCGAAGCGTTCCGACGAAGATGCGCGCCGGGTTGGAGTGATCGTCGGTCGAACCGAGTTGGTGGACTGCAATCGACATACCTTTGGCTCCCAGCTGGAGAAGCGCACGGTCGATGGCTGGGGATATGACTACTACGTCGTTACCGGAGTTGGCGCGGTCGCGAGCACGCGGATGGCGTGCCCAGATAATACCAAGAAGAAAACGTTCGTGCGGAGCTCAGACGAGCCGCTCTTGCGATACAACAGCAGGCTTCCCCTCGTGGTGTTTGCACCCGTCGACGTGGAAATCCGGTATCGGATTTGGAGAGCGGGCCGAGAGAGAACGACAGACTGACGACACTCGTCGCGCATCGCCAATATCGTGTTCGGCGGCAAGATTAGGACGTTTGGCGCGGGCCTGCTATCGAGTTCTGTTTTCCCTTTTGCCGATGCCTCGGCCCTGGTCCCCTTTGGGGGGCATGTTCTAGACGTTGCGACCGAAATAGACGTCCACCGAGGCAATCCTGTCGCCCCTGAAGCGCATGACCTCCATGTTGCGGAACGCCCCGCCGTCATGCTTTTCGGCCCGGTAGCGTATCACGGCCTCGTCGTCCGCGATCTCAAGGTGCTCGATCTCGATCTCGCGGAATGGCGGCGGCTCGGGCCAGCAACGGCTGAAATAGGCAACGCGATCAATGTGATCGTCGCGCGGGCTGGAGAAGGTGAAGTCCTCCGTCAGCATCCCGGCCGCGATATCCTTGCGGCCATCAAGATAGGCATCGTAGAGCCCGCGAACGGTCTGCTCGCGCGATGTTTGCTGGGTGTCCATGGCACAAATCCTTTCGGCGTCAGTGGCCGCGCCCCAAATCCGATTGCATTTTGCAATCAGATTTATAGCATCTCAAGCCTATTCCGGCAACTGCGGCACCACTGGCGGCTTGGAAAGTCCGCGGCGATGGTTCAAGATCATCGCCATCATCGATGACGGACGATCGCATGTCGGAAGCGCAAACCATATTGGAGCGGCTGCAGAAGCTTGCCGCCAAGGACAACCGCCCGCGGGCGTTGCCTGAGGTGGCGGAGCAGTTCTCCGCGCTCTTTACCTTCGTGACCCGAGAGCGCGAATGCATCGCC
>Ga0102591_1003127_pt1 | contig 15567 bp, 15 predicted proteins | sample AraplaCol_mCL_r2_2_FD_76860 | JGI IMG/M metagenome (GOLD analysis project Ga0102591, IMG submission 76860) | Arabidopsis root microbial communities from North Carolina, USA - plate scrape MF_Col_mCL_r2 (SPADES assembly) (version 2) | ecosystem: Host-associated > Plants > Roots > Endosphere... | reverse complement strand
TGGGTCGTGGTGTCCATCGGCCAGCAGGCGCGGCTGGCCCGGACCACGCGCGGCCTGGGCGTGTTGACCGGTACGCGCGACAGCTTGCCGGCCACCAGCTGGGTCGGGGCGTCGGCGAAGGTCGAGCCGGAGCTGTTCATGACGGTCAGCCAGCCCAGCAGGTCCAGGGTCCTGCCGTCGGGATTGAGCGTGGCGACATAGTCGGCCTGCCAGTTCACCCCGATGGCCAGGTAGGTCAGGGTCAGGCGGTAGCTGCCGCCGGTGGGCACGTCGACCAGGGCCGACAGGGTGGGCTTGCTGGAAAGGCCGTCGGGCGCGCGCTCGAACACCAGCCGCTCGGGACCGCCGGAGCAGCCCAGGGCCTCCACCCCGTCGGCGGTGCGGACCATCAGGCCATCAGGTCCCTGGATCAGGGTGGCGTCGACCGTCACCTGGCGGCCGGTTTCGCGGTTGGTGCGCACCACCTTGACCGGCTGGTCGAGAGAGCGCTCGACCAGGGTTCCGGGGCTGAGCAGGGCGTAGTCGTAATTGCGCTCGACGGCGCCCTGCGGCAGGCCCTCGATGGCCGCGCTCTGCGGGATCAGGCCCTCGGCGACGCCGTCGAAACGCAGCACGTGGCGGCCGGCCGGCAACGCGACCGTGCGGGTCTCGCTGACCATGACCAGCCCCTGCTCGGCGGCCCGCTCCTTCTCCCAGGGTGACAGCGTCTGCACCGGCCCCTGGCCGTCGCGATAGAGGGTGACGGCGACGGCTTCCGGCGCGGCCGAGGGGATTGTGTCGGCGTGCGCGGTGATGGGCGCGCAGAGCAGGGCGAGGGCGGCGAGGGTGTTGCGCACGAACAAGGAACCTCCCCCCGTGGGGGAGGCGGTCGCGAAGCGACCGGTGGGGGGCGTGGCAAGGTTTGCCGGTGCTCCCCCCACCGTCGCCTTCGGCGACACCTCCCCCACAGGGGGAGGTTCCCTGCGGATCGGGCTCGCCGTCACCAGCCGTTGTCCACCGTGAAGGTCAGGACGGTCTCGCCGTTGGCGGGGACGGGGACGCTCCAGCCCAGGGTGCGGGCGTCGATGCGGCGGCTGGGCAGGCTCTCGTCGCTGACCTTGCCGTCGCGCAGCAGGCCGGCCTGGCGCAGCTCCACCGTCACGGCCTCGGGCCGGGCGTTGCGGACGACGTACTTCATGACGTAGCGCGAGCGGGTCTTGGACAGCTTCTCCTGCGAGACCAGGGTGGCCTGGCTGGAGACGTCGAAGGCCTCGCCGGTCTTGATCGATAGCTCCGAGCCCGCCGAGGTGTGGCCGATCTGGTTCTCGCCGATGAACTTCGGATCGCCCGCCTGGTCGCGCATGTAGACGCGCATCGTCCCGGCCGGCAGCTGGTCGCCCAGGCCCTTCAGCCTGGAATTGCTGAACTGGATGGCGGTGATGGCCTTCTGCGGGTTCTCGTCGCTGGAGAAGCCGTATTCGCGCACCTCGTAGACCTTCTGCGCCGGCACGGCCTGGGCGCTGAGGAAGCCGACCTGCTTGTTCTGGTTGGCCGCGATCGTGGTCCGCTCGGGCAGGGGATAGATGTAGTAGTCGGCGATGCGCTCGCGGCCGCTGCTCTCGGTCCCGGCCGAGACCGAGCCGCGCACCGACGATCCGCCGCCGTTGAACTGGTTGACGTTGCCGGCCACCAGCTGGGTCTGGGCGTTGTCGAAGGCCGTGCCGGAATTGTTGCGCAGGGTGATCCAGCCCTGCAGGTCCAGCGCGTTCTTCTTCTCGTCGAACAGGGCGACGTAGTCGGCCGCCCAGGACAGGCCAGAGGTCAGGTAGCTGAGGGTCACGGGCGTAGGGCCGGCCTTGTCGGCGTTGACCGTCACCGACAGGGTCGGGCGCGCGCGCAGGGTCTCGGGCACCTTGTCGAAGATCACCCGGGTGGGCACGCCGTCGTCGCGCAGCACCTCGATGCGGTCGCCGATCTTCAGCACCACGCCCTCGTTGGCGGCCAGCACCGTGGCGGTCTCGGTGGTCTCCTTGCCGTCGCCCGGATTGGTGCGGACGATCTTGATCTGCCGCCCGACCGCCTTCTCCATCAGCTTGTCGGGGGTCAGCAGGTCGTAGTCGAAGTTCTGCTCGACCACGCCCAGGTTGGGCGAGGACAGGCTGACGGTCTCGGGCCGGATGGAGGCCGAGACGTCCTTGAACTCCAGCCGCTGGCGGCCGGCGGAGACGTCAATCGTCCGCTGGTCCTGAACCAAGGCGAGGTTGTTGTTGTAGATGGTGACCGAGACCTTCGGCGGCGATGCGGTCTGGACGGGAGCGGTCTGAGCGACTGCGGTGGAAGCGGCGGCCACGCAGACGGTGGCGAACAAGGCGGCCCGAAGCATCGGCGCGACGTCTCCCTACTCTCTTTGCGGCCACGGTTTCACGGCTGCGCGGGAAAGTCGAGAGATTATGGGTGTAATATCGAGGGGCGGCGCAAACCCCCTCCGGCCCTCTGGGCCACCTCCCCCTCTGGGGGAGCTGTCGCGGAGCGACTGAGGGGGCCGCGCAGCGGCTATTTCCCCCACACCTGCGCCAACCGTCGATCCCGCCCGCAGCCCGTGCGATACAGGTGATACTCCACCGAATTGTTCCTGGCGTAGTCGCGGTGATAGGCCTCGGCCGGCCAGAAGGTTTGCAGCGGCAGGATCTGGGCCTTCATCGTTCCGGTCTTCAGGCGCTTGGCGGCCTCGGCGCGCGAGCGCTCGGCGGCGGCGCGCTGCTCGGCGTCGACGAAGACGGCGGGGCGATAGGAGGGGCCGCGGTCGCAGAACTGGCCTTCGTCGTCGGTCGGATCGACCAGCTTCCAGTAGCGCTGCAACAGGAAGGCGTAGGGCAGTTTGGCCGGGTCGTAGGTGACGCGGACGGCCTCGTAGTGGCCGCTGCGCTCGCTGGTCACGTCGCGATAGGTCGGGTTCTTCACGTGGCCGCCGGTGTAGCCGCTCTCGACCTTCACGACGCCGGGAATGCCCCGCATGTCATTCTCCATGCACCAGAAGCAGCCGCCGGCGAAGACGGCGGTCTTGGTCGGCGCGGCCATGGCCGCGGCGGGCAGGGCGGTTGCCAGGGCGATCAGCAGCAGGAGGCGGCGAAGCATGGGCGGTCCTTTCGAGGCGTCGTCCATAGATACGGCCCAGCGGGCCGAAAGGTTTTGAACGAGCCTATCGCCAACCGTGGCCGACGCCGCGCACCGCCGGAACCGCCGCCAGGCGCGCCGCGAGCGTGTGGGCCCGGTCGTCGCCCTGGTCGTCGATCTCCAGGCGAATGGCGATGTCGGCGCCCTCGGGCTGGGCGGTCAGGGCGCGCAGGCGCACCTGCTGCACGCTGGCCACGCCCAGCACCCGCATCAGGGCGTCGGGCGTGTCTTCAGCGGTGACGAGGAAGAGGCGGCGCCGATCCTCGCGAAATTTGTCGTCTTCCGGTTTGAGAAGGCTCAAGGCCGCACCCACTGATGTTCCACGCTGGCGGAATTGACGCCGGGCCAGGCGGCCAGGTCGCGGGCGAGGAGGCGGGCGGCCTGGTCGCCCAGGTGGCGCACGCGCAGGGAGGCCTCGACCAGCTGGCCGACGGGCTTCAGGGACAGGTTGCACAGCTCGGCGCCGCTGTCGGCCAGGCTCTGGCGCACGGCGTCCAGCGCGCTGGGGGCGTCCTGGGCGCAGAGGAACAGCTGGTGGACCGTGACGCCGTCATGGTCGCTGTGGAAGGCTGGTGGGGAAGGCAGGTAGCTCATGTTCGAAGATCCTTTGAGTTTTTGAAGGACCGTCGGATCGCGCAACGAAAAAGCCCCGCTCCTTTCGGAGGCGGGGCTTTTTCAGATCTTGCGATCCTTCGGCTTGGTTTCTGGGGAACCCTTGTTCCCTAGTCTGCGCGCCGTCTTTGCCCCGTCCGTACCGGCACGGTTTTAATCTGGGTAATCTTCGACATCATGGCGCACCACATCGCGACGCCGGCGGTGAGGCCAGTCGTAAACAGCGCGATGGTGGTGAGGTTCGACAGCATGAGGTCGGAAGGGTTCCAGTAGGCTTGCAGGTCAACAGGTAACGCTTGCGGGCCCGCCGCGCAAGGTCTTGCCGCGCGACGGGCCTTAATGTCGCGGATTGGGCAGATTTTAGGCGAGCTCGATGGCCATGGCCGTGGCCTCCCCGCCGCCGATGCACAGCGAGGCCAGGCCGCGCTTGGCCTTGCGGGCCTGAAGGGCCGAAATCAGGGTGCACAGGATGCGGGCGCCGGATGCGCCGATGGGGTGCCCCAGGGCGCAGGCGCCGCCGTTGACGTTCAGCTTGTCGTCCGGAATGCCCAGTTCCTTCTGGGCGATCATGGCCACCACGGCGAAGGCCTCGTTGACCTCGAACAGGTCGACGTCGTCGACGCTCCAGCCGGCGCGGGCCAGGGCCTTCCTCATGGCCGGCACGGGGGCGGTGGTGAAGAGGCCGGGCTCATGGGCGTGGGCGGCGTGGCTGACGACGGTGGCGACCACCGTCAGGCCCAGGGCCTCGGCGACGCTTTTCCGGGTCATGACCAGGGCCGCGGCGCCGTCGCTGATCGACGACGAATTGGCCGCCGTGATCGACCCGTCGCGGGAGAAGGCCGGGCGCAGAGTGGGGATCTTGGCCGGATCGGCCTTCAGCGGCTGCTCGTCCTTGTCGACGGTCTCGACGCCCTTGCGGGTGGTGACGGTCACCGGCGCGATCTCGGCGGCGAAGGCTCCGCCCTCGACGGCGGCCTTGGCCTTGAGCAGGCCGCGCGTGGCGTAGTCGTCCATCGCCTCGCGGGTGAACTGGTAGTCGGCGGCCGTGTCCTCGGCGAAGGCGCCCATCAGCTTGCCGGGGCTATAGGCGTCCTCCAGGCCGTCCAGGTACATGGAGTCCCAGATCTGGTCGTGGCCGATGCGGGCCCCGCCGCGGTGCTTGGCCATCAGGTAGGGGGCGAGCGTCATGCTCTCCATGCCGCCGGCCACGACGACGTCGGCGCTGCCGGCCAGCAGGGCGTCGTGGGCCATGATCGCCGCCTGCATGCCGCTGCCGCACATCTTGTTGACCGTCGTGGCCTCGACCGACTTGGGCAGGCCAGCGCCCAGGGCCGCCTGGCGGGCGGGGGCCTGGCCCAGCCCCGCCGGCAGCACGCAGCCCATGATGATCTGATCGACCTTGTCGCCCGAGAGCCCCGCGCGCTCCAGGGCCGCCTTGACGGCGGTCGCGCCTAGTTCGGTGGCCTTCACCCCGCCCAGCGCGCCCTGGAAGCCGCCCATCGGCGTGCGGGCGAAGCCGGCGATCACCACCGGATCGGCGTGCTTGGACATGGTTGAGCTCCCGATAGGTTTGTTTTGCGGCGGAATAGGCCCCGGATCGGCGCGCTTGCGCAAGCGTCTTGCTGGAATCTTTCCCGAAGCAAGAAACGGCCGGCGGCGGAAGGGCGGCTCCCGTCGTCGGCCGGTCAGTCGAGCAATGAACCGAGAGAGTCAATTGCGATTAGAAACTTACTCTGGTTCGTACTCAAAAGCAACGGCCCTTGCATTCCCTGGCGGAACGCCGCACTTTCCTCCGTATGGGTCGCACCGCCGATTACAGTCACCAACGCTGCGCCATCGCCGCCACCCTCGAGGTCGTCGGCGATCCCTGGACCCTGCTGATCCTGCGCGACGCCTTCCAGGGCGTGCGGCGGTTCGAGCAATGGCAGGAGCGCCTGGGCGTCGCCCGCAACGTGCTGGCCGCCCGGCTCAAGAGTCTGGTCGGTCACGGGGTGATGGAGACCCGCCGCTATTCCGAGCGGCCGCCGCGCCATGAATATGTGCTGACCGCCAAGGGCCGCGACCTGTCTGCCGTGCTGCTGACCATGGCCGAGTGGGGCGACCGCCACGTCTATGGCGTGGGCAACGGGCCCGTCCGCTTCGTGCACAAGGCCTGCGGCTGCGACTTCCATCCCAAGCTGGCCTGCGAGGCCTGCGGCCAGGTGGTCGACGGACGCGACCTGTCGCGGGTGATCCACGAGGGCCAGTCCCCGACCGTGGGCGAGGCGCTGGAAGCCGTCGCGGTGAAGACGGCGGCCGAGTAGGGCGCGCCGCCTTTTCGATCTCAGGCCTTGCCTTCCATGGCGCGGCGCAGGCTCAGCGGGCGCATGTCGGTCCAGACTTCCTGGATATACTGCAGGCAGGCGGCCTTGAGGCCGCGGAAGCCCGCCTCGTTCCAACCCAGGGGCAGTTCGCGACCGACCGGCCAGATCGAGTACTGCTCCTCGTGGTTCACCACCACTTGGTACTCGGTGGTGTCTTCCCGTTCTTCGCGCATCTGTCCCCCGCCGCTCTGGTGCTTGGCGTGGCCGGAGCCTTGGCTGGGGCAGGGGCGCTGTCAATCGCGTAGGGCGAGCCGTATCGGCGCGCGCCGAAAGGTTGCGCCGATCGGGTAGCCTGCGACGGATGCTGGGGGTAAGTGCGGCGTGTCCACAGCCAAGTTAACGGCAAGGCTTGAAGGGCGGGAACGCGCGCGAAACGAATCAGGACCGAATCGCTGACTCGGTCCGATTCGGGATTTGTTCCCTACAAGCTATTGTAGCTTAACGGCGATTAACCACAACGGCGTTCGGCGAGGGGCCTGTTACACCGCGCGCGCCCCCACATCCGTCCTTCCCCGCGAAGGCGGGGACCCAAGCTGGCTCTCGGGATGTGGCGCGGCCGTGGGCTATCCACGGACTCGGCTTGCATCCCCGCCTTCGCGGGGATGCTCGGTATATAGTGTCGTGAATGTCAGACCGGACCGAGGCGTTTCCGCGAAGGCCCTACTTCGCGTCGGCGGGGCAGGTGGCCGACAGGCGCTTGGCGTTCATGACGCCGGCCAGGGGCAGGCCGTCGACCGTCTTCAGCTTGATGTCGAGCTTGAAGCTCTCGGGGGTGTAGGTCCCCTTGGCGTTGACCGGGGCCGCGCGGCCCTTCTTGTCGGTCCAGGTGCCCTTCAGCTGGATCTTGCCGTCATCGACCTGGTTGGTCGTGTACTCGCACTTGTAGCGGCGCGTGCAGATGCCCTTGGAGAACTGGGCGGCGTCGGTCGGCTTGATGCACTTGTCCTCGCTGCCGACCGGGATGATGCCGATGCGGTAGCTGTATTCCCAGTGGCCGGGCAGAATCGTCGTCTTCGGCGCGGCGGCGCTCGCCGGGGCGGTCGCGGCGAATCCCACGGCCAGGGCGGCCAGGGAAGCGGCGAGAGCGGAGGCGGCGAGGGCGGTCGGACGCATGCTGTGGAACTCCTTCATGGCCGTGCATATAGGAAGTATCAGATGAACCGCGCTTGAAGGCGGGGTGATGGCGAGGCCCGAGGCTTTGCCGCCTTGACTCCGCAAGGCTCCATCGCCTATATCGCCCCCTCTCGCGCGGCGGACCTCGGTTCGGAAGCGCGCCTGACATTATGTTCGCGGGGCCTTCGGCTTCGCCTAGCCCAAGGTACTCGTCATGTCGCGCCGTTGCGAACTCACGGGCGTCGGTCCGATGATCGGCCACAACGTGAGCCACTCGAACATCAAGACCAAGCGCCGCTTCCTGCCGGCTCTGTCGCCTGCTTCGCTGCAGTCGGACTCGCTGGGTCAGACCTTCAAGCTGCGTATCAGCAACGCCGCCCTGCGCACCCTCGACTTCAAGGGCGGCCTGGACGTGTTCCTGCTGGGCGCCAAGGACGAGCAGCTGTCGCCGCGCGCCCTGAAGATCAAGGCTCAGGTCAAGGCCAAGGCCAAGGCCGCCGCGCAAGCCGCCGCCGCCTAAGTCTTTCGGTCCTCCGGGGCCGATACGAAAAGCCCGCCAGGTTCGCCTGGCGGGCTTTTTCGCGTTTGGCGATCGTGGGAGACGGCGACCCTGACAGGGCCGCCGTCCGAAGATGCTATTCCAATGGCAGGAACAGCTCGACGACCACCTCATGCACCGGCGCGTTCGGCGGGAACGAGAAGTGCCGCTGGCAGTAGATCGGAAAGTCCCGCGCCTCCTCGCCGCTGGCCGGCAGCCACTCGCGATAGAGATAGAGCGCGGCGGGCTCCAGATTGTGGGTGTCGTGCAGCACCCGCAGCACCGCGCAGCGCCCGCCGGGAATCACGCCGGCCTTCATCAGCGCGTCGTCGGGATCGATCGGCCGGTCGGTCCCGATGCACAGGTCCATGCTGTAGTCGTCCGGGTTCTCGGGAATCCGTTCCGACCGGAAGATGTTGAAGGTTGGGTTGGTCTCCGGCGACAGGCCGGCGGCCTTGCGCCAGGCGATGAACCGCTCGATCGAGGCGCCAAGCAGCGCTCGGTCGCCGCGATGCTCCATGATCGCCACCGGAGTGGGCGGCACGTCGCGGATCGTCACCTGGTCTTGGTCGTAGAGGGTCGGCATCAGCTTGCTCCTGGCGTTGTCCATCGGCCCGAAGGCCGCGAGCCACGGCGCCCAGTCGGGCGCCTTGCGGAACGAGGAGGGCGACTGCTTGAACCTGCGCCGAAAGGCGCGGGCGAAGGCGTCCGGCGCGTCGTAGCCGGCGTCCAGCGCGATCTCCGTGACACTCTGGGCGTCCTTGGCGACCAGCTGGCGCGAGGCGCGCTTCAGGCGGGCGAGCTGGACGTAGCTGTGCACCGACAACCCGAAGGTCGCCATGAACTGCCGGTGGAAGTGGAACTTGGAGAAGGCGGCCACGCGGCTCACCGTCTCCAGGTCCAGCTCCCCGTCCAGATGCTGGTCAATGTGGTCCAGCACCCGCTGCATCCGGGCTGTGTAGTTTTCGAGCGCCGCCTTCATCGTCCCCCGTCTCCGTGGCGCGGCCAGTTAGCCGTCGGCCGCCGGATCGTGCTCGACCGATCTTGCGGTTTGTAGGGCGCGTGGGGGAGTGGGGATCAGGCCGAGATGTTGACCAGTGTGCCGGTCAGCTCGCCGGTGGCCTGGCCGAGGGCCGCGCCGGCGGCGGCCGTGGCCTTGGCGTTGGTCTGCGCGACCGCCAGCTGGGTCAGGTCGACGATCGGCGTCGCGGCCTCGCCAGACGCGACGGGGCGCGGCGGGGTGTAGCGGGCGGCGTTGGCGGTGGAAACCTGCACGGCGACTCCCTTTCAGGCTGCAGCGCAATCTGGTCCGCAAGCCTTAAGCAGGCCTGACCGAGCATGGTTAAGGCGGCTGGCGAGCGTGCAGCAAAAAGCCGCCGTCGCTGGGCGACGGCGGCTTCTGAAGCCGTGGGAGGCTGCTCGCCTTAGCGGGCGGCCAGTTCCAGGGCCTTGGCCGGGTTGGCGGCGTTGTAGGCGGTCAGCTCGGGGTTGGCGAGCTTGGACACGGCGTCGTTCACCGACGAGCGGACGCAGGCCGGGTACAGGTACATGGCCAGCGACTCGCCGCGGACGTCCTGCCAGCAGACGGTCGAGGCGGCCTTGACGATGTCGGCGCGGACGTCGGCGGCGGCGCGGCCGGCGACCTTGACGCGGACTTCGGCGGCGCCGGCCGGAGCGGCGGCCAGCAGGGCCAGGGCGGAGAGAGCGAGAGCGGCGGAGCGGATCATCGGACGGATTCCAGTCGGGTGCCTGTCAAAGGCGGTTGAAGCGATCGCTTCCCGACGCGTTCCTCTGGTGACTGGTCCAGGATCTCGCCCGCTCTGTCACCGGATGAAAGCTGTAGCTCACTGCTGATCAGTTATCAACGATTATATTATCGCAACCGACAGGCGAAGTGTTTGATTTCACGCGCTTGTTACCGGTGTCATGGATTGACCGCCAGGCAAGCAAAAGCCCGCGGAGCGGGGGCTCCGCGGGCTCTGGTCCCGATGGGGCTTGAGCGGTGTTCCGCTTAGCGGGCCGAGGCGGTCTTGATCAGACCGTTCGGGCGCCATTGGGTCTTGTCGTAGGCGGTCAGGGTCGTGCTGCCGACCTTTTCCACGGCGGCGCGGGTCACGTCGCGGATGCAGTAGGGCAGGACGTCGGCGCCGTAGGTGGTCGAGTCCGTGTCTTCCTTGCACACCGAGGTGGCGGCCTTGACGATGTCGGCGTGCACGGCGGCGGTGGTGCGGCCGGCGACCTTCACGGTGACTTCGCCGGCGAAAGCGGCGGGGGCGCTCAGGAGAGCGATGGCCGAAGCGGCCAGAACAAACACACGTTGCATGATCTTGATTCCGGAAAGGGGGTTGGGGTCAACCTCCTCCCGATGCGTTCCTCTGACGGCCGACCGGATCTCGCCAGTTCGTCGCCGTCCCCTTCTAAATACAGTGACAACGCTGTCATTCCAAGCGGATTTTTGACTTCTGGCGTCAAATTTTTGCGACGCCGGCGAACGCTGCATGCCGGAAAGGCATGATGTACGGCAAATGAGCACCTAAAACCTGTTAGTTTCAGGCGAAATTATCCCTTTATGCTGCGCTGCGGTGAGAGGTTGGCCTCCCCCTGCGCCGCAGCTCGGGGCGGCCGTCCTTCGCGACGCCGCGCATCGAGGTCGAAGCCTCCAAGGCGCCCCGATGGGTGTCAGCGCGGCAATGCGAACATTGTAATATTTATATCGTATAAGATATTTGACATAAATCGTAACAATGTGCCTCTCTTCGCCAAGGCGCGACGGACTCAGATCGCGCGCAGCGAGGAGGGACTGCGATGCGGACCAAGAAAGAGCGCCTCAGGGCGTATGGGGGAGCGGCGGCGATCGCCTTGCTCTCCGGGCTGGCGGCGGCTCCGCTCGCCTCGGCCCAGACCACGACTCAGGCGCCTGCGAGCGCCGAGGAGGCCTCGACGGTCGACGCCGTGGTGGTGACGGGCTCGCGGATCAAGCGGCCCAACCTGGTCTCGGCCAGCCCGATGACCGTGGTCGGCGGCGACGAGGTGAAGCTGCAAGGCGCGACCTCGATCGACAGCGTGCTGAACCGCCTGCCGCAGTTCACCGCCGACTCCAACGAGAACGGCTCCAACGGCTCGGACGGCACGGCGCGGGTGAACCTGCGCAACATGGGCTCCAGCCGCGTGCTGGTGCTGGTCGACGGCCAGCGCATGCTGCCGACCGAGGCCGCGGACGTGAACTTCATCCCCAGCGCCCTGGTCGACCGGGTCGACGTGGTCACCGGCGGCGCCTCGGCGGTCTACGGCTCGGACGCGGTGTCGGGCGTCGTCAACTTCATCCTGCGCAAGAACCTCGACGGCCTGCGCCTGGACGCCCAGTACAGCCTGGCCCAGCACACCAACGACGCCGACTATCCGCGCTCGCTGATCAGCCAGGCCAACTACAAGCTGCCCTCCAAGCACGTCACCGACGGCGAGAAGATCGACGTCAACCTGGCGATCGGCATGAACGCGCCCAGCGGCAAGGGCAACGTCACCTTCTATGTCGGCTATCGCGAGATGAAGCCGGTCACCCAGGACAGCCGCGACTATTCGGCCTGCGGCCTGAACCTGACGGGAACCAACAGCAACGCCCTGGTCTGCGGCGGCTCCAGCAACAACGAGTACGGCCTGTTCACCCTGCTCAGCGGCCCCAACGCCGGCCAGACGCTGAACAACACCAAGGACGGGAACAAGACCTGGGTCCCCTACAACAGCTCGTTCCTCTACAACTACGCGCCCACCAACTACATCCAGCGCTCGGACTCCCGCTACACGGCGGGCGCCTTCGCGCACTATGAGATCAGCCCGGCGGTCGAGGCCTACGGCAGCCTGATGTTCATGGACGACCACACCTTCTCGCAGGCCGCGCCGTCGGCGCTGTTCCAGGGCACGACGTTCAAGATCAACTGCGACAACCCGCTGATGTCGGCCTCGCAGGCCGCGACCCTGTGCGGTTCGGCGGCGGGGACCAGCGTCAGCCAGGACACGTTCATCGGCTATCGCCTGACCGGTCCGGGCAGCTCGCCCCGCCGCGACGACCTGCGCCACACCGACTATCGCATCAACGCCGGGCTGCGCGGCAAGCTCGCCCAGGGCTGGAGCTACGACGCCAGCTTCCTGTTCTCGACCGTCATCCTCGACGAGAGCTACAAGAACAACGTCGATAACGCCAAGGCGATGAAGGCCCTGCAGGTGGTCAATGTCGGCGGGACCCCGACCTGCAAGTCGGTCGTCGACGGAACCGATCCCAACTGCGTGCCGATCGACGTCTTCAAGTACCAGGGCCTCAGCGCGGCGGCCTACAAGTACCTCTACGCCCCGACCTTCACCCACGGCGTCCAGCGCGAGAAGGTGCTCAGCGCCTCGCTGAACGGCGACCTTGGCCAGTACGGCCTCAAGACCCCCTGGGCCGAAGACGGCGCGGCCCTGGCGCTCGGCGTCGAGCACCGCCGCGAGGAGCTGAAGTTCGAGGCCGACGCCCTGGCCCAGGCCGCCGGCGCCAAGGAAAGCAGCGGCGCCTTCAGCGTCAGCGAGCTCTATGGCGAGGTCGACCTGCCGCTGGTGCAGGACGCGCCGTTCATCAAGGCGCTGTCGCTGAACGCCGGCTACCGCACCTCGAAGTACGACTATCTCGACGACCGGGTCTCGACCTACAAGGTCGAGCTGCAATACGCCCCGACCTCCGACGTGCGGTTCCGCGCCAGCTACAACCGCGCCGTCCGGGCGGCCAACATCAGCGAGCTCTACGCGCCGCAGGGCCTGGGCAATGTCGCGGCGGTGGATCCGTGTTCGGGTCCGACGCCCAAGGCCAGCGCCGCGGCCTGCGCCCTGACCGGCGTCACCGCCGCCCAGTACGGCAAGATCCCCGACTGTCCGGCCGAGACCTGCGTCACCCAGGGCGGCGGCAACCCGAACCTGAAGCCGGAAGTGGCCGACACCCGCACCGCCGGCGTCGTGCTGACCCCCAGCTTCCTGCCGGGCTTCTCGATGTCGCTCGACTACTTCGACATCTATGTCGACCAGTACATCGGCGCGGTCGACGCCCCGACCGTCATCAACCAGTGCGTCCAGACCAGCAATCCGTACTTCTGCAGCCTGTTCCACCGCGACCCGACCTCGGGCGTGCTGTTCGGCGAGCGCGGCTACATCATCGCCACCAACCAGAACACCGGCTTCCTGCAGACCTCGGGCCTGGACGTGACGGGCGAGTACCGCCTCGACCTGTCGTCGCTGGGCAATTACGGCGACGTCGACTTCAGCTTCGTCGGCACCTACCTCAACAGCCGCAAGATCGAGCAGCTGCCGGGCCTGGGCGCCTATAACTGCAAGGGCCTGTTCGGCCCGACCTGCGGCCAGCCCAACCCGGCCTGGCGTCACCAGATGCGGGCCACCTGGAACCTGCCCTGGATCGCGGCCTCGCTGTCGGCCAACTGGCGCTATTTCGGCTCGGCCGACCTCTCCAGCAACGACAGCAACCCGTTCCTGCAGGGCGACTACGTCGAGATCAACCGCAAGATCAAGGCGTACAACTACCTGGACTTCGCGGCCACCTGGAAGGTCCGCGAGCAGCTGACCCTGCGCGGCGGGATCAACAACGCCTTCGACAAGGATCCGCCGGTGATCGCCGCGGGCCTGCTGTCCTCGTTCGGCAACGGCAACACCTATCCCGGCGTCTACGACCCCATGGGCCGCACGATGTTCGTGGGCCTGACCATGGACTTCTGACGACGCTTTGGCGGGGGAGGGGGCGCTGGCGCCGTCTCCCCCGAGCTTCTCCCCAACTCAAAAGCCGCCGACGCTCCCAGCGTGGCGGCTTTCTTTTTGGTTGGGAGGGAAGGGGCCGAAGATTTTTGTCATCCCGGCCGGAGGAGCGCGCCAGCGATCCGCAGAGCCGGGACCTCCCACGTCGGCAGGTCGGGCAACCGTGGGAGGTCCCGGCGCTCCGCTTCGCTACGGCCGGGATGACAGGCTTGGGTCGGCGGGCTCTCTCGCCCGCCGACCCTCAGCGCCGCTTCTTCCTCGGCGGCGGTGTCGGGGCCGGCGGCGCGGGCGGGGGCGGCGTCCAGTCGAAGGCCAGCAGCAGGGTGCGCTGGTTCATCTCGCCGCCGTTGTCGTCCGACAGCAGATAGACCCGCGTCGCGCCGTTCGGGCCGGCGGCCAGGGCGATGCCCTCGAAGTTGTCGCGGGTCAGGGCGCCTTCCAAGGTCAGGCTGGCCAGCGGGTACTGCTTGTTGGCCGGGGTCATCGGGTCGGCGATGAAGCGCACCTGGGCGCGCCAGCCGCGCACGGGGTCATAGGCGCGGTGCAGCGTGGCCAGGGCCTTGCCGCCGAAGGCCGTGAAGCCCGACAGGCCCCAGGTGAAATCGATCGGCGACTGCGGCGGGATCGGCTGGCAGCTGCTCGACAGCCGGCACAGCCACACCTCGCCTTCCTCGCCGCCGACGAGATAGGCGTCGGGACCGGCGGCGGGATAGGCGGTCAGCGCCTCCATGCCCTCGTTGTCGGGGAAGACGGTGGCGGGCTTGGGGGCGACGGCCGGACGGCTCCACAGGCCGGTGGGCCCCACGGCGTAGCGCCAGATGCGGTGATCGCGCTCGAAGCTGACCAGGCGCTCGCCATTGGCCAAGCGGGTGAGGCCCTCGGCGTCGCCCTCGGTCTTGCCGCGCAGCCCCTGGCCGTCGACGCCCAGCAGCGGCGTCAGCTTGCCGTCGGTCAGGCCGATCAGCCTGCCGGTCGCATCGAGTTGCAAGCGCGCCGAGAAGCGGTCGCCGTCGTCGCTGACGGCCTCGACGCCGTTGGCGTCGGTCAGGATCAGGTCCGACAGGCCGTGCAGCCGGCTGGTGTCGGCGCTGGTGATGGCGATCCCGCCGGCATAGACGAAGTTTCCGACGGCCGTCTGGTTCGGGTTCGAGGCGTTCAGCGGCACGGGCGTGACGGTCAGGCCGATCTCGGGACCGACCTTGACCGGGGCGGCGGGCGTGACGACGGGCGGCGGCGGCGCGGGTTTGGGTCCGCACTGGGCCAGCATGCCGCCGGCCAGGCTCAGGGCGAGCAGTCCGCGCAGTCCGATCACGCCGAAGCCTTGCGCGCGGCCTTGGGAGCCTGGGGCACGACCGTGGGCGGCGGCGGCAGCAGGCCGCGGGCGCGCGCGGCGGTGCGCGGCTCCTCGTCGAACAGGGCGGCCAGCTGTTCCACCAGCACCCCGCCCAGCTGCTCGACGTCGACGATGGTGACGGCGCGGCGGTAGTAGCGGGTGACGTCGTGGCCGATGCCGATGGCGATCAGCTCGACCGGGCTCTTGCCCTCGATCTCGGCGATGACCTGCCGCAAGTGCCGCTCCAGATAGTGGCCCGAGTTCACGCTCAGGGTGGAGTCATCCACCGGCGCGCCATCGGAAATCACCATCAGAATGCGGCGGGCTTCGGGCCGGCCGATGATCCGCTGGTGCGCCCACATCAGGGCCTCGCCGTCGATGTTCTCCTTCAGGAGACCCTCGCGCATCATCAGGCCCAGGTTCTTGCGAGCCCGGCGCCAGGGCGCATCTGCGGCCTTGTAGACGATGTGGCGCAGGTCGTTCAGGCGGCCGGGCGAGGGCGGCTTGCCGGCCTTGATCCACTCGTCGCGGCTGGTGCCGCCCTTCCAGGCGCGGGTGGTGAAGCCCAGGACCTCGGTCTTGACGCCGCAGCGCTCCAGGGTGCGCGCCAGGATGTCGGCGCAGACGGCGGCCACCATGATCGGCCGGCCGCGCATCGAGCCGGAATT
>Ga0102591_1003125_pt1 | contig 15569 bp, 13 predicted proteins | sample AraplaCol_mCL_r2_2_FD_76860 | JGI IMG/M metagenome (GOLD analysis project Ga0102591, IMG submission 76860) | Arabidopsis root microbial communities from North Carolina, USA - plate scrape MF_Col_mCL_r2 (SPADES assembly) (version 2) | ecosystem: Host-associated > Plants > Roots > Endosphere... | reverse complement strand
AGCGCGCCGCCACGGCCGGCGAAGCCCGCGCCATGCACAACCTGGCCCTCTACTACTACAAGGGCGAGGGCGGCGAACGGAACTCGACCAAGGCCGCCAGCTGGTTCCGCAAGGCTTCGGACCTGGGCCTGGTCGACAGCCAGTTTAACTTGGCCCAGCTCTATGAAGGCGGTTGGGGCGTGAGCCAGAACCCGACCGAAGCCTACAAGTGGTACCTGATCGCCGCGCGGTCGGGCGACACCGCCTCGCGCGCCCGCGCCGTGGCCCTGCGCGCCCAACTGACGGCCGAAGGCCAACGGATCGCCGAGCGTTCAGCCGGCGCTTTCCGTTCGCAGGCGGCCGCGCCGGCCCAGGCCGTCGCCTCCGCCGCGGCGCCCAGCGCCGGCCTGGCCACCGCCCAAAGGGCCCTGTCCAAGCTGGGCTACTATCAAGGTCCCCAGGACGGCGTCACCTCGCCGGCCCTTCAGATGGCCATCGCCGCCTATCAGCGAGACCAGAACCTGCAGACCTCGGGCGCCCTGGACAGCGAAACGCTGAGCCGCCTGTCGACCTGGGCCCGGTAGGGCGCGGCGGCCGGTTTCCGGCCTAAGGTCAAGCTTTTAAAGTCTTTTTGGGTGAGCGCCCTGTGCGACTCGTCCACAGGCTGTGTCCTGTGGCTAAATATCGTCCGTGGACCTATGGGCTGACCTCGGTAATAGTCGGCCCCTTCCGGGGGGAAGGCGCGCGTCGGAGCTCGCGCCTGAAGGAGTAGACATGGCGTTTGAAGCAGCGACGGTCGATCATTCGCAGGATCGTGTACCGGTCCCCCCGGCCGTCTGGGTCTGCGGTCTGGCCACGCTGGTTCCTTTCATCGTCTGCTCGGCGCTGTTCTGCTACGGCCCGATCAGTATCCGCCAGGTCGCGCTGATCAGCCTGCTGGCCTATTCCAGCGCCATGTTGTCGTACCTGGGCGGCGTGCGTTGCGGTCTCGAGATCGAACGCGTCCATCCGCGCTGGCTGACCCTGGGCCTCTCTCTGCTGTTCCCAGTAGCCGGCTTCGGCCTCTTGCTCGGCGGCCTGCAATTCGAGCCGGCCTGGCAGCTTTCGGGCTTCCTGCTGGTCTTCATTCTGCAGTGGCTGTGGGATGTGACCAACCATGACGGACCCGCCTGGCGTCCACGCCTTCGCACCTTGCTGACCTCGGGCGCGGCCATTTCCCTGGCCTTCGCCCTGGAGCAGGCCCTCCACCTCTAGACCCTATTGGGTCGTGGCCACCGTTTCGGTCGTCGCCGCATTGACCGCCATGCTCGTGGCGACGTCGGCCACGGGAGCAGCCACCAGCGGAACGGCCACCACGACCGCCGTGTCGACCTGGGCTTCGGATTTCGGCGCGTTGATGAACGGCGTCGCTTCGTTCAGGGGATCCGACACGCAAGCGGCCGCCACCTGCTTGCTCAGCTTTTCCTGCTTGCTGCCTTCCTGCATGCCCAGGGCCGCCGACGCCACGGTGCCGGCGAAGGGCACGACGGCGTTTCCGCCCATGCCGACCGCCTTCTTCAGCAGCCCCGGCTCCTCGTACTCGATAGCCTTGGCGCGAAGGGCCTTGCAGGCGGGCGTGTCGTACTTCGGGTCCTTGGCGTCGAGCTTGGCCACGGTCTTCACTGGGGGCTCGCCGGCCTGGACGGCCAAGGGCGTCCCGAGGGAAGCCAGGGGCGACAGGGCCAGAACGGCTCCAACGCCGATCAGGATCGGTCGCATCACGGTATCTCCATTTTCCAACGTCCCGGGGATCAAACGCCCAGGCGCGGAGGGTGATCCGTCGGCCGCGGACTAGTCGGGGCGCAGAGATTTCCAACCCACGGCGTGCACGCGACGAGGGCCCAGCGCCGCGGCCAGGGCCGGGCCGCCGAACAGCGGGGCGAAGGCCTCGTCCAGGATGTTAAGCCCGCCCGTGAACGCGCCGAACGCCGGCAGGACCAGGCGCGCGCCGTCGGTGACGAAGCAGCGCCGCCGGATCGTCGCCCGGCCGCTGGTCACCTTGGCGGCCGGGTGAAGGTGACCGGCAACCTCGCCCGGCTGGGCGCCGGGCAGGGGCTCGTGGCGGAAGGTCAAGCCGGCGAACGCGGCTTCGTCGACCACGTCGCCCGGCAGGGCGCGCGGACCATCCTCGTCGTGGTTGCCCACGGCCCAGATCAATTGGCGGCCCAAGGCCAGGGCGGCGATGCGGCCACGGTCCTCGATCGGCAGGCGATCCTCGCCCGCCCCGTCATGGAAGCTGTCGCCGAGAAAGACCAGGGTGGCCGGCGTCAAGGCCGCCAGTTCGCGCTCCAGCCGATCGAGGGTCTCGCGCGTGTCGTAGGGCGGCAGCATCTGGCCGAAGCGCGCGGCGTAGCTGCTGCCCTTCTCGAAGTGCAGGTCGGCCACCACCATGGTGCGCTCGGCTTCCAGCCACAGGGCTCCGGAATGGCGCAGGACCGCGCGCGTGCCCGCGATCTCGAGCCGCAGTCCGCCGCAATCGCCGATTTGAAACGCCAGACTGGTCACGCCCATACTCTCACTAGGCCATCGCCTCGGCGATCAGGTCTTCCTCGGCCTCGGCCAGGATCATTTCGCCGGCCGCGTCGCCCGGCGCGCGCTCGCGGCCGATCTCCATCATGATCGGCACGGCGAAGGGCGAAACGCGGTCCAGGGTCGCATGGCGGATTCGACCGCCTCCGATCCGCGCCAGCATGTCGCCCAGCCGCGCCACGTCCAACGATCCGGTCGCCGCGTCCGCCCGGGCGCAGCGCAGCAGCAGATGGTCGGGCTGGTGGCGGCGGAGGACGTCGTAGATCAGGTCGGTGGAGAAGGTCACCTGGCGGCCGGACTTCTCCTGGCCGGGATGGCGGCGCTCGATCAGGCCCGAGATCAGGGCGCAGGCCTTGAACGCCCGCTTCATCAGGAAGCTCTCGTCCAGCCACGCCTCGAGGTCATCGCCGAGCATGTCCTGGGCGAACAGCTCGTCCAGGTCCAACTGGTCCATCGGCTTCAGCGACCAGATGGCGACCGCGTAGTCGTTGGCCACGAAGCCCAGCGGGCCCACGCCCAGCCGGTCCAGCCGCCGGGTCAGCAGCATGGCCAGGGTGGTGTGGGCCAGGCGGCCCTCGAACGGATAACAGACCAGATGGAAGCGCTTCCCGTGCGGGAAGGTCTCCAGCAGCATCTCGTCCTGCTCGGGGATCAGCGAGCGGACCTTCTGGTAGTTCAGCCACTCCTGGACGTCCGGGGGCAGGGCGGGCCATTCGGCCTCGTCGTGCATCATCGCCCGCACGCGGCCGGCCAGATAGGTCGACAGCGGGAACTTCGACCCGCCCCAGCTGGGCAGCATCGGGTCCTTGTCGGGCGAGGGCGTGACGAAGGCGTCGGCCCCGACCAGGCTGTTGAACCGCCAGACCTGACCCGCGAAGATGAAGGTGTCGCCGGCTTTCATCTGCTCGAAGAAGCCTTCCTCGGCCTCGCCGACCTTGCGCCCGCCCATCGGTCTTTTGCCGCCGCCGATCCGCACATTGATCATGGCCGGCGAGACGATCGCCCCGACGTTCATCCGGTGGGCCAGCACCGCCTGGGCGTTGCGCGCCCGCCAGAGGCCGTCCTGGCCCGGCACGATGCGGCGGAACTTGTCGTAGGTGCGCAGCGCGTAGCCGCCGGTCGAGACGAAGTCGACGACGGTCTCGAAATCCTCCCACGACAGGTCGGCGTAGGGGCCGGCGGTGCGGATCTCGTCATAGAGGTCGGTCAGGGCGAAGGGCTCGGAGCACGCGCAGCCCATGATGTGCTGGGCCAGAGTATCTAGGGTTCCAACGCGGGCCGGCTCGCCGTCCAGGTGGCCGCTGACGATGGCGTCGGCGGCGGCGCGACACTCGAGGTATTCGAAACGATTGGCCGGGGCCAGGATGGCGCGCGAGGGCTCGTCCAGCCGGTGGTTGGCGCGGCCGATCCGCTGGACCATACGCGAGGCCCCCTTGGGCGCGGCCAACTGGATGACCAGGTCGACGTCGCCCCAGTCGATGCCCATGTCGAGCGTCGAGGTGCAGACCACGGCCCGGATCTCGCCGCGCGCCATGGCCGCTTCGACCTTGCGCCGCTGCTCGGCGGCCAGGCTGCCGTGGTGCAGGGCGATGGCCAGGCCGTCGTCATTCAGCTTCCACAACTCCTGGAAGGCGAACTCGGCCTGGAAGCGCGTGTTGACGAACACCAGGGCGGTCTTGGCGCCTTTGATGATGTCGTAGATCTCGGCCATGGCGTGCTCCGCCGTATGGCCGGCCCACGGCACGCGGCCGTCGGAGACCAGGACCTCTACGATCGGTTGGGCGCCGCCTTGGCCCAGGACGAGGTCGACGGTGTGGTCCGATGAAACAAGATCCTCCCCCTGTGGGGGAGGTGTCGACGTAGCCGACGGAGAGGGGAGTGATCCGGCGTCGGCCGTCCTATCCCCCCACCGGCCTTCGGCCGCCTCCCCCACAGGGGGAGGGGGTGAATTGAAGCCCAGCCACCGTCGCACCAAATCCGGATCGTCCACCGTCGCCGACAGTCCCACCCGCCGCATGTTCGGCGCGAACGTCTGCAACCGCGCCAGGCCCAGCGACAGGAGGTCGCCGCGCTTGGACGGCCAGATGGCGTGGGCCTCGTCGATGATCACGCAGGACAGATCTTCGAAATAGGTCCGCGCGCCCTCCCAGGCGCAGAACAGCGCCAGCTGTTCGGGCGTGGTCAGCAGGATGTCGGGCGGACGCAGGCGCTGGCGCTGCTTGCGGGCCTCGCCGGTGTCGCCGGTGCGGCTTTCGGCCACGATATTCAGGCCCATCTCGCGGATCGGCGTGGCCAGGTTGCGCTCGATGTCGACGGCCAGCGCCTTGAGAGGCGAAATGTAGAGGGTGTGGACGCCGGCGGGCGTATTGCGCGGCGGCCGCTCGGCCAGTTCGATCAGGCTGGGCAGGAAGCCGGCCAGGGTCTTGCCGCCGCCGGTGGGAGCGATCAGCAGGGCGTCGCGGCCCTGCCGGCCCTTCTCGACCATGGCCAGCTGGTGCGGCCTGGGCGCCCAGCCGCGGGCGGCGAACCACTGTTCAAAGCGGGGGGGAAGGGCGGTCGCCGCGAGCATTGTCCACGCCTATAGCATGTTCCCGTTCCGTTTCCATGCGGCTACCTGCCGCTTTCCGGTGTTTTGACAACAGTGGTACGCGAGACTACCCGAAGGACAGGTCGTTAAGGGCGTGACGAAAATGGCGCGGACGGTTCGCAACAGCCTTGCAGGCTTGGCCTTGGGGACGATGCTCGCCGTGGGCGCGCCGGCGCTTTCGGCGCCCGGTCCTTCCGAGCCCGTCCTGGCCGCAGCCACGGCGTCTAACGCGCCGGCTCGGACCGAGTTGCTGCGCCGCGCACTGGCGGGCGACGTCACGGCCTATGATCTCCTGGCCAGCAGCTATCTCGAGGCCGACGGCGACCAGCGCGACGTCAACGCCGCGGTCCGCTGGCTGGAAGCCGGGGTCAAGGCCGGCGACACCGACTGCATGATCGCCCTTGGCAACCTCTACTTCCAAGGCGACGACCTGGACCAGGACGAGGCCAAGGCGCTGTCGCTTTACAAGGCCGCGGCCGCCGAGGGCGACGCCCTGGGCGCCTACAACGCCGGTCTGGTCTACGAGACCAGCACCGACGACCTGACCCAGGCCCTCGCCTGGTACTGGCGCGCCGCCATGGGCGGCGACGAGGGCGGCATGTACAAACTGGCCCTGGCCTACCAGCTGGGGCAGGGCGTGCCCGCCGACGCGACCCAGGCCGTGGGCTGGATGCGCAAGGCGGCCGACGCCGGTTCTGTCGACGCCATCAACGATCTGGGCTCGTACTACCTGCAGGGCTATGGCGTGCCGGCCGACGAGGTCCAGGCGCTGAAGCTTTACGTCGACGCCGCTCAGCAAGGTTCGGCCGTGGCCCTGGCCAATGTCGCCGCCGCCTACCACAACGGCGAAGGCGTCGAGGTCGATCTCGAAAAGGCGCTGCGCCTCTACGCGATGTCGGCCAAGGCCGGCAATCTGACGGCCTATTATGACCTGGGCCAGATGTTCGAGGACGGCGAGGGCGTGAAGGCCAGCCGCGCTAAGGCGGTGGAACTGTACCGCCTGGCCGCCGAAAGCCCGGACGAAGATGTGGCCGGAATGGCCGAGGACGCCGTCGAGCGCCTGGAAAGCGGTTCCTCGGAAACCCCGATCGCCTGATCGCCGCTAGGGCAGCAAGTTGTAGGTCACCGTTACCCGCGCCGTGCGTGAAATGGGCGGCGGGGTCAGGGAAAGCGGCGCGGCCAGCTTGGCGGCCGTGACCGTGACGGCTTCGCGGGTCTCGTAGTGGGGCGGCGGAGGCGGCGGCGGGATCGGGTTCGCCGCGCTGGCTCGCGAGTCCTGAATCCGCTGGATCGAGCCCAGCGTTCGGCCGGACGCTTCGGCGATCAGCTGGGCCTGGCGCTTGGCGTCGGCGATCGCCGCCCGCATAGCCTTGTCTTCGAGCGCCTGATCGTCGCTTAAACCGCCGCTGCTGACATTGACGTCCGCGGCGCCCAGCTGGGCCGCCAGCGACGCCACGTCGCCGACCTGCCCGGCCGGGGTCACCTTTACCTGGACATTTGTGGTCGCCACGCTGCCGATCACCGCGCACTCACCCGTGCTGAGATTGGGCGAGCCGTAATTGGCCGTGCATGTCTTGGCGCGGACTTCCCGGATGGACAGCGTGCTGTCGCGCGTCTCGACCGCGGGCTTGCCGGGCAGGCCGCCGAGGCTGACGTCCAGCTTCCGGCGGGCGGCCGTCAGGGCGGTGACGGCTTCAGGAGAGTTGGCGCCCTCGCCGCGCAGGTTGAACGACAGCCAGGCATGGTCCGCCGACGCCTGGGCGCGACCGTCGCCGATCACGGTGATCGTCGGCTTGGAGGGATCGATGGTCTGGGCGAGCAGGGCCGAGGGCGTGGCCGCGATCAGGCCGGCGAGAAGCAGGGAACGCATCGGTCTCTCCATTTGAGGTTGCGACCATGGCAGAGCTCCTCGACCTCGCCAAGGCTGTGGATTGTTCCCGTTCCGTTTCTGTCGCCGATCCGCTAAAAGGACGCGTGACCGCACAGATTCCCGCTCTCGATCTCGCTCCCGCCCTGGTGGTGCTGCCCGGCCCGCGCGCCGGTTTCGCCGACGGCTCGGGCGAGGGGCGGGTGCTGCGTACGCCCGACGCCCGCGACCTGTTCGAATACGGTCCGGTTCTGGTCGCTCACGCCTCCATGACGGCCAAACGGTTGAACCTGCAGGCTCCGGCGCGTGGACGCGGCGTGTTCGACGTGCTGGAGCTGTACGCCTTCACCCGTCCAGCGACGTTCTGCGCCCCGTCGGCGGTGGGACTGGCCACGGCCCTGGGCCTGCCCGAACCCAAGGGGGCCGCCGCCCAGGCTCAGACCCTGCGCGACGCCGCCTCGGCCCTGCTGCATGAGCTGGCCCTGACGCCCCGTCCGTCGCGCGAGGAGGCCCTGGCGGTGGCCGAGACCCTGGCCCGCGCCGGCTGGTCCTGGGGACCCGCGGTGGTCGGCGCCCTGCGCTCGGCGCCGGTCGGCAACCAATTCCGCAGCTCCGGCCTCGACGTCTGGGCCCGCGCCACGGAATGGGAAGACCAGGCCCCGGCCGGCGAGCCGGGCAGCCGCCCCGTCGATCCCGAACGGGCCAGCGAACGCCTGCGCGAGCTGCTGCACCGCTCGGGCCTGGACGAGGTGCGCGAGGCCCAGGACACCTTCGCCCGGGAAGCCGCCTACGCCTTCGCTCCTCGGGATCGCGAGGGCGAGCCGCAGATGATGCTGGCCGAGGCCGGAACCGGGGTCGGCAAGACCCTGGGCTATCTGGCCCCGGCTTCGGTCTGGTCCGAGATAAACGGCCCGTCGGTGTGGGTCAGCACGTATACCCGCGCCCTCCAGCGCCAGATCGAGCGCGAGAGCCATTCGATCTATCCCGACCCGCTGGTCCGGGCCCGAAAGGCCGTGGTCCGCAAGGGGCGAGAGAACTACATCTGCCTTCTGAACTTCCAGGAGCAGGTCAACACCGCGCAGCTGGGCAACGGCGACCTGATCGGCCTTGGCCTGGCCGCCCGCTGGGCGCGCGCCAGCCGCGACGGCGACATGACCGGCGGCGACTTTCCGGCCTGGCTGCCGACGCTGTTCGCCATCGCCCCGTCGGCCCAAGCGGGGCCGGCCAACTTGGTCGATCGGCGCGGCGAGTGCATTCACGCCGGCTGCCAGCACTATCGCGTCTGCTTCATCGAGAAGGCCGTGCGGGCGTCCAAGCGGGCGGACATCGTCATCGCCAACCACGCCCTGGTGCTGAGCCAGGCGGCCTTCGACGGCGCCCGGGCGGCGCGCGGGCTGAAGGGCGACAACGAGACCACCTCGCTCAAGCGCATCGTCTTTGACGAGGGCCACCACCTGTTCGACGCCGCCGACAGCGCCTTCTCGGCCGCCCTGTCCGGCGCCGAAGCCGCCGAGCTGCGGCGCTGGCTGCGTGGGCCGGAAGGACGCGGGCGACGGGGCAGGGGGCTGGATGCCCGGCTGCTGGACATCAGCGGCGAGCGCGAAGGCGCCCGCGCCGCCCTGAACGCCGCCCTGCACGCCGCAGCGGCCCTGCCGGGCGAGGGCTGGTCGGGGCGCATCGCCCCGCCGGACGGCCAAGCCAATCCGATCGGGCCGATCGAGACCTATCTGGTCTCCGTCATTGAACAGCTGCGGGCGCGCGTGACCGACCGTCCGGGCGCGGCCGAGCAGGGGCTGCAATGCGCCGCCCGCCCAGCCATCGACCTTGTTCGTGAGCGCGCCGGCGAGGTGGCCAAGGCCCTGGCGGCCATCGAGGCGCCGCTGCTGGCCCTGGCCCGCCATCTCGAGGATGTGTTGGACGAGGAAGCCGACACCCTGCCGACGGGCGAGCGCGCCCGGATCGAGGGCGCGCTGCGCGGCCTGGACCGCCGGGCCCGCATGACCCTGCCGGCCTGGCGCTCGATCCTGAAGGCCATCGACGAAGACGCCGAGGACGATCCCGAGTTCGTCGACTGGTTCGAGGCCACGTTCCTGTACGGCCGCGTGGTTGACGCCGCCTGCCGCCGTCACTGGGTGGACCCGACCGAGCCGCTGCGCGCCGCCGTCCTCAGTCCCGCCCATGGCGTGCTGGTGACCAGCGCCACCCTGACCGACCCCGCCCTCGAGGACCCCTTCGCCCTGGCCGAGATGCGTACCGGCGCCGCGCGCCTGCCGCAGAGCCCCAAGGTGCTGCGCCTTGTCTCGCCGTTCGACTACGAGAAGAACGCCCGGGCCTTCGTGGTCACCGACGTCGGCAAGGACGACCCGCGCCAGGTGTCGGCGGCGATGCGCGAGCTGTTCCTGGCGGCCGGCGGCGGCGGGCTTGGCCTGTTCACCGCCATCCGCAGGCTGAAGGCCGTGCATGAGCGCATCGCCGGCCCGCTGGCCGACCAGGGCCTGGCGCTCTACGCCCAGCACGTGGATCCGCTTGAGGCCGGGGCCCTGGTCGACATCTTCCGGGCTGAGGAGGACGCGTGCCTGCTGGGCACCGACGCTATCCGCGACGGCATCGACGTGCCGGGCCGTTCCCTGCGCTTGCTGGTCTTTGACCGCGTGCCGTGGCCGCGTCCAGATGTGCTGCATAAGGCCCGGCGGACCAGGTTCGGCGGCAAGGGCTACGACGACTCGACGGCCCGCGCCCGGATCAGCCAGGCGTTCGGCCGTCTGATCCGCCGCGCGGACGACCGCGGCGTGTTCGTGATGCTGGACGCCGCCGCGCCGACGCGGCTGTTCTCCAGCCTCCCGGCGGGCGTGACCCTCGAGCGGGTCAGCCTGGTGGAGGCCATCGAGGCCACCGCCGCATTTTTGTCGACAGACCAGGTTTAATCAGGGTTCAGAGGGAATTTCGATACAGCGCCAGTCAACGGCGCGGTCGACGACGTTTTGGGGATAGTTCGGTTGGCGTTGCGTGGAGTTGGGGTCGCCTTGGCGGCCATGATGTTGCTGACGGCTCAGGCGGCTCGTGCCGGCGAGTTCGTACGGGTCGATTGCCGTCCCCTGATCAAGCCGACCGACGCCATCCGCTTTGACACCGATGAGCATCTGCGCTGGTACAAGCGGTTCTGGACTGGAACCTGCGACCGGCTGCCGTTCTGCTTCTCCGGTTCGCCCAACTGGAACGACATCGTCGGCAAGCTGCTGGCCAAGGGCGGCCCCGCCGAGCAGCCGGCCCTGCTGCCCAAGGCGTGCCGCCTGGGCCAGCTGATCGGCCTGGAGTGGGCCAAGGACAAGGACATCCAGAAGATCAGCACCAAGGATCTGAAGGTCTTCAACAACATCCTGGAGAAGGCTGGCGATCCGCTGAAGGGTGTCGAGGCGGTCGACGCCAAGGCTCGGGCGATGGCCGCCATGCCGGCCAGAGCGCCCACGCCTCAAAAGCCCTGATAGAGTCGCCTGTCCGACGCATTGGCGTCGAATTCCTGCAACGGAACGGGGCTACACACGCGACGACGGGGGAAGCGTCAGGAGCGTTTGCATGACCAGATCCCAGATCACCGCCGACTTGGCTCTCGACGATCAGGCCGACCCAGGCCACGCCCGCTCGGCGCGGGCCCTGGTGCAGGGCGTGCGCTGGCGCAGCGGTCTTTCCCAGGAAGAGTTCGCGCGCGCCTTCTGCATCCCCCTGGCTCAGCTGGCGGCCTTGGAGCTGGGGCAGGCGCGGGCCGACGCGGCCCTGACGGCCTATCTGCGAGTCATCGACCATGCGCCCGACACGGTGCGCGAGGCTCTGGAGCGACTTTAGTCGCGGATGAACCTGCGGGATTTGTCGTCGCGTCCGCCGTCTGGCATGGAGGGGCGGAGCAAGGAGCCTTCGCCTCGTGATCGACGCCCGCACCCAGAAACAGCGCATGCTGGCTGGCGACCTGTATGATCCCACCGATCCGGAGATCGTCTCCGACCAGGAGGCCGCTGTGGCCTGGATGGGGCGTTACAACGCCCTGGACCTGCCGCCTTCGGAGCGCCACGCCCTGCTGCGCGAACTGCTGGGCGAGGTGGGGGAACGCGCGGTGATCCGGCCGCCGTTCCACTGCGACTACGGCTACAACATCCAGATCGGCGAAGGCGCGTTCCTGAACTTCAACTGCACGATCCTAGATGTCACCAAGGTGACCATCGGCGCGGCCTGCGCCATCGGCCCCCATGTCCAGATCTACACCGCCGAGCATCCGCGCGACCCGGTCGAGCGTCGTAGCGGCATCGAGTACGCCCGCCCCGTGGTGATCGGTGAGAACGTGTGGATTGGCGGCGGAGCGATCATCGTGCCGGGGGTGACGATCGGCGACGACGCCATCATCGGCGCCGGCAGCGTGGTCACCCGCGACGTGCCCAAGGGCGCGACCGTGGTCGGCAATCCGGCGCGGGTGAGGGGTTAAACGCCCAAGCTTGTCATCCCGGACAAGCGCGAAAGCGTGCAAGCTGGATAGCCTAGGCCTCGCCGGCCCATTTGATCGCGCTTGCGGTCAGAGCAAACTCCGCTGGGCCGGCTCGATCTTCGCCGGCTCGGCGCCTTCACCCCGGCGGCGCAGCTCCGTCTCGGCGCTGAAGCGCAGGTTCGGATCGCGGTCCTTGGCCAGGACCCGCAGCGCTTCGACCGCCACGCGGTCCCACGGCTTGCCGCGATCGGGCCCGGCGGGCACGCGGGGCAGGAGCCCGGGCTCGCGGCTCCAGGCCAGCAGTTGCTCCAGCGAGGCCTCATTCAGCATGTCGCGCAGATGATGGGCCGTAACATAGGCGTCCGGCAGGGCGCGGTGCGCCGGCAGGCCCAACTCGTGGATCAGGCCGTCGGGCATACGCTGGTAGCGCAGCATCTGGTTGGAGAAGCTGGTCAGGTGCGGCCACAGCCGCAAGGCGCATTTCCAGGTGCAGATCCAGGCCGCGCCGCCCGTGAACCTGGGCGTGCAGTAGCGCTGCTCGAAGGCGGCGCGATGAGCGGCCAAGGCCAGAACCCCGCCCGCTGGCTTGAGAACATCGCCCGCCACATCCTTCCAGAACGGCGCGCCGGTGACCTGGGCGTCGAGGATGTGGTGGACCGCCATGGTCTCGGGCGAGATCGGGTGGCCGGGATTGACCAGAACCGAACCCCGGCTCTCATCGACCAGCCAGCGGCCGACCGGATCCTGGATGACGTCCTGCCAGCCGATCTCGCAGACGGCGTGAGGGCCGTCGCCGGCGGTTTCCAGATCGACGACGCGAATGCGGTCAGTACCCATCCATCGGATATGGGGAGCGGCGGCTCCCGATCCAGCGCGAGGCCAGGGCCTCAGGGCAGCCTGGGCGTGGCGGGCTCGCGGAACAGCCAGCCGGCCAGCGGCCGGCCGGGGATCTCGTGTCGCGTCCAGATGCGCGATCCGCCGTCGAAGACCGTGAAGCTGTTGGAGCCCATGCTGGGGCCGAAATTCAGCAGACCCGACTTCCCGTCGGGATTGGAGGTGCATTTCACCCCGGCGTAAGGGCTTTGCACCGCCGCGGTGCTGTCGGGGTCATAGGCGATCACGCCCCGCCCGGCGCCGACACCATTGGCGTCGAACTTCAGGCTGATCCCCGCCAAGGCGTTGGGATGATCGTCGAACTTGCCGCGCAGGATGCCGGCATACGTGGCGTTCTTCAGGGTGTCGCAAGCGGCGGCGTGCGCGGCGCAGGGCAGGAGAAGGGCGACCGCGGTCGCGATCAGGGCGGCGGATTTCAAGGCGAGTCCTCCAGAGGTGTTCGACCTGTGGTGACGCTCCGCCCTGTCCGGGACCCCGTCAATCAGCCGTAACCCGCCCCCGTCTCAGGCCTTTTCCACGAAGCTGTCGATCACCTTCTTGTCGCCGGCCTTGTCGAACGAGACGCTGAGCTTGTTCCCCTCGACGCCGGTGACCTTGCCGTAGCCGAACTTGACGTGGAACACGCGGTCGCCGCGCTTGTAAGCGCTGGCCGCCGAGCTGGCCGACACCGCCACCAGCCGGCCCTCGCCCTCGATCGGAGCCGAACGCGAAGCCGCGCCGCCGCTACGCCAGGTCGCGCCGCGTTCGCTGAAGCCGCCCCGCTCGAACGAGGACGTCCGCTCCTGGGCCCGCTTCCAGCCGGGACTGTCATAGCTGCCGGCGGTGAAGGTGCTGGTCCCCGGATCGTCCCAGCGCGACGACACGGTCTGCTGCATGCCCGGGCCGCCGCCGTAATAGCCGGTCTCCGAGGCCGCATCGACGTGGGCCAGGGGCAGTTCGTCGACGAAGCGGCTGGGTAGCTGGCTGGTCCAGCGGCCATAGACCTGTCGGTTGGCCACGAAGCTGATCCGGGCCTCCTCGCGGGCGCGGGTGATCCCGACATAGGCCAGGCGTCGCTCTTCCTCGAGGCCCTTCTCGCCCTTGTCGTCCATGCTGCGCTGGCTGGGGAACACGCCTTCCTCCCAGCCGGGCAGGAAGACCAGCGGGAACTCCAGGCCCTTGGCCGAGTGCAGGGTCATGATCCAGACCGCGTCGTCGCCGGCGCCCTTGTCCAGGTCCATGACCAGCGACACGTGCTCGAGATAGGCCTCCAGCGTGTCGAAGGCGCTCATCGACTGGACCAGTTCCTTCAGGTTCTCCAGCCGGGTCTGGCTGGTGGGGCCCTTGTCCAGGCGCAGGGCGTCGGTGTAGCCGCTCTCCTCCAGCACCTGCTCCAGCAGGCGCTGGTGCGGGATCACCGTGGCCTGCTGTCGCCAGCGGTCCAGGTCGCGCAGGAAGTTGCTGAGCGCCGTGCGGGTGCGGGCGGGCAGGTCGTCGCCGCCGATGATCACCCGGGCCGCCTCGACCGTGGAGATGCCCTCCAGTCGGGCGATCTGCAGCAGCTTCTGCACCGAGGTGTCGCCGATGCCGCGCTTGGGCACGTTGACGATCCGCTCGAAGGCCAGGTCGTCGTCGGGCGACTGGATCAGGCGCAGATAGGCGTGGGCGTCGCGGATTTCAGCGCGCTCGAAGAACCGCGGGCCGCCGACCACCTTGTAGGGGATCTGCAGCATCACGAACCGCTCTTCGAAGGCCCGCATCTGGAACGAGGCGCGGACCAGGATGGCCATGTGGCTGTACTTGCGGCCGGCGCGCTTGGCCTTCTCGATCTCGTCGGCGACCATCCGGCTTTCGGCCTCGCCGTCCCAGACGCCGCTGACCTTGACCTTCTCGCCGCCCGAGGCCTCGGTCCACAGGGTCTTGCCCAGCCGGCTCTTGTTGGCGTCGATCAGGCCCGAGGCGGCCGCCAGGATGTGCTCGGTGGAGCGGTAGTTGCGCTCCAGCTTGATGACCTTGGCGCCGGGGAAGTCGCGCTCGAAGCGCAGGATGTTGTCGACCTCGGCCCCGCGCCAGCCGTAGATCGACTGGTCGTCGTCCCCCACGCAGCAGACGTTCTGCCGGCCCTGGGCCAGCAGCCGCAGCCACAGGTACTGGGCCACGTTGGTGTCCTGGTACTCGTCGACCATCACGTACTGGAAGCGCCGCTGGAAGTCGGCCAGCACGTCCGGATTGGCCGTGAAGATCGTGATGTTGTGCAGCAGCAGGTCACCGAAGTCGCAGGCGTTCAGGATGCGCAGTCGCTCCTGGTACTGGCGGTAGAGGGTGATGCCCCGGCCGTTGGCGAACTCGCCGGCCTCGCTCTGCGGCACGCGGTCGGGCGTCCAGCCGCGGTTCTTCCAGGTGTCGATCAGGCCGGACAGGGCGCGCGGCGTCCAGCGCTTGGCGTCGATGTTCTCGGCCTCGATCAGCTGCTTCAGCAGCCGTTCCTGGTCGTCGGTGTCGATGATCGTGTAGCTGGACTTCAGCCCCACCAGCTCGGCGTGGCGGCGCAGGATCTGGGCGGCCACCGAGTGGAAGGTGCCCAGCCAGCGCAGGCCCTCGGCCTCGTCGCCGATGATGTGGGTGATCCGCTCGCGCATCTCGCGGGCGGCCTTGTTGGTGAAGGTGACGACCAGCAGCTCCCACGGCCGGGCGCGGCCCGTCGCCAGGATGTGGGCCAGGCGGGTGGTCAGCACCCGGGTCTTGCCCGTGCCCGCGCCGGCCAGCACCAGCACCGGGCCTTCGGTGGCCTCGACGGCGGCCCGCTGTTCGGGGTTCAGCCCCTCCAGATAGTTCAGGGGCGCGCTCTCCGGCGCGCGCGGGCGGGCCAGGTCGGAGATGCGGGGGGCGGGGAGATCACCGGGGAAGTCGGACGAGTCGAAGGCGGAAGACATGGAACATATGTAGCACAAAGTTCCGCCGGCTTAAGCCCTCGCGCCATCGGCCGCGTCTGTGTCGGAACCTCGACCCCCACCTCCCGTTTGTTCGGCGGGGATGGACATCACAGGAGACTGACGTGGCAGAAGAAACCAACACGGGCGGGGGCGGCAACGCCGGCATGGCGTTCATCATCGGCGCCCTGGTGGTGGTCGTGGCGGTGATCGCCTACTTCGTCTTTACAGGCGGCATGACCCAGAAGAAGAAGGTCGACATCAACGTTTCCGCGCCGCAGCTGGAAGCGCCCA
>Ga0102591_1003124_pt1 | contig 15571 bp, 15 predicted proteins | sample AraplaCol_mCL_r2_2_FD_76860 | JGI IMG/M metagenome (GOLD analysis project Ga0102591, IMG submission 76860) | Arabidopsis root microbial communities from North Carolina, USA - plate scrape MF_Col_mCL_r2 (SPADES assembly) (version 2) | ecosystem: Host-associated > Plants > Roots > Endosphere... | reverse complement strand
CCGCACGATACCGGGCTGGTCACGCTGATCTCGCAGGATCTTTCGGAGTTCGCGCTCCACGCCCGGGCGATCCTCGGCCTGCCCGTGCCGGAGATCCACGCCTTCTCGCCGGCCGCGTCGTGCGCGGTGCTGGTCGAAGGCGACGGCCACGCACCGACCTATCACGGCGTGGCGGAGGCGCTGGCCGAAACGGGCACGATGCTGCGTATCTTCGGCAAGCCGGAAGTACGCGGCCGCCGCCGCATGGCGGTGACGCTGGCGCGCGCGACGACGGTGGAGGAGGCGCTGGAGAAGGCCAAGCGCGCCGCCAGCCGCATCCGCGTGGAGCTCTGATCCCGGCGCGGTCGCATGAGCCGTTACGTGCTTGTCGCAGTAATCCAGACCCTTGCTTTGCGTCGTTTCAGGAGCCCGGCCGCCCTCAACGTCCGTTCACGGCCGGATGTTAAGCTTTCACGCTCCTATGGATGATTCGGCCCATGAGCGGACGCAGAGACAGCCACGATCGCGATACACGCGGTCGCACCGAACCCACGCTGGGACGCCTCGACGATCTCGACAGGCCGGCGACCCCGCCGGACGACGGCCTGCCGCACATCGTGGTCGACGGGCCGCGCCGCGGTGGCGGTGCCGCGCCGCCGCCGCGTAGCGGTCGCACTCCGCCGCGCAAGCGGGGCTGGCTCATCCCCGTCCTTGTGCTCGTGCTGATTGGTGCCGGCACGGCGCTGTGGCTGCAGCAGGACCGCCTCCGCAACATGGTCCCGGCCACGGAACTCAACGACACGCTCGCCCAGGCGAACCACGCGCTGGACGAAGGGCGCCTCGATGGAACCAACGGCGACAGCGCGCGCGAACTGTTCGAGAAAGCACGCGACCAGCAGCCGGACAGCGATCAGGCGCGCGACGGTCTGCGCCGGGTCGGTCAGGCCGAGGTCGCGCGTGCGGATGCGGCATTGAATGCCGGGCGGCTCGACGAAGCCGAAGCCGCGCTCAATGTCGCCCGCGAACTCCTCGGCGGCGGCAGCGACGTCGAGCAGCTCTCGCAACGGTTGTCGCAGGCACGCAATCCGCAGGATCGCACCGCTTCGCTGATCGATCAGGCGCAGGCGGCGTTCGCGGCCGGCAAGCTGGACGGCGACGATGGCGCGGGCGCGCTGTACCGGCGCGTGCTCGACGCCGACAAGTCCAATGCGGTCGCCGCGCGTGGCCTCGACAAGGTCGGCGGCGGCCTTGCCGCGCAGGCGCGTCAGGCGCTCGCCGACGGCGACAAGGCGAAGGCGAACGCGCTCGTCGATCGCATCGCGATCCTCGTGCCGGGGTACGGCGATCTGCCGTCGCTTCGCGCCATGCTGTCGGAAACGAAGAAGCAGGACGACCAGGCGGTGAAGACGCTCGTCCAGCAGGGCAACGACGCGATGCGCGCGGGTCGTTTCACGGGCAGCGGCGACGACAACGCGCTCGCACGCTTCCGCGCGGCGCTCGCCGCCGATCCGGACAACGCCGACGCGAAGGCTGGCCTCGGCCAGGTCGCGCAGGCGCTCATCGTGCAGGCCAACGCGTCGCTCGACAGCGAAGACGACGATCAGGCGAGTCGTCTGCTCGATCAGGCGGAGAAGCTGGCACCGAAATCCGCCGAACTCGCGGCGGCGCGCGCGCGTATCGGCGGCGATGCGAAAGTGCGCACGCCGGTGGACACCGTTCGTGGCGCCGATGCGCAGGACGGCCTGGCCGAAGCCTCGATGGCCGTGAGCCCGGAGCAGAAAGCGAAGGTGGCCGACCTCGTCCGCCGTGCGCAGAACGCGGCGACGCGCGGCGACATCATGGATCCGCCGGGCGACAGCGCGTACGACCTGTACCGCAACGCGCTCGCCATCGACGGCAACGACCCCGCCGCGCGCGCCGGACTGCAAGGCCTGCCGACGCAGGTCGAAAAGCAGATGCAGCAGGCCGTGGCCAGCGGCAACGTGCAGCGCGCGGAAAACCTCTACGCCACGTTGTCCGACCTCGCGCCGGGCGACACGTCGCAAGGCGAGCTCCGCCACCGGCTCGGCAGCGCATGGATCGACAACGCGTTGCAGCGGGCCGGGCAGGGCGACCGTCAGGGCGCCTTCCAGGCCCTCGAGCGCGCGCGCCGTTACGCGCCGGACGATCCGCGCCTGCAGAGTGCGTACGAACGCATCGCGACGGGCCGGTGAGGCACGGCATGACGGTACTCGTGCTCGGGGCGTCCGGACAGATCGGGCAGTTTCTCCTTCCGAGGCTCGACGCCGCGGGCCTCGACTGGATCGCAGTGAGCCGGCAGGCACGCGCCGACGCCCGCTGGCGTCTCGGCAGCCTGCCCACCGACATGCCCGACCTGCCGCCGCTGCGCGCGGTGGTCAGCCTCGGCCCGATCACCGAATTCGCGGCGTGGCTCTCGGCGAACCGGCTTCCCGGCACGCCGCACATCCTCGCCACCTCGTCGATGAGCGCGGAGTCGAAGCGCGAGTCGATGATCGTCGAGGAGCGCGAAGTGTCGCGCCGCCTGCGGGAAGGGGAAACCGCGATCGCCACGATCTGCGCCTCGCGCGGCATGCCGTGGACGCTGTTCCGCCCCACGCTCATCTATGGCGCGGGCGTGGACAAGAGCCTCACGCCGATCGTCCATGCCTCGCTCCGCCGCCGGGTGTTCCCCATCCCGTCGGGCCGGGGCCAGCGCCAGCCGGTGCACGCCGACGACATCGCCGCCGCGGTGGTGGCCGCCATCGCGTCCCCCTTCGCGCGGGGGCAGACCTTCCCGATCGGCGGCGGCGAACGCCTCCCCGCCGCCGAAATGTTCCGGCGGGCCCGGCGCAGCGCCGGCGGGACCACGTTGCCCGTGCCCATCCCCCGGCTGGTGCTGGACCTCGCAGCGATGATGTCGCCGGCGATGCGTGGGCCGGTGAACCGGCTCGATAGCGACCTGATCGCCGACAATGCGGAGCTGGAGCGGGTGCTCGACATCCATCCCCGCGGCTTCCAGCCATCGCCGGAGACGTGGCGGCGCAGGGTCTGAGGCCCGCCGCCACCGCTTCGCCACCTTCCGTTCAGATGGCCGCCGGGGAACTGCCCCTATCATCCGGGGATACCTTCTTCCCCAGGATCTACCCGCGTTGGCTTTCCTGAACCGTCTCGGCTCCGCCCTGCGTACCAGCTGGCCCTGGTTGCGTATCCCCTTCTGGCTGACGATGGGTCTCGTTTTCGGCTTCCTGTTGCCCTACACGCTGATCCTCAACGCGCGCCTGCAGAATCGTTTCAACGACCTCGTGTTCGCGGTGCCGACGCGCGTCTACGCGCGCCCGTTGCCGCTGGCGCAGGGGCTGCCGATGACGCCGGCCGCGCTCGAGCTCGAGCTGACCTTCGCGGGCTACACGCCCGAGGGCGGCGGCAGGGTGCAGGGCAGCTACTCGAAGAACGGCTCGCGCTTCGTCATCGCGTCGCACGGTTACGCCGGACCGGACGGCGGCGAGTTGCCGCATCGCATCCGGGTCTCGCTGTCCGACGGCCAGGTGGCGTCCGTGGTCGACGACGCGAACGGCAAGCCGATCAAGTCGATCCATCTCGACCCCGCGCGCATCGCCACGCTCTACGGCGCGCAGCAGGAAGAGCGCCGCATCGTGCGCATCGACAACGTGCCGCCGTTGCTCGTGTCGGGCCTCCAGGCGGTCGAGGACCGCGACTTCAAGAGCCACATCGGCCTCGATTTCTCGGCCATCGCGCGCGCGTCGTTCGCCAACATCCGCGCGGGCCACACGGTACAGGGCGGCTCGACGCTCACGCAGCAGCTCGTGCGCAACCTGTTCCTCGACCGTAGCCAGAACATGCTGCGCAAGGTCAACGAGGCCATCCTGTCGCTGCTGATGGAAGCGCACTACTCGAAGGGCCGTATCCTCGAGGCGTACGTCAACGAGGTATTCCTCGGCCAGCAGGGCAGCCAGGCCGTGCACGGCTTCGCCGCCGGCGGCGAGTTCTTCTTCGGTCGTCGCCTCGAAGACCTGCGGCCGCAGGAGATCGCGCTCCTCGTCGGCCTGGTGAAGGGGCCGAGCTATTACGACCCCCGCCGCTATCCCGACCGCGCGCTCGCGCGCCGCAACCTGGTGCTCCAGCAGTTCCACGACACGGGCCTGCTCGACGACGCGCAGACGAAGGCGGCGCAGGCCTCTCCGCTCGGCATCGCCGCGAACGCGCAGCTGCCGCACAACCGCTTCCCGGCCTTCATGCAGCTCGTCCGCTCGCAGATCACGGCCGACTTCGACGAAGCCGCGCTACGCGATGGCAGCCTGTCGATCTTCACCACGCTCGACCCGTCGGCCCAGCTGTATACCGAGCAGGCGATCGTCTCCACCATGAAGGGCCTCGGCAAACGCGGCGCCGCCGCGCAGGCCGCCGCCGTGGTCACCGACACCACCAACGGCAGCGTGCTCGCCGTCGTCGGCTCCCGCGACCCGGGCGATCAGGGTTTCAACCGCGCGCTCGACGCGCGCCGCCCGATCGGCTCGCTGGTCAAGCCGCTCGTCTACCTCGTGGCGCTGGCGCAGCCGTCGAAGTGGTCGCTGGCATCCATCGTCGACGATTCGCCGATCAACATCCGGCAACCCGACGGCAAGCCCTGGACACCTCAGAACGACGATCGCGAGATCCATGGGCAGGTGCCCATGCTCGACGCGCTCGTGCATTCGTGGAATCTCGCCACGGTGAACCTCGGTCTACAGGTGGGCGTGCCCCGCATCAAGGGCTTCCTCGAATCGTTCGGTCTGGAGGACGTCAACCCGAGCCCGTCGCTCCTGCTCGGCGCCGTGGATCTCTCGCCGCTGCAGGTCGCCCAACTCTACGAATACATCGCCGCCGATGGCCACGCGTTGCCGCTCGTCGCCGTGCGCGGCGTGATGGACGACAAGGGTCAGGCCATCAAGCGTTACGAAGTGAAGGGCGGCGAAGGCGAGTACCAGACCGCCGCGCGGCTCACCACGTGGGCGATGCAGCAGGTCGTCAACGGCGGTACCGCCGCGGCGATCGGCAATTCGGGCCTGTCGTGGCTACACGCGGCCGGCAAGACGGGCACCAGCGACAGTCAGCGCGACAGCTGGTTCGCGGGCTTCACGGGCGACCGCCTCGCGATCGTGTGGATGGGCCGCGACGACAACAAGCCGACGGGTCTCTACGGTGCCACCGGCAGCATGCGCGTGTGGCAGGATCTGTTCCGCAAACTGCCGACGCGCCCGCTGGCCGCCACGCCGGGCGAAGGCCTCGAAATGGCCTATGTGAATCCGCAGACCGGCAAGCGCACGGACCCGTCGTGCGAGGGGGCTCGCTCGTTCCCGTTCGTGGCCGGTTACGTGCCGGAAGCGGAGGAGGGCTGTTTCTGGCAGCGATTCAAGGGTATGTTCGGCGGCGACGCCGAGCCCTCCGCGCCGGCCGCACCCAGTAATCCCGTGGATTGACCCATGCATCGCCTTCGTTTCTGCGCCATCGCCACCGTTACGCTCGTCGCCGCCTGCAGCCAGCCCGCGCCGCCGCAGGCCACGCGACCCACCAAGCCCACCTACGACATCGTCGCGCAGGTACGCGCGGCGGGTGAGCGCGAAAAATCCGCCATCGAGGTCGCGCCGCTGCGCGATCCGGGCGTGCAGGGCCTCGCGCAGTCGGCGCAGGCCGACGACCGCGCCGGCAAGTACGACGACGCCGACGCCAAGCTGGTGCAGGCGCTGAAGCTGGCGCCCGAAGCGCCGGAGCTCATCCAGGACCGCGCCGAGAACGCGATCCGTCGCCAGGACTACACGGCGGCGGAGAAGCTGGCGAAGCAGTCGTTCGAGATGGGTCCGAAGTCGGGCAGCCTGTGCGCCCGCAACTGGCAGACCGTCGTGGAAATGCGCCTGCAGGCCGACGACAACGCCGGCGCCAACGCGGCACGCGGCGAGCTGGCCAAGTGCCACATCGCCGGCCCGAACCGCTTCTGATATCCGTTATCGCCAGCAGGCTGGCTCCCGTCCGGGACCGGGTAGGAGCCAACCTGCTGGCGATCCGCGATAGCGGGCCCATGGACCGGTGACGGCAAGCACTGGTGGGAGCCAGCCTGCTGGCGATCCCGCGATAGCGGGCCCATGAACCGGTGACGGCAAGCACTGGTGGGAGCCAGCCTGCTGGCGATCCCGCGATAGCGGCCTATGTACCGATGACGCGGAACCGTCAACGGCCGCGAATCACCCGTCCGTGCTCATGCACGGTATCCACCAGCACCTTCACGTTCTCCGGGTCCACTTCCGGCGTGATGCCGTGCCCGAGATTGAACACGTGCCCCGGATGGTTGCCGAAGGCGTCCAGCACGGCACGCGCCTCGCGCGCCACGATTTCCGGCGTGGCACGCAGCACGCTCGGATCGAGGTTGCCCTGAAGCGCCACGCGATCGCCTACGCGGCGGCGTGCTTCGCCGATGTCGAGCGTCCAGTCGACGCCGAGGCCGGCGCAGCCCGTATCGGCCATGGCTTCCAGCTGTCCACCCGCGCCCTTCGAAAACAGGATGACCGGCAGCTCGCGGCTGACGGGATCGGCTTTCAGCGCGTCGACCACCTGCGCCATGTAGCGCAGCGAGAGCTCGCTGAACGGGCCGGGGCCGAGCAGGCCGCCCCAGGTGTCGAACACCATCAACGCCTGCGCACCGGCATGCGCCTGCGCGACGAGGTAGGCGGCGACGGCGCGCGCGATGGTATCGAGGAGACGGTGCGCGAGCATCGGCTCGTTCCACGCCAGCGCCTTCACGCGCGCGAAATCGCGCGATCCTTCGCCCTCGACCATGTAGCAGGCAAGCGTCCAGGGGCTGCCGGAGAACCCGATCAGCGGCACGCGGCCGTCGAGTTCCTTGCGAATGAGCCGGACGGCGTCCATCACGTAGCGCAGTTCGCCGTCCATGTCGGGCACGACGAGGGCATCGATCGCGGCGGCGTCGCGCAGCGGTCGCGCGAAACGTGGACCCTCGCCCTGTTCGAACGACAGGCCGAGACCCATCGCGTCGGGGATGGTGAGGATGTCCGAAAACAGGATGGCGGCGTCGAGGTCGAAGCGATCCAGGGGCTGCAGCGTCACCTCGCAGGCGAATTCCGGATTCGTCGCCAGCCCCATGAAGCTGCCGGCCCGGCCACGCGTCGCGCGGTACTCCGGCAGGTAGCGCCCGGCCTGGCGCATGACCCAGATCGGCGTCGTGTCGGTGGGCTCGCGACGAAGGGCGCGGAGAAAGCGATCGTTACGGAGCTCAGCGGCCATGCGCCGACTCCTGTCCCTGACTGAACATGACCTTGAAACCTTTCTTGATCTGCGCGTCGCGCGCCTTGGTGAAGGCGACCATCGCCGCGTCGCGGTCGACGTAGACCTCGCGCTTGAGCATCGCCTTGCCGCCCTGCACGCCGCTTTCGCGATACAGCGTCCAGCCGCCCAGGAGATCCTGTTCGAGCGTTATCTGGACGTAGCGGGGCGCTTCCGCTCCCGCTTCGGGCATGGTTTGCAGGTAGATCCGCATCGAGCGATCCGGGGCAGACGCAGGGCCGGCCATTGTAGGCGCTTTGCGCCTCAGGCGGGCAGGAGCACGCCCAGTACGTCGTCTTCGGCCACACCCGACACGATCTCGGCCCGGCCGATGCCGCGCCAGAGGATCAGGCGCAACGTGCCGGCGGTGTTCTTCTTGTCGAGCCGCATGAGGTCGAGGATCCGGCTGGCCGCGTGCACGCGCGACGGCTCGGTGGGAAGGCCGAGGCGCTGCAGCAGGGCGATCAGGCGCTCGGTGTCGGCGGCCGACGCCATGCCCAGCCGCTCGGAGAGCCGCGCGGCCAGCACCATGCCGATCGCGACGCCTTCGCCATGCAGGATCTCACTGTAGTTGCCCGCGGTTTCCAGCGCGTGCCCGAAGGTGTGACCTAGGTTGAGCAGCGCACGCTCGCCCTGTTCGGTTTCGTCGCGGGCGACGACACCGGCCTTGTAGCGACACTTGCGGGCGATGGCTTCGATCAGGATGGCGGAGTCGCGTGCGGCGAGGGCATCGGCGTGCGCTTCGAGCCAGGCGAAGAAGGCGGTGTCGCCGATCGCGGCGCCCTTGACGATCTCGGCCAGCCCGGCGCGGTACTCGCGCTGCGGCAACGTGCGCAGGGTGTCGATGTCGGCGACCACGGCCCGCGGCTGGTGGAACGCGCCCGCGAGGTTCTTGCCCGCCGGGAGGTTCACGCCCGTCTTGCCGCCGACGGAGGAATCGACCATCGAGAGCAGCGTGGTGGGCACCTGGATGAAGTCGATGCCGCGCATCCAGCAGGCGGCCGCGAAGCCGGCGAGATCGCCCACGACGCCGCCGCCCAGGGCGATCACGCAGGCGTCGCGCGTGGCGCCCAGCTGGCCCAGCGCTTCGAGCACGCGTCCGACGTTCGCGAACGTCTTGTGCGTTTCGCCATCGTCGAGCAGGTAGGACGTCCAGCGCAAGCCGTCGAGGCCCTTCGCCAGCGCGTCGAGCCAGAGCGGCGCGACGGTGGTGTTGCTCACCACGAGCACGTGCCGCCCGCGGATCGCCGCGCGCCAGCGCGCGCTGTCGGCGATGAGGCCGGGGCCGATCCAGACGTGGTAGCTACGTCCGGCGAGGTCGACGTCGACGGTTTCCATCAGCTGCGTTTCCAGTGGCGTTCGAGAAGCGCGATCGCGCGCGGCGCGGCGTCGTCCACGGACTCGTGGCGTCCGCGGAAGATCAGGTCGGCGATGGCTTCGTAAAGATGGTTGCGGTGTTCGGCCAGCGACGCGAGCCGGCCGCGGCGGTCGTCGCCGGCGATCATCGGGCGTGCGGTGTCGTGACGCAGGCGGTCGAGCTGCTCGTCGACGTCCACGCCGAGCATCATGACCGTGCCGCGGGCGGCGAGCGTCTCGCGGTTGGCGGGATCCATCACCGCGCCGGCGCCCGTGGCGAGCACGATGCCCTCGCGGCGACTAAACTCGGCGAGGCACGCGCTCTCGCGCGTGCGAAAACCCGCTTCGCCTTCGCGTTCGAACATGTCGGCGATCGTCATGCCGCAACGCGCCTCGATCTCGACGTCGAGATCGATGAAAGGCAGGCCATAGTGCGCCGCGAGGCGCTGTCCGATGGTGGTCTTGCCGGCGCCCGTGGGGCCGACCAGGAACAGGTTGGGCGAAGGATTCATCGCTCCGATGCTAACAACAAGCCATCCGCAGGGATATGCAACGGTCCTCGTCGCGGGGGCTGGCGACGTCGGCACCCGCGTGGCGCGCCGCCTTGTCGCGCAGGGTCGGCAGGTGTTCGCGTTGCGCCGGAGCGACGCCGATCGTGACGACGGAATCCACTGGCTGCGCGGCGACCTGACGCGACCGGCGTCGCTCGAAGGCCTGCCGGCGGTCGACGCCGTGGTATTCGCGCCGGCTCCCGATGCGCGTGACGAGGCGACGTACCGATCCCTCTTCGTCGACGGGCTGCGCCACCTCCTGAATGCCCTGCCGGAGGCGCCGAAACGCACGCTGTTCGTGTCGTCGTCCGCGGTGTATGGCGAACACGGCGGGGCCTGGGTCGACGAGGCGACGCCGGTCGCCCCACCGGGCTTCAACGGTCGCGTGCTGGTCGAGGCCGAGCGATGGCTGGCCGGGAACGCCGTGGGCGGGATCGCGGTGCGCCTTGCCGGACTCTACGGGCCCGGCCGGACGCAGCTGTTCGACCGGTTGCGCGAAGGGAAGGCGTCGGCGCCGCACGGCGGCCGGGTGTACGCCAACCGCATCCATGTCGACGACGCGGCGGCGGCGCTCGCGTTGCTGCTCGACGTCGACCGGCCGGAGCCCGTGTACGTCGGCGTCGACGACACGCCGCTGCCCATCGACGTGCTCTACGGCCATCTGGCGACGCTGCTCGGCGCGCCTGCGCCTGCCGACGGTCCGCCGCCGGCAGGCATCGGCAACAAGCGACTCTCGAACGCGCGGCTGCGCGCCGCTGGCTTCCGCTGCGCGTGGCCCGATGCCCGCGATGGCTACGCGGCGTTGATCGGCTCGGGTCACGCTGCGGCGTAGCGCTTCGATCCTTCGTCAGCAGGCTGGCTCCCACCCGATCATCGGCCCCTGGTAGGAGCCAGCCTGCTGGCGATGGCCGGAGCGACAGGTCGACGCGTGCGTGCGACGCGGCGATGTCTGTCGAGGGGGATGAGCAGGTCGGCGGTTGCGCCCAGCGACGCCAACGCCCAGCGACTGATCCGCTCGTAATGCTGCAGAAACCGCGCAAGCTCAACGGCATCCATCGCGCGCGCGTCGCCACGCTCGCGCAGCGGCCGCTCGGCTTCGTCGCGCCATGTCGCAACGACATCCCACGACGGGGCCTGCAGCACGACGAGCGCGTCGAGGCGCGCCCATATCGGCGCGTAACTCGCGAGTTGCGCGTTCACCCAGCGTCGCCAGCGCCCATCGGGATCCTCGTCGCGTTCGAGCGCGTTGACCGGCAGGTCGAGCGCGGCATCGTCCTCGGGCGTCACGCCGAGGCACCAGCCTTCGAGCAGCACGAGCGCCGGCACGTCGGCCACGGTGGGCCATTGCGCCTCCGGATACCGGTCGTCACGGCCTTTGTCGAAGCGAGGAACGGCGACCGGCCTGCCGGGCGTGGCCTGAGCAAGCGCGTCGAGTGTCGAGGCGAGCAGGGCGAGGTCGTGCGTGCCCGGTACGCCGCGTGTGCGCAGCAGCGGATGCACATCCGCGGCCAGCGCCGCACGCTCGGCCCGTGTCAGGTAGACATCGTCGAGCGAGAGCGCGACGGCGCCCCAGCCTCGCTCCGCGGCCGCATCGACCAGCGCGGCGGCGAGGAAGCTCTTGCCGGCACCCTGCAAGGCGGAAATGCCCAGCACGAAGGGGCGCCCGGCGTGCCCGATGTCCGCGGCGAAGCGCCCGAGGACGGTGGCGGCCAGCGTGCTAGCATCGGGCGATTCCATGGCCGACAGCATAGTCCATCGTCATGCTTACCCCCGATATCCTCCATACGTTCCGCGGCCTGCTCGACGAAGCGAAGGCCAGCGGCGATCGCGAACCGACCGCGATGAATCTTTCCACCTGCGACAAGGACGGCCGGGTTCATTCGCGCATCGTGCTGCTCAAGGCGATCGACGAACGCGGCCTTCGGTTCTTCACCAACTACGAGAGCGCCAAGGCCGCCCAGATCGCCGAGCATGCGCAGGTCGCGCTGTGCTTCCACTGGAAGCAGATCCGCGAGGGTATTCAGGTGCGCTTCGAGGGCCGCGCCACGAAGGCGAGCGAGGCCGAATCGGATGCCTATTTCGCCAGCCGCCCTCGCGGTAGCCAGATCGGTGCCTGGGCTTCGTTGCAGAGCCAGGAGCTGCCGGATCGCGAGACGTTCGACGCACGCGTCGACCATTACGAGAAGGAGTTCGCCGACCGCGACGTGCCGCGTCCTCCGCACTGGGGCGGCTACGTCGTGGAGCCCGACCGCGTGGAGTTCTGGTACGGCGCCACGTTCAGGCTGCACGAACGCGTGGTGCATACGGAAGCCGGCACCCACTGGACGAGCCACCTGCTGTATCCCTGACCGGAGTTCCGCATGAGCCGCGCCCAACCCGTCCAGCACATCGCGCAGTCCACCTTCACGGTGCACACGCGCGGCCGTTCGCTCAGCGAGATCAGCGATCGCATCGCCGACGCGGTATCGGCGAGCGGCGTCGGCACGGGCATCGCGCACGTGTTCGTCCAGCACACCAGCGCGTCGCTGCTGATCGGCGAGAACGCGGACCCGACCGTCGTGGCCGATCTCGAGCGTTTCTTCGCGCGACTGGTCCCCGACGGCGATCCGTTGTTCCGCCATCGCGACGAAGGCCCCGACGACATGCCGGCCCACGTGCGATCGGTGCTGACCGGCGTGTCGCTTTCGATCCCCGTGCACGGTGGAAAGCCGTTGCTGGGCACGTGGCAGGGCGTGTTCCTCTACGAACACCGGCACGAAGCGCACCAGCGCAAAATCACCGTCACGGTATCGGGGCACTGATGCCGGACGCGTATCCGCAGCGTATCGTCTGCCTGACCGAAGAGCCGACCGAAGTCCTCTACGCGATCGGCGAGGAGCATCGCATCGTCGGCATTTCGGGCTTCACCATGCGGCCGCCGAGGGCGCGCAAGGAAAAGCCGAAGGTCTCCGCGTTCACCAGCGCGAAGATCGAACAGATCCTCGATCTGAAACCCGACCTCGCCATCGGGTTTTCCGATATCCAGGCCGACATCGCACGCGAGCTGATTCGCGCGGGTGTCGAGGTCTGGATCAGCAACCATCGCAGTGTCGAGGGCATCGTCGCGTACATCCGCCGCCTCGGCGCGATGGTCGGCGCTGCTGCGAAGGCCGACGCACTGGCCGATCGCGCACAGGCCAACCTCGATCGCATCGCGACGCTCGCCGCAGCCCTGCCGCGCCGTCCGCGTGTGTACTTCGAAGAATGGGACGACCCGCTCATCACCGGCATTCGCTGGGTCGGCGAACTGGTGCGCATCGCCGGTGGGGACGACGTGTTCCCCGAACTGCTCGAAGAGCCGCTCGCGAAGCAGCGCATTCTGGCGGATCCACTGGAGGTCGTGCGCCGCTCGCCGGACATCGTGCTGGGGTCGTGGTGCGGCAAGCGCTTCCGCCCCGAACGCGTCGCCGCGCGACCTGGCTGGCAGGACATGCCGGCCGTGCGCGACGGCGAGCTGCACGAGATCAAGTCGCCGATCATCCTGCAGCCCGGCCCGGCGGCGCTGTTCGATGGCGTCGAGGCGATGCACGACATCATCGCGCGCTGGGCGCGCAAGGCCTGAAACATTCCCCTGTGGGAGCGCGCTCCCACACGGGTTCCGGCGGTTCGTCAGGTAGACCTACGGCATCACGATCCAGCGCCCTAGCTTGCGGATCTCCAGCGGTTTGAACCGGCGCTTGTAATCCATCTTCGGATGCCCGGCGATCCAGAAACCCAGGTAAACGTACGGGATGCCGCGGCGCTTCGCGAGCGCGACCTGCTGCAGGATGCCGAAAGTCCCCAGGCTTCGCGACCCCTCGTCCGGGTCGAAGAACGTATAGACGGCCGAAACGCCGGCGAGCGTGACGTCGGTGACGGCGATGCCCAGCAGGCGATCGCGCTGGCGGAACTCGACGAAGAGGGTCGGGCTCCACGGCGCGGAGAGAAAGCGCTGGAAATCGTCGGCATCGGCCGCGTCCATGCCACCGCCGCTGTGCCGGGCGTGCAGGTAACGCCGATACAACGCATGGCGCTCGTGCGTGAAGCCCGCCTGGGCTTCGATCACGGCGAGGTCGGCGTTGCGCGTGAGACAGCGGCGCTGCGTGCGGTCCGGTACGAACGCTTCCACATCGATGCGGCAGGGCACGCAGGCCTGGCACGCCGTGCATTGCGGCAAATAGAGATGGCCACCGGCGCGGCGAAAGCCTTTCGCGAGCGCGGGAGCGTAGAGGCGGTCGAGGTGCGGCGCGCCCGGATCGACCACCAGATTCTGCGCCGTTCGCTCGGCGTAATAGCCGCAACTGTGCGGCAGGGTCTGGAACAGGCGGACGCGGTCGGTCATGGACCCATGTTATAGCCCCATGGCGCGCCCGGCGTCACCGCGGATTCTGGTGATGTTTCCGTTCCATGACTTCGATCAGCACGCGCAGGCTGCGGGCGGACTCGAGGTGCTGTCGCGACCACGGCCGGGAGCGACCGCGTACGGTCTGCTGCCACGCATCGAAACTCTGCCGTGGCGAGAGGCGCGCCCCGGGAATGTTCTCCAGCTTGGCGAGCGACGGATTGCCGCCCCAGCGAACCTGCCGCACCTGTTCGGTGCGCGTCCAGAGCACGGCATTGTGCGACTCGGCCCGCAGCGGCATGAAGATGACGCCGGCGGCGAGCTCGGTCACGGCCGGATCGGCGAGCGCCACGTGCCACTCCGCGACCGAGTCGGTGTGCAGCACGCCCGCGATGCGGTCCGGTGAGTCGCCTGCCTTGTGCATGGCCACGACATCGCGCATCCGCAGCAGCGTCGCTTCGTCGGGGAGATGGCCGTGGCGCACCACGCGATCGCCCGAATAGATGGCGACGCCGTCCGCGTCGACGACCTCGAGCAGCTCGGGCGCGAGTGTCGCGAGCAGGTCCGGATCGATACTGTCGGTCTCGCTGAACGCCGTGATCAGCTTTTCGCGTACCGTCAGCAGCGTGCTTTCGACCTCGATCTTCGCGAGCTCCTCGATGGCCGCCACGCGCGCGGCGAAGGAGCGAGCGATGGCATCCGCGACCTCGCGCATCCGGTGATCGGCGAAGAACGGCGCGTAGTGATGGCAGGAAATGAGGCCCCACAAGCGGCCGTTCGTCACGATCGACGCCACGAGCGTGCCGGTCACGCCCATGTTGCCGAGGTACTCGAGGTGCACCGGCGACACGCTGCGCAGCGACACGTCGCTCAGGTCGGTGGGTTGCGAGGTTTCCGGATCCAGCGGCGGGCGGATGACCGCGGGTACGTAGCCACAGTCGCTGATCTGCCGCACGCGGTTGCGCAGGTAGAGCGCCCGCGCCTGCGCGGGGATGTCGGTCGCGGGGTAGTGGAGGCCGAGATAGGCCTCCAGCTCGTCGCGACGGGCCTCGGCGATCACCTCGCCATGCCAGTCGTGGTCGAAGCGATAGACCATGACGCGGTCGTAGCCAAGCAGTGTGCGGATCGCACGCGCGACGCGCGCCGCACCGCGTTCGACCGTGGCATCGTTTTCGAGCCGATGCGCGAGATCGTAGGCCACGCGGATCGGGTCGTCTTCGAAATAGCTCTCGCGCGGTTCGATCTCGATCATCCAGCGCGTGTCGTACGCGTGCACCGCGGCATGCCACGTGACGGCCTTGCGCGCCTTCGGAAAGGCGACGGGTACCCACGGACTGTGCGCGGGACGCTCGTCGTCGTCGAAGAGATCGGCCGGCAGCGTCAGCAGGTCGCCAAGCGGCGCGCCGAGGGCCGCGGTCAGGTCCACGCCGACGATATCGCCGATGTTCTCGCTCGCCTGCAGCACCACGCCCGTCGCGGCATCGACCACCAGCAGCACGCCGTGGGGCTGGATCGAACCGGGAATATGGATCGGTTCGCGGTCGCAGGCGGTGAGGTCGGGAAGATCAGTCATGCGGAGAATCGTCCTGTAACGTCCGTTGAAAGCGCGCGAACATGGCGACCGCGGCGTCCGTCGCGGCCGTTTGCGCGGCGCTGTCGTTCAGGACGCGGTCAAGAAGACCCTGGAAGCGGCGCCAGGGTGGCGTGCCCTCGCCCAGCGCGTAGAAATGGTGCGGCAAGTGCGGAAACCGCTGGCGCAGGCCGGCGACGATCATGCGCCCGCCAAGCGCGGAACCCTCGATCACATAGAGCTCGCCCCATGCACAGGGGTGGTCCGAATACGCCAGGGGCTCCGGTAGTAGCGCGCCCGGGCGCGAAACATCTTGCCTCGGTCTCGAAAAACGGCGTGACGCGTCAGGGCAAGCCGGTGCCGGTGCGCTGCTGCAGGCGGCGGTTTTCGGCACCATGGCGCTCAGATCGGCTTCCAGTGCCG
>Ga0102591_1003121_pt1 | contig 15578 bp, 14 predicted proteins | sample AraplaCol_mCL_r2_2_FD_76860 | JGI IMG/M metagenome (GOLD analysis project Ga0102591, IMG submission 76860) | Arabidopsis root microbial communities from North Carolina, USA - plate scrape MF_Col_mCL_r2 (SPADES assembly) (version 2) | ecosystem: Host-associated > Plants > Roots > Endosphere... | reverse complement strand
GGCTTCGCCGATGGCGGCAACCTCGTCGGCAACAACCTGCAGACCCATCTCAACGCGCTCGAAAAGAGCATGCGCGACGCCGCCGCCGACCTCGACTTCGAAAAAGCCGCCCGCCTCCGCGACGAAATCAAACGCCTCAAGGCCGTGGAACTCGCCGCCATGGACGACCCGATGGCACGCGAAGAAGCGAAGGCGATGGAAGGGAAAGCGCGCAGCTCCTCCGCTCCTCCGTCAACCCAGGGCTCGACCCGGGGATCCAAGCCGGCAACCGAGATGCAAACCTCCTATTTCGCCAAACCCTCCATCGACGACATGGGGCCAGGCACCGACACCACCACCCCCCTGTTCCGCAAGCCCGCCTTGGACGAGATGGGCCGCGACATCGCCGAACCCGCAAAGAAGACTCTCTTCCGCAAAAACGACCTCGACGAAATGACCGTCGGCCGAACGGAAAAGCCCGTCATTGGGGCGCTGCCGGAAAAGCCGGAAGCCGCCAAGGGCACGAAGCGGTTTTCACCGCTGCTTGAAGGCCAGCCGGAGCGCGATGACGTGCGGCCGGTCGTGCGCGGGAAGACGGGCGTGGGCAGTTATGAGGACCCGGGCGAGCAGAAGCGCAAGGGGCGGACGAAGGGGAAGACCGGGCGGCCGGGACGGTGAGGCTGCCAAACGTCTGCCACTCAGTTGGTCGTCGATCAAATGGTTCATCGTATCGGCCGGTCAGCAGCGCATTGTAAGGAGCAGCTTCGTAGCGACAGATGAAGTTCGCCACCGGCCTATGACAAGACGGACATGGCCCTCCACGAGCTCCAGCCCAGCGCGGCATCGACTTTCTCTGCGACAGGATATTCGAGCGACGCGACGGCCGGCTCGTCACTGTGACGGAATGAGCTCGCGACGCCGACGTGGCCCGTTATCGGGAAGGCCTCCGCGCCATGCTCCGCTGAATGAAGGGAACCGCCAATGCCAGAACTCCGCATCGACCCCTTCCCCTCCGCTGGCGAATTCAACGCCCTCTGGTCCGCCGCCTGGGGCGCGCCCGCCCCGCGCGAATTCACCCCCATCCTGTCCCGCAGCCTCGCCCATATCGGCGCCTACCACGACAACCGGCTCGTCGGCTTCGTCAACGTCGCATGGGATGGCGGCATCCATGCCTTCATCCTCGATACCTCGGTTCACCCTGATATGCGGCGACAGGGGATCGCGACGCGGCTGGTCAGGGAAGCGACGCGGGTTGCGCGGGAGCGGGGCGCAGAGTGGCTGCATGTCGATTTCGAACCGCACCTGACCGGCTTCTATCGCGCCTGCGGATTCAGGCCAACGAAGGCAGGACTCATCAAGCTCGTGTAGTTCCCCGCGCGGGAAGCCTGCACAAGTCGAAGCCAACACCAACCTGCGATAGTGACGCGAATGGTCGCGCGGCGCAGCACTACCGACGAACCCGCTGAAAGCACAATTTTTGCGAGAGTATCCTGCCCGAAAATGAAAGATAATACTATTTACGAAACCAAAGTATGACTTTGAGTTCTCAAATTAAAATTCGTTTCCCCAGTATTTCATCCTTAGTTTTTCATTAAAAAAGCAATGAAAAGACACAATTTTGCATTGAAAACTTAATCGGGGATTGGCATAGATCCCCAGGGGTTGTCGTCCGCCGAGCAATAAAACAGTTGTTTCGGGGATGTCTCGTATTGCCGAGTACAACGCATCTTTTGGGGAAAGATATATATGGCCTTGAATATTCTGGACACGAACGGCGCCACAGTTACCAAGACCGGCGCTGAGTTCGAAGCTTACGACGTTATCCGCTACTCCGCCGCTAATCCTCTCTCCGCCGTCGCCCTCACCGTCTCAGATTCCAGCGTGGCAGACCTCGCCGACGAGTTGGGCTCGGTTTCCGCGAGCGTCAGGGGCTCGAGCGGCCCCAATACGATCACGACGGGCGCCGGCAACGACACCATAGTGAGTGGTGGTGGCGCAGACACGCTGAGCGGCGGCGCCGGTAACGACTTGCTCAATGGTGAAGCAGGCAATGACACGCTGAATGGCGGCGATGGCAATGACGAGATTTACGGCGGCGTCGGCAATGACGTCCTCAAGGGCGGCGCGGGTAATGACACGATTAGCGACGGAGATTATTTTTCCGATGTCGCTGAAACCTTCAATATCGATGCCGGCGATGGCAACGACAAAGTGATTTTGTTCACCGGCTCTTTCGCCAAGATATCGGGAACGATAGACGGCGGGGCCGGCACCGACACGCTGCAAGCCAATGATCTGACAGGCCTGACGATCAAGAACGTCGAGATTCTCCAGCCTGCGACATCCAGCGTGACCGCATCGACGGCACAATTCGAATCCTTCGATAAAATCATCGGTACCGGCTCCGATTCTTCCGTGCAGTTGGTCTTGACAGACGGCGCCCATGTCGATCTTTCCGACGAGTTGGCAGGCAAGCTAAACTACATCTTTGGCGGCCCTAACGTTTCCGGCATCGACGTCACGACCGGGAGCGCTCGCGACCTTCTCACCGGAACTGCCGGCAACGACATCTTCGACGCCGGCGACGGTAACGACTACATCAACGGCAATGGTGGAAATGACCGGTTGATCGGTGGCAAGGGCGACGACGTAATCGTCGATGGTGATGTTTCGAGTCTTTCATCAGAAGTCTTCAATATCGATGCCGGCGACGGAAACGATATCGTAACCCTCCAGACACAGTCTCAGGGCCTTTCCGGCACGATCGATGGCGGTACCGGCATTGATACACTGCGCGTATCCAGGCTAGCCGGGCTGACGATCAAGAATTTCGAAATTCTTGAAACGAATGAGTATGGCTTTACCGGTTCATCCGCGCAGTTAGAAAGCTTTGACAAAATCTCGGGAACGAAGGACGCTTTCGGCTCCTCCATCGCCATCTTGAGATTGACGGACAAGGCCCATGTCGATCTTTCCGACGAGCTTGGAAACAGTCGGGCTAGTATATTTGGCACGGTCTCCGGTATTGACGTCAAGACTGGCGCCGGTGACGACATATTTACGGGAACCGACGGCAACGATATTTTCGATGGTAGCGGCGGCAACGACACGATCAACGGCAATGCCGGCAACGACAAATTGACCGGCGGCGATGGCAACGATCAGATCTTCGGCGGCGTCGGAAATGACGTCATCAAAGGCGGAGCGGGCGACGATAAAATCACCGATGGCGATAATATGTCCACCGCCCCTGAGGCCTTCGATATTGATGCCGGCGATGGCAATGATGCCATCAACTTGCAGTCACACTCTTCCGCGCTTTCCGGAGTAATCGATGGCGGCGCCGGCACGGACACGCTGCAGGTCATCAAACCTACTTTAGGCCCTGGGCAGGAATCCATCGGGCTTGCCGGTTTCACGATCAAGAGCGTCGAAATCCTCGAAACGGCAGGAGCCGAGGTTCTCGCTTCGGCCGCCCAATTCGAAAGCTTCGACAAGATCGTCAAATACGACAAGCCGGGCTACGAGAATGATGTCCTGGCGTTGACATTGACGGACAGCGCCCATGCCGACCTCTCCGACGAACTGGCAAACCGCCACGTCGACATCTTCGGCACCGCCTTCGGCATCGACGTCAAGACCGGCGGCGGCGACGACTACTTCTTCGGGACCGACGGCAACGACAGGTTCGAAGGCGGCGCCGGCAACGACGTGCTCCTTGGCGGTGCAGGCATCGATACGGCGGTCTTCTCCGGCAATTTCGCCAAATACTCCTTCGCGTTGAACAATGGCAGCCACATCCTGACGAGCGCCCTGGAGGGCAAGGATACGCTGACCGACGTTGAATTCGCCCGCTTTGCCGACGGCGTCTACGATTTCGCCAAGGAAAAATTCACGCCCGACGGTAGCAACAGCGCTCCCACCAATATCCAGCTTTCGAAAACCTCCCTGTTGGAAAGTACCCCGATCTGGACCACGGTCGGCCTGCTCAGCGCCAAGGACGCCGATGGCGACACGCTGACCTATTCGCTGCTCGACGGAGCCAACGACCACTTCCGGATCAATGGCAACCGCATCGTCACCTCGAAGGCTCTGGACTACGAGACCACCAAGTCGCACACGATCAAGGTCGCTGTTTCGGATGGCAAGGTCACGGTCGAAAAGGACATCACGATCAACGTGCTCGACGTCAACGAGGCCCCCGTCAACAAGGCGCCGACCAATCTCGCCTTCTCGCGCAACTCGATCTCCGAGAATGTCGCGATCGGCACCTCCGTCGGCCTGCTCACGGCAAAGGATCCGGAAGGCGACTCCGTGAAATGGCGTCTGACGGACGATGCCGACGGCATCTTCAAGCTGGTCGGCAACAAGATTCAGACAAAGGCGGCGATCGATTATGAAAGCACCCATAGCCTGACCTTCACCGCCGAAGCCTACGACGCGGCCGGAAACGTCACGAGCCACGATTTCACACTCGCCGTGAAGGACGTCTTCGAGGCGTCGGTTTCGAGCTTGTCGCATGAGGCGTTGATCTAACTGCGACTGGATTCCAGGCGACGCAGAAATGCGTCGCCAATGGCCTTCAGAACGGGGGACTTGCGGTCAGCAAGCCCCCGTGTCGATCAGGCGGAACAAGGTACCCCACCGAATCTCTTGTCCCCACTGGGTAGAAGAGGGAGTTCGGCTGACCGCCCGGTCCAAATTGCGGCTCCCCCTTCGCACCCGATTCGGCTATGATTTCCCGCTCATCCGAGGAGAGCCCGTATGCGCCTGCCCACAATCATCCTCGCCTTCGCCGTGGCGGTGCTTGCCGCCTTGCCCGCATCAGCGGCGGCCTACAAGACGCCGAAGGCGCTGCTCAAGGCGCTCTATAGCTACGACACCGACAACAGCGACGCCGAGGCGCCCTCGCCCTATTCCGCCTTCTTCTCTGACCACCTGAACGAACTCCTCCAGACCGATCTCGACAACACGGCGGAGGGCGATGTCGGCGCGATCGACTTCGATCCCGTCATCGCTGGCCAGGATGGCGCCGCGAGCGACGTCAGGATCGGCCAACCGATCCTGCTGGATGATAAGGCCGAGGTGGAGGTGCAGTTCGAAAACGGCGAGGAGGTGACGCTCTTCTACACCCTGGTGCGTGAACATGGCGGCTGGAAGGTCGACGACATCGCTAATCAGAAGGGTGATAATCCATGGAGCCTGAGCGCGTTGCTGTGTGACGCGCAGTAGGTGGTTGGGACAAGGCGAACGAGGCGGTGCCGACCTCTCTTCCGTCATTCCTGTGCCCGTCACAGGAATCCAGCCACGGCGCGTCGGCGCCGTGAATAGCTTTCTTGCAACGAGGTCACTCCCCGCGCCCAAGGCCTAGGGACCTGGATGCACTGTACAGCGATGACCACTACGGATCCTACGCCGGTTCGCTGGCTCGACTCCGTTCAAGGTGAACATTGTATACGGCCGGATCAAACAGCCGTCACCCGTCGCAACCACCGAGCTGGGGGGCACGCATAGTGCCAAAGAGCAAGCGGCATAGCCTTCGGCCGTCACTCAGAAGCTCACGAGGCAGTCTGGGCCGAGACATGAGGTTCCAATGAATCTTCCACTTCAACTGTATCCCAGTTCAGAAACCCCAGAGCTGTTATCGTCAAAACGATGATGCCGATGGAGCCTGGGCTGACCGGAAGCTGAATGAATGCACTTACGAGGGCGCCGGAGACAAGCAGCAGGATCTGGATGAAGGCGATAATGCTTGCGATCGCAATCAGACGAATATTCGCCCCATTCTTGACCTCAAGTCGCCTGGTATAGGCGAAAACGATCAGCGGGATCAGGATCGATGCCATTGCGAGAGCGATGATTTGCAGAGGCAACCCTTGCACCGTAGCAATAACATTTGGAGCAATGAAGGCGAAAAAGGCCAGCACATAACCTGCAGCGGTGATTGCCAGCACAGGCGGCCAGATGAGAATTTCCCTTGGCTCGATCGTCTCTTCTGCAATGGTGCCGGCCTCGTGACATGCCGACCTCCACAGGAAAGCCGTGACGACCACTGCAGCAACCGACAAGACGAGATAAACCGCGACAATCAGCCATTGCGTCGAAGGCACGGCGCCAGTTCTTGTCATTTCGACTGAAGCGATCACATTGTTTGGCAGGCTCAATAGGATCGGGATCGAGTATAACGGCCAGAGGCCGTCGCGCAGGCCTGCGATCCTTATGCGATCGGAGAGGAAGATCGTGAACGCCGTCGCGCCCACGCAGGATGCGATCGTGAGCATGGTGAAGCCAGTCATATTATCAGCGACGAGAGGTGTCGCGCCCAGGCCACCTGATATGGCGTAAGCCTGCATAGCGGCAACAGCCAGCGCGATCACTATGACGATCGCAGCTCCCAGGACGGTGTTTCGATCTTGCTCGTCCTTCTGCTTGAGCCAAGGGAAAGCAATCAATCGTGCAATTTCCGCAAGTCCCAGCGCGGCGAAGAGGGGTGTCAGTCCAAGGGCTAGGATCGATATGCGAGAGAGCATATCGGAATCGACACTGTATTTCAGGCTAGCAAAAGCCTCCAAATCGATCCCGGGAAGCGGGATATGCAAACCCAGCGCATAAACGATGCCGATCAGCGCGAAGGTGATGATCATTTGCCGCAAATCCATTCGATTTTCCCCGGATCACCGATCTTGATGAATCGCGTCTCGCTAGTGCGAACCACAGCGTTTAATCTCAAGTTGAATCATGCGAAGTCAAGAGCTGTCGGATAGGGCTCATAAGTGTCTTGCCACCAGCCCATAGCGCCGCATGATTTCCCTCTACAACGCGCGGCCCGACTGCTTGCCTAGCCGGCACTCTAGCCTGGCCGAACTCCAATCAATTCTCGTGCGGCTTCGGCCGCTCGATCCAGCCTGATCCCATCCGGCCCCCTGCCCGATCGCGTTCCGATAATCTCTGAAACTTGAGACTTCCACATCGAATTCCTGCGCGTCCTGTTCGCCCCGAGGCAGCCAGAAGCTGACGCTCGATGCCGATCATTCTTTTCGGGATCAAGGCATATGGATTCAATCTTGTATCGGTCATTCAAACGTTGCGGAGACATATCCGAATTTTCCGTACCCAGAGCCCGCCTTGGGGCAGAGTGGACCATGTCAGCACCCGCCACAACCACTCCCAGGTGTGCCCCCAATCTTGTTCGCCCGACCCCGCCTTGCCCCAAGCTACCCAACGTAAAATCCCTGCCCGCTATCGAATCCGCCCGTCATCCCGTTTCGGCACGGAATCCCACGATGGCACAGTCGGGCAAGAATCCGTTAACCCACCGTCAAGTATCTGAATCTTCGGCATTTCCCGACATCGATGCAGGTATGCCAAAAGAATCCCGCTTGCTTTTTGCCCGAAATGCTGGCACGAATTGACTTACTCGGGCATTTGCATGCCGGTGACTGGACTGATGTGGTAATCCCTTCCGTTTGGAAGGCGGCGCGGGAATACCCGCCTACGTAGACGTTCTTTCCCCGTACGTGACTTCTCCGACTGACCCTTCGTCCCAATCGATCGGGGCGAAAGCTAAAGCCGTCCGCTTCCTCTCGGGGGCGCGGATACTACACAGACTAAGGGAAAAGGACGATCCCAATGGCCACCAAGGGCACCGTAAAATTCTTCAACCAGGACAAGGGTTTTGGTTTCATCACGCCGGATGGCGGCGCAAAGGACGTTTTCGTCCATATCTCTGCGCTGCAGGCTTCTGGCATCCAGTCGCTGCGCGAAGGCCAGCAGGTTACCTTCGACACCGAGCCGGACCGCATGGGCAAGGGCCCGAAGGCCGTCAACATCTCGGCTTCGTAAGTCAGACTTCCGCTCACGCGGCATGAACGGCGCTCCGCAAGGGGCGCTGTTTCTGTTTTTGGCGTTCGATTTGTCGATCGCATCGGCAAATGTTATATGCGCGCTTATGGATGATCCCGCCCATACGGCGCTGCATCGAGGCAGCGGGGCACCGCAGTGCGGCGCCCGGGAACAACGAACGATGGAACATCTATGACGCAGAAGAGGCCAATTTTTGCGGTCGCCCCGATGATCGATTGGACGGATCGGCATTGCCGCTATTTCCACCGGCAGATCAGCCGCGAGGCGCTGCTCTATACCGAGATGGTGGTGGCCGATGCGATCATCCACGGCCCGCGCGAGCGGCTGCTCGGTCATGACGCCACCGAGCATCCGCTGGCGCTGCAACTCGGCGGATCGGACCCGGCAAAGCTTGCCGACGCGGTGCAGATCGCCGAACCCTATGGCTATGACGAGATCAACCTCAATGTCGGCTGCCCCTCCGACCGTGTGCAGTCGGGCACCTTCGGCGCCTGCCTGATGTTGACGCCGGAGACAGTGGCCGAATGCATCGCGGCGATGAAGAGGGTTGCGACCGTGCCGGTGACGGTGAAATGCCGGATCGGCGTCGACGAGCAGGAGCCGGAACAGGCGCTGCCCGAGCTGATCACCCGCGTTCTCGATGCCGGCGCCGATGCGATCTGGATCCATGCGCGCAAGGCCTGGCTGAAGGGCCTGAGCCCCAAGGAAAACCGCGAAATCCCGCCGCTCGACTACGACATCGTCTACCGAATGAAACAACGCTGGCCCGATGTCTTCATCGGCATCAATGGCGGCATCCGCACGCTCGACGAGGCAGCAACCCACCTAACCCATGTCGATGGCGTCATGCTCGGCCGCGCCGCCTATCAGAATGCCGCGATCCTTGCCGACATCGACCAGCGCTTCTTCGGTGCGCCTGCGGCCGAACCGGACTGGGAAGCGTTGCGTGACCGGATGATGGCCTATGCCGAACGCCACATCGCCAGCGGCGGCCGGCTGCAGCACGTGGCGCGCCACATGGTCGGCCTCTTCACCGGCCTGCCGGGCGCAAGGCGCTACCGCCAGATCCTCTCGACCGACGCGGCCAAAACCGGCGCCGGACCGGAAGTGCTGGCGGCCGCCTTTGCGGCGGTGGATTTTTCGGGAACAGATCAGGAGGCGGTCAGCGCCTGACGCGAAGCGGCGTCACAACCGCGCCATCGGTAGCAAGATCTTCTTCTCGATCCGGCCGGCCACCGAGAACACCAGGATCTCCGTATCCCTGCCGATCCTGCTGCCATCCATCAATCGGACGATATCGTCGACGCCGCCGACCGGGCTGCCGTCGATGGCGAGGATATAATCGCCCTCCTGCAGCCCTCCCTTTGCCGCAGGCCCATCGGCTTCGACGCGCCGGATGCGAACGGAGGTCGTTTTTGCCGTGCCCGCGGCGAGTGCCACCCGGCGCGGCAGCACAATCGTATCGCCTGATATGCCGATGAAGGCGCGCCTGACCTGGCCATAACGGAGAATCTCCGAAACCACGAAATTGGCCGTATTCGACGCCACAGCAAAGGCGATGCTCTGCGCACCTTGGATCACGGCGGTATTGACGCCGATGACCTCTCCGCCCGAAGACACCAGCGGCCCGCCTGAGTTGCCGGGATTGAGCGCCGCATCGGTCTGGATGACGTCGTCCATCAGCCGGCCGCTGGCTGCCCGCATCGACCGGCCGAGCGCCGAGACGATACCGGCGGTAACCGTCCATTCGAAGCCGAGCGGGTTTCCGATCGCGATTGCGATATGCCCCCTGCGCAGGCGCTGGGAATCTCCGAGCTTCGCCCAGGCGCCGGTGCTTGTATTGGCGCGAATGAGGGCGATATCGGTATCCACATCCCGGCCAAGCACACGGCCCTCGGTAACGAAGCCGTCGGGCGTGGTGATGCGAACCACCTTGGCGTCGTCGACGACATGGTTGTTGGTGACGATCAGACCGTCAGGCGAGACGGCGAAGCCCGACCCGTGCCCTTGCCGGCCACCCACCCTCTCAATCCGGCTGACCGCCGGCCCGACGATATCGACTGCTGCAGCGATCGATTGCGAATAGGCATCGATCAGCGCCCCATCATTCTGAGGCGCTATGTCCTTATCCATGTAACCCATTATTTGATCCTCAGGCGGCAATAACGGCCGTCCCGCCGCCGGCGAAGCGGTCGCGATTGCGAAGGTTCGCCATTGTGCTGTTGTGTGAAGATTAGATGGTTGGGCTTAGACCCGCGTTCAAGTGAGCGCCGGCGGCGGTCTGCAATGCGCGCAACGCAGAGAATGCCAACACGCCTACCCGGATAGATATGCTGAACTACCCGAACAGATATCTTGAACGCACGGCCAAAAATTGGCTCATTGCAGACATTCGCCCGTCAAATCAGCTGCCTTCGCTACCCATGACGAACCTGCCTGAGGAGTGGAACAGGCCGACATACCGCGGATCAAAAGAATGTTCGCAGCACGAAGCAGCCAGGCGAGGATCGCCAAATCCCCGTCCCTTCATACGAGATGGGCGGTGCTGTGCGCCCGTCGCGCAGAGACATACAAACGTCTGTCATATCAATAGAATAGAAAGAGCCATTCAATTAGCACATCAGCATATTCAGAGCCGACTTATCCCCTAAGGCGCGACCTACTTGCCCCAAGCCTCCGGCGCAACGGCGCTCGTGGCCTTGCCAATTCTGCCGGCAACGGCGCAAACTTCTGACCGCATGAATCCAACCCCAACCAATGGAGCCGAAAGATGAGCACAGTCACAACCAAGGACGGCGTCGAGATCTTCTACAAGGATTGGGGGCCGAAGACCGCCCAGCCGATCATGTTCCATCACGGCTGGCCGCTATGCTCCGACGACTGGGATACCCAGATGCTGTTCTTCCTTGAGAAGGGCTACCGCGTCGTCGCCCATGACCGGCGCGGCCACGGCCGCTCCACCCAGGTGGGCGACGGTCACGACATGGATCACTACGCCGCCGATGCCGCAACCGTCGTCGAGCATCTCGATCTCAGGAACACCGTCCATGTCGGCCACTCCACCGGCGGCGGCGAAGCGACCCATTATGTCGCCCGCCACGGCCAGCCGCAGGGCCGTGTCGCCAAGCTCGTCATCATCGGCGCCGTGCCGCCCATCATGGTGAAGACGGATGCCAATCCCGGCGGCCTGCCGATCGAAGTCTTCGATGGCCTGCGCAAGCAGCTCGCCGCGAATCGCGCGCAGTTTTATTACGATCTGCCGGCCGGCCCGTTCTACAGCTTCAACCGCCCGGGCGCGAAGGTCCTGGAACCGGTCATCAACAATTGGTGGCGCCAGGGCATGATCGGCGGCGCCAAAGCGCATTACGACGGCATCAAGGCCTTTTCGGAAACCGACTTCACAGAAGACCTGAAGATCATCACCGTACCGACCCTCGTCATGCACGGCGACGACGATCAGATCGTGCCGATCGCCGACTCCGCCCTGCTCTCGGCCAAGCTGCTGCAGAACGCCACGCTGAAGGTCTACGAGAAATTCCCGCACGGCATGTGCACCACTCATGCCGACATCATAAATCCCGACATCCTTGCCTTCATCAAAGGTTGATCCGTGATGTTACCGGGCGCTGACGAGGCGCCCGGTTGCCATGAACGGCCACGCGGCTAAACTGGGTGAATTCCGATGCTCCGTATCAACCTGCATGCGGCAATCGCCATCGCCATGATCTCCGCCAACCCCGCCTCCGCCGCACCCTGCAGGAACGCAGCTGGCCACGCCGTCAAATGCCCGGCCAAATCGGTGCAGCAGAGGTCGATCGGCCAAAACAGCAAGCTGCAGCGGGGGAAGGTGCGAACGCACGTGACGGATACGACCGGCAGAGTGAATTATAAATGGTGACTGGCTGTTTGCCGTCCCACACCCAGGCCGCCGGGCCACGTCGATCGATTGACGGCCAGTTACGCATTTCCCATGAAACCGTTTTCGCCGCTTTGCGTTTAGCGGCCATGAAAAGAGAACGTGAACCCTCATCAAAGGCTTACCGGCAGGATCGTTTCGAAAACACCGAGCGAGCCGCCAAGGAAACCATCGAGGCGGAGCAGCGAGCCCGCCGGGAAAAAACCAAGCGGCTGAAAGAGCTGCGCCTGTCACAGCAGGGCGCCAAGGACCCCGCAACCAAGTAGATCCCACACTCGCACTATCCGATCGGCACGCCGATCGATCTCATATCCATGCCCTGCCGCCCACGCCCGCGTCTTTCCGTGCGTGCCCCGAATTCTTTTTGAATTTCGGACCTTCGCCCATCTTGCAGAGCAAACATCGCGAAATTATCTTTTTTTCACGAAAGCGATTCACGGCATCCAAAAAGGGCAAATTGCGATGTCAGACAAGCTGTTCAGCACACGGGACGAACCGCTCGCCTCCGAAGATCTGGATGTGTGCAGGCGTGTTCATGAAGCTCTCTGTAGCGGGTCAAAGATCGACAGATCAAGCAAGGAAGCCGACCGTCTGGGCGCCCTCATCATCGAGCTTTACCGCCAGGGTGTGCACGACGAAAGCCAGCTTCGGCTGCTGGCCGGCGGAAGGTGAGCTTGAGCGCGGCTTCACGCTACCCGCAACTTCTGCTTCTACGCCACTCCGGTGGAGAAACGACGCGGCAGCATAACGCGACCATTTGGATTCGCAGACATTCCAGTTCAGCTCCTAGCGCATAAGAATCCTGTCTCCGTCCCACGACGCTCCATCGGAAAATTCGATCTTTTCGATTCCCCAAAAGCCTTCGGCCAAGAACTGCCTCTCGACGGTGATCACTTCGCCCGTGGGCTTGACGATCACCATCAGCTTTGCCGCATCCCGCAGCAACATTACGTCGGAAGCGGTGAGATCAGTCAGGCGAAGCGTGTCGATCTCGTTCGACATGTTCACGCCGTCATCGATGACGTCGGTGCCATGGCCGCTGGCATAGAAATAGGTGTCGTCGCCAAAGGATCCGGAAAGCGTGTCGTTTCCTTCAAGCCCGATGAGTAGATCATCGCCCATCGTGCCTTCCACGGTTTCCTCGCCGGAGGTGCCGGCAATACCCTCGGGCTGAACCACGCTGATATGCGCGGCGATGTCCTGCTTCGACCAGATTGTCCCGTCGCTGAACCTGATGCTTTCGATCCCCTTCTCGCCGCCTGATCGTTCCGACTTGATGAGGATCGACCCGCCCGCGGCCATACGTGCGGCAGTCCTTTCAAACGCCCAGGTAAGCCTGCCGTCGCTCTGGGCCGCAAGCCTCGCTTCCTCGAGAGTTGATGCGTTCTTGGCCGCATCTGCCGCACTCATCCTGATCGCAATGATGAGATCGTCGCCCTCCTGGCGAAGGCCGATATCGCCGGGGCCGATATCGGAAAAGATCAGCGTGTCGGCGTTGCCGCTGTCCTCAATCGATTCCAGAATGGTGTCGTTGCCGTCGCCGCGGGCATAGCCGTAGGTGTCGTTGCCGGTGCCGCCGGTCAGAAGATCGTCATCCTCGTTGCCGTAGAGCGTGTCATCTCCCTCGTCACCGCGGATTTCATCCTGTCCGCCTCGGCCATACACTAGGTCATCGCCCGCACCGGCATGGATCTGTTGGTTACTGTCGGGGTCGGATTTAAGGATGATGGTGTTGACGACCCGCGCGCGGTCGCGCGAGGTGCTGCCGTAGAAGCCTATCGATAAAATCAGCCCCAACCCAAGGATCAGGGCCGTCCGCCGCACGCGCAAATTCAACATTCTTCCGGTCCCCGGCAAGACGCACTCCGGTGGCATCGACAGCCGCCGGTAGCCAAGCCCTTTTGGAAGGAATTACCACTCTGAGATGTCTGTTGCGTTAACGCTACCTATTGCGAGAAGACTGATCCCGACGCCCCTCCAGCAACTCCCGCCCCCCAAGGCCCTATGAACGTGTTAAGAGCCCGCACCCGCGCCGTCCTGATGAGATCGGCATGCATCCGAGCACCCGCTGCGTTAGCGCCGACGCACATACGCCGCCTCATTCCATCCCAAAATGAAACCTATTCCCTTCCGCTGCGTTACCCCCTCGATACATCCGTTGACCCAAGGTGAGTAAAATGAACAGATTCGCCATCATTGCCCTGTCGATAGCGACGGCCTTCTCCGGAATGCCGGCCTCGGCAGGCCCGGCCCTCGTGCCGAGCCCGGTCCAATCGGCGGCGCAGCCGGTACCGGGAAATACCGGTGCCCGCATCATGACCGTCGGCTGCAATAACTTCACAAACTGCCCGGGTCAGTTCGGTAATAATCGCAGGTGGTATCGCAACCGTCACCACTACCGCGACCGGGATTATTATCGCGACGACCGTTATGGCTCGTATCGACGCTACGATCGCGGCTGGCGCCATAATGACAACACCGGCGCCATCATAGGCGGTCTGGCGGCCGGCGCCCTCATCGGCGGCATCATTGCCTCGCAGCCGCGGGCCTATACCTCGCAAGGGTACAGCTCACATGCCGATTATTGCTACTCCCGCTATCGGTCCTACCGCGCCTATGACAATACCTACCAGCCGAACTACGGCCCGCGCCGCCAGTGCCGCTAGTCCGACCTATCCATCAGAGCAAGCCTCGCATGAAATGCGGGGCTTTTTTGATGGCCGAAAGCCCGTTGCACGGCTTCCAATCGCCAGTGGGGCGTGTTTGTCTGCGCGAGTGGGGGGCGCACACTTGGTTAGGCGACGCGAACCTAGGTGCTAGATGACGTCTGGAGAAACAGCAAAGTCCGCCGGCCGCGTCGTCCTGCTGCAGCCGGATATGGAAAACCTGTCGGGTTTCGAAGCGGCGCTTGCCGCCGGCTGGTCTCCCGATCCGCGCCGCGCGGGCGATGAGGCCCATGTTCACGGCGAGCTTCAGCGGCTGCGCCAGAACAGATTAGGGGTTTTCCACGATCTCATTCCTGATGGTAGACAGCGGGCTGGATTCGGATCGCCGCCTCTCACCACCCGTCTGTTCTGGATCTGGGACGGCGAATTCTGCGGCAGCATCAGCCTCCGCTTTCAAGCGGGCACCGAGGAGCTGCCGCCCGAGGTGTCTGGCCATGTGGGATATTCCGTCGTACCGTGGAAACAGCGCAATGGCCACGCGACCACCGCGCTGAGCCTTCTGATGGCTGTGGCATCGAAGGAAGGCCTCGACCGCCTGGTCGTCCTCTGCAACGAGGACAACGACGCCTCGCGGCGGGTGATCGAGCGCAATGGCGGCGAATTGTTCATGCGCGGCCCGCATCCCTCCGACAGGCCCGATCAGATCAAACTGTATTTCTGGCTGAGGCCCGGAACCGCCAGCTGAAATGAAGCGCGACGGAATTCCAGACGGACGGAGCACAGGCCTTGCCCGCCTTTGCTCCGTCCGTCCCGTCAGCCTGGGGCGGGCTGAGTGCTGGTCGCGGGGGCAGTCGGCGCCGCCGCGCATCGTCTCTCAATAGGTCGCGGCCGGTTTCGGCTTCTTCTCGGTCCATTGCGGCGGCGCGCCATATTTGGCAGCCACAGCCCCCATCAGTCCGGGCGGCCGGCCGAAGGCGTCGCAGGCGGCGTATTTCGGTTTTCCGCCGAGCCACGATTTCATCCGCTGCCCCGATGGCAGCGAGATATCCAATCCCTTCGGCTCCTTGCCTTTGATCAGCATGCGGGAAAACTCGCTGCTGAATTTCGAAGCCAGGCTATAGGCGTAGCCGACTTCCGAAACGCGGGGGTTGTTC
>Ga0102591_1003117_pt1 | contig 15601 bp, 14 predicted proteins | sample AraplaCol_mCL_r2_2_FD_76860 | JGI IMG/M metagenome (GOLD analysis project Ga0102591, IMG submission 76860) | Arabidopsis root microbial communities from North Carolina, USA - plate scrape MF_Col_mCL_r2 (SPADES assembly) (version 2) | ecosystem: Host-associated > Plants > Roots > Endosphere... | reverse complement strand
GGCGGGGTTTTCGACTCGGCTCCTGCCTCGACGAAAACGGCCGGCCATCCGGGCCGGCCCCCTGCGGGCCTGATCCGCCCGCCGCGCTCGGTTCCGCAAGTCGCGCCGAGGGCGGCGGCCGACGGCTCTGCCGACCGGCTAGGCAAGCTGCTTGTGTAGGAGCCGCTATAGCGGCGAGCTCTTGGCTTTATGTGGGAGCGGCCTTGGCCGCGATGGGTGCTTGCGGCAAGCATCCATCGCGGCCAAGGCCGCTCCCACAGACAGGCGGCCGAAGGCATCGCTCGCAACGGCAAGCACCCATCGCCAGCAGGCTGGCTCCCACCCGACGGTAGCCATCTTGTTGCTACCGGGCGCCTCGGCGGTTGGCGAGGCACGCTGTTGGTAGGAGCCGCTATAGCGGCGAGGTCTTAGCTCGGTGTGGGAGCGGCCTCGGCCGCGATGGGTGCTCGCGGCAAGCACCCATCGCCAGCAGGCTGGCTCCCACCTGGCGGTAGCCGTCTTGTCGCCACCCGGCACCTCAACGGTCGGCAGAGCCGTCGGCCCTCACCCTCGGCGCGACTTGTGGAGGCGAGGGATTCGCGCGGAAAAGGCCCGAAGGGGGCCGGCCTGGATGGCCGGCCGTTTTCGTTGAGGCACGGAGGCCGAATCGAAAACCCCCGCGCGAAGCCCGTGCGCGCCGGGGCGCAGCCATCAGACACGGCCGCGCAGCGGCCTCCTTACCCAAGCGACGCCGGAGCTCGGAGCGCCGAGGGTGAGGGCCGACGGCTCTTCGCGGCCACGCGAAACCCAACGCGATGGCGAAGCCGAGCCCGTCTGGAACAAAAAAACCGGCTTTCGCCGGTTTTTTCGTTTCGCTTATCGACCACGCGGCGGACCGTGCGGAACCGGGCGCGGCACGATGATCGTGCGCGGGCGGTACCAGAACGGGTCGCCCCACGGGCCGTAGCCGTACGGGCCCCAGCCCGGACCCCAGCCCGGGCCCCAGAACGGGTCGTAGAACCCGGACGGGTAGCGCTGGATGGGAACGCGTTTCGGCCAGAGGTAGACGACATCTGCCTCGACACGCGGATAGGCGTAGTCGAAATCGCCGACCTTCTGCGTGACGGCGCCGCGGAGCGTGCCCGTCACGGTGATCTCCCGACCGCGCGTGAAGACTTCCGGATCGTAGAAGCCGTCGCGGCAGGCGACGAACCGGCCCTGCGTGTCGTTCTTGCTGGCCGTGGGACGCGCCTCGCTGTCCAGTGGCTCGGACAGGATGAAGAAGCAGGTCTGCTGCGGTCCCGGCTCGGTCTTGATGATCTCGCCACCCCAGCGCACCTTCGCCCCCGGCGCGCCGCCCTGCTGGGCACCCGCGGTGGAAACGTCGTTGAACTGGCCCTGCAACGGTTGGGGAACCGTGGCACATGCACCGAGCGCGAGGGTCGCGGCAACGATGGCCAGCGGTTTGTACATCGACATGTCATGTCTCCTGAGGTGCCGGGCACGGCCGATACCATGCCCTTATTTGACCACGCGGCGCGGTCTTAATTCCTTCACTGCACGCCCGAATTCGACGACCGATTCAGGCGGCGGTTCGTCATGCCCGTAGCGTGCGGCCAAGTAAAGCCCGCTCAACCTTTCCAGCGCATTTCTGTGCAAGGGCAACGCGCGCGCGGCACGTGCGAGGAAATGCTTCGGTCCTTCATTTGTCCGCCGTGATACACCGGCCTTCGCCAGCATTCGCTGTAGCCGCCACATCCACGCATCCAATGCGTCGCCTTCACGCCGCTGGAACAGTGCCCAGCCAAGCGCGACGGCAACCAGCAACGCGCAGCCGATGGCGAACACGAGGGCGAGGTCGGTGACCTCGGCGTGGGGAACGCCGAACGGTTGCAGCAGTCCCTGCTGGCGCAACGCATCGAATCCGATAACGCCGCGGTTCCACCATTGGTTGACGACGTCCCAGCGATTGCGCAGGTCACGCAGCCAGGCCATGTCCACGAGACCGTCGCTCGCCCCATGGCCGGCGGCCGCGGCCGCGGCGCCGAGCTCGACGCGTTCCGGGCGCACGGCGGAGGTCGGGTCCACGCGGACCCAGCCGCGTCCCTGGAGCCACACTTCCGACCACGCATGGGCGTCGGAATGACGAACGAGCAGGTAGCGGGCGGTCGTGTTCCAGTAGCCGCCCTGATAGCCGGTGACGACACGGGCCGGGACGCCGGCTGCACGCATCAGGAAGGTGAACGCCGAAGCGAAATGCTCGCAGTAGCCTTCCCGGGTCTGGAACAGGAAGTCGTCGATGCGATCGCGACCGAGCGGTTCCGGAGCGAGCGTGTAGGAGAAGTCGTCGTGAAACAGGGCCAGCGCGGAGCGCACGATGGCGCCGCCATCGCCGTGACTCGATTCGGCCCACGACGCGGCAAGCCGACGCGCCCTCGGACCGGTGCCGTAAGGAAGCTGCAGGTTGTCGCGACGCACGCCGTCGTCGAGGGTGGGTTCCAGGCGGTAACTGGTGGCGGCGAGCGCGGAGAACGACAGCACCTCGTCGATCCGCCGGTCCGCCGCGACGGTGCGATCCGCACGCAGCGCCGTACCGGGCGGCGCCATGGTCGCCAGGTCCAGCATCGGCACCACGCGGTCGTGCGTGGGCTCGATCGATGCCCGATACCCCGTGCGCGGGCCGTATTCGGCGACCGCCGGCGGACGACGCGTGCTGCGCGATCCCGGCGACCATCCGTTGCCGTCGAAGACCTGCATCGTATAGGCGCGGAAATAACGCGACGCGTTCGGGGGAGGCGTGCCGTCGAACGTCACGCGCATCGCGGGCGTGTCGTCCGTCATCAGGTCGAGCATGTCGCCGGGCGCAAGCCGGTTCGACAGGCCCGTGGTGGTCTGGCCGCTATCGGGCGTTCCCCACAGCGGGCTGCTGAGCCGTGGCACGAAGAGGAAGGCGAACAGCGAAAGCGGCACGGCGGCCATCAATGCCCAGAGGACGGGCGTAAATTCGCGCTTCCACGATGTGGTGTCGGGGTCGACTTCCTCGAGCGTGCGCAGCGTCGCCAACGCGGGCACGATGCCGAGGCAGACGACGATGCTGGCGACGAGGCCCTGATCGAAGAGCAGCGCGCTCATCAGCGCGAAGCATGCGAAAGCGATGCCCACGCGGGCATCGCGCCGGTGCTCGCTTTCCAGCAGCTTGAGTACCAGCAGGCCGACGGCGAACGCGCTGCCCGGCTCGCGGCCGAACAGCGTGCCGTGCTGCACGATCACCGCGGCGAGCAACAAGCCCACGAGTGGAAGCTTCAGCCACGCCGGCGCGTTGGCGCCTCCGCGGCGCCGCTGCCACCAGCGCGAGACGAGCACCGCCCCGAGCGCCACCGTGAGCCACCACGGCAGGTGCAGGGCATGCACCAGCACCATGAAACCCATCGTCAGCGTGAGCATGTCGAACGAGCGCGTGGTCAGTTTCGGCTCGGTCACCACCTTCACGGATCGGCGAAAGCCCGTCATGGGCGCAACGCCAGCGCGGTCATGCAGCGGTGATAGTGCTCGTCGCCCTGCGCGATGTCGAAATAGCCGTCCGGAAGGCGCAGGCTCCAGCGTCGGCCCGAGTCCCGCGCCTCGTCGATCCACCGCGCGAGCCGGGAGATGCGCGATTCGTCGTCGAGACCGTGCATGCCGTCCCAGTCCAGTCGCCAGTCTTCCTGCGGCGCGGGTTGCTCGAGATCCTTCACGAGGAGCCCGTGGTGACGCGCGCTGAGTTTCCACGCGATCTGCCGGCGCGGATCGCCGGGACGGTACTCACGCAACGCAGCCAGTTCGTCGCCCGCCCGCGGTCGCCCGCGGTCGGCGTCGCCTTCCGGTTCGAACGGTTTCGGGCCGAGGGATTCCGCACGTGGATAGACCAGCACCGCGCGATCGGGGTTCAGCCAGCTCCAGGCGCGGAACATTCCGAATGGCCAGCGGCTGTGCAGGCGCATGCGGGGCAGGGGAAGCCAGCCGCGGAATGCCGTGGGCAGGTCGAATTCGACGGTGGTCTTTCCGCCCGCCGGCACGGTGAAGACGAATTCCCGCCGCTCGATGTCGAGCCGCACGGCCATGCGTTCGCGCTGGGTTGCCCCCACGTCGAGCGACAGGCGCACCGGTTCTCCGGCGCGCGCCGTTCCCGCACGAAGTCCGCCGATGGTCAGGCCGTTGAGGACGCGGAACGCCACCAGCATGCTGCCGGCGGTGGCGGCACCGAGCAGGCAGGTGAGCATCAGCGCGGCATTGTTCGAATAGTTGAGCGAACCGACGAGCATCACGCCGAGCAACACGGCGAAGCCGAGCCCGAAGCCCGTCGGTACGATGTAGATCCGGCGGCGGTGCAGGTGGATGGGTAACGGTTCGCGCCGACGCAGGCGCGTCAGCGAGGGCAGCCTGCGCTCCGCCCACGCGACCAGGCGTTGCACGCGGCCGGGCATCAGGGAACCGGCGTCTCGGCGAGGATGGCGCGCGCGATCGCTTCCCGGTGGCTGCCGCGCGCGGGCACGAGGCGGTGCGCGGCGGTGGGTACGAAGATCGTCTGGATGTCTTCGGGGATGACGTAATCGCGACCGCTGATCAGGGCCCAGGCACGGGAAGCGGCGAGCAACGCCAGACCGGCGCGGGGCGACAGGCCGACGCGCACGTCGTTGTGCTTGCGGCTCGCCCCCAGCAGCGCCTGCAGATAGTCGAGCAACGCGGGACTCGTCTTCACCCCCTGCGCGGCCGCGTGCAGCTGGGCGATGGATGCGATGTCCAGCCGTGGCGTGAGGGTCGCCATCATGTCGCGGCGGTCTTCGCCGGTCAGGAGCGCGCGCTCGGCGGCGGGATCGGGATAGTCGAGGCTCAGCCGCAGCATGAACCGGTCGAGCTGCGAGTCCGGCAGCGGGAACGTGCCCGCGAGATCCAGCGGATTCTGCGTTGCGACCACGAAGAACGGGCGGGGCAGTTCGTGGGTGGTGCCATCGACGGTGGTCTGACCTTCGGCCATCGCTTCGAGCAGCGCGCTCTGCGATTTCGGCGTGGCGCGATTGATCTCGTCGGCCAGCAGGAGGCTCGTGAAGATCGGGCCGGGATGGAAACGGAACTCGCCGGTCTCGCGCTCGTAGACGCTGACTCCGATAATGTCGGATGGCAGGAGGTCGCTGGTGAACTGGATACGCTGGAATTCGAGATCGAACGTCGCGGCGAGTGCGTGCGCCAGCGTGGTCTTGCCCACGCCCGGCACATCTTCGAGCAGAAGGTGTCCGCCGGCGATGAGGCAGGTAAAGGCCAGCTTCACCTGGCGCGGCTTGCCCAGCAGCACGCCGTTGACCTGCGCCAGCGCGGCGTCGAGGCGGTGCCGGAGCATTTCGTCATGGAGCGGATTCGTCGCGGACATCGATGCGTATGCCCCCCTGCCTGGCCGATTCGATGAGTGAGCGTTCGAGTGTAGCCGCGCGCCCGCATGCATGGCGAGGCACGTTTCTCGCGGTCTTCGCGGTCACGTGCGTGGTCAGGCTGGTGATAGCGTGCACCCTGTCGCCTTTCGGTGACGAGGCGTTCTACTGGCAGGAAAGCCTGGCGCCCGCCTGGGGCTACAGCGATCTTCCGCCGCTGACCGCCTGGCTCATCGCCGCGTCCGAAGCCTGCTTCGGTCATGGCCTTCTCGCGATGCGTCTGCCGTTCCTGTGCATCGGCGCGCTGCTGCCCTGGCAGACCGCCGCCATCGCCCGACGTTACGGTGACGACGCGGCAGGGTGGCAGGCCGCGACGCTCGTCGCCGTCCTGCCGCTGGCCGGCAGCCTCGGCGTGCTCGCGTTGCCGGACGTGCCGCTCACCTTCGCCATCGTCCTCGCGACGCAAGGCCTGCTCGCGGCGCTCGACGGGAACCGGTTGCGCGACTGGGCGTGGCTGGGCGTCGGACTCGCCATCGCCTGGGCGACGCACTACCGCGCCGCGATGCCCATGCTGGCAGGCCTCGTCTATCTCGTCGCGATGCCGCGCGGCCGCGCGCAATGGCGACGTCCCGGCCTCTGGCTGGCGATGGGCATCGCGTCGTTCGGCCTGGTTCCGATCGTGCTCTACAACCTCGCATCGCGCGGTGCCGGCGTCGCCTTCCAGCTCGTGGAACGCAACCCGTGGCGCTTCCAGGCCGACGCGCTCGTGCAGCCGCTCGAACAGGCGATCGCCTGCACGCCGCTCGCGTGGGCGACGATGCTCTGGGCGTTATGGCGCGCATGGCGTCGTCGCCACGAATCGCCGTTCGACGTGGTCGCGGTGGTGGGCGGCATGTTCGTCGTGGGCTACTTCCTGCTCGGACTCTTCGCCGACGACGTGCGCTTCCGCGCGCACTGGCCGCTGCCCGGATACGTGCTCGCCTGCGCCGTCCTGCCGGTGCTCCTGCGCGATGCGGGAAGGTCGTGGCGTCGCTTCGCGACGGCGGGCTTCGTGCTCGCCGGGATCGGGCTCGCCGCGGGCTTCGCGTGGCTCGGCCTCGCCGCGTCCACGAGCGGCGCTACATCGCTGGCCACGGTGAAGGCCTTCCCGTCGAACTTCACCGGCTGGCGCGAGGCCGCCACGACGGTGCGCGAAAGACTCGCGGTACGACCCGACGCGATCGTCGTCGCCGACAATTTCATGCTTGCCGCCGAACTGCGTTTCGCACTCGGTTCCGCGCAGACCGTGTACACCCTCGACAGTCCGTTGAACATGAAGCACGGTCGCGCACCGCAGCTCGCGACGTGGGGCTTCGACGAGCACGGACTGTCGGCCCATGCCGGTCGACCGGTCCTGCTCGTGGTCGACGAGACGTCGTTGCGCGAACGCGAGCGGCAGGCGTGGCTGGGTTCGATCTGTTCGCGGGTGGCGACCATCGTGCCGGTGTCGCGCGTCGATCTCTTCGGCGGGCGGCGACGGTTCGCGTTTTACGACGCGACGGTCCGGGCGCGCCCTTTGCCGAACGATCCCGAAGCATGCCCCGTATGGACGGCATACCGGGCCCACTACGACGGCTAGTCGTTCCCGGTGGGAGCCAGCCTGCTGGCGAAGGGTGCTTGCCGCGAGCACCCTTCGCCAGCAGGCTGGCTCCCACCGGAAATCAGGGGAGCACGACACCCGCCGCGCGCAGCAGGCGCGCGGTGGCGATCAGCGGCAAGCCGACAAGCGCGGTCGGATCCTCGTTCTCGATGCGTTCGAAGAGCACGATGCCGAGCCCTTCGCACTTGAAGCTCCCTGCGCAATCGAGGGGCCGCTCGCGTTCCACGTAACGCTCGATGTCGCTGCGCGACAGATCGCGGAAGCAGACGCGGGTCTCGTCGACGTGCGTCGTCGCGTCGCCCTGCAGGTCGATCACGCAGACCGCCGTATGGAAGGTCACTTCGCGGCCCGAGCTGGCGGTGAGCTGCCTGTGCGCTTCGATCACGGTGCCGGGCTTGTCGAGCACGCGGCCGCCGAGGTCGGCGACCTGGTCGGAGCCGATGACGATGGACCCGGGCCGCGTTTCGGCGACCGCCCTTGCCTTGGCCTCGGCGAGGCGGGCGGCGCGGGCGGCGGCGTGCTCGCCGGGCAGGGCGGCCTCGTCCGTGCCCGGGGCGACCTGCTCGAAGTGGTCGATCAGGCGACGAAGCAGGCCGGCACGGTAGGCGGACGTGGAAGCGAGTACGACGGTGGACTGAGGAGACACGTCAGAAATCCCGGTGGATGTGTTCGCGCACGGCGGTGTCGAGCGCTGTCTGGGCGTCGTCGAGGGCACGCAGGCGGGGTTCGAGCTGGTGCCTGGCGCGGACGAGGGCGTCGACCGCCTCGTCGAGTTCGCTCTGGCTGGCCTCGGAAGCGCGGTCGCGGATCCACAGGCGTTGCTGGAGCAGCGCGCGCAGCCCCGAATCCACGGCCTGCTGGGCCTCGACTTCGCCGGTGGCCGGCAGGTCGGGACTGACCGACATCACCGCGTGGGCACGGGCGAGGCGGTCGCGGCAGTCCTTGAGATCGATCTCGAGGCGGTCGGCGTTATCCATGAGGTCCTGCAGCGCCACGTGCCGCCGGCGACTGCGCTGATGCCTCACGATCCAGACGCACAGCCCCGCGGCGATCGCGATCACCACCGCAAGTGCATAATAGGCAAGGGAAAACACGCGTCCTCTTCTCCAGGGTCGAGGTATTGCGGCAGAATCGTCGGCTACGGGGCAGTCTGCCCGAAACCCGGCGCGCCGCGCAAAACCGCCCGCGATGTCAGGCAAGGTGCCTAACCGGTTGACTTCAGGGATGTTGATGCCTACCATTTCGCGATTATGTCCGTGACCTTGCCATCGTCCGTGGACGCTTGGCGCGAAGTTCGTGCGCGGCGTTCGTTCCAGGGACAACTTCCCGTGTCGGCGTTTGCCCGGCTCGGTGAGGTGGTTGCGTCGCCCGAGGGCGCGGTAACCTACGAACTGGATTTCGGGCGCGACGAACTGAATGTCGCTTACGTGGCCGTTCGTGCAAGTGCCTCGTTGACGGTCATCTGTCAGCGTTCGCTGGAGCCCTTCGTGCTTCCGGTGGCCGTCGACACCCGGCTCGGACTGATCGTGGAAGAGCGGGAGGAAGCATCGCTTCCCCCGGGTTACGAGCCGCTGCTCCTCGAAGAGGACGGCAGGCTCGATCCCATCGCGGCGATCGAAGATGAACTGCTGTTGGCGTTGCCCCTGGTTCCGGTGAATCCGGACCACGAGTTGCCCGACGACGTAACTGGACCCGACGAAGACGACACGCCTTCGCCGGAAGAGAAAGAAAACCCGTTCGCGGCACTCCGCGAACTCATGAAAAAGTAATTTCGCTGGAGATTCGCCATGGCCGTTGCCAAGAGCCGCAAGACCCCGTCCACCCGCGGCATGCGCCGTTCGCACGATGCGCTGTCGACCGTGCAGCTGTCGACCGATCCGACGAGCGGTGAAGTCCACCTGCGTCACCACGTGACGAAGGATGGCTTCTACCGTGGTAAGAAGGTCATCGACACCCGCGGCGCGGTCGAAGTCGAGGACTGATCTTCCCGTCGTAGGGACGATCACCACGCAGGCGGCGCGGTAACGCGCCGTTTTGCGTTTGTGGCATACCGATTCATTCCGGCCCCGGGCCTGTCGATCGCGTCCGGGCGAGTTTTCCCTTGCATGGGGATACGGTCCTGAAATACGCCCGCATCATCGGTACCGGCAGCGCACTTCCCGACAAAGTGCTGACCAATGCCGACCTCGAAAAAATCGTCGAGACGAGCGACGAGTGGATCCGCACGCGCACCGGCATCACCGAGCGCCACGTCGCCGCCGACGGTGAAACCACCGGCGACCTCGCTTTTCTTGCCGCGCAGCGCGCGCTCGAGGCGGCCGGCGTCAAGGCGTCCGAGATCGACCTGATCATTCTCGGCACCACCACGCCCGACATCATCTTCCCGTCCACCGCGTGCCTCGTGCAGCACCGTCTCGGTGCGAACGGCTGCGCCGCGTTCGACGTCAATGCCGCGTGCTCGGGCTTCGTCTACGCGCTGGGCATCGCCAACGCGTTCGTTCGCAGCGGTCAGTCGAAGAAGGCGCTGGTGATCGGCGCGGAGACGCTGACCCGCATGGTCGACTGGACCGAGCGCGAGAGCTGTGTGCTGTTCGGCGATGGTGCCGGCGCCGTGGTGCTCGAAGCCTCCGACGAACCGGGCATCCTCACCACGCGCATGCGCGCCGACGGTGGCTTCAAGCACCTGCTGTTCAACCCGGTGGGCGTGTCGGCCGGCTTCACGGACGCGCCGAACCATGGCGTGCGCATCAACATGCTGGGCCGTGAGGTGTTCAAGGTCGCGGTGAAGACCCTCGATTCGCTCGTGGGCGAGACCCTCGAGGACGCCGGCATGAAGGAAGAGGAAGTCGACTGGCTGATTCCGCACCAGGCGAACCTCCGCATCATCGAAGCCACCGCGAAGCGTCTCAACATGTCGATGGATCGCGTGATCGTCACCGTCGACAAGCACGCCAACACCTCGGCCGGCTCCGTCCCGCTGGCGCTCGACTACGCCGTGCGTTCGGGCAAGGTCAAGCGCGGCCAGAACCTGCTGCTCGAGGCCTTCGGCGGCGGCTTCACCTGGGCCTCGGCGCTGCTGCGGTACTAGCATCCGGGTGGGAGCCAGCCTGCTGGCTCCCACCGCAAGCGGTCGCGGTAGCCGCGTACGCCTGCGAATGGTGCATTCGTCCATGGGTTGCTGGCACCATGCGCGGTTTGACGCCCCGGAATCGTTTCGCATGACCTCATCCAGCGCCTCGCTCGCCTTCGTTTTCCCCGGCCAGGGTTCGCAGACCGTCGGCATGCTCGCCGAACTCGCCGCGGCGCACCCCGAGGTCAGGGCCACCTTCGACGAAGCGTCGCAGGGCGCCGGTGTCGATCTGTGGGACATCAGCCAGAACGGCCCCGAGGAGCGACTCAACAGCACCGAGAACACGCAGCCGGCCCTGCTGGCCGCGAGCGTCGCCGTGTGGCGCGTGTGGGTGAAGCAGGGCGGCGCCATGCCCGCACTTCTTTCCGGCCACAGCCTGGGTGAATACAGCGCGCTGGTCGCCGCTGGCGCGCTCTCCCTCAAGGACGCGGCCGGGCTCGTGGCCGAGCGCGGCCGCCTGATGCAGGCCGCCGTGCCCCCGGGCGTGGGCGCGATGGCCGCGATTCTCGGTGGCGACGATGCGCAGATCGCACAGGTCTGCGAGGAGATGGCGCAGGGGCAGGTCGTGGCACCGGCCAACTTCAATTCGCCTGGCCAGCTCGTGATCGCCGGTCACGCGGAAGCGGTGGATCGCGTCATCGCCCGTCTTGCCGAGCTCGGTGTGAAGAAGGCCGTGAAGCTTGCCGTTTCCGTGCCGTCGCATTGCATGCTGATGCGCGATGCCGCCGACCGGCTCGGCGAGCGCATGGCGTCCATCGCCTGGACGATGCCCTCGATTCCCGTCGTGCAGAACGCCGACGCGAAAGTCCATGCCTCCATCGACGACATTCGTGGCGCGCTGATGCGCCAGCTCTACCTGCCGGTGCGCTGGACCGAATGCGTGCAGGCGCTCGCGGCGGCTGGAATCGTCCAGACGCTCGAATGCGGCCCGGGTAAGGTGCTCACCGGCCTCATCAAACGTATCGACAAGTCGATCGATGGCAAGGCCATCGGCGCCCCGGCCGATCTCGACGCGACGCTCGCGCCTGTCTGAACACGTCTTACAAAGGATCTCCCATGACTGCTTCCCTGCAGGGCGAAGTCGCCCTCGTCACCGGTGCCAGCCGCGGCATCGGCGCCGCCATCGCCGATCGCCTGGCCGCGCTCGGCGCCATCGTCTACGGCACCGCCACCAGCGAGAGCGGCGCGAAGGCCATCGGCGATCGCCTCGCCGCGCATGGTGGCCACGGCCGTGTGCTCGACGTGACGGATCCCGCCGCGATCGACGCGCTCGTCGATGGCATCGCGAAAGAATCCGGTGCCGTGTCGATTCTCGTGAACAACGCGGGCATCACGCGCGACCAGCTGCTGATGCGCATGAAGGAAGAGGACTGGAGCGTGATCATGGACACGAACCTCACGTCCGTGTTCCGCACCTCGAAAGCCGTGATGCGCGGCATGATGAAGGCGCGCAAGGGTCGCATCGTCAGCATCGCGTCGGTCGTCGGCGTCACCGGCAACCCCGGCCAGGCGAACTACGCGGCGGCGAAGGCCGGCATCATCGCGTTCTCCAAGTCGCTCGCGCGTGAGATCGGTTCCCGCGGCATCACGGTGAACGTGGTGGCGCCGGGCTTCATCGACACCGACATGACCCGGGCCCTGCCGGACGAGCAGCGCGAGGCGCTGCTGAGCGGAATCGCGCTGGGGCACCTGGGCGAAGCGAACGATATCGCCGAGGCGGTCGCCTTCCTGGCGTCGCCGGCCGCCCGGTACATCACCGGTGAGACGCTGCACGTCAACGGCGGCATGTACATGCCCTGACGGGTTCCGGCCGATGGCAGTCGCCAACGGCCCGTTTTTGAGAGACAATCCTCATTTCGCGCCTGGGAAACGAAAACCGGGCGCCATTCACGTGACGGCGGCATGTTGGCGGGGCCTATCCCTAGCTACTACAATGCCGCCGGATTTTCCCCTCGGGAGGTAAAGGCAACATGAGCACCATCGAAGAGCGCGTCAAGAAGATCGTCGTTGAACAGCTGGGCGTGAAGGAAGAGGAAGTCACCACCAACGCTTCGTTCGTTGACGATCTGGGCGCCGACTCGCTCGACACCGTCGAGCTGGTGATGGCCCTCGAAGAAGAATTCGAGTGCGAGATCCCGGACGAAGAAGCCGAGAAGATCACGACGGTTCAGCAGGCGGTCGATTACGTCAAGGCGCACGTCAAGGCCTGATCAACCGACTGGTCGTCGATCGGAGGCGTGCCTCCCGTCGATCTCCGAGCGACACGGAAGCTGCGCCTTTAGGCGCAGTTTTCGTTTGCGTCTTACGCAACCTGCGCCCGCGTATGGTTGCGCGGAACAAGTGAAGGATGAGAACGCATGAGTAAGCGACGTGTGGTAGTGACCGGCATGGGCATCATCTCGCCGGTCGGCAACGATCTCGCCACCGCCTGGAAAAACGTCGTCGAAGGCAACAGCGGCATCGGCCCTGTCACCGAATTCGACGCCAGCGCCTACACCACCCGCATCGCGGGCGAGGTGAAGGGCTTCGATCCCGTCGACGCCTACTTCGCCGGCACCGATGCGCCGGACGACGAGCGCCGCGCGATCGCGAAAGACTTCAAGCGGATGGACCCCTTCATCCATTACGGCATCGTCGCCGGTACGCATGCGTTCCGTCAGTCGGGCCTCGTCGTCACCGAGGAAAACGCGGGTCGCATCGGCGTCGCCGCCGGCGCCGGCATCGGTGGCCTGCACACCATCGAGGCGACGGCACTCGAGCTGGCCGAAAAGGGTCCGCGCAAGGTGTCGCCGTTCTACGTGCCGAGCTCCATCATCAACATGGTCGCCGGCAACCTGTCGATCTACCACGGCATGAAGGGTCCGAACATCGCCCTCGTGTCCGCCTGCACCACGGCCGCTCACAACATCGGCATGGCCATGCGCCTCATCCAGTACGGCGACGCCGACGCGATGCTGGCCGGCGGCGCCGAGTTCGCGACCACCCCGACCGCGATGGCTGGCTTCTGCTCGGCCAAGGCGATGTCCACGCGCAACGACGATCCGGCACACGCCAGCCGTCCGTGGGACAGCGGCCGCGACGGCTTCCTGCTGTCGAACGGCGCGGGCATGCTCATGCTCGAGGAATACGAGTTCGCCAAGGCGCGCGGCGCCACCATCCTCGCCGAGCTCGCCGGTTTCGGCATGAGCGGCGACGCGTACCACATCACCGCGCCGAGCGGCGACGGTGCCGAACTGGCCATGCGCAACGCGCTGCACGACGCCGGCCTGAAGCCGGAAGAAGTGCAGTACGTCAACGCGCACGGCACGTCGACGCCGGTGGGCGACCTTGGCGAAGCCAAGGCCATCCGCAACGTGTTCGGCGAGCACGCCACGAAGAAGGGCAAGTTCGCGGTCAGTTCCACGAAGTCGGTCACGGGTCACCTGCTGGGTGCCGCGGGCGGCGTCGAGGCGATCTTCTCGATCCTCGCGCTGCGCGATGGCGTGATGCCGCCGACGATGAACCTCGTCGAGCTCGATCCGGAAGTCGCCGCGCTCGGCATGGACCTCGTGCCGGACAAGGCCGAGAAGGCCGATCTCGACGTCGTGATGTCGAACTCGTTCGGTTTCGGCGGCACCAACGGCACGCTCGTCTTCCGTCGCGTCTGACGCGTTGGCCTTCGTCACGCGAACCCTCGCCGGCCGGCGCGATCTCCTCGCGCCGGCCGCGTGGTATCCGCAGCGTTACATCGCGCTGCTCGCCAGCGCCGTCACGGGCACGCCGCAGTCGCGGTTCGACCTGCTTTTCGTCGCGGGCGACGCGTCGCTGACGCTGTCGTCCGACGGTGTCACGCGCGACGAGCACGGCACGCCCGTGGCCGGTACGTTCCTCGACGCGCTCGATGCCGCCTGGTCGACGCGTCGCCGGCCGCGTGTCGACGACGGCCTGCCTTTCCATGGCGGCTGGGTCGTCTACCTCGCCTACGAACTCGTCGGACAGATCGAGCCGAGCCTGCGACTGCCGGTGGCCGACGGCCACGCGCCGGTGGCGTTCGCGCGTCGCGCGCCCGCGGCGGTCATCGTCGATCACGTCGAGCAGCGCACGATCCTGGTGGCGGAAGAAGGCGCGGCGGCGTGGCTGGACATCCTCGCGGCGGACCTCGACGCGCCGTCGGTCGACGTGCCACTCGCCCTGCCGGTCGCGGTCGAGGAAGACGAGCCCGTCCGCTTCCTGGACGGCGTTCGACGCGTGCACGAGCACCTGCTGGCGGGCGACGTCTTCCAGGTCAACCTGTCGCGTCGCTGGACGGCGACCTTCGCCGAGCCACCTGCACCGGCCAGCCTGATGCGCGCGTTGCGCGCGGCGAATCCGGCGCCGTTCGCCGGCATGCTGCAGCAGTCGTCATGGGCGATCGTCAGTTCGTCGCCCGAACGGCTCGTCGAATCGCGCGACGGCGTATTGCAGACGCGACCGATCGCAGGCACGCGACCACGGGTCGCCGGTGACGACGACGTCGCGCGGATCCGCGAGCTGACCACGCATCCGAAGGAGCGCGCGGAGCACGTGATGCTGATCGACCTCGAGCGCAACGATCTCGGCCGCGTGTGCGTGCCGGGCAGCGTGAAGGTCGACGAACTGATGGTGGTGGAAAGCTACGCGCACGTGCACCACATCGTGTCGAACGTGCGCGGTCGCGCGCGTGCCGACGTGACGCCGGGCCAGGTGATCGCCGCCACGTTTCCCGGCGGCACCATCACCGGGTGCCCGAAGGTGCGCTGCATGGACATCATCGGCGACATCGAGCAGGAAGCGCGCGGCGCCTATACGGGCGCGCTCGGCTATCTCGACGACAACGGCGACATGGATCTCAACATCCTCATCCGCACGTTCGCCGTCGACGGTGCGAGGCCTGCTGCGCGTGTTCGGGCAGGCATGACGGCGCGGATATCCGTCGATTTCGTCGACGCCGATACGGTGCCGGTGTCCGATCGCGGCTTCATGTACGGCGACGGGCTGTTCGAAACCCTGCGCCTCGTCGGTGGGCGCATTCCCTTGTGGCAACGCCACGCCGCACGACTGCGCGAGGGGTGTTCGCGCCTGCGTCTGCCGCTGCCCGATCTTTCCGGCCTTCACGACGAAACGATGCGCCTCGGTGCCGGCATGCCCGATGCCGTCGTCCGGGTGACGGTCACGCGCGGTTCGGGCGAGCGCGGTTACGCGCCGCCGTCGTCGCCGAGACCGCGGGTCGTGGTGTCGGTGGCACCGCTCGCGCTCGATGCCGCCGCGTACGTCGACGGCATCGCGGTTCGCCTCTGCGAAACACGCCTCGCCGATCAGCCGCTGCTCGCCGGCCTGAAGCACCTCAATCGCCTGGAGCAGGTGATGGCGCGTGCGGAGTGGTCCGATGACGCCATCGGCGAAGGCCTGGTCACCGATATGGCCGGCCATGTCGTCTGCGCGACGTCGGCGAAT
>Ga0102591_1003113_pt1 | contig 15614 bp, 12 predicted proteins | sample AraplaCol_mCL_r2_2_FD_76860 | JGI IMG/M metagenome (GOLD analysis project Ga0102591, IMG submission 76860) | Arabidopsis root microbial communities from North Carolina, USA - plate scrape MF_Col_mCL_r2 (SPADES assembly) (version 2) | ecosystem: Host-associated > Plants > Roots > Endosphere... | reverse complement strand
CGCAGATCCGCGATCGTCCGATAAAAATACCCCTGCCGGCCTTCCACGACGCTCAGTTGCTTATCGGTCTCAAGGTTCGCACAGCCGAAGTTCGATTCCGCCTTGGCGGTATGGGCCAGCCCCAAAACGCCCAGTGCGAATAGGACAGCGCAGGGCCAGCGCGACGATTTTGTCAGAGGATGCCTCATTGACTTACCTCGATCGGGTTGACGGGCGCAGCGTCGAGTTGCCGGAGCACCGCCGCGGCTACTGTCTTGACACTCAGTTCAGGTGACTTTTCGGCGATTTCCAGATATCTGCGGGCCTCGGATTTTTCGTCTTCGTCCAGCAGGCCTTCCGAGATCATCGCGATGGCTAAATCAAGCGCGACTTTGCTGTCGCCACCCTTTGCGGCCTCGCGTCGCAGTCGTTCGGCTTCCTGCGGGTTGGTGCCGAACGGCTCCCCGGCGGCATAGAATTTGACAAGCGCGTCGATGGCGACGGGGTTCCTGCGCGCGGCGTGCTGAAGCAGTGTCGCCTCTGCCTGGTCAAGGCGGACCTTGCTGACACCATCGCTGGCGCTCTTGAGCTGTCTTGCAAGCGGCGCAACCGCACCCGCCCTGCCGGTGGTGCAGGCGATTGTATAGTAGTGGATGGTATCCGCGTTATGGGCGGGATTTGTCGAGAGCCGTTTTGCGACGTAAAGCGCTGCCAGGCCATCGCCACGATCCGCCAACAATTGAAGCTCCCTGTAGGACACTTTTCGGTGGCCTATCATGCGCTTCCGAATTCCCTGAAGCTGGGCGCTGTTGAGCTGGTCGGTGCGCGTTACTCCCTGATTAAATCCGCGTCGATAACGCCGTTCGTCGGCTTTCGATTTTCTGGTCTCAACCTTGGTGTTCTTGGGTTGGGTAACCGCGCCCGACTGGGTAACCGCGCCAGCGTCGCTGCCAGCGATGCATATCGCGATGCCAAGAGCGATCAGACTCGCGGTCCTGAGCATCCTGTTACTCCTTCGTCTTGAGATCGTCCGACTTCCACAACGCCGGATCGGTCAAGTAGCGGATCGGAAATTCCCATATGACGGTCTCTGGCCAACTCGTGCCGTTTGCGTTGGACAAGAACTTGTGCATTGGAAAAACCGGTCCTCGACCGACCTCGGCGACATTGAGGACGTTCGACCCCAGTGCCGCTTCAAGATAAGAAGCGAATGACCAAGCCTCGTTGGCACTGTAACTTGTCCCGACCAGAACCGTTGGAAAGCTCTCGTCTGCCAGAATGTCATTTAGCGCGTCGGACCCGGTTTGCGACGCTGTTTGCGGCGTGATGCTTTCATCTGCCAGCCCGATCGCAGCCGCAAGCGCCCTGCCGGTGACGAATTTGACCAGGTCGCCCCGCACATCCTCGGCTGGGGCATCACTCAGTGCATATTGCGCCATGGGGGAAACACCCGCCCTGGCCCCGGTAGCCTCGGCGACGGCCTTGGCACCAAGCGGCGTCCAATGCGTGTCGGTCTTCAGAAAAACCGATCCCCTCGGCTTCATCTCGAGAAGCGCCGCTCTTGCGTCTACAAACTCAATATTCGCCGAAGCCATCGCTCGCGTGAAGTCCAGATAGCGATCCCGGGAAATCTCGGCGTAACGAGGATCTGCAAGGTGCTCGCGATAGACGTCGTTCTTGGCTGGAAGCGGAACAACAATCAGGCGTACGCCGTGTGAGCGCAACGTCGCCACGATCTTGGCTATTTCCCTTGTGGCGTCGCTGATACCGGCTTCAGCGCTCGCGGCACCGCGAAATTCCTCGTCCGAAAACAGCCATCCCTCCTTTCCGACGATAACGCCGCGGCGGCCTTCCCCGAGGACCATGTACCTGGCTGCACCGATCAGATCGAACGCGAGTTCCCGATGGGGAAGCTCAGTCTTGTAGAGCGCGTCGAGCCCGTCTCCGAGCATGCCGTGGCTCAGGGAGCCGCCATCGGTTGGCAGCCGTGAAAAGGCGCCGGCAATCTTATCTCGGATGTCGACATTGGCGAAGGCCGCATAGCCGAACAGCAAGGCGGGAAGCAGGAATTTTGTAATCGGTATTGCGCGTTCAAACATGGCACCACCCTCAGAATTGAAAATAGAGGAAGGGAGTCTGGCTGGATTCCGCGAGCTTCAGAATGGTGACCGTGGCGAGCAAGGAAAGCAGCAGCGGCATGACGATCGGCTGGCGCATCACGGCGGCGCCGTCACCTGCCGGTGCTGCAATGTTTGTTTGCCTCAGCGATCCCATCATCGGCTCGATGGCCACCACGAAACACGCAACGGCCAGCGTCAACATTGCCTCATGCGTGACATCGAGAAGCGTGTCGGCACGAATTCCCAGCCCGTTTTGACCGAGCATGCCGCCATAAAGGGCAAAAGCATCGGCCACGCTGTCGGCGCGAAACATCACCCAGCCTAGCAACACGACAAGCAAGGTCCCTGGCAGGGCGATCCACCTGGTGTCGGCGATCCTGTTCCAGCCAGTCGCACGCTCAAGCGCAAGCCATCCGCCGTGCCATCCACCCCAAAGCACGAACGTCCAGTTTGCTCCATGCCACAGGCCGCCAAGCAGCATGACCAGAACCAGATTGACATAGGTGCGCGTCGGGCCGAGCCGACTACCGCCCAACGGAATGTAAAGGTAGTCACGAAGCCAGCTCGACAGGCTGATGTGCCAGCGACGCCAGAATTCGGTTATGCTGCGGCTGATGTAGGGGTTGTCAAAGTTTGGTCTGAACTGGAAACCGATCATCAGCCCGAGGCCGATTGCCATGTCGCTATATCCCGAAAAGTCAAAATACAGCTGCATCGCGTAGGCGATCGCGCCGAGCCAGGCCTCCGCCATGGTCGGATGCGAGCTTGCAAAAACGGTGTTGGCAATGGGCGCGATGGGATCGGCAAGCAGCACCTTCTTTGCAAGGCCTATGACGAACAGGGACGTGCCGTCCGTGAACTTCTCGAGCGTATGCTGCCTCGACTGGAACTGGCCGGCGAGATCCCTGAAGCGCAAGATGGGGCCCGCTATCAGCTGCGGAAAGAGGGCCTTGTATGCGGCCAGGTCGATGAAATTGCGGGTTGCAGGCGTATCACGCCGATAGACGTCGACCAGATAGCTGATCGACTGGAAGATATAGAAAGAGATGCCGATCGGAAGGATGAGGCGCCAGTGAACGCCAAGGCCGTGCGCATCGGTTCCCAGCAACTCGGCGAAGCTGTCGATAAAGAAATTCAGGTATTTGAAGATGCCGAGCACCGCCAGGCACCCGGCAATGCCGATGGTTAGGAAGAGCTTGGCATGGCGGCGACCGAGATTGCGCTCGACCAGGATTGCAAAGGTGTAAACCCAGACGGTCGTTCCGAACAAAAGAAAAAGGAAGTCCATACGCCACCACGCGTAGAAGACATAGGATCCCAAAAGGATGGTGACGGAGCGGCCCCGCATGGGCGTCAAATAATAGACCGCCAGGAAAACTGGCAGAAAGAGAAACAGGAAGACTTCGGAGGAGAATACCATTTTGATTCATCCCCCCTTTCCTGCGCAGGCAGCAAGGTCGACAGCGGAAAACGCCGCGAGAGCTGGCTGGTTGTCGATTGTTTTTCCCGCAAGACGAAATTCGCCAGGCTGCCTTGACGCGTCGAAAGCCAGCAATTGGCCGACGCTACCGGCAAATTCACCGACGCCGAGGCGCGGCATTTGCCTGTCGAAATCATTTCCCACCAGAACCACGGATCCGACACCTGACCCAGCCAGGCCCGCGCGGTTTTCGCTAAACGCATTGCGGGATACTTCGAGCGGCATGCCGTGATACTGGTCGTCGACCGAAAGGCCCGCAAAGCCGTTGCCTGCGAGGTGGTTTTGACGAACGTGGCTGTGAAGTGCCGTGCGCATCGCAACGCCCTTGGAACCATTGTTGATGACAGCGTTTTGCTGCACCGTGACGCAGGCTGCTGTATCGACGCCGATGCCGGTCAGTGCCGACAGGGCAACGATGTTGTTGGAGATCGCAACCGATGTCGCGCCACCGGTCACAAAAATTCCGTTGCCCGCGCCGCCCACGACGAGATTGTCATTGATCGTGACGCCGCTCGAGCTGCTCATCACCTTGATGCCATGCGAGCCACGATCGCCGACGATAATATTGCCGGCGATGTGCACGTCGCGCGCAGCTCTCAGGATGATTGCCGTCGTTGGGCTGTCAATGAAGCGATTACCCAGAATATTCAAGCCGTTGACGTCGATCAGGCTGAGGCCCGCGACATCCTGGAACAGACTGCCTTGCACGATCGAAGGCCTGGCGGCATTCGCAAATTGCTGTCGGGCGAATGCAATGCCTGCGGTTTCAGCTGACGCGTCGAAGCCAAGGCTGACGAGATTGCTGCGATCAATTGTTGTGGTGCCGCCGAAGGTGGTCAGGACGAAGGACCGAAATGTCGACGCGCCCCGGCCAATGCCTTGCAATGTTGCACGATCAACCGTGAGCGAACCGGCGTTCACCATGAACGCGCCCTTGGCATTGTCCATCTTGAGAATTTCGCCGGGCGTTATCTTCAACTCTGCGCCATTCCAGATGAAGATTGGCGTGTGTGCAATGTATCCACCAGGCGTTGCTTCGAGATGTCCGGCGTGGCCAAGCGCTTCCAGTTCACGCCTGACATCGCCAAGCCGGAACGAGCCGCTCTCGATGACGATTGCACCGATCCCCTCAGGCGGCTGCGCAGCCAGAACCGTCTCCATGAAACCGGCGCCGGCTGATGGACCGATGCGGCGCACAAGAATGTCGACGGCAGATCGGCTGATCCTCTTCTGGCGACTTGAAGCAGGGACGCTGTCTGGCTGTTTGAGTGCTGGGAGCGCGTGAACCTCGCCAAAGGCCGCAGCGCGCTGGAAGACATCAGGCGCCGCGACGGAGAGGTCACGGGCGTCCTGTACCAGGGCCAGGAGCGGTTGCTGCTTCTGTGCAGTTCCGCCGTCCGTCGCCGATGACGACGTTGCAACTGCTATCGCACCGACCAGGGAGGCTACCCTCAACCAGCTAGGCATAGTCGGCCATCCTCACGCCGGTTGCGAACTGCGTCAGAGATGGCGCGACGACGCCGGCCATTACCGTTCCACAGCTGATCTCGACGATTTCCGCAGCACCATCTGCATGGTTGAAAAGCGTTACGCTCGTTGCCGAATCGATCATCGCCGACAAGCCGGGGGTGAGCTGTTCCTGAGACCGGTTGCCATTCACGCTGACGCTGCCGCGGATCACCACGAGCACCCGCGACACGCCTTCTTCCCCGATCAGGGTCACCTGCTTTCCTGGATCAACCGTCAGCAGGTCCATTGCAAATCCCGCACCCGCCTGCATGGTCTTCATGCCGCCCCATTCCGTGACCTGACTGCGGTGGCGTTCTACTTCGCGGCGCTTGAGCGAAACGAGATGTTCAACGATCTTCTTGACATCCTGCGCACTGGCCCTGTTGGTGACCAGCAGGGCGTCATCGGTATCAACGACGACGACGTCATTCATGCCAACCACGGCCACCAGGCGATCACTGCCGCGAACCAGAGAGCCGCGGGTGTCCAGCAAGACAACATCGCCCGATGTGACGTTGCCGCTCTCGTTCTTCAAGCCGATCGAATGGACGGAGGTCCATCCTCCTACGTCGTCCCATTCGATTACAGTTGGGGCAAGTGCGATATCCCTGCATTTTTCGAACACAGCCATTTCCGTCGGCTGGCTGACGGCCTGCGCAAAGAAATGCTCTTCCAGAAGCAGCCCGGTTTCAGCGGCCAACGGCGAAGCCGCCGCCAATGCGCGGGTGACTGCATCAAGTGTGGCTGGGTCGTACCGTCGATATTCATCGACAAGTTTATCGGCCCGGAACATGCTGATACCGGAAGCCCAGTACGCAAAGCCGGTGTCAATCAGCGACTGGGCAACATTGACGCTCGGCTTTTCGATAAAGCGTTCAACCCTGTGAAGGCCGGGATAATCGTCAAACTCGCCGCCATCCATGATGTAGCCGTATCCCTTTTCCGCATAGGTCGGATGGATACCGAAGGTCACGATCATTCCATCGAAAGCCGCACGGTGCATCCGCGCGATGACACGGTTCAGGTCGCCCTGAATCACGTGATCGGAAGGAAGGACAATGAGAACGGCATCAGGCTCGGCTGCCATAAGGTAAAGCGCCGCGGCAAGAACGGCCGGCCCGGTATTTCGAGTTACCGGCTCCGTAAGGATGCTGGCTTTGCATTGTATTTCACGAAGCTGACGGCCCACTGTTTCCACGTGTCGCGCATTCACACACACGATCGGATCAGAAAACATTTGCGTGCGATGGCGCTGAACCGTGCTTTGGAAGAACGTCAGCGTGCCGTCGCCGTTAATGGGCTGAAACTGCTTCGGCTGATGAGCCCTGGACAGCGGCCAGAGACGCGTCCCGGAGCCGCCGCAGAGAATAAGGGGATGTATGCGCTTCATTGTGCACCTCCTACGGTTTGCTCGGCCGCAAACGAGATGCCGCTGCGAATGGTTCGCAGCCATTGCGGGGTAGCGTCTAGACGGACGGCGACAGGGGATCCTGGCTGCAATCCGGACACGGGTTGCAGTGGAACCAGAACTACCGATGCTGATTGGCCATCGCCGATGGCTTCGCGATCAACTTCCACCTTCGCAGGAACGGAGCCGCCATCGGCGGTTTCAATCGTCACTTTCGCGCCGTCCGCAACATGGCGGAAGTCGGAGCCCGTGAAGGCCGTACGAACGATCATCGGCGCTCCCGGCTCGCTGACGAAGAGAACCGGCTGACCGGCAATCACGGTCCCACCCTTCGCAAGACCGGCTGTCTCAACATCGCAGTCGCAAGGCATCGTAGCCGTTACCGCAACGCCGGTTGACGCAAGGATCGAATATGCGGGCTTGCCGACTGCGGCATGAGTGTCGATAAAATCAAGCTGACCGCCCGTTGTTGCGGTCATCGTCGAACCCTGCCTGTAAGCAATCGCCGGTGCCTCGACGTCCGTCACGAAAAGGCGGTCACTGAGCACCGATGCTGCAAAGACAAATAGCGCAGCCGACGCGGCTGCGACGACGCATGTGCCGAGCAATTTCGAAAGGCGCGATGAGCCAGACTGGGCGACCTTGTGTGCGGTACTTTTGCCTTTCGGCAGACTGCTTTCGGCCAGCAGCATCCCGTTGACGTCGACGTGGTCGCCAGCAAGCCAGGAATTCAGGATGTAACGCAGTTGCGGCATGTGCTGGCCGGTCGGATCGCGATAGCGAAGAGTAACTGCTCCGGTCTTGCTGTCAGCAGCAGAAATCGTCACGTCGATTGGAAGAGACATCCAGAAGTTCCCAAAATTGAAGCGAAAGATCGCCAATTTGTGGGCGCCCGGCCAATTTGCTCCGACGATTCCAGTCACGCGGGCCGCGACCATGGACAGCACGGAGCCCTCATATGATCGCCCGTCGATGGTCACCGAAAAGGGCAGTTTGACGCGCGGATGTTCGCTGCCATCGGCAAGATCGAGCAAACTGTCGCGTTCCGCGTCTGTCGGCGGCGGGCTATCATTGTGTTCACGTTGATCAAATGTCGTCATGAGAAACTCCAAATCAGATCTTGGCGCTTGAAATCATAAAGGCAGCGAACAACAGCCACCCGCTTGCGAGGATGTGTACGTAGGTCGATGAGAGCCCGCGAAGGCGCTCGGAGGCGGATGGAATGCGGTGTGAGGCTTCGGCCGTTTGACGTGTCCATCTCTGTCGATCGAGACGAAAAAACACGAAGCTTTTGACGAGCGCCCCACAGATCTGGCTGAAATAAAGAAGGAACGGATAGGATATCGGGAAGGACGGTCGGAATGTCGCCAGCAGGCAGCAGTTTATGTACCGCGTGAACATCACCCACGCGACATAGATCGGCAGGACGAGCGGACTGACGAAGAGTGTCGACATGAGCACCGCTACCGGGCCGAAGAGGGTAGTCCACATGGAGATGCGCTGGTCCAGAAGCGACCACCAGGTGAACAAGCCAATGCGTCTTGGCCCAAGAGCCAATGCTCGGCCATTGGTTCGCAGCATGTTGCCAAACCAGCGCAGCATCAATGCCACAGCGGAACTCACAAACCCCGGCTTCGGCTGGCTTTCCATCGAAACAGAGCGCACGTCGGGCAGGTAGGCCATTTCATAGCCGTTCTTCAACAGCCAGAACCACGTCGACTTGTCGTCACCGGTGACAAAGGGGACGTTGCCAAGACGCCAGTGCTCAAGCGAATCGTACTGAATGCTCTCGATAAAATCGGCATTGCAGGCGAGAGACGCACGGAATATCGACAGACGTCCCGTCAGGGTCAGGACGCGCCTTGATAGCCCCATCGAAGACATCATCATATGGCGCTGCGTGAAGCGCAGATTGAACCAGTCGCGAAAGAGCTTTGAATCGCTGATTTCACAATCTTCGTCGGTCGTAACAGCGCCCAGGCGGTGATCAACGAAGAAGGGCGCGCATGCCTCCACAACATCTTCCGGTGGGCAGCTGTCACCGTCGACGAAGACCACAATGTCATTGTCTGTGGGGCATTGCCTCGAAAGGATACGCAAGGAAGCAGCTAAGGCATCGCGTTTGCCTGTCGCCGGTATCCGATCAACGATCAGATGAATGCCTCTCGCGTTTTGTGGCATCAACGAAAAAATTCGCCGAACCAAACGCTCGTCAGCGACGTCCACGACAGAGGCAACGACGGTGGCGCCGCCGCGAGATGCGGCTGCAGCCCGGAAAATCGCGCGGTAGACACGCACTGTCACCGCGACATCAACCTTGTAGCTCGTGACGACAAAGAAGGCGTGCGCCGGTCGGTTTCTTGCCTCGTATTCCCTGCCTGCAGCTGCTCGCCTTGCTGGATGCGCGAAGTGAATGAAGAGCTTCGCCCTTGCGAAATTCACAGCACCCCAGCCATAACGCCAGATACCCAGTGTACCGATTGTCAGCGCCAGGCCGGCATTCTCAGCAAGCCGGTGGGTCGGTACGGCAATCGCGATACTCACGAACACTAGCATGTAGAGGATGTGACCAAGCACAAGCATACGGGTCTCTCCTACCAGCAAATACCCTCGTAGAAGCCGCCTGACCGCAAGTCCGGCCTCAGACGGGTGAGGTCGACAAGACTTTTGGCCACGGCGGCTCGTGCCAATGGCTCGATCGTCTCTTCATAGCGATTGCCGACCAAAAGGACGTCGGCTTCGTCGATCAGTTCTTCGATCCCGGCAACCAGTCGTTCCTTAAGGTCAGGAACCTTGCCGTCGCCGCGCCCGGATCCACCAAGCTCGCTCTGATAGGCAACACGGACGCTCGGGTCGTAAACCTTTAGGCCGAAGCCCTTGGAAATCAGTCGTGATGCGAGTTCGGCAAGCGGGCTCTCCCGCAGATCGTCCGTCCCTGCCTTGAAGCTTATTCCGACCATTCCGACGGATCTGCCACCGCTGTTGTGGACGAGATTCTCGGCTCTTTCGATTTGGCGAGTGTTTGCCTCAAGGACCGAATCCAGCATTGGCGTCGCAACACCGCCTTTATGCGCGACATGACGCAGCGCGCGCACATCCTTTGGCAGGCAGGAACCGCCAAAAGCAAATCCCGGTCGCATGAAATAGGGCGACATGCTCACCTTGCTGTCGGAGCAGAGAACCTTCATGACCAACTGGCCGTCGATCCCACAGCTCTTGGCAATGTTGCCGATTTCGTTTGCGAAGGTGATCTTGGCCGCGCGCCACGAATTGCTGGTATATTTGATCATTTCCGCGGTCGACAGCGGCACGACGCTGCACACGCAGGCAAGCCTAGCGTTCAGCTCGCGCAGGATGTTTTCAGTCGTGGAGTCGAGGGCGGCAAAAACGATAAGGCCCGGATTGTAGTTGTCATCGATGGCTGTACCTTCACGAAGGAATTCAGGATAATAGCCAACCCCGAAATCCCTTCCTGCCGTCAGGCCCGAAACCATCTCGAGGATCGGTATGCAGGTCTCTTCCATTGTCCCTGGTACGATCGTGGAACGCAGGACAACGGAGTGGAATGAGTTCTTTTTGCGCAAGGCACCGGCAACATCGCTGCACGCATGCTTGACATAGTTGAGCTCAACTGAGCCCTCGGCGGCGCTGGGTGTTCCTACACAGATGAATGTTATGTCAGTATTGGCCACTGCCGCGAAAACCTCTGTCGTGGCCGAGAGCCGTCCACGGTTGACGTTTCGGGCCAGCAGCGTCGCCAGTCCAGCTTCGACAATTGGCGGCTCACCCGCATTGAGTCTGGCCACTTTCGAGGGATCGGTGTCAACCGCGACAACAGTGTGACCGTCCTCCGCGAGACAGGCAGCCGAAACGGCACCGACATATCCGATGCCAATAATGCTTATTCTCATGACATGTCCCCGTTTTACGATCACTAAAAACTCTCGCTGCGGAATTCGGCAGCGTCTGCTTTTTAGGCAAGTCTCGAGTCTCGTCAGGCGCAAGAGAATGTTATGCCCGTGACAAAAGAAATGAAGTCGGGAAAAACAGAATAAATGTAGGGAAAATGCGAAAATCCGATTTTATATTTAGGCGCAATTGTATAGACCCGTAGAATAGACGGCAGCATCTATAGTACGTTCTAATTACGCGCGCGATTTAAGTATTGTATATGTCGAACCAGCCTCTCGATGCGCCATATTTTACTATGGATGCCCGGCTGGAAAGGCTGAGCTTGTCGGCTCCACGTGCCTTGTATGTCTCGACCGTTTTGGTGCTCACATGGATTTCGGCGGCAATTTCCTTCGTGCTGAATCCATATGCAAAAAGCTTCAGCACGATTTCCTCTCTGGCGCTGAGATTGCCCTCGGAAAGACGCTCGATCCTCTCGGGTCCGCTATTGATCAGGGAATGAAAACTGCGAATATCGAGCGCCGACAAGCTGTTGAAGACAGCCGCGCTGATGTAGTGGCCACCCTGCGCAACAAGCGATATCGCCTTATAGATCTGCTGATCGTCGTCGTTGGTGAAGACGATGTTTAGCATGCCATCGACGTAGATTTCGTCGATCCGGCGCGCGATCAGGGGATCCACCGCGTAGATGACCTTGAACGAGCTATCCCGCTCGGCATTTGACAGCCGACGCACGGCCCTGCCGACTGCAAGGTCAGCGTCATTTGCCACTTCGCAAATGACAACAGTGGGGAGGGTTCGACCGATGAAATCGACCAATGATTCCTCCTTGCGTTTCGTGTCGACGAAACACATCGAGGAATCTCCCAACAAACTTGAACCTATGACGTCGGGCAGTCCCGGAGATGCGCAAATAGCCGAAACCCGGCTCTTATTCGGTGCCATGAAAGTTCCTCGATTAAGACGAAACTTCCTCCCAGGCTTAGTTCGAAGTTACTGCATGTGTCCCGATGTAATACGACATCGCCTCCGGACATCAGTGAAGTAAGCTAGAACAGTGCTTATAGTTTGGAATTTAAATTACTAAGTCAAGGGATAAATAAACATCTTTTGTCGCGCGATTTATCGAAAGAAAGCCGATAAATACAGTTTTTTGCTGCATAAACATGTTGGCGATACTGAAAGTTGCTGACCTCGGCAAACCTGTGATGACGGCATTTGATCGACCGCAACGGTGAGTAGTGTCAACCATGTGGGTGCTTTTCCCCACACGATAGTCCTGCGATGCCGCGCCAGGCAGCCCTACTTGTGGAACCGAGCTGCGGGACGACCAGATCAAGATGAGCCGACGGATATGGATGCAGATCAAGGCTCTGATCGCCGGGAGCGGGCTGCTGAAGAAAACCGTTTCATGCCGGGGAGCCCAGGCGTCTGCTGACAATTTTTCACGCCAACGGAACCTTTTCGCGATTGGGAGGTTTGAGCCATGGCCACGCGCGGAGCCCTTCCTCCGGGCCACGCCTTTGGTGAAGGGCCTGCTGTCTCCCAGGCCAGGCTCTTCACCGTCCTTCCCACGCATTCGACACAGGGACCGACCCGATTGAGGCGACGACATCGTTGTCAGCTCGCCATCAGCGTTCCAAGCCTGGATGTCCCGGGGCTTGCCGATTTCAGCGACTAACGGTAGCATTTGTGAATTGCGGTCGATCTGATACCTACTTTTAAGTGCCTGGAGTTGAAGAAGCCATCTCGGTTCTGCTGGAGACTGGTCGATGAAACTGTCACGTCGTGTTCCGCCAGCCTGCCTGTTAATCGTGCTTGCAGCCTGGATGGCCGGGCCTCGAAGTGCGGTGGCACAGACTGCCCCATCGGTTGGCGTTATCAGCGTTCCGGTGGAAGATGTTTCGCCCAAGCACGAATTCGTCGCGCGCGTGGAAGCGGTTAATGCCGTCGATATTCGATCGCGGATCGAAGGTTTCCTGGACAAGCGCCTTTTCGACGAAGGCCAGGTCGTCCAAAAGGATCAGGACCTTTTCCTTATCGATCCTCGATCCCTGGAAATATCCTTGTCAGATGCCAAGGCTGCCCTTGCGAGTGCGCAGGCGACGCTCGCTGACGCCCAGCGTCGACTTGCGCGAAATCAGTCACTGACCACACAGACCGTATCGCGTGCAACGCTGGAAGAAAGCCAGGCCGCGGTCGAAACCTCTCAGGCTTCCGTGATGTCGGCGCAGGCGCGCGTGGGCCAAGCCGAACTTAATCTCAGCTACACCCGGATAACCGCACCGATCAAGGGGCGCATAGGGGCGGCCGAGCTGTCGGTCGGCAGCTTCGTCAGCGGCAGTTCGGTGACACTGGCTCGCATTGTCGAGCTGGATCCGATCCGGGTTGTATTCTCTGTCAGCGACCGATCGATCCTTGAACTGCGTGCGGCTGCCGGAGGTGCCAGCAAGGACGATCTTGCAAAGCGGTACGAGCCTACCCTGCGACTATCCAACGGTCAGCAGTACAAGGAACCCGGCAAGATCGAGTTTTTCGGAAACGAGATCGACGAATCAACGGGAACGCTGGCAATTCGAGCGCTGTTTCCCAATCCGGAGCTCCTGCTCACCCCGGGCCAGTTCGTAACGGTGATAATTTCGGAAAGGGAAAAGACGCTGCGCCCGGTTGTGCCGCTCGGAGCAGTCCAGCAGGATCGGGAAGGCAAGTTTGTCCTGCTCGTCGATGAAAAGAACGAGGTCGCCCTTCGACGTATAAAGGTCTCTCAACAAGTGGGAGCAAAGTGGGAGGTGGACGACGGTTTGAAAGGCGGCGAGAAGCTGATCGTCGAGGGCCTGCAGAACGTCTCCGAGGGCTTGGCTGTGACCGTCACTCAGATATCCCCTGAGGACAACAACCTGACCTCTGCCACTCCCGTCCTATCACCATCCGGTACGCCGCAATGAACATATCCGCGCCGTTCATCGCCCGGCCAAGGTTCGCGATGGTTATTGCGATCGTCATGATCATCGCAGGGTTCGTCTCCCTCCTTCAGATACCCGTCGCGCAGTTTCCGCAGATCACCCCGCCCGAAGTCCAGGTGACGGCAAGTTATCCGGGCGCGAGTGCCAGTGTCATGACTGACAGTGTGGGAGCACTGATCGAAGATCAGGTGAATGGTGTCGAAGACATGCTCTACATGTCGTCGTCGAGCACCAACAACGGCAGCTATAGTCTGACGGTCACATTTGCGGCAGGGACAGACCCGGCGATTGCCCAAGTCAACGTACAAAATCGCGTCGCAATGGCGACACCACGCCTTCCTGCTGCGGTCTCCCAAACGGGCGTCTCGGTGAGAAGTCGTTCCTCGAGCATGCTTCTCGGTTTTGCGGTCTATTCCCCAAAGGGGACCAAGGACGACGTCTTCATCAGCAACTACGCGACGGTCAATATCCGAGATGCGATCGCACGCCTGCCGGGCGTCGGGGAAGCCAGCGTATTTGGTCCCGTCTACAGCATGCGCGTCTGGATGAACCCCGATCGGATGCAGGCGCTTGGGGTGACGGCATCCGACTTGACCGCGGCCATCCAGGGCCAGAACGCGCAGGCATCCGCCGGCCAGCTAGGATCTCCTCCATCGCCGACAGGCCAGCAATTGCAATTGACGGTTCAGGCCCAGGGACGGCTTGCGGATGCAACAGAGTTCGGCAACATAATCGTCCGCACCAACAGAGACGGAGCGATCGTGCGTCTTCGCGACGTCGCCCGGGTGGAGCTCGGAGCGCAATCATACGACACAGCCTCAACCCTGAATGGGCAGCCGAGTGCCACTGTTGTCGTTTATCAATCTCCGGATGCAAATGCGCTCGCCGTGTCAGCCGCGCGGAACTGCAAACATTGTCGAAGCAGTTTCCTGACGACGTCGCATATACGGTCGTTTTCGACACGACCACTTTCGTTCGCCAAACCATCGAGGAAATTTTCATTACGCTGGCAATCACCTTTGTGCTTGTCGTGGCGGTCGTCTTCCTTTTCCTGCAGGACTGGCGTGCGACGGTCATTCCCACGTTGACGATTCCCGTTTCGCTGATAGGCGGCTTTGCCGTGCTTTACGTGATGGGCTATTCAGCGAATACAATCACCCTGTTCGCCATGATCCTTGCCGTCACTCTGGTCGTCGACGACGCGATTATCGTCGTGGAAAACGTCCAGCGCGTCATGAGCGAAACCGGCGTCGACGTCCGCGAGGCTACACTGCGCACGATGGACCAGGTCACGGGCCCGATTGTCGCCACCACACTGGTGCTGGCCGCCCTCTTCGTGCCAGTCGCCTTTCTCGCCGGAATAACCGGTGAGCTCTATCGGCAATTTGCGGTCACCATCCTGGTCACGATCACTTTCTCGACAATCAACGCGCTGACGTTCAGCCCGGCAATTTGCGTTCTGATGCTGCGCCCCACCCCCGAGAGCCGCTCGCGGTTTTTTGTCAAGGTGAACCAGGGACTGGATGCTTCACGGCGGTTTTATCTGCGGTTGCTCGATCTCTTTGCCCGCAAGCTTGCCCTCAGCGCGCTGGTTTTTGCTGTCATCGTGGGCGGTACATACGGTTTCTATCGCATCCTTCCGACCGGTTTTGTTCCTTCGGAAGACCAGGGCTATCTCTTCATGAATGTGCAATTGCCGAACGCCGCTTCGCTCGAGCGCACGCAGCAGACAATTGCGGCCGTCAGTTCCGTGCTTCAACGCACGCCCGGCGTTGCAAATACGATCGGAATTGCCGGCGCAAGCATGGTCGGTGGCGGCGGCTCCAATTCCGGAATGATCATTTCCGCGCTGAAGCCCTGGAATGAACGGGGGGCCGATCAAAGCGTCTTTGCTCTCATGGACCGATTGCGCGCCGAGTTCGCCGCGATTTCGACCGCCTCGGTCGTGCCGTTTAATCCGCCTGCAATTCCCGGTCTCGGGACGACAGGGGGTTTTGACTTCCGACTTCAGGCGCGGGCCGGGCAAAGCCAGGCGGAGCTCGCCGAAGTCATGAGGGGCCTGATTATCGCAGCAAACCAGACGAAGACATTGACCAGTGTCTTCAGTACTTTTTCCGCCGACGTTCCCGAGGTCTATCTCGATATCGACAGGAAGCGCACGGAGCTTTACGGGGTTTCGCCCGCCACGATCTTCAACACGCTGCAAGCCCACCTGGGATCGTCATATGTTGACGACTTCAACA
>Ga0102591_1003112_pt1 | contig 15620 bp, 14 predicted proteins | sample AraplaCol_mCL_r2_2_FD_76860 | JGI IMG/M metagenome (GOLD analysis project Ga0102591, IMG submission 76860) | Arabidopsis root microbial communities from North Carolina, USA - plate scrape MF_Col_mCL_r2 (SPADES assembly) (version 2) | ecosystem: Host-associated > Plants > Roots > Endosphere... | reverse complement strand
CGCCGACGCCGGCCTGACGGCCGAGGACGTCGACTTCCACCTGCTGCACCAGGCCAACCAGTTCATGCTGCGCCACATCGGCAAGAAGGCGAAGGCCCCGCCCGAGCGCCTGCCGATCAACATCGGCAAGTTCGGCAACACCAGCTCGGCCACCCTGCCGCTGCTGCTGACCGACGCCGTGGCCGAGCGCTTGAGCGGTGAAGCCGCGACCCTGGTCCTGGCCGGGTTCGGCGTGGGCTATTCCTGGGGCGCGGTCGCCGGCCGCTTCGGCCCTCTCGACTGCGCGGAGACGCTGTACCTGTGAGCCTGCATCCCGAAGCCCTGGCGGATAAGACCATTCTCGTCACCGGCGCCTCGTCGGGCCTGGGGCGGGCGACGGCCCAGGCCCTGGCCGCGGTCGGCGCGCGGGTGATCGCCGCCGGCCGCGACGCCGGGCGCCTGGATCAGACCCTCGCCAGCCTGGCCGGCGAAGGCCACATCTCCCTGATCCAGGACCTTTCCGAAGGCGACGCCGCCACCGACGCGGTCGCCAAGGCGGCCATCGAGGCCGGCGGGCTGGACGGGATCTTCCACGCCGCCGGGATCGAGATGGTCCTGCCCATCCGCATGACCAAGGACGCCAAGCTCGACGAGGTGATGGGCGCGTCCTTCGGCAGCGCCTTCGCCGTCGCCCGCGCCGCCGCTAAGGCCAAGGTGATGAAGGACGAGGGCTCGATCGTGGTGGTCAGCTCGGTCGCCGCCGAGCGTGGTCGCGCGGGCATGACCGCCTACGCCGCCTCGAAGGCCGCCGTGGAAGGCCTCGTGCGCTCGCTGGCCTGCGAGCTCGCGCCGCGTCGCATCCGCGTCAATGGCCTGGCCGCCGGCGCGGTCGAGACCGAGATGCACGAGCGGATCACCCGCGGCCTGACCGGCGACGGGATCGAGGCCTATCGCGCGCGCCACCTGCTGGGCTTTGGCCGGCCGCAGGATGTGGCGGCCGTGGCGGCCTTCCTGCTGACCCCGGCCGCGGCCTGGGTCACCGGCGCGATCTGGGACGTCGACGGCGGCTACAAGGCCGCGTGAAGCGGCTCACGGAGGAGACGGCAGATGGACTACGTGATGGTCGGGGGCGGCGCGCTCGCCCGGGAAATTCTCGACTGGTTCGGCCCGCAGTTCGCCAGGAGCGGTGACCGCTTCGTCGGCTATCTCGACGACGGCGACGCGCCGATGGCCGCCTTCGGTCGCGACCTGCCGTACCTGGGCAAGATCGCCGGCCACACGCCCAAGCCCGGCGTCCTGCTGGTGATGGGCATCGGCACGCCGGCCGGCAAGACGGCGGTCGGCAAGGCCCTGCGCGCCGCTGGCGGCAGGTTCGCCACCCTGGTCCACGACCGGGCCTTCGTCACCGCCTCGGCCAGGCTAGGCGAGGGCGTGCTGGTGGGGCCGTTCGCCAATGTCTCGTCCGACAGCAAGGTCGAGGACCTCGTCACCATCAACGGCCATTCCGGCGTCGGCCACGACGTGGTGCTGGGCGCGGGCTCCACCCTCAGCTGTCATGTCGACCTGACGGGCCGCGCGAAGGTGGGCGAGGGGGTGTTCTTCGGCTCCGGCGCGCGCGTGCTGCCGGGCGTGACCGTCGGTGCGGGCGGAACGATCGGGGCCGGCGCCGTCATCGTCCGCGACACTGCTCCGGGCGGCACCTACTACGCCGCGCCCGCCAGAAAGCTGTAAGTTCTAAAGCTCTGATGACGCCTCAGGTCGACGCGCTCTACCGCCGCTACTGGCACCTGGTCGCCCACCGCTCGGAAGTGGCCGAGCCGGGCGCCTGGCTGCGCCTGGACTGGGCGTTCGGCGATCTCCTGGTGTTCAACGACGACGGCGAGATCGGCGCCTTCGACAATGTCTGCCCGCATCGCGGCGCGCGCTTCTTCGTCGGCGACCATGGCGTCGGGCCGATGCTGTGCCCCTATCACGGCTGGCGCTATGGCGGCGGCGCGTTGAAGCCGGCCCTGGCCAAGAGCTTCGATCCCGAGGTGCTGGCCGCCCAGGCCATCGGCCGCTACCGCACCGCCTGGTGCGGCGACTTCCTGTTCGTCGGTATCGAGCCGGAGCAGGATCTGGCCGATCAGTTGGGCGGTGCGGCGGCGCAACTGGAAACCGTCTCGCGCCTGATCACCAGGCGCCGCGACTTCCACGCCCTGCCGTTCGAATGCGACTGGCGGGTGGCGGTCGAGAACGCGCTGGAGACCTACCACGTCAACCTGATCCACGGCGAAACCCTGGCCAGCCTGGCTATGGTCGAGAAGAGCCTGGTGGTGGACGGTCCGAACCTGACCTGGGAGGGCGAGGTCACCGACAAGCGCACCCTGCGCGGCCTCTCCGCCTTGGGGCGCTACTTCGACGCCGCCGAGGCCTATCAGGGTTACTGGACGATCCACGTCTTTCCGTTCGCGATGATCTCGTCGACCTTCGGCTATTCCTACGCCGTGCAGACCTATTTCCCGGCCAGGGACTCCCGTCGGACCCACTTCTGCACCCGCCTGCTCGACGGCCGCGTGCGCCCCGGCGCCGAACGGGCGGTCGAGGCCTTCCTCGACTCCAGCGCCGAGATGAACCGCCGGATCTTCGAAGAGGACCGCCAGATCTGCGAACGCGTCAGCCCCGCCTACGATCTGGAAAAGCCCCAGCGGGCCTTCGCACGCTCCGAGGAGCGCCTGCGGCTGCTGCACGAGCGACTGTCGGGACTGAAAAACCCTCTCTCTTAGAGAGAGGGAGGGGCCCGCCGCGAAGCGGTGGGAGGGTGAGAGGTTTCACCCTCGGCAGGCAAATCCAGACGTGTGATCATATGTCGGTAAGCGGCTGAGAAATCAGCACATAAACATCCGAACCTCGCGCAACGGAGCACCGGGCCTCTTCCGGAGAGTTTGTTACCTCTCACCCTCCCACGCCTTCGGCGCGGGCCCCTCCCTCTCTCAAAGAGAGAGGGATTTATCGAGCGGCTCAGACCTGATCCGGCCACTTCGCCGCGAACATCCCGAGATAGGCCTCCTCGAGCGTCCGGGTGACCAGCGCCTCGTCGCGGAACGAGGCCTTGGCGAAGCCTTCCCACGTGCGGTCGCGCAGCGCCTGCAGGCTGGCCGGATCGGTCGCCGCCGCGGCGGCCTTGGCGACGTAGTCGTCCCAGCTGTCGGCCACCAGGTCGGGCAGGCCCGCGCCCTCGACCAGTTGAACCCCGATGCGGCTGTAGAAGGTCGGCCCCCGCAGGGTGATCACCGGCACGCCGCGGGCGAGAGCCTCCAGGGTGGTGGTGCCGCCGGGGCAGGGAGAGGGGTCGAGCGACAGGTCGATCCTGGCGAAGGCCTGCTCGTAGTCGTCGCCCTGAGCATGGCCCTCGTAGACCAGTCGGTCGGGGTCCACGCCATGGGCGGCGAAGCGCGCGGTCGTCGCCCGGGCCAGCACCGGATCCTCGAAATAGCGGTACTTGAGCAGCAGCCGCGAGCCCGCGACGGCGAGCAGCAGCCGCGACCAGCCGGCGACCGCCTCGTCGCTGAGCTTCGACGGATTGATGAAGCTGCCGAAGGTGACGCTTCCGCTGGCCAGGCTTGGGGCGGGGGAGGGCGTCGCCGGATCGGCGCGGAACGGGGCCGAGATCGGCTCCACCGGCCAGACGGTCTCGGTGAACAGCGCCTCCATGCCGGGCGTCAGGATCGACCGCGAGTGGATGGCGAAGTCCATCGCGCGCAGGCCGGTGGTCTGCTGGTAGTTCAGCCAGGTGGCCTGCACGGGCGCCGCCCGGCGGGCGAAGATTCCCAGCCGCGAGCCGGAGGTGTGGCCCCAGGCGTCGATCAGCACGTCGATCTGGTCCTGGCGGATCAGGGCGACGGCCTCGTCGTCCTTCAGCGCGCCGATCGGGCGCACGGTCGGTCTGGCGGCCCAGTTCGTCGTGTCGTCGGCGTCGTTCGGATAGAGGAAGATCTCGAACCGCTCAGTGTCGTGGTGATCGAGCAGCGGGGCCATGAACTGGCGGATCTGGCCGCTTGAGAACACCGGCGCCACATAGCCGACGCGCAGCCGGCGGCCGTCCAGCGGGGCAGGGGGCAGTGCGGGCGTCAGCACGGGCGTCTCGAAGCGCTCGGCCCAGGCCCTGGCCGCCTGGGCGTGCCGCGCCACCCCGTCCTGGACCATGAACAGGCTGTAGAGCTCGAACTGCTGGGCCGGCGCGCTGTCCGGCATGGCTTCCGAAAGCGCGCGGAAGATGTTGTTGGCCTCCTCGGCGCGGCCCTGGTGCAGGAAGGCCAGCCCCAGCGACACCAGCGACTGCGGCTCGTCCCGGCCGGCGACGACCGCCAGGCCGAAGGCGACGGAGGCGCAGGCCGGATAGTTGGCGTTGTAGAGGCGGTGGCCGATCTGCAGGGCGTATTCGCCGTCGGTCGTCAGTCGCTTGGCATCGCCGCCTATGGCGCGGATGACCGCCAGGCCGTGGGTCAGGCGCGCGTCGTTCAGGGTCTGCGCGGCGGCCGGATCGCGGTTGGCCGCCTGGGCCGAGGCCAGCCAGTAGAGCGGCTCCGCCGTGCCCGGCGCCTTGGCGACGGCGGCCTTGGCCGTGTGCAGGGCCACGGCGGGCTTGCCCGTCAGCAGGGCGTTGCGGGTGCGAAGAAGATCCTGCTCGGGCGCGGCCATGGGTTGCGATCATCTCGGGCGAGACGCCGCCCCCCATGGACGAAAACGAGTCACCTAACCACCAATTGTAACCGATCGGCCGGATCGCCAGAAAGGCGCTTCGGCGCGGCCGGAACACCGATCTCGGGCGTCCTCAGGCCCCCAGCATGTTGCCGTAGCCGATCACCACCGTGGCGCCGACCAGCAGGGCGACGCCGGCCCAGACCATGTTGCGCACGGCCGGGCGGGCGTCCTTCCATTCCTTGAAGGCGAAGCCCCACAGCGTGCCGAAGATGATGATGCTGGCCATGTGCAGGGTCCAGCTGGAGAAGCCGAACTTGCCCATCTGGCTTTCGCCCATGGTGTAGAAGAAGAACTGGAAGTACCAGGCCGTGCCGGCCAGGGCGCTGAGCAGATAGTTGGCCAGCAGCGGCGGCCGGTCGGCCGATTCCTTGGCGTCGGGCGCGCGGCCGATCCACTGGCCGGCGCTGCGGTTCCTGACGATCAGGAAGGCGCACCAGACGCCGTTGGTGATCAGGCCGCCGAACATCACCAGGCACAGCACCGGCAGGCCAGTCCACAGCGGGCCGGTGCCGGCCGCCGCCGAGATCGCCTTGATCGGCTCGCCGGCCGCCAGGCCGAAGGCGAAGCAGGCCGACATCACGCCCGAGAACACCGCCACGGCGATGCCCTTGCGGAAGTCGAACTCGGCCACGGCCGCGCGCTTTTCCTCCGGCGACAGGTCGCCGTCCTTCTTGGCGCCGGCCCAGGCCACCACGACGATGCCGGCCAGGGTCATCAGCAGGCCCAGCAGGATGATCCGGCCAGAGGGGGTGGCCAGCAGGGCGTCGGCGAAGGTTCCGCGCACCAGCGGTGGGATCAGGGTGCCGAACACGGTGCACAGGCCCAGGACCACGGCCATGCCCAGCGACAGGCCCAGATACCGCATGGTCAGGCCGTAGGTCAGGCCGCCGAAGCCCCACAGCACGCCGAACAGCACGCAGAGGCCAACCACGTTCGGCGGAACCTGGGCCATGACGCCGAGGAGATCGTGCGTTTGCAAGGAAGCGAAGAACCAGGGCGCCAGCAGCCAGGAGAACACGCCGCCGGTCAGCCAGTAGATCTCCCAGGACCAGCGCCGAACGCCGCGATAGGGCACGTAGAAACTGGCCGAGGCCAAGCCGCCCAGCCAATGGAAAAGGACGCCCATAAGCGGATTCAACGCCAACTCCCGTAATTTGGAACATTGTTCTAATTAATGAGATGGTCGGTGCGCCGGCAGGATCTGTCAATGCGTCGCCGCGTTTGCCGGATGCAATCGCGTCCTGGACTTGTGGCGGTGAGCTTTGCGACTATCGCGATGCTCGAAGCTGGAGGGGGATCGATGCCGCTTGTGATCATGAACACCCCGCAAGGACCGGTGGCGGTCAATTCCGCCGACGTGTTCTGCATCGTGCCCGAGCCGCAGACGCCGGCGGCTGACTGCGAGATCCGCTACGACGCGCCCAGGAGCGTATTGGCGCTGCATACCGCCGACGAGGCCGCAGCGCGGCTCGACGCAGATCTGCGCCGGCTGACGGCGGCGTCGCTGGACTTCGACCATGCCTGGATCAATCCGGCGCGAGTCACGAGCGTCGTGCCGCATCCGCAGGTCGCCAACGTCTGTTTCGTCGTCAGCGCCGCACGCAAGATCGCGGTGAAGGGCGAACTGGAGGCCGTTGTGGCGGCGCTGGGCTGAAGACGACGCCAGAGAGCGTGCGGCTCGGTTTGGGATATTATTTCCGATAATATTCCTTAGGCGATGTATGTTGATGCGTTCGCCGTGGCACGCATGTCACCGCCCGGCTCGCAATCGTTGCGACTGGAAATTCGCGGCCGCATAGGTCCATGGCCTCAAATCCCCCGCGACGGCGGCCCGCCCAGGGCTTAAACAGCCGCCTCGTTCGAAAGGCCCGACCATGTCCCTCCACATCGCCCTGCTGCGCGGCGTCAACGCCGCCGGTGGTCGCCTGATCACCGCCGACGAGCTGACCGGCCTGCTGACCGATCTCGGCCACACCGAAGTCCGCATGGGCCCCAAGGTCGGCGACCTGGTGTTCGAGAGCGGCGAGCGCACCGGCGCGGAACTTCAGACCCAGATCGAAACCGAACTGATGGCGCGCCTGGGCCTGCGCACCGATGTCTATGTCCGCACCGCCGAGGCCTGGCGGGCCCTGGTCGCGGCCAACCCGTTCCCGGACTTCGCGGCGGCCGATCCGGGCTGGCTGATGACCCTGTTCTGCAAGGACACCCCCGATAAGAAGGCCATGGGCGCCCTGCGCGCGGCGATCCGCGGGACCGAGCAGGCGCGGGCCGAAAGCCGCCAGATCTATGCGATCTATCCCGACGGCGTCGGCGGCTCGAAACTGACCACCAGCCTGGTCGAGAAGACTCTCGGCACGCGGATCACGGGGCGGACGTGGACGGCGGTGCTGGCGCTCGCCGAGATGCTCGAGCCGATCTAGTCTCTCACCGTAAGGCCCTACCCTTTCGCAAGGCAGAAATAGGGATTAGGCCGGAAGTCCAGCGACCGATTTTTCAGTCCTTTGACGACAGCTTTTTCTCCGAACGCCCCGTAGTCGATGTAGCCGTTTATGCTCGCGCCAGGGGCTATCCGGATTTCGCAATCAGGGCCGATACAGTAGGGAAATTCGGTCTCGATCGATGCGATCGCGCCATTGTCTCCCTTGATCGCAGCGAGATTCTCACCTCCGAAAACCCTGCCCGCGTCGTTGGGCCAGGAAGGCTGTGACATGCAAAGGCGCCGCTTGCTGGTCGAGGTGAGGATCACGTCGAAGCGTTCTCGCGAGACGTCTTCCCGCCAAGAAACGCTAAAGTCCCTGCCCTCGACCGCATAGTCGATCTTTGGAGGCGAAGTGGCGCAGCTCGACGCCGAGGCGCCGAGGGCTATAGCCAGTAAGCTGACAACTGAATTTTTCATCACCGTACCGCCGCAGGTATACGGCCATAGGCCTGCAACATGATGTAATCCGGATTGGTCATCGCCGCGCTGCCCTGCTTTTCAGAGTAGGTATCGAATTCCTGCTGATTGGCTGCGTCGATCTAATAACCTTGGCTACCGTTATATCGGAGAGCGGTCACCATCTTTGTCATGGGGTCGCGACTCGACCTTTCATAAACGGCCGATAGCAGAGCGCGCAGAGGATATAGGAATATATTCCCATTGATGCCAGGCGGCTGAGTTTTGACGTCAGCGACAGCGTATCTAGGAATAAATTCCTACTCTCCGCCGATCCTGCGGCTCAGAGCCCGGCCTGCTTCACGCACCTGGTCTCTCAGGCGCTCCAGGCGTTCGTCGTCGAGATACTGCGGGATGGTCGACAGGCTGATGGCGGCGACGATCGCGCCGGCGGCGTCGCGCACGGGCGCGGCGATGCAGACGATGGCGTCGCCGAATTCGTCGCGGTGGAAGCCCAGGCCGCGTGCGCGCGCCTGGCGCATGACCGCGGTCCATTCGGGTGTTTCGCCGGCCTCGTTGTCGCTATCGAGCATCAGCGCCTGGCCCATGGCCGTCTGGCGCAGCCGGTTGCGCGCGCCGACGCCGTGGCGGACGACCAGCCGGCGCGTGCCCGGCGACTGGGCGACGTAGATCACCTCGTCGCCGTCGCGCACGCCCAGATTGGCCGCGTCGCCGGTGTCGCGGGTCAGGCCCTCCAGGATCGGCTGGGCCAGCCTCGGCAGATCGACGGCGCGCGCGGCGCTGGCGCCCAGGGCGAACATCCGCGGTCCCAGACTGTAGCCGTTCCCGCTGGCGTTCAGATGACCGCGTTCGGCGAGCAGCGCGGCCAGCCGGTAGGTCGTGCTGCGGCTCAGCGACAGGCGCTCGGCGATCTGCGCGGGACTGGCGCAGCCGGCGGCCACGGCCTCGAGGATGTCGAGGCCGCGATGCAGGGTCTGGGAGAGCTTCTGGGCGCTGTCGGTCATCGGGCCATCCTACGCCGCCAGCGCGTTGCCGATACCGATGACGACGGTCGAGGCCACCAGCACGGCGATGCCGGCGATCACCAGGCCGCGCGTCTTTTTGCTGGCCGCCGCCCACTCCTTCAGGGCGAAGCCCCACAGGGTCGAGAAGATGATGATGCTGGCCATGTGCAGGGTCCAGCTGGAGAAGCCGAACCGGCCCATCTGGCTCTCGCCCATGGTGTAGAAGAAGAACTGCAGATACCAGGCCAGGCCGCCCAGGGCGCAGAGGCCGAAGTTGAGGGCCAGCGGGGCGCCCTGCCCCCCTCCCCGGCCCAGCCATTCGCCGGCGCTGCGGTTCTTGAGGATCAGCCCGCCGCACCAGACCAGGTTGGTCGACAGACCGCCCAGCAGCACCACGCACAGCACCGGCAGGCCTTGCCACAGCACGCCCGTGCCGTGTTCGAGCGACAACTTGCGAATGGGTTCGCCGGCGGCCAGGCCGAAGGCGAAGCAGGCGCTCATGATCCCGGAGAAGACGGCGACCGCCAGGCCCTTCCTGAGGTCGAACTCGCCGACGGCGGCGGTCTTGGCCTCGTGCGACAGCTCGGCCTCCTTGGCCTTGCCGGCCAGGGCCACCAGCACGATGCCCAGCAGGGTGACGACCACGCCGGCCAGGATCACCCGGCCGCTGGTGTTGACCAGCAGCTTGTCGGCGAAGGTGCCGTCGAACAGTGGCGGAACCAGCGTGCCGAAGGCCGTCGTCAGGCCCAGGGCCACGGCCATGCCGAGCGACAGGCCCAGATACCGCATGGTCAGGCCGAAGGTCAGGCCGCCCAGGCCCCACAGGGCGCCGAACAGCCAGCACCAGAACAGGGTGTTGCGCGGCGTCGCGGCCAGCACGGCCAGCAGGTCCTTGGTCTGCAAGGACGCGAACAGCCACGGCGCGATCAGCCAGCTGACGATGCCGCCCGTCAGCCAGAAGATCTCCCACGACCACTTCCGTACGCCCTTGTAGGGCACGTAGAAGCTGGCCGAGGACAGCCCGCCCAGCCAGTGGAAGACGAGCCCGAGAAGCGGGTTGCCCATACGCGATTACTCCTGGCGCTCGACGATCAGCCTGGCCGGCTCGAGCAGGCCCGCGGGCGAAAGCGGTGCCTGCGGCGGATAGGGATCGAAGGTGGCGAAGGTCTTGGGACCGGCGTAGCCGGGCTGCTTGTCGCCGATCAGGCGGTTGGGCCACAGGTTGACGACCTTGACCTCCAGCCGGTTGTCGCCGGACTTCAGGGCGTCGGTGACGTCGACCTCGAACGGCGCCTTCCACAGCACGCCCAGGTCCTTGCCGTTGACGCTGACGCTGGCCAGGTTCTTGACCGCGCCCAGGTCGAGCACGACGCGAGCCCCCTTCCCCGCTTTCGGAGCCTTGAAGCTGGTCGTGTAGGCGGCCGTTCCGGAGAAGTAGCGGACGGCGGGGTCGGCGTTGTCGGTCCAGGAGCCGGGCTTGACGTCCTTCAAGGTTGGGCCTTGCGGGAAGCTCAGCGTCCAGCCGCCGTCGATCGTGGCGACCACCGTGCGGACCTTGGCCGGAACGGCGCGCTCGGCCGGGCCGGACTTGCGGAACACCACGAACACCGCGTCGTGGGCGTTCAGCGCCAGCGGCACGGTGGTGCGGCCTCCGACGGTCTTGTAGCTGGCCGGCGCGATCGAACCGGTGTCGGCCCGCCAGATCTCGGCCTCGCGGCCGGAAGTGCGGAAGCTGACCGAGGCGGTCTTGGCGTCACCCGGGTTGCTGACAAAGTAGAGGTCGCCGTCCGGCAACTGGCGGTGCACGAAGCGCAGGCCCGCGCCGCCGTCGTCGGCGTCCGGGCCGATCCCCGCCAGGGCCGCGCCGAGGTCGGCGCTCACGCCCGCGAACACCTGGTCGGCCAGGCGCTGGAACTCCGCCGGATCGTCCGACAGGCTCGGCGTGGCGTCGGGGCGCACGCCGACGATCGGCACGCCGGCCGCCTTCAGCGCCAGGAGCTTGCGCAGCATCGGCACGGTCATGCGGCGCACCGCCGGATCGATGGCCAGCACGCGGTAGCGCATGCCCGAAGGCGTGGCGACCTGGCCGTCCTTGGCGTCCAGCAGGTTCGCCAGGGCGTCGCCGTTGACGAAGTCGTAGGCGTGGCCGGCCGGGACTTTCGGCATGGCCTTGCCATAGAGCTCGGTAATGTTGCCGTCCTCGCCGTAGAACCAGGCCACGTCGGCGACGAACCGGCCCTGTTGCAGCAAGAGCGAACTGCGCGACAGATAGTCGATCCACGGCCCCGCCTGCTCGGCCCAGGTCTCCTTGCGGGTGAACCACTGGCCGAAGATGGCCAGGGTCATGCCCGGCCCCGCCGTGTCGAGCGGCTGATGCACCGAGGTGTGGATGATGAAGCGGTTGAGGCCATTGGCCATCATCGCGTCGGCGGTCGGTTTCAGCTTGGCCGGGTCGTAGCCGAAGGGGCTGCTGGCGCTGGTGAACGACTCCGCCGCCACCAGGTTCTGGCCGTAGAGGTGGGCCACCGACGCCGATTCACGAATGTCGGCGTCGTAGCTGAAGGGATCGTTGGTGACGGGCACCTCGGTCCAGGTCGCGCCCATCGGCACGTCGGCGCTCTTCTTGACCTGCATGCCGTCGCCGACGAAGGCGCGGCCGGTCTCGTGGGACTCGCCGTAGCGCTTCATGCCCCGCGCATGCAGGGCGTCCGACAGCGCGCCGTAGTGCTCGTCGGCGATCAGGTCGCCGATGGTCTTGCGGAAGTCCCACAGGAAGGCGTCGCTGGCCGCGGCGCTCTCGACCACCCGGCCGCTCAGCACCGGCAGCCAGGGCCTGGGGTCATAACCGCGGCGGGCCTGGAACTGGGCCAGCATCTTCTCGGTCCAGTTGGCCGAGCCGGCCTCCCAGCTGTCGGTGATCATCGCCTGGACGCCGCGCTTGCCCATCAGCTCGGGACCGACGGTCTGCTGGTAGAGGTCCAGATAGGTGTCGGCATAGGCGGTGACGTGCTCGCGGCTGAGCTTGTCGACCTCCAGGCCGGTGCCTTCGGCCGAGGCCGGGCTGTTCTGGCGGCCGGTCAGCGAATAGCCGTAGCGCAGCACCTCCCAGCGACCGGCCGGTGGCGTCCAGTCCAGGGTTCCGTCGGGCTTGAGACGATCGGTCAGGTCGATGACGTCGGCGCGGCGCACGATCGTGTCGGCCGAGGCCTTGGGCGTGGGATCCTCGTCCAGGCCGCCGGCCGACGACCAGCCGGCCTTGTCCTCGAAGCGGTGCACCCGCGCCCCGGCCTCGAAGGCCAGTTCGGCGATCTGGTGGCTGGTCGGATCCTTCAGGCCGGCCATGGCCAGGGCCGGATTGGACGGCCGCGGCAGGAAGACGACCCGGAAGTAGCGCGCCGTCGTCGCCGGGAAGGCCACGGTCTGCTGCAGGGCGCCGTGGACCGGCAGCGTGACGACCGGGCGGAAGGTCTTGCCGTCGTCGCTGGCCTCGATGCGGCCCTCCGGCGCGGTGGCCCCGAACTCGCCGAAGCCGCCGGCATGGGCGGCCACCAGCCGCAGGGCGCGCAGGGTCTGGGGCTTGGCGTATTCGACCTGGATCCAGGTTTCCTTGTCGGGCGCGAAGGGCAGCTCGACCTGGCGCACCAGGTCGCCGTCGGTCAGCAGGGCGACGTCGACCGGGTTGCTGGCAGTGATCTTCGCGGGTGCGAGCGGGGCCTGCTCGGCGGCCGGCAGGCGGTAGGCGACCACGGCCGCGTCGCGATAATAGGTCGGCAGCGGACCCTTGATCGCCGCCATGGCCGAGCCGCCGCCCGGAACGCCGAGGAAGGGACCGGCCACCGACGGCGGCGCGGCCAGGGGCTTGTCGAGCTTGCGCCCGCCCTCGACGATCGTCTCGCTCCAGACCAGCTTCTTCATGGCCTGTTCGGGCTTGACCCACGGGCCGCCGGTCTCGCTCCAGCCGGGCGAGCCGGCGATGGCGAACTCGAAGCCGTCGGCGTCGGCCGTCTCGACGGCGTGCTTGAACGCCGCCCGCCACTCCGGCGTCATGAACACTAGGCGCTTGTCGACGATGTGCGGCGTGTCGAAGAAGCCGCCGTCGTTGAAGCCGGCGTCGAAGTTCTGCACGCCGGCCAGGCCGATGCGCTTCATCCACGCCAGGTCCTTGTCGATGCCGTCCTGGGTGACGTTGCCGCTCATCCAGTGCCACCAGACCCGCGGCCGGGCCGTGTTGGGCGGATTGACGAAGCTCGCGCCGAGGGCGTCGGCCTGCTGCCGGGCCAGGGCCGGCGATCCGGCGAGCATGGCGGCCAGGGCCGCTCCGGCGATCAGGCGTCGGGCGAGGGTCATGGGCAGATACTCCAGAGGCGGCCGCGCGCCGGCCGCCCCAACAAACAGGATGTCAGGCGGACTTCAGGCCAGAAGCGGCGCGACGGGCCTTCAGACCCTCGACCAGCAGGGCCATGAAGCCGCCGAAGAAGCCGCTGAACAAGCCGCTGATCCCGTTGCCGAGCGCGTTGGCGGCGGCGTGGGGCGGCAGCGGGACGACATAGCCGACGGCGGCGCTGATCACAGCGCCGATGAGCCCGCCGATTAGGCCGGCGATGATGGCGTTCTTCATGGCGTCAGATCCGGTTGGCGCGGGCGATCTGGCCCAGCAGCACGGCGCTGGGCTTGGGCGTGCGGGCCTGGGTGGCCCGGTCGACGGCGACGAGGCCGAACTTCGGCCCGTAGCCGAACACCCACTCGAAATTGTCCAGCAGAGACCAGTGGACGTAGCCCTTCACCGGGATGCCATCGTCCATCGCCGCCTTCAGGCCTTCCAGCGCGATCTTGATGTAGGCCACGCGACGCGTGTCGTCCTCGATCGCGACGCCGTTCTCGGTGACGTAGATCGGCTTGCCCGAGAGGGCGTGAGCGTAGCGCACGGTCTGACCCAGGGCCTGGGGCGAGAACTCCTCGCCGGTCTGGGTCAGCTCGACGCCCTGCGGCGGCTGCATCTGGCCCTTGGCGTCGATCTGGGCGCGGCTGTAGGTCTGGACGCCAACGAAGTCGCCGGTCTGCTTGATGGCCTCCAGCCAGGGGTCGTAGCACTGGGCCCGCTTCTCGTCGCGCCGGCTGTTCTCGCCCACGGCCTGATCGTCCAACATCGCCAGCGTGGCGCCGACCGGGAAGTCGCCGGGACCGGCCTTGATGGCGGCGTAGCCCTGCTTGTGGGCCTCGATCAGGTTAGGCAGCATCACGTCCTGGCGACCGAACTGGGCGCTGGAGAAAAGCGGCGTGCCGCAAGCCTTGGCCGCGTCGACCATCGCCTGCTTCATCTGGTCGAGGATGAACGGCGGCAGAATCCACTGCAGCAGCAGGCCGATATTGGGCTCGTTGAAGGTGGCGGCCCCGCCGGCCAGGTCGCCCACGCCCTTGACCGCATAGGCGCAGTAGCGCGCGAACAGGGCCGGACTTTCCGGGTTCTCCCAGCCGCCCTGGGCCGCGAACCAGCGCGGCACGACGAAGTGGTTGAAGGTGATCAGCGGCGTGACGCCGTGCTTGCGGCAGGTCTGGGCGACCCGGCGATAGTGCTCCAGCTCGGCGGCCGAGAACTGGCCCTTGGCCGGCTCGATCCGCGCCCACTCCAGCGAGAAGCGGTAGGTGTTCAAACCCAGCTTCGCCAGCAGGGCGATGTCGGCCTCGTAGCGGTGATAGTGGTCGCAGGCGTCGCCCGACGGCTCCATGAACGGACTGGGCTTCAGCTGCTCCAACAGCCAGGTGTCGCTGTTGACGTTGTTGCCTTCCACCTGGTGGCCGGCGGTGGCCGCGCCCCAGAGGAAGCCCTTGGGAAAGTCGCGGCCGGCGGCCTTGGCGTGGGAGACGGCGGGACTGGCGGCGGCCGCGGCGCCGGCCGCCATCAGCAGCCGGCGGGTGAGCGGGAGGTCACGGAAGGTCATCGGGATCTCCGGGAAAGGAACGCAATAGGGGTCACTGGAGGGGTCACTGGGCGGGTTTCAGCAGGCCGCGGGCGGCCATCCAGGCGTAGAACTGGTCGATCCAGAGGTCGCTGGTCGTACCCCGCTTGTGCAGGCCAAAACCGTGGTCGCCCTTTTCGTAGACGTGCATCTCGACCTTGCCGCCGGCCTTCTTCCAGGCCTGGACGAGGCCGTAGTCGGTATTGCCGAACAGCGGATCGTCATTGGCGATGGCAGTGAACATCGGCGGCGGATCGGCCGGCGGGCTCACCGTGTTCATCGGGCCGTAGATCGGCGCGATGAAGTCGGGCCGGGCGTCCGGCGCGTTGCGCAGCGTCGCGCCCAGGGTGGTCATGGCCCCGGCGGAGAAGCCCATCAGCCCCACCCGCCTGGGATCCACGCCCCACTCGCCGGCCCGCGAGCGCACCAGGCGCAGGGCCTGCTGGGCGTCGTCCAGCGCCAGCGGCTGGCTGATCGGCGGGGCCTTGTCGGCCCCGGCCTTGGCCGCGGCGCCGAAGCGCGCGCCCAGCACCTGCAGCGTCTCCTGGTCGTTGTCCGGCGTCGGGTCGAGGCGGTACTTCAGCACGAAGGCGGCGATCCCGTGATCGGCGAGCCATTGCGCGACCCGCTCGCCCTCCCACTCCATCGACAGCAGCATGTAGGCGCCGCCCGGGGCGACGATCACCGCCGCGCCCGTCGCCTTGCCCTTGGCCGGCAGGTACGGCGTCAGGGTGGGCCTGGTGACGTTGCGCACGGCGACGCCGTCGATCAGGTAGTTCCAGTGCTCCATCTGGGTCGCGCCCTCGGAACCCGGAGCGACGCCGGGCCAGAGGGGGATCGCGCCCGGTTGGGCCGGCGTCGGGATCGTGCGGATCTCGACGCGCTGAGGAATACCTTGCGCCAGGGCGCTCCCGGCGAACGCGGCGAGAGCCGCGCCCACCAGGAGGAAAAGCCTGCCCCGCATCAGAAGTGGCCTTCGAGGGTCACGCCGACGGTGCGCTCGGCTTCGCGGGTGCGCCAGTTGATGTAGCCGTCATAGCC
>Ga0102591_1003108_pt1 | contig 15644 bp, 16 predicted proteins | sample AraplaCol_mCL_r2_2_FD_76860 | JGI IMG/M metagenome (GOLD analysis project Ga0102591, IMG submission 76860) | Arabidopsis root microbial communities from North Carolina, USA - plate scrape MF_Col_mCL_r2 (SPADES assembly) (version 2) | ecosystem: Host-associated > Plants > Roots > Endosphere... | reverse complement strand
CGGCTTGGGGATATCGCAGACGGCGCGAATGTCGACGCAGTCCCAGCGGTCATCGCCGGCTGCTGTCGAGTCCGGGTGAGACAGAGCGCAGACCTCGACGATACCGACGATCTCGAGACCTTCGTTGGAGTGGTAGAAGAAACCCTTATCGCCAAGCTGCATCGCCCGCATGTTGTTGCGGGCGAGATAGTTGCGGACACCGGTCCATTCGGTGCCCTTCTCGCCGGCCGCCTTCTGCTGCTCCCACGACCAGGAAGCGGGTTCTGATTTGTAGAGCCAATGCGCCACGCTCAAGCCTCCGGATTGTTGAAGACCCAATTGAAGGGCTTGATGTCGACGCTCTCAAAAAGGCCGGCCTTGGCGTAGGGGTCGCTGTCCGACAGCGCCTTCGCCGCTTCGATCGTATCGGCATGAATGATGACCAGGCTGCCGCAGGGCTTGCCATCAGCGTCGAGAAACGGGCCAGCCATCTTCAACACGCCCTCGGCATTGAGCTTGTTGAGATGTTCCACATGGGCGGGCCGCGCCTCCATGCGGACGTTGAGGTGATCGGGCTTATCCTTGCAGAGGAGGGCAAAAAGCATATCGGAACTCCTATTCAGTCGTAATCGGACGCGTCATGAGCTGATCGATGGCCTCGGCAATTCCGAGCTTGCCTTCGATGATAGCGGATACGGCATCGGTAATCGGCATGCTGACATTGAGCGACTGCGCAAGGCGCGACGCAACAGCCGCCGCAAAGGCGCCCTCTACGAGTTCGCCATGAGTGGGATCGACGGTCTCGCCGCGACCAAGGGCAATGCCGAAGCGCAGGTTACGAGATTGATGGCTGGTTGCCGTCAGCACCAGGTCGCCAAGGCCGGACAACCCGCGCACCGTGTCCGCCTGCCCGCCTTTGGCGACGACAAAACGCGACATCTCGGCAAGCCCGCGCGCAATCAGCGCCGCCCGCGCAGAGTCTCCGATACCGGCGCCTTCGACAATGCCGCAGGCGATCGCCAGAACGTTCTTCAGCGCTCCGCCGAGCTGGACGCCGATCCGGTCTGACGAGGCATAAAGCCGGAATGTTCGGCCAGAGATCGCATGCGCCAGCCTTTCGGCAACATCGATATCCGCAGCGGCGATCGCCATGGCAGTCGGCAAGCCCTTGGCGATATCGGCGGCAAATCCCGGCCCCGATAGCACGGCGATAGGGTGGCCCGGTATTTCGCGCTCCAGCATGTCGGTCAGCAGATTGCCGGTTGTCCGCTCAATGCCCTTTGCACAGGTCACGACGATCGCATTGTTCTGGAGATAGGGGCGGTATTGTCTTGCCGCATCCGCCTGCGCCTGTGAGGGCATCGCGAAGAGGACGATGTCGGCGTCGCTGATCGCGGCCGGCTCGGCAGAGAAGGCGAGCGACTCCGGCAAGGCGATGCCTGGCAAGACAGCGTCATGCAAATGCTCAGCCTGCAAGCCCGCGATCAGCTCAGGATCTCGGCCGACGAGCGTCACCGCATTGCGCTCGGTCAGCGCGATCACCGCGGCAAGCGCGGTTCCAAAAGCACCAGCTCCGATAACGGCGATCTTCTCGCTCATGCTTTCGCTCCCCGTTTGCCAAAGCCAAGCAGCGTTTCGGCGTTGGAATCCAGCGGCCAGCGCGAACGCGGCTGCACGTCGAGATCATCCGGCTCGACGCCTGTCGCCATGCGCTCCAGACCCGCCCAGGCGATCATCACGGCGTTATCGGTGCACAATCTGAGCGGCGGCGCGACAAAGCGAAAGCCATGCTTGTCGCAAAGCGACTGCAGGGTGCTGCGAACCTCCAGATTGGCAGCGACCCCGCCAGCAACCACAAGGGCCGGTCCGCCGTCGACCTGCGGAAACTCGGCCTTGAAGCGCTCCAGACCCCGGCCAATACGATCCTTCAGCGTTCGCGAGATCGCCTTCTGGAATGAGGCACAGATGTCCGCGACATCCTGCTCCGTCAATGGCGCGATTTCGGTTGCGGCCTGGCGTACGGCCGTCTTCAGGCCGGAAAACGAGAAATTCAGTTTCGCCTCGCCAACCAGAGGGCGCGGAAAGTTGAAGCGGTCCGGGTCACCGCTCTTGGCCGCGCGCTCGACCGCCGGTCCGCCTGGATACGGCAGGCTCAGCAACTTCGCCGTCTTGTCGAAAGCTTCGCCGAGGGCGTCGTCGATCGTCGTGCCCCAGCGCTCGTATTGCCCGACACCCCGGACAAGAATAAGCTGCGTATGGCCGCCGGAAACGAGCAGCATCAGATAGGGAAATGCGAGCCCATCCGTCAGCCGCGCCGTCAATGCGTGCCCTTCGAGATGGTTGACGGCATAGAGCGGTTTTCCGGACGCCTTGGCGATTGCCTTTCCGGTCATGAGGCCGACAAGCAGACCGCCGATCAGGCCAGGCCCCGAGGTTGCCGCGATGGCATCGATATCGGAGAGCGACACATTGGCGCGTTTCAAGGCTTCGTCGATCAGCGTATCGAGTGCCTCGACATGGGCGCGGGCCGCAATCTCCGGCACAACGCCGCCATAGGCGCTGTGCTCCTCGAGCTGGCTCAAGACGACGTCCGAACGCACCGTCGGCTGCCCGTCGACGGCTCGCTCGACCACAGCCGCGGCGGTTTCGTCGCAGCTTGTTTCGATGCCGAGAATACGCAGAAAGGGCGCCATGAAACCTGATCGTTGATTGCGATGGATCTTAAACCTGTTTACGAGGAACTCCGGTAACAACGGATCAATGCGGATGCAAACAAAACCTTTCCGGATCGGTACTCGAGGCAGCCCGCTGGCGCTTGCCCAGGCTCACGAGGCACGTGACAGGCTGATGGCGGCGCATGGACTGCCCGAAGCAATGTTCGAAATCGTCGTACTGAGCACCAAGGGCGATCGCATCACCGACCGTTCGCTGGCCCAGATCGGCGGCAAGGGACTTTTCACCGAAGAGCTGGAGCAGCAACTTGCGAGCGGCGACCTCGACATTGCCGTGCATTCCGCCAAGGACATGCCGACACAGCTTCCGGAGGGGCTCTGTCTTTCGGCCTTTCTGCCGCGCGAGGATGTCCGGGACGCGGTGATCGGACGCACTGCGCCAAAACTGATGGACCTGCCCCACGGCGCGACGGTCGGCTCCTCTTCGCTTCGCCGTCAGGCGCTTATCCGCCGCATGCGTCCAGACATCAACGTCATCACCTTTCGTGGCCTCGTCGATACGCGGCTTAGAAAGCTGCAAGAAGGCCAGGTCGACGCCACGCTGCTTGCGCTTGCCGGCTTGAAGCGGCTCGGCAAGGTCGAGGTGATAACCGATATCCTCCCTGCTGAAACCTTTCCGCCTGCACCGGCACAGGGCGCCATCTGCATTGAAAGCCGCATCGGCGACACCCGCATCGATAGCCTGCTTGCGCCCATCAACGATGCCGCGACCTTCGACGCGGTTTCCTGTGAAAGGGCCTTCCTTGCCGCCTTGGACGGCTCCTGCCGCACGCCGATCGGCGGTTACGCCGTCTGCGAAGGCGACCAGGTCCGCTTCTCCGGCTTGATCATCACACCTGATGGCCGCAACCAGCATGCCATCAGCGTCGATGGCCACAGGCGCGATGCGGCCGCTTTGGGCACCCGCGCAGGGCAGGAGATCCGCGCCCGCGCCGGCAGCAGTTTCTTCGACGACTGGAGCTGATGTCCTAATGCGCGTGCTCGTGACCCGTCCTCAGCATTCGGGCGAGCGCACCGCCAAGCGTCTTCGCGAGCTAGGACACGAACCGATACTGCTGCCCCTGTCGCATCCGGTTCACGACGCCAACGCGGCGTTGCGCGGCTTGAGCACGACCAAGGGCAGCATCGCGATCACCAGTGCCGAAACGATCCGGGCGCTCACAGCCCATGACGCCGAGCTGGCCGTTCACCTCGCTCGCCCCCTCTTTGCGGTCGGTGATGCGACGGCTGAGGAAGCGCGGGCGATCGGCTTTAGCTCCGTCACGGCATCGGGCGGCAGCGGCGCCGAGCTTGCTGAGACGATTGCGAAAAAAGCAGGGGGCTCCGTTCTCTATCTGGCGGGATCGCCGAGAGCGGAGACCTTCGAGAAGCGTGCAAGCGAAATCGGCCTGCGGATTACCGTCGCGGAGTGCTACCGGATGGAGCCGACACCGATCGCGCCGCAAGCGCTGGACACAATCTTTGAGCAGCGGCCGGATGCGATCCTGTTTTTCTCGCGCCAGACAGCAGAAGACTTCTTCCGTGTCGCTGAGCCGCAGATGCGACCCGATCGGGTAGACGGAATACGTCTTCTCTGCCTCAGCAAATCCGTTGCAGAGATGGTCCCCGCGTCGCTGCGGGGCGCTGTGAGCATCGCGGCGATGCCGGAGGAGCGCAGCCTTTTGTCGCTCCTTTGAACGCGCTGCGTGCCCAAATTTCGTCTAACCTCTTTCCTTGTCTGGCATCACTGACTAGTTTCGTTGCATTGCATAATTAAGAGGGTCTCATGGCACCAGGAAATCCGCCTCGCCACTCGAAGAGCACCGAGAAGCCGGTCACTATCGATCTGGATAAGCAGGAATTTGCTTCTGCCAAGGATGCCGAGACGAAAGCCGAGGAACCGGCCGATGTGCCGAAACCCGGTACCGTGGATGAGCCTCAAGCGCAGCCTGAATTGACCGACGAGCCATCGCCTGACGAAGCGCCAAAGGCTGCAGCCGAACCCGCACCCGAAACGAGCGAGCCGGCACCGCCAGCACCGCCCACCTTCCCGCGCAACAGCACATCGGGCCTGATCGCCGCCGGCATTGTCGGCGGCCTGATCGCACTTGTCGGCGCCGGAGCCATTCAATATGCCGGGTTTCTGCCCGGCTCGTCCGCGCCTGCTTCACCCCCTGCCGATGTCTCCAATCTCTCGGCTGAAATCGACGGGCTCAAGCAATCGGTCGCCAATCTCGCCGCTGCCCCCTCCACGCCAGATAACGGCGCGCTGGAACAGCGTATTGCTGCGCTGGAAGTGACGGCCAAGACCCTGCCGGCTGCTGCCGACACGGCTGCGGTCGATGCTTTCAATCAGAAGATCGCCGACCTGACCGGCCAGATCGACCAGCTGCGGGCCGCGGTCTCCCAGACAACGGAACAAAAAGCCGCCGACGGCGCCGATATCACGCAACACCTGGCCGAAATCGAGAAGAAGCTGAACGAGCCGCGGCGCGACGTTGCCGTCGCCAAGGCCATCGCGGCCGCCGCTTTGAAGGCGGCGATCGATCGCGGCGGACCGTTCGTCGCCGAGCTCGACACCTTTGCCGGCGTCTCTCCTGACGATCCGGCCGTTGCAGATCTGCGCAACTTCGCCGAAACCGGCGTTCCCTCGCGCGCCGAACTGATCCGCCAGGTCCCGGATGTTGCAACCGCCATCGTCGGTTCCGTCAATCAGGCCGCTCCCGACCAGACTTGGTCCGACCGGTTGATGGCAAGCGCCAAGTCGCTGGTAACGATCCGCCCCGTCGGCAATATTGAGGGTGAGAGCGTCGAGGCAATTGCCGCGCGCATGGAAGACAAGGTGAAGAACGGCGACCTGCAGGGCGCCGCGTCCGAATGGGCCGATCTGCCTGCTCAGGCAAAACAGGCCTCCGCCGCTTTCAAGCAATCGCTGGAAGCCCGCATCCGCGTCGAGGATCTTGTGGGCAGCGCCCTGTCCAACGCGGTCTCCAGCGCCGGCAAGGAGGGCTGAGGCATGGTCAGGCTCGTCATATTTGCCCTCGTCGTCCTCGCACTAGGCTGCGGATTTTCCTGGCTGGCAGATCGCCCGGGCGATCTTTCGCTGGTCTGGGAAGGGCAGCTTTACCAGACCCGGCTGGTCGTGGCGGCAAGCGCCCTGATCGCGCTCATCGCGGCCGTGATGGCCGCGTGGTGGCTGCTGCGCACACTCTGGACGTCGCCCTACTCCGTCACTCGCTATTTCCGTGCCCGCAAGCGCGACCGCGGTTATCAGGCTCTGTCGACTGGCCTGATCGCGGCTGGTGCCGGCAATGCGCTGATGGCGCGCAAGATGGCCGCCCGTTCGCAAGGATTGCTCCGCGCCGATCAGGAGCCGCTGATCGCCCTCCTTGAGGCGCAGGCGGCGCTGATCGAAGGTCGCCACGACGAAGCGCGCGCCAAGTTCGAGGCGATGACCAATGATCCCGAGACCCGCGAGCTCGGGCTGCGCGGACTGTATCTGGAAGCCAAGCGGCTCGGCGCCAATGAGGCGGCGCGTCAATATGCGGAAAAGGCCGCGGACAACGCGCCCTATCTGCCTTGGGCAGCACAGGCAACGCTTGAGTATCGCAGCCAGGCGGGTCGCTGGGATGATGCGATGCGACTGCTGGAACAACAAAGGGCTGGCCGCGTCATCGAAAAGGCTGAGGCGGATCGGCTTCGCGCAGTTTTGCTCACCGCCCGCGCCACCGAGAAGCTCGAGAACGATCCGGCGGGAGCACGCGACGACGCCACGCATGCCCTGAAGCTCGCCGCCGACTTCGAGCCTGCCGCGATTGTCGCCGCGAAGGCGCTGTTCCGCGAAGACAAGCTGCGCAAGGCGGCATCCATCCTCGAACAGGCATGGAAATCGGCCCCGCACCCGGACATCGGTCGCACCTATGTTCGCGCCCGCAGCGGCGATTCTGCCGCTGATCGCCTGAAGCGCGCCGAGCGACTGGAGGGGATACGGCCGAACAACGTCGAATCCCTGCTTCTCGTGGCGCAGGCTGCCCTCGACACGCAGGATTTCGCCAAGGCCCGCACCAAGGCGGAGGCTGCCGCCCGGATTGAGCCGCGCGAAGCAACCTTCCTGCTGCTCGCGGACATCGAAGAAGCCGAAACGGGTGATCAGGGCCGCGTTCGCCACTGGCTTGCCCAAGCCCTCAAGGCGCCGCGCGACCCGGCATGGGTCGCCGATGGTTACGTTTCCGACAAATGGTTGCCGCTTTCGCCTATTACCGGTCGGCTGGATGCCTTCGTCTGGAAGGCACCGTTCGACCATGTGGATAATGTTGCCGATGAAAGCAAGACGATCTCCATAGACCGCGCCCTGAAAACGCTGCCGCCGGTGCGCGAAGCTCGCTCCGAAGGCCCGGCCAGCGATCACCGCATCATCGAACTCGAGCGGGCTGCCACGATAGCTGAGGCGGCGCGTCCATCGCCGAAACCGCCGGCATCAAGCAAGCAGGCGGCGGAAGCTGCAACTTCACCCGAACCGCGCCCCTTCTTTGGCGGCCTGCCGGACGATCCCGGCGTTCGCAATCCAGCGGCGGAGCCAGAACCCAAGACACGGCTTCGCCTTTTCTAGACAAACAGGATCTAAATGTTCGAACGCTTCCAGGAATTCTTTCAGAATCTGACTTCCGACAACACAAAGAAAGGCTTCGCGCCGGACGACCCGCGCATCGCGGTGGCCGCGCTCTGTATGCAGGTCATGGAGGCGGACGGGCAGGTCAAGGACAGTGAGACGAAGCGGCTTCGCAAGCTGTTGAAGGACCAGTACGGGCTTGACCGCAAGCAACTCGACGCGCTGATGGCCGCGGGCCGTGAGGCGGAAAGCGATGCCGTCGACTACTACCGCTTCACCTCGGATCTCAAGCGCCACCTCAATACGGAACAGCGGCTCGAGCTGATTGGGGTCCTCTGGGACATTGTCTATGCCGATGGCGAGCGCAGCGAAATGGAAGATGATGCAATCTGGCGCATTGCCGAACTCCTCGGTGTTTCCGCGCGCGAGCGGATCCAGAAGCGGCAGGAAGCAGCACGACGGGTCACGGATACCGAGGTAGTGGGGGACGATGCCGACTGACCGCTTACCGGAGCACGAGAAGCGCCCAGTCCTGATTGTTCTGCATCAGGAGCGCTCGAGCGCTGGCCGGGTCGGTCAGCTGCTGGCCGAGAAAAGGTATCGGCTCGATATCCGGCGCCCGGTTCTCGGCGACAAACTGCCCTCCACACTTGCAGAGCATGCGGGCGCCGTTGTCTTCGGCGGCCCGATGAGTGCCAACGATACCGAGGACTTCGTCAAGTCGGAGATCAACTGGCTGGACGTGCCGCTCAGGGAGAAGCGCCCGCTACTCGGGATCTGCCTCGGCGCACAGATGCTGGTGAGGCAGCTCGGCGGCAAGGTTCAGGCGAACGCCGATGGTTCCACGGAGATCGGTTGGTATCCGCTGCGCCCGACGGAGAAAGGCCGGCTGCTGATGCACTGGCCGAGGATGGTTTACCACTTTCATCGCGAAGGGTTTGACCTGCCGCATGGTGCCGAACTGCTGGCTGAGGGCGATACCTATCCCAATCAGGCGTTTCGCTACGGCGGCCATGCCTGGGGGCTGCAGTTCCATGCCGAGCTGACACGCGCGATGATGCACCGCTGGGTGGTTCACGGCGCCCACCGCTTCATTCTTCCCAATGCGCAGCAGGGTCGTGAGCATCTGGAAGGACGTATGCTCTTCGACGCGCCGCTGAAGGCATGGCTGAACGAGTTCCTCGACATCGTCTTCGAGGGCAAGACGTCCAAATCCGTCGCAGCAGCCAAGGCCGCCACACTTCCCGCCTAGACGGGTGCGCCAGGCACCGCGTCGTGCTAAGGTCGGCGCGTACCATCACTCTGGCTATATTCACCAGCAGGAATGCGTTCCGATCCACGACCCGGTCTTGGAATTGCCGCGCGCGCAATGACGGACCAAAGCTATGTCCGGAGGAATTCCATGGCCAACTATGAGCAGAGACTTGCCGCGATGGGATTGGTTCTACCGCAGCCCCTGAAACTGCCCTCCAACATGGTCCTTCCTTTTCCGTGGGTGAATGTGCGCGGCAATCGCGCATTCGTCTCAGGCCATGGCCCGCAGAATACCGATGGAACACCTGCCGGCCCGTTTGGAGCCGTCGGTGAAAACATCTCCATCGAGGAGGCCAAGGCATCTGCGCGGAAAGTCGCGCTTTCCATGTTGGGCAGCCTGAAGCGGGAGCTGGGTAGTCTCGATCGCATTACTGGCTGGTGTCGTGTGTTCGGCATGGTCAATTGCGCGCCCCGCTTTGCCAATCCGCCAGCCGTAATCAACGGCTTCACCGAGCTGATCATCGAGGTATTTGGACCTGAGGTGGGCAGTCACTCCCGATCCGCGATTGGCGTTGCCGGTCTGCCGCTGAACTTTCCGGTCGAAATCGAAGCGGAAGTCATCGTCTCGACCTGAAGGCCGTCACACCGGCTCCAGCCGCTCCGGCGCATCAAGCGTGTCGATCTTGCGCAGCTTCGGAAAGCTCGTGGCCCAAATTGCCGCGACGGCAAGCGTTCCGATGCCGCCGATAATAACCGCAGGGACGGCGCCGAAAATGGAAGCCATCGTGCCCGCGCGGAATTCGCCGAGTTCGTTGGAGGCACCGACGAAGACCATGTTGACGGCATTGACACGGCCGCGCAGTTCGTCCGGCGTCCAGAGCGCGATCAGGCTCTCCCGCACATAGACGGAAATCATGTCGGCCGCACCCATGATGGCGAGCGCCGCGATCGACAGCTCCGTGCTGGTCGAAAATCCGAAAACGATCGTACCGATGCCGAACAGGGCAACGCCGATGAACATGGCAATGCCGGCACTGTGCTTGAGCGGATAGGCGGCGAGAAAAATCGCCATGGCGATCGCGCCGACCCCGGGTGCCGCGCGCAGGAGACCGAGCCCCCAGGGCCCGAGTGTCAGGATATCGCGCGCAAAGATCGGCATCAGCGCCGTCGCACCGCCGAGGAGCACCGCGAAGAGATCGAGCGATATGGCACCCAGCACGACTTTCTCGGCACGAATGTAGCGGAAGCCGCCGAGGATCATATCCCAGCTCTTGGCTTCACCCATCGTCTTCTGCGGCGGCTTGGGGATCATGTAGAGCAGCGCTGCGCCAAGAGCGGCGAAGATGACCGCGACCGTATAGGCAGTATGAGGGTTGATGCCATACAACAGACCGCCGAGAACCGGGCCCGTGATTGCCGCCAGCTGCCATGAAGACGAATTCCAGGCGATGGCGTTCGACAGATCCTCCGGCGGTACAAGGTTCGGCGCCAGCGATTGCACAGCCGGCGACATGAAGGCGCGCTCGATGCCGAAAACCAGCAGGACGGCAAATACCGGCAACGGCGAGAACGTCCCTGTGATCGTCATCAATAGCAGCGCCAGCGTGCACAAGGCGCTGATGAGCGAGCAGATGGCGGCGATCGCACGTCGATTGTGCCGGTCGGCTACGGATCCGGTGACAAGGATCAGGACCAGCGAAGGCAGAAATTGCACTAGGCCTATCAGTCCGAGATAGATGGCACTGCCGGTCTGGTCGTACATCTGCCAGCCGACGGCCACACTGACGATCTGCTGCGAAAAAGACAGGAGAAACCGCGCGAAAAAGAACCGGGTATAGGATGGATACCGGAAAGCGGCAAAACGATCTCCGGTTGGCGAAAAAGACATGGAGACTTTCCAGAAAACAGCCAGACGCCAACGCACGACGCCGCTGTCAAACGTGATTTACAAGGCGTTTCGAGACAGCACTTGCCGGTTTAGTCGCCAATGTCTACATGTCTGTCAACAACGAACTGGAGACTGCGATGACTGCGCTTTTTCAAACCATTGATTTGGCTTTGTATTTGTATACTTTAGTCTTGGTGGCCAGCGCTATTTTCTCGTGGCTCTACGCCTTTAATGTTATCAATTCCAGCAATCAATTCGTCAATTCGGTCGGCATGTTCCTCTACAATGTCACAGAGCCGCTTCTGCGCCCGATCCGCCGCTTGCTGCCAAACCTCGGTGGTATCGACATCTCGCCAATCATTCTGCTCCTGATCATCTTCTTCCTGCGCTCGTACCTCACCAACACAATTGCACGCGTTTTCGGCGTTTATATGTGAGCCGGGCGTGGGCGATCTTTGATTGCCATATCCATATCACCGTTCGCCTGACGCCTAGTGGCGGACGCGACGCAATCGACGGCGTGGAGACAGACGCCGAGGGCAAAGCCCATCTCAAGGCCAGAGTGACTGCCGTTCCCGAGAAGGGCAAGGCGAACAAGGCATTGATCGCGCTCTTGGCGAAATCGCTTCGCGTTGCAAAATCATCGGTCAGCCTCGCCTCAGGCGAAACGTCGCGCAAAAAAATCCTCCGGATCGACGGCGACCCGGAGGATTTGATCAGGAAATTACAAGCTCTTCTCGAAAGCTGATCAGGCCTTTGCCTTCTTGGCGCGTTCGATCGCCTCGAGGATCAGTGCGCCAGCTTCCTTGGAATCACCCCAACCGAAGATCTTCACCCACTTGCCGGGTTCGAGATCCTTGTAATGCTCGAAGAAGTGCTCGATCTGCTTCAGCGTGATCTCGGGAAGGTCGGTGTAGTCGTTCACCTTTTCGTAGCGCAGCGTCAGCTTCGGCGACGGCACGGCGATGATCTTCTCGTCCTTACCGGAGTTGTCTTCCATCTTGAGAACGCCGATCGGGCGCACGTTGATGACGCAGCCCGGAACAAGCGGACGCGTGCTGGCGATGAGGACGTCGATCGGATCGCCGTCTTCCGAAAGCGTGTGCGGCACGAAGCCGTAGTTGCCCGGATAGGTCATCGGCGTATAGAGGAAGCGATCAACAACCAGCGTACCGGCTTCCTTGTCCATCTCGTACTTGATCGGATGGCCGCCGACGGGCACCTCAACGATTACGTTGACATCTTCCGGCGGGTTCTTGCCGATGGAAATCGCGTCAATGCGCATAGAGCTTCCCTTTAACGGTTAAGTCGATGGTTGCCAGATACTGGGAATCATCCCGCAACGCAACACGCCAATGTGGATTGGCCCGTCTAAGAGGGCCGTCAAGGTGACACGCGACTTCTCTGCTGTTCGCTTGCAAGAGGCGGAGCGGATCCGAACGACACCCCCTGTCGGCCTGACAGTAGATGGCGCAGGTAATCACCGAGTCGGCTCAATCCTGCCCATAATCGCTGACCAAGCATGATGCGACGCTGGAGCTGATAGGCAAGTATGCCGCTAATAGACCGGACACGACCGATACTGCGACCGGTAGCGGCGCGGTAAAAGTCGCGGGATTGGCGCGATCAAACAGGCCTCCGGCAGAATCCGGTGCAGCAGGTAAATGTGATAGCTCGCCGCAGCGATCGAGACCAGCGCGGCGGCAAGCATTGCGGGCAGCTTGGACCGAGACACGTAAAGAAGGACGGCAAGCACCGGCAACAGCATACCATAGAGGACCCATGACCCTGCCCAGTTTCTGCCGGTATAGGAGCGAGACGGGCCGCTTCAGTCCATGAAAGCCATTCTGGAGAAGTAGGCTATGTCGATTTACGTGGGCCCTTGTCGATGAGCAGCGCGCATTTGATGCGTCAGCGGTTCGAATACCTTCAAGAGCATCATTTTTTAAAACGGCTTAAGTAGCTCGGCCGCATCAGTCCCGAGCGCTTTGGCGAGCTTGTCGACGACTTCGATGGTAGGGCTGTAGACTGCTCTCTCCAGTGAGCTAACGTACGTTCGATCAATGTCGGCTTTGTAAGCGAGGTCCTCCTGCGACAGGCCCTTGGCCTGACGCATCCGCCTCAAGTTTCGCGCGAATGTCTCCCGAATTTCCATCTAAGCAGGAAAATTCTTGTGGAGTATTTCTCCACGGAGTATACTCTACAAAATCGCTGTCGAGTGATTTTATTGGCCTGGAGGAGCACAACAAGTGGAACTGCGCCAACTCTCCTATTTCAAAGCAGTGGCCGAGGAACTGCACTTCGGCCGGGCGGCAGCCAGGATGCACATTGCCCAGCCGGCCTTAAGCAACCATGTGATGTCGCTGGAAAGGGAGCTTGGGTGCCCTTTGTTCATCCGCTCGACCAGAAGGGTGGAACTGACGAGGGCAGGCGAGACCTTCTACGATCGCTGTGTGCGGATCCTGAGCGACATCGACCTGACCACCGAACTGACCCGGGCAGCCGGCGGCAGCCGCATCCGCCAGATCAGGATCGGCAGTATCTACCCGGCCACCATGGGCATGCTGCCAACCTTCCTTGCCAAGATCGCCCGCAAGTATCCCGATGTCCGCATCCACATCGCGTCGGGCAATACCGGCGAGATCATCCGCGGCCTGGAGACCGGCCAGCTCAATCTGGGCTTCATCCGCCCGGTGGAAAACATCGGCTCCTTGCGCTTCGTCTCGCTTGCGCATGAGCGCTACTACCTGGCGGTTGGCCATGCCAATCCACTGGCAGCCAGGGAGGAGATCAGCATCGACGATCTGCGCACTCAGAAGATCATCGCCTTTTCCCGGCAGAACCTGTCGTTCACAGAACGCTACTTCAATGAGAAGTTCGCGGAATACGACCTCACCGCCAACATTGCCTTCAGCTGCGATGATACCTATGCGCTGGTGTCGCTGGTCTCTGCCGGGCTTGGCATCGGCTTTGCACCGGAGTGGACGCTTGATCTTCCCAATCGCGGCTTCGAGCTGAAGAAGGTGAAGGGCATCGACTTCAGGATCGGGCTTGGGATCGCCTGGAACAGAGAAGACCCAACCGCTGGCCGCGATGATATCGTCGACATCGCACGGTCGCTGGCAAGGGCAGGGCGGTAGTAGATATTCGCAGTTGGCGCGGCCAGGAACAGCCATGGCTTGCCGGCGCCGCGGCTGATCCGCCCATGCCTTCCTGTCTATGGATTTTCGGGCTTTTCACCCACACCATCCCGTAGCGGCTGTCCTGTCTACCGCTGTCGTTCTGGCCTTTCGGGTCCGGACAGGCGATCCAAACCCTGGCTCAATAGCCATTGGAACAATCCAGGTCGCGGCCTCTATTGGGTCTGGCCTACTGCCAGTGGCGCGCCCTCGCGACCCACAGAGGGCAATCTTCCCCGCTGGGTCAGATGCCTTCGTCAAGCAGTTGGAGAGGAGGTGGCGCGGTGCGCGAACCCTCCCACCGCTCAGCGCAGATTTATGGGCGACCTGTTGGCCGCTCGTGCGATGCCTCGATAGCAATCGGCACATCACCGTCGTGCATCGACATGTCTTTGGCTACCCGCACATCGTCGGTGTCGTGGCCCTCGTCGAACCCATCAAGGACTAGCCGAAGGATCGTTGCAGCTTCCTTTTTCTTTCCCAAGTCCGCTTCGAGTGCAGCGAGATCGCACGAGGCGCGCAGTTCCCAACCGCGTGCGCACATCTTTCTGCTGGCGGCGATGGCACCTGCAATGCAATGGCGTGCCTCATCGGAAGCGGAAATCGATCCCAAAAGGTTTCCCTTTATTCGCAGAAGTTCCGGACCGTAGCAAAAGTCCCCTTTGGTTTCCACCGATTGGATGGCTTTCTCGACCCGCTCCAACCCTTCGTCGACTTTGCCGAGCGCCGCCAACCCTTTTATCAGCGAGATTTCCAGCATGGTGGTGAAAACCTCATAGGTGGAGGCATGCAGCCGCTCAATGCATCGGCGGAGGCTGTCGACGCCTGCGCTGGGATCTCCCCGGCGGATAGCTATTTCCGCCTCGAAGCCTCTCGCTACTGACACGTATGGCGACAGGGAGTGCAGCCCGGCACGCGAAATCAGCCAATCAATGTGCTCTTGCGCACTCTCCAGGTCGCCGCGCCAGAGGAAAACGGCGATGCCACCGAGCAGCGCGATGCAAAGTGTCAACGAATGATCCGCCTCCGCCGCTTCCTTGATCGCTTGCCGCGCCCGGACGGCCGCCTGGTCAGGGAAACCTTGAAGCCAGAGATTCCTGGCAAGTATTCCGCCTGCTAGCCCGCGTCCCTGGAAACCAACATAGCTTCCCGGCGCGCGGCTGGGAAGCGGATCACTCGCTAACGCAGCCTCCAGTTCGAGCCTGGCGCGGCCAAGTTCGCCGCCGAAGTGCAATGAATTGCCCAGAAAGAAGTGCCCAAGCGAAATCGCGGACGGCTCTTCGGTCGCCGCAGCGACGGAAGAACAGCGATAGGCACACTGGAGCGCCGATTTGAAATCTCCCGTTCGGAGATGAAACATGTTCAATGGGCCGAGGACCTTCAGCTGATCGACCGCATTCCCTCGACCTTCGGCAATCTCCAGACCCCTTGTGAGCGCGGGGAGCGCGTCACGGCCGCCGTGGAGATACATGCGGGAAATCCCAAGGCCAGCCTGAAGATGCATCTCCTCACGGCTTTCCCGATAATGGTCGCCCATTACAGAAAGAGCGCGTTCGGACCAGCGCTGGCATTCCGGAAAGAGCGACATCGCCTGAAATACCGGAACAGCCGCGGCAGCCAAGCCGATACCGACATCGGCATTGCCGCTGTCGCCGAACGCCCATTCCAGGGCCGCCCGGACGTTATTGATGCCAAGGAAATAGGGCAGCCGTTCGGGTCCGCTCGAGAGCGTTGGCCAATCCGGGCCAAACTGCTCCAACCAACGTCGGTAGTACGAGGCGTGGCTCGCAGCCAGATCGGCAAGCTCATCCTCAATCTGGCTATTGAGTGCGTAGGCGCGCGTTGTGTCGAGCAACCGATAGCGCATCATCGCGCCGAACGAGTTCGCGCTCAGCAGCGACTTCGCAACAAGACTGTCGATGGCACCAAAGAGTGCAGGTCGGTCAAGAGACGGTGTTGCGATCACCTCCCAGGCGGCATCAAGCGTGAAATCGCCAACGAAGATGGCCAGTCTCCGAAGAACG
>Ga0102591_1003106_pt1 | contig 15651 bp, 12 predicted proteins | sample AraplaCol_mCL_r2_2_FD_76860 | JGI IMG/M metagenome (GOLD analysis project Ga0102591, IMG submission 76860) | Arabidopsis root microbial communities from North Carolina, USA - plate scrape MF_Col_mCL_r2 (SPADES assembly) (version 2) | ecosystem: Host-associated > Plants > Roots > Endosphere... | reverse complement strand
TGTTCAGCACCAGCATCCGCGTGCGCACCGGCGGGGCGGCGTAGGCGCCGTGGGTGGTGACCAGCGCGGCGCCGCCTTCGCGAAGGTGCGCCTGGACCATGCGGTTCACCAGTTCGATGCCTTCCAGATCGAGATTCGCGTAGGGCTCGTCGAGCAGCCACAGCGGCGCCGGCGACATCCACAGCCGCGCCAGCGACAGGCGTTTCTTCTGCCCGGCCGACAGCTGGCGGGCGAGGGCGTCCTCGTAGCCGGCCAGGCCGACGATGGACAGCGCGTTCTCGGGCAACTGCGCGCGGCGACGGCCCTGCAGGCCGCACAGGAAGTCGAGGTTTTCCATCGCGCTCAGGTCCGCCTTCAGCCCCGGAAGATGGCTGAGATAGGCGATCGCGCGGGCGCGGCGGGCGTGGCCGGCGGGCTGGCCGTCCAGGTCGATCTCCCCGCCATCGGCCCGCAGCAGGCCGGCCAGCACGCGCAGCAGCGTGGTCTTGCCGGCGCCGTTGTCGCCCTGGACCAGCAATGCCTCGCCGGCATCGACGTTGAAGTCGAGCGGGCCGAACACCGGTTCGTCGTTGCGCGTGAAGCGCAGGCCGCGGGCGGCCAGCAGCGGCGGGGCGGAGCGATCGTTGGGCGTCATCGTGAAGGCTGGGCGTGCGGCGCCGCGAAGGTCGGCCATTCTATGCGGTTCGCGAAAGCCGCCGCTTGCCGGGGTCGGGCGGAGCCTCATCGCCCACGGCGTTCGTAGCCCGGGTAAGCGGAGCGCACCCGGGGGCTGTCACGCTCGAAGGTCAGGCCGAATCCCAGTCGGTATGCGCGCCGCAGTCACCGGCCGGTCGGGCCGCCAGCATCCGAAGCCGTACCGGCTCGCCGGCCGCCCAGTCGAGCACGCCCGCCTGGCCGAACTCCTGCGCCAGCCGCAGCACGGCGCCGGCATCGAGATCGGCGACCAGCCAGCCCGGCTCGCGCCAGCGGCCGTCCGGATCCTGCGCCCAGGCGGCGTGGCGCGTGGCGCGCAGTTCGTCCAGTTGCGTTACCAGCAGGGCGTCGGCGGCCTCGTTGGCGCCGTCCGATCGCGGCTGCGAGGCCGGATTCCACGCGGTGATGAAGGCGTAGCGCGAGGCGGGGGCGTAGGCCTCCAGGTCGAGCGCGGGCTGGCCCACGCGCAGCGGGAGGGAATCGCCATCGAGCACCACCACATATTCCGCGGCGGCGTAGGCGCTGGCGAGTTCGGCGGCGTCGACGATCTGCAGTTCGCGCATGCGGCCAAGTGTCCATGCCCTGCGTGACCGGTGCAATCGCGGGCGTCGATGACACCGCTGCCGGCCTGCGGATGCCCAGATGAGCGTTCGTCATGACGGCGCCGTCCCCGCGTCCTTACACTTGTCGGTCCGCAACCCGCTTCGAGCTTCCCCCGCGATGACCCTGCAAACCAAACTGCCGAAGGTCGGCACGACCATCTTCACCGTCATGTCGCAGCTCGCGATGGAGCACGACGCGGTCAACCTCGGCCAGGGCTTCCCGGACTTCAACGTGCCCGAGCGCCTGATCGAGGCGCTCGACCGCGCCATGCGCGAGGGCAAGAACCAGTACGCGCCGATGACCGGCATTCCCGCGCTGCGGCAGGCCATCGCCGCCAAGACCGAGCGCTGCTACGGCCATCGTCCCGATGCGGATACCGAAGTCACCGTCGTCTCCGGCGCGAGCGAGGCGATCTTTGACGCCGTCGCCGCCGTGGTGCGCCCGGGCGAGGAAGTGATCGTGCTCGATCCCTGCTACGACTCCTACGAGCCGGCGATCGACCTGGCCGGCGGCCGCGCCGTGCACGTGCCGCTGGACCCGCAGACCTTCGCGCCGGACTGGGCGAAGGTGCGCGCGGCGGTGACGCCGAAGACGCGTCTGCTGATGATCAACTCGCCGCACAATCCGTCTGGTGCGATGTTCGACGAGAACGACATCGCCCAGCTCACGGCGCTGCTGCGCGACACCGGCATCTGGCTGCTGTCGGACGAGGTGTACGAACACATCGTGTTCGACGGCCGCCGCCATGAATCGGTGCTGCGTTATCCCGAACTGCGCGAGCGCGCGTTCGTCGTGTCCAGCTTCGGCAAGACCTATCACTGCACCGGCTGGAAGGTCGGTTACTGCATCGCTCCGCCGCTGCTGTCGGCCGAGCTGCGCAAGGTGCACCAGTACAACACCTTCTGCACCTTCGCCCCGGCGCAATGGGCGTTCGCCGAAATGATCGAAGCCGAGCCGGAACACTACGAACAGCTCGGCGCGTTCTACGAAGCCAAGCGCGACCGCTTCCGCGAACAGCTGCTCACCACGCGCCTGAAGCCGCTGCCGGTGCCGGGCGGGTATTTCCAGCTCGTCGATTATTCGGATGTGAGCGACCTGGACGATGCCGCCTTCTGCCGCTGGCTGACGGTGGAGAAGGGCGTCGCCGCGATCCCGCTGTCGCCGTTCTACGAAACGCCGCCGTCCGGCCAGCGCCTGGCGCGGTTGTGCTTCGCCAAGAACGAGGCGACGCTGGACAAGGCGATCGAACGGTTGCAGAAGCTCTGACGTTCGACCGATGACGGTTCGAAACACCTCCATTCTTCCGGGCAACCCATGAACGACTTGCGCGTCACCCTCGTCCAAGGCGACACCCGCTGGCACGATCCGGCTGGCAACCGCGATTACTACGGCGGCCTGATCGCGCCGCTGCGCGGCACGACGGATCTGGTGATCCTGCCGGAAACCTTCACCAGCGGATTCTCGAACGAAGCCATCGGCAACGCCGAGACGATGTCGGGCGCGACGGTCGAGTGGATTCGCGAGCAAGCCGCGCGACTGGATGCCGCCGTCACCGGCAGCGTGCAGCTGCGCGACGGCGATGGCGTCTACAACCGCCTGCTGTTCGCCACGCCCGATGGCGCGGTGAGCACCTACGACAAGCGCCACCTGTTCCGCTATGCGCGCGAACACGAGCGCTACGCCGCCGGCCGCGATCGCCTCACGCTCGACTGGCGCGGCTGGCGCATCTGCCCGCTGGTCTGCTACGACCTGCGCTTCCCGGTGTTCTCGCGCAATCGTTATGACGTCGAGCGCGCGGGGCAGCTGGATTTCGACCTGATGATCTTCGTCGCGAACTGGCCGTCGGCGCGTGCGTATCCGTGGAAGACGCTGCTGCGCGCGCGGGCGATCGAGAACCTGTGCTACGTCGCCGCCGTCAACCGCGTCGGCACCGACGGCAATGGCCTGCATTACGCGGGCGACAGCGCGGTGATCGACTTCGTCGGCCAGCCGGTGACCGAATGCGTGGGCGTCGAGACCGTCGTCACCGTGACGTTTTCCGCCGCCGATCTCGCGGCGCACCGCGAACGCTTCCCGGCGATGCTGGACGCGGATGCGTTCGAGCTGAGGTGAAGCCTGCGGCCGCCGCACGTCCATGCGGCCGCTTTTGTAGCCCGGGTAAGCGAAGCGCACCCGGGAGCTGTCACGCGCACCCGATGAGATGACGCAAAGCCCCGGGTGCGCTGCGCTTACCCGGGCTACAAGACCACTCATGCAACGGGCGCACGCAAACAAGCGTTGCGGTTTCCATGAACAGCCCGATACGCACCATCGCACAACGGGCGTACACTGGCCCGGCCGCACTCGTGCGGCCCGCGTCACTCCGAAGCCGCATCAAGCCGCACCGACAACGACCGAAGCCCCGCGCGCCGCAGCAGCGTCGCGACGCGCCCGGCCTCCGAAGAGGAGCCCGTGCCATGTCGTCCGAGAACCTGTCCCCGCGTATCCAGGAATTCCTGTCGTCCAATCGAGTCCACTACGACACGATGACGCATCCGCATGCCTTCACCGCGCGCGACACCGCGGCGAGCGCCCACATCGACAGCCACGAGATGGTGAAGACCGTCATGGTGCGGCTGGATGGAAAGCTCGCGATGGCGGTGCTGCCCTCGGACGAATGGCTCGACCTCGCGCAGCTGCGCAAGGTCAGCGGCGCACGTGAAGTCGCCCTGGCGTCCGAATCGGACTTCAAGGACCGCTTCCCCGAATGCGAGGTCGGCGCGATGCCGCCCTTCGGCAACCTTTACGCGATGGACGTCTACGCCGCCGCGAGCCTGGCCGAAGACGACGACATCGCCTTCAACGCCGGTTCGCATCGCGAACTGATGCGCATGGGCTGGGACGATTTCCAGCGCCTGGTGCATCCGCATATCGTCGAACTCACGCGGCACTAATCGCATCGTGCGTGCAATGCACGGCGCAAAGTTCCCGCCGGACGGAAGTCCGGCGCCGTGGGCGCGCGGTTAAGCTCGGCGCATGAACAGGGCATCGGGAGGCACGCATCAATGGAACTGAACTTCGCGACGCGCGCATGGCAGCGCGTTCCGTCCGGTGCACGCGTGTGGATCCGGCGCGCAGGCTTGGCGCTGGTCGGCGTCTACGCGTTCTATCTCATCGCCGGCAACGTCTTCATCAACACACCCCTGGGCGAGTGGACGGCCAATCGCGAGCCGGAGAAGTTCCAGATCGAATGGGGCCACGGTTACACGCTGTGGCCGGGGCGCGTGACGGTGTCGGACGTGCGCATGAAGGGGCATGTCGCGCGAACGTACTGGTCGGTGGAGGCGGACAAGGCGAGTGGCCGCGTCGCGATCGCGCCGTTGTTCGGAAAGACCGTTCGCGTGACCGATGTGTTCGCGACCAATGTGACCGGCGGCGCCGACATGAAGGGCGAACGCGTCCCGCCGAAGCCTACGCGTCCCGGTGGCTGGGTGTTGCAGTTCGATCGCATCCGCACCGATTCGATCCGCTCGGGGCATTTCAACGACCTGGTGCTGGAAGGCACGGGTCGCGCGGAAGTCGGTTTCTACAAGCAGCTGCGCGGCGGTGCGCTGGAACTGATGCCGTCGACCGCGCATTTCGAGAACGCGCGTCTGACGCTGGGCAAACAGGAACTGCTGCGCGACGCGCGCCTGGACGCACGCTTCGCCATCGCGCGGCACACGCGCGAACAGGCGCGTGGCATCGCCAAGCTCAAGCTGACGGATGCGGAGCTGACGCTGGACGGCAAGGCGTCGTCGCTGCGTGCCGACGTCGATGCGCAGGGGCGCATGACGATGACGACCGTGCCGGGCGGCGGATTGGCGCAGGTGAAGCTCGGCCTCGCGCGTGGCGCGCTCGCCAGCGGCAGCGTCGTGCGCTGGAACGTGCCGGTCGTCGGCCGCGATCCGACCGGTCGCGAATATCGCAACTCGCTCGACATCGCGCTCGACGTGGGCCGCGACGTACACCTCGTCGCGAAGACGCCGACGGTGCACGAAGGCCGTGTCACGCTCGATGCGGACCTCCTGGTGCGCGGCGCGCAGGTGCCGCTGTCGCCGCCGCGGCAGATGCTCGCCGAGCTGCTGCCGCGCAGCTCGGGGCATGTGGTGGGCCGCTGGCAGTTCCGTTCGCTGCGCTGGCTCGGGCATTTCTTCAATGCGCCGTGGCTGTCGCTGGACGGTGCCGGTGCGGTGGATGCGGATGTGCGCGTCGTAGATGGACGCATCGCGGCCGGGAGCCGCGTGGCGGTGCCGGACGTGGAGGCCGTTGCGCACGTGATGGGTAATCGAATCCGCGGGCGTGCGCGCGCCGACGGTCGTCTGGATCCCGGCCCGAACGACGAGCTGATGCCGCACCTGGACCTGACGATGGAGCACTTCGACATCGCCGCCGACGACACGCCCGCCACGCCCTTCGTGCAGGGGCAGAATCTGAGCGTGGTGCTTGAGAGCGTCTCCGGCGTGGAGCGGCAGGCGCTGCGCCAGCCGGGCGCGATGCACGAAGTCGGGCAGGCGATGCGCGCGCACCTCACCTTCGCCAACGCGCAGGTGCCGGACCTGCGCGCGTACAACCGTTACCTGCCGAATGAGCACATGCGCTTCGATGGCGGTTCGGGGACGTTGTCGGGCGATGTCACGCTCGATGGCGCCGGCGCGATCGGGCAGGGGACGCTCGGCATCGACGCGAAGGGCGCGAGCATGCATCTGGCCGGCATCGCGTTGCGCACCGATGTGGACATCGACACGCGCCTGCAACGCGCCGACCTGAAGCGCCACACGTTCAACATCGATGGCACGCGCATGGCGCTGAACAACGTCAGCTTCACCGAACCCGGTGGCGAATCGCGCAGCGGCTGGTGGACGCGCGTCGACCTGAAACGCGCGCGCATGGACTGGGATCGCCCGGTCAGCATCGACGGACGCGCGCAGATCGCGATGAAGGACGTGGGCTTCCTGCTCGCGATGTTCTCGCGCCAGAAGGACTACCCGAAGTGGGTGTTCAAGCTGATCGATTCCGGACAGGCGCAGGCCAGCGGCAACGTGCGCCTGGCCGGCAAGACGCTGGTGCTCGACAACGTCGATGCCAGCAACCAGCGCTACGACATGAAGGCCCGCATCCGCCTGCACGACAAGCAACGCAACGGCAGCCTCTACGCGAAGTGGGGTCTGCTGAGCTGTGCCGTGGCGCTGAACAACGGCCAGCGCGATTTCCACATGATCAAGGCGCGCGAGTGGTACGACGCGCAGCCGGCGCTGGCGCCGTGAGGCGTCGGAACGAAATCGTCACCACGGGTGGGTACGCCGGAGGTGATCCTTCCGTCGCATTCGGATGCCCTAGTAGGTGACCGTGACGGTAATCGTGTCGACGTAACTTCCCAGCTCGCCCCTCGGCTGTACCGGCAGGGTGCCGTACACGGTGGCGGTCTGCGCGCTTCCGTTGCCGGTGCCGGTGAATGTCGTGGTGCCGCTGCTGCCATCTCCCCAGGGTTGGGAGCGACCGGCGTCCTTGTACAACTGGTAGGTCAGCGACGATCCACCGCCGCTGAGCGTCATGGAACGGTTCGCCACCGTCGCGCCGCTTCCCGTGCCGGCGTTCAACGCAATGGCATAGCTGGTGCCCGTCGAGCACGTCGCGGAAATGACGCTGGTGACGTTCACCGGATTGGTGAGAAAGCCGATCGCGCCGAAATCGACGTTCGCCGCCGATATGACGCAGTTGGAGACGACTGTTGCCTTCACGTAGAACGGAAAGGTCGCGGTATTGGCCGACGTGGTGCACGCCGGCGCCGCACCGCTGTAGGCGGTGGCCTTTATGTTTTCGTCGCCGGTGCCGTAGTACGCCTGGTAATTGCCGGGTGGGACGGTGGTCTGACCTCCGAACACCCGTGAGTAATAGGGCACCGAACTGCTGCCGGCGCCGCCGCTCAGGGCGATGTCGGTATAGACCACGCGCTGCTGCGGGTCGTTGACCGCGTACCAGGTCTTGGTGCGCGCGGCGTCGCTGTAGATCTCGTATTTCAGACGCGTGGCGGTGGGACCGCCCATCGTGCGTACATCCCACGCGCCGTCGGGCGTGCCCAGATTGATGCAGACGCGAACGTAGGGCGTGGCGTATCCGCTGCAGTTGATCGTCATGTTCCCGTTGAGATCGTTGGGAGACGGCAACGTGGTGTCCATCGGCGAGAACTGCATGTCGCCCAGGGTCAGCGAGCAGGTCTGCGCGTGCGCTGGAAAGGCGCCGATGGCGAGCAGTGCCGCAACGACGAGGGCTGAGAAACGGCTCATGGCGCCACCGCACGGCAGACCACCGGCCCGAGCGTCGTCGCCGCCGCGCTGGCGTCGAAGGAAAACATCGCGTCGCAGACCGTGCCGTCGTCGAGTTCCGCGCGCAGGCGGTTGTCGTCCTGCAGCGAAGGCAGGAACACCAGGCCGTCGTATCCGACGATCGCCGTCTGCCCGTTGTCGAGCGTCACGCCGGTGCCGACGGGAAGCGGTTGTTGCTGTTCGTCCACGAGGATGACCGACGCACCGCGATAGTGACCGACCGGAAAGCGCACCAGCACGCCCGATTGCCCGCGCGGCGCCACTTCCAGGCGATCGCTTTCCACCAGCACGTCCACCGGAAGCCCGAGGGTGTCGATCGCCAGGCGGTTGGTGCGGTACGACAGCAGATCCGGAATGATCAGATGGCCTTCCTTGTTGGTGGTGCCGGCCAGGCGGTTCTCGCGCAGCACCGGCACGTTGGCCAGATCGCCGGTGGAGACCAGCCCGAAGGAGTCGTAGATCTGCCGCGTCGCCATCAGGTCGCGGTCCATGTAGACCAGCGCACCGGTCGCGAACAGCGAGGTGTTGGTGAAGCTGGCGCCGTGCAGGTCGGAATGTTCGACCTGTACCGACGCGTCGCCGTACCGGCCGCGATAATCCAGTCGGCCCATGCCGTGGCGGAAGTCGTCGTTGCCGGCATCGACCTGCACGTTCCAGCCGAAGCCGCCATTGTCGTAGTCGATGGAGCGGTTGGCGGCGAGGGCGAGCGTGCGCTCGTCGCCGTAGCGGGTTGCGCTGGCGGACATGCTGGTGCGGGCTCCCAGGTTCACGATGATGCCGAGGTAGGCGCCGAGCGAATCGCTGGTCTGGCTGTCGCGAAACAGGTTGGCGAACACGTTCGTTCGCTTGCCGAACGTGCCGTTGTAGCTCAGCGTCAACACGTTCGATCCACCGAACTGCGAGGCCTCCTGGCGCGAATGGGCCAGCGTGATGGAATGGCGTTGGCCGATCGGCAGGCTGATCGCGGCGTACCACTGGCGCTCGGGAATGGGCGAACCTTCCAGGCTGCCGAGGTCGCGATAGTCGTCCTGCGTGGTGATGCCCTGCAGGCTGACGCTGAAGGCCGGCGACAGATACTGATAGCCGAAGCTGAACTGCGTGCCGCTTCCATCGCCGCCGCTTCCCGAGGCCGACGCATTGAGCACGCCGAAGCGCGAAAGACGCAGCAGTCCGCCCACGCCGAGATTGTGCAGGCGGTCGGCCAGTTCGGTGTGCGCTTCCAGCGTGAACGCATCGGTGACGCCGTAGCGCAGCGAAGCGTTGGCGGCGGGCGTATCGGCGTAGTCGAACGAGCGGCTTCCGTAGGCGCGGCGCGGATAGCCGATCTGCACCGCGTAATCGGACGTGTGCGGCGTTAGCAGGCGAGGGTCCACGTAGAGCGGCCGTTCGATCGCCACCTGCCGGCCGAGCGGATCGTCGAACACGATGCGCGCCATGCCCGCGCCGGTGACCGCGGGCGCATTGGCGAACACGAACGGCCCGCCGGTGGCGTCGCCGCTCATCTGGCGCAGGCCGTTGATGTACAGGTCCACCGTGGTGGGCACCACCGCCGTCCCGCCGAGCGCCGGCACGGGAAAGGTCACCAGGTCCGGCCGCACCTCGAAATTGCGCGAAAGGCTGATGCCGCCCAAACGCACCGAACGCGACCAGGCGAGCGACGAGCCGACGTAGTCGCCCACCGTCCAGGTGCGCATCGCATCGATGTCGGTATACGTCCAGTAGCTGTCCTGTCGCAGGAAGCGGCTCTGGCCCGAATTCATCGTGAAGTACCCGGAGTTCACCAGCACGCCTGCGCCGGAGAACAAGCGCAGTTCGCCGAAGGCGGTGAAGGTGCGGTTGCGGCGTTCGTAATAGGCGTCGAATTCCTCTTCGCTCATCAGCGGTTTGTCGCCGTAACGTCCGGCGCCCTGCAGGGGCATGCGCACGCGCCGGGCGTTTTCCTTGCGCTCCAGTTCCACGCGCGTGCTTTGCAGATGCGTGGCGTAGTTCAGCACCAGTCCCCGGCCGGACTGCGGTGCGGGCGGCGGAGACGACTGATACCCGATGCGTTCGGGCACCAGCTGCGCCTCGGGCAGGATCAGGTCCAGGCGCTGGTCGTTCTCGCGGTATTCGTAGTGCAGGCCGGGCCAGGCATCGAGGGCGATCTGGCGGTCGTCGTCCAGCGGCAGGTTGTCGGTGCGCACGCCGATATCGGTCAGTTCATCGGCCGAGATGCGGAACTGTCCGGCGACGCGATCCACGCGCACGATGTAGCCGCTGTCGCGGCCGTTGAGGAACGCTTCGAGGTAATAGGTGCGAACGCCCTGTGCGTCGTCGTCGGTCTGCATCGCGAACGCAACGCTCCCCATCGCCATCAGCCCGCAGGCGGAGGCGAGCGCGATTGCGGAGCGACGGATCGCAGGCATTCGTCACCCTCTGTGCAGCGCTACCGGGCCAGCACGCGCCTCTCGATGCCGCGCCGCCCGATATCAGGAACGCGCGCCCTGTCGCGATGCGCACGGCCATGTCGGCGATGTCACAGGTCGACCTTCACCTCTTGGCCGTTGAACTGCATGCTCACGCGCACCGGGCGCCCCTTCGCGGCGGCGTTGGCGGGAACGTCGATGTTCCACTGCATCGTCTGGCCGGCGAGCACATAACCCAGCAGACCCGGGACGACGGGCGTGCGCGTACCGGCGGCGTCCTCGAGCATCACGTTGGAGGCCTGCATGTGCGCCTTGCCCTGGTTCTGCGCCTGCAGCGCCAGCGCATTGCCGGCGACCTTCGCGTTGAGCGTGACCTTGCCGCTTGCCACCTTCGCCGTCGGCAGTGCGAACACCGGCACCGAGTAGCGCATCTGCACGGCGACGCCGACCTTCGGTGCGTCCTTCGCGCTGGGCAGTTCATCGATGATGAGCCGGTACGCTTCCTCCGCAGCCACGGCCGACTTGTCCACGCGCACCACGCGCACGGCCTGCGTCTGCTTCGGCGCGAGGGTGACCATCGGCGGACTGGCGGCGACCTTCTGCGTCGCGGTGAGATTGTCCTTCTGGTTCTTCTGGTCCCATGCGAACACGCGCACTTGCACGTTCGCAGGTGCGTCGCCTTCGTTGGTGACGTTGAGCACCGCGGCCGGCTGACCCGGTGCGAGCGTCAGGGTGGTGGGTGCGACGTGGATCGATCCGGCGATGGCAACCGCGCTCGCCAGCAGGCCGAACGAGGCGAGCATCGATGCGTAGGCATGCATCCTCATGACGTTCTCCTCCGGTCAGTAGGCGACGGTGACGGTGACGGTGCTCGCGTATGCGCCGACGGGCGGCGTCGTCTGCGAGGGCAAGCGCGCGTAGATCGTGTGTGTCACGCCCGAACCGGTGCCGGTGCCGCCGACGGTATCGGTGCCGATGGTGTTGCCCCAGTTCTGCGTGCGTCCGCTGTCGCGATACAGCGAATACGCGAGCGTGTTGCCGCCCGGGCCGGCCATCTTGCGGGCCGCGATGGTGGAACCGGTGCCGGTGCCGGCATCCAGCGCCAGCGTGTAGGTCGTGCCCGGCGTGCAGGTGATGACGAGGTTGCTGGTCTGGTCGGTGTTGGCGGTGGTGACGCCGACGTTGCCGAAATCGATGTTCGGCGCGCTGGTGATGGAGCAGTCGCTGACGATGGTCGCCAGGACCTGGAAGGTGGTGGATTTGGTGGCGGCGTGGCTCGCCGCCGGAACGCCGGTTGCGGCGACGACGGCTGCGGCCAGTACGAGACGATGCAGGTGAAGCGAAGACATGGTGACCTCCCATCGGATTGCACGCCATGCGGCGCGGTTTACGATCAAAAGATCAGAACAGCACGGTCGCGACGATCGTCGATGCGTGCGATGGGGCCGTTGCCGCGTCGTGGGCGGGCGATAGCGCAATCGCGTAGACCGTCGCCTGCGTGCAGCGCAGGACGATGGCGTCGTGCGCCGGGGAAGCGGCGAGGGCGGACGGGGCGCGGATCGAGCAGCTCGCAACCACCTGTGCAGTGACCGCGAACGTTGACGAACGCGTGGCGGTGAAGGCGATCGATGGCAAAGCGAGCAGGAAGGCTGCCGCGAGCGAACACAGCGACTTCAGTACTGCGGACATGGCGCGCCTCGTTGGTCGGGCCACGCATCCAACTCGACGTTGAAACGGTCGGACGTGCCGGATGAACTCGGTTAGACGATGCTTCGCCTGCACGTGTTTGCACATGGTGAAAACACGCGACCACGAACCGATGCGAATGCGAGATCCGACAGACGGTTCGCGCTAGCGGGAAGTAACCGGTGCACAAACGAACAGGGCGCCCGGAGGCGCCCTGTCGATCATGCGATTGCGATGCGATCGGCGGCTGGATCAGCCGCGCGGACCACGACCGCCACCCGGACGTCCACCGCCGCGCGGACCGCCCGGACGCGGGCCGCCTGCGGGACGGTTGCCGCCGGGGCGACCACCCGGGCGATTACCCGCCGGACCGTTGCCGCCGGCGCGATTGCCGCCCGGACGCGGACCACCCGGACGCTGGCCGCCCGGGCTGCGCGGCTTGTCGCCGTAGGGGTTGAAGCTGCCGGGGTTGGCGTGGTCGGACGGGAAGCTCGGCGCGTTGCCCGGATGTCCGTACGGACGCGAGCTGCGCTGGCCCTGGCCCTGACCGCCGCCACCGCCACCGCGACGTTCGCCGCCGGGACCGCGGCCTTCGCCACCGAAACCGCCGCCGCCGCCGAAGCCGCGACCTTCGCCACCGAAGCCGCCTTCACGACGCTGGCCACCGCCACCGCCCGGACGCCCGCCCGCACCGGCGCGACCGCCACCGCCACCGCCACCCGGCTTGCCGCCGTAGGGCTTGCGGGGACCGCGTGCGCCATCGGGATTGCGATGGCCGCTCGGACCGGTGTCGACGCCATCGGGCACGTACCAGGTGCGGAACGCGGCCGGATTGCCTTCCGGCAACGGCTTCGGGCCCTTTTCCTTGCGCTGCTTGAACGGCTTGTTGCCGGCCTTCGCCGCGGCTTCGCCGCTGACCGTCAGGCCGCCGTGCTTGCGCGGGCCACCGCGACCGCGGCCGCGATCTTCGCGAACGTGGTCGAAGCGGCGCAGTTCGCGGCCTTCATCGGCGGTGTTGTGGCCGCCGACGTAACCGTGCGAACGCGCCTTGCCGGTGAGGTCGATCGTGGCCTTGGTCGCCTTGCGCTGGCCGATCACCGGCTGCAGCGTCAACGCGGACGGCGCGCCGTCTTCCAGGCCGAGCTTGCCCCGCAGCGCTTCCACCGCTTCGGACGCAAGCTCGCGCGACTGGCCGCGCAGCAGTTCGCGCGGCAGCGCGACTTCGCCGTAGCGGATGCGCTTGAGGCGGCTCACCTGGCAGCCCTGCGACTCCCACAGGCGGCGCACTTCGCGATTGCGGCCTTCCTTCACCACGACGCGGAACCAGTCGTGCGAATCGGTGCCGCCGATGCGTTCGATCTCGTCGAACTTCGCCGGGCCGTCTTCCAGCGCGACGCCGCGCGCAAGGCGGTCGACGATGTTGTCCGGCACGACGTCCTCGCCCTCGGGCGCACGCACGCGGCAGACGTATTCGCGTTCGACTTCGAACGACGGATGCATCAGCGCGTTGGCGAGTTCGCCGTCGGTGCTGAGCAGCAGCAGGCCGGTGGTGTTGATGTCCAGGCGGCCGATGGCGATCCAGCGTGCGCCCTTCAGCGCGGGCAGCGCTTCGAACACCGTCGGACGGCCTTCGGGATCTTCGCGCGTGGTCACTTCGCCTTCGGGCTTGTTGTACATCAGCACGCGCGAGGGATCGGTCAGCGCGCTGGCGACGAACTGGCGTCCGTCGAGCTCGATGCGGTCGCCGCTCTTGACGCTCACGCCGATCTGCGCGGTCTCGCCGTTGACCTTCACCAGGCCGTCGGCGATGCGCTGTTCCAGCGCGCGGCGCGAACCCAGTCCGGCCTGCGCGAGCACCTTGTGCAGGCGCTCTTCCAGTCGCGGCGCCTCGGTGGCGGCGGGATCGGCGGCGCGTTTGAGGGTGAGCTTGCGGCTCTTTTCTTCAGTCATTTTTGTGTTGCTCCGACTCGGCCAGTTCGGCTTCGTCATCGGTGGGAACGGTCGTCGTCTCGACGGCGTTGTCTTGCTCGTGATCGTTCTCGTCCGCCGCGCGCTCGCCCGGCGCGGCATCGGGGTCGCCCTGAAGGGCGTATTCGTCTTCGTCGATGTCGAGGTCGGCGACCTCGGCGTCGATGGTGTCGTTCTCGTTTTCGCTTTCGTCGGCGAGGTCGGTCGCTTCGGCGGCTTCGGCTTCGGCCGATTCGTCCGTTTCGACGGTCTGTTCGCCTTCGTTCGGCCCGGCGGATTCGACGTTCGCGTCGGAAGCCGCATCGGCCTGGTCGCTGCCGGCCTCGCCAGCATCGGCGTCGGCTTCATCGGCTCGCGATGCGGTGTCTTCGGCCTGCGCGTCGGACTCGTTCGCCGGCTCGGCATCCGTACCGGCTTCGTTCGCCTCGCCATCCGCAACGCCCGCCGCGATCGGCGCCGGCGTGCCTTCGAACTGCAGCTGCGGTTCGAGTTCGCCGATGTCCTTCAGTTCCGACAGCGGCGGCAGTTCGTCCAGGCGCTTGAGGCCGAAGTAGTCCAGGAAGACCTTCGTCGTGCCGAACAGAGCCGGCTTGCCCGGGACGTCGCGGTGGCCGACGACGCGGATCCACTCGCGTTCTTCCAGCGCCTTGATGATGTTGCTGTTGACCGCCACGCCGCGGACCTGCTCGATCTCGCCGCGCGTGATCGGCTGGCGGTAGGCGATCAGCGCCAGCGTTTCCAGCGTCGCGCGCGTGTAGCGCGTCTGGCGCTCGGTCCACAGGCGCGCGACCCACGGATGCACGTCGGCCTTGACCTGGAAGCGGAAGCCGGACGACACCTCGACCAGTTCCACGCCGCGGTCTTCGCAACCGGCGCGCAGGGTTTCCAGGGCCGTCTCGACGCTGTCCGGCGGCGCCGGCTGGTCCTCGGGGAACAGCGCGTGCAGCTGCGCCAGCGTCAGCGGCTGGTTCGCGGCCAGCAGCGCGGCCTCGACGATGCGGTTGATCAGTTGTTGGTCCATGAAGGGGTCTTTGCCCTGCGTCTGCATTTGCTCGTCATTTCCGCGAATGCGGAAATCCAAGGACTTGCCTGTGTTGTCGCCCCATACCGGAGCAAACGTCGGACTCAGCCATCGTTGGCCGCCGGCTCGTCGAATTCGCTGCTCAGTTCGATGTCTTCCCCATCCTTGAGCAGCGCCAGCGACTTCACATAGATCGGTGCGAACGGTGCTTCCTGCACGATCTCCACCAGTTGTTCCTTCGCCAGCGTCAGCATGCCGAGGAAGGTGACCACGATGCCGAGCTTGCCTTCCTCGGCGGTGAACAGCGTTTCGAAGCGGTAGAAGGCGCCGTCCTTCAGGCGTTCCAGCAGTTCGCCCATGCGCTGGCGGACGCTGAGCGCATCGCGCTTGATCGCGTGCTGGGTGAACAGCTCGGCGCGCTTGAGCACGTCGTGCAGGGCCAGCAGCATCTCCTTCAGTTCCACCGGAGGCGGCAACCGCACCGAGGCGCGGTCCGGAACGAAGGCCTGCACCGGCGCGGTGTCGCGATCCTGGCGGGGCAGGGAGTCGATGTCCTCGGCCGCCTTCTTGAAGCGCTCGTACTCCTGCAGGCGGCGGACCAGCTCGGCGCGCGGGTCTTCTTCCTCGCCGACCTCGTTGACCGCGCGCGGCAGCAGCATGCGCGACTTGATCTCGGCCAGCATGGCGGCCATGACCAGGTAGTCGGCTGCCAGCTCGAAGCGCATCTCGTGCATGGCCTGGATGTAGTCGACGTACTGGCGGGTGATGTCCGCCACCGGGATGTCGAGGATGTCCAGGTTCTGTCGGCGGATCAGGTACAGCAGCAGGTCGAGCGGGCCTTCGAACGCCTCGAGGATGACCTCGAGCGCATCCGGCGGGATGTACAGGTCCTGCGGGATCTGCAACACGGGCTGGCCATGCACCACCGCCA
>Ga0102591_1002667_pt2 | contig 15677 bp, 15 predicted proteins | sample AraplaCol_mCL_r2_2_FD_76860 | JGI IMG/M metagenome (GOLD analysis project Ga0102591, IMG submission 76860) | Arabidopsis root microbial communities from North Carolina, USA - plate scrape MF_Col_mCL_r2 (SPADES assembly) (version 2) | ecosystem: Host-associated > Plants > Roots > Endosphere... | reverse complement strand
CACGGTGAAGCCGTCGAAGGCCAGCTCGTACTCCTTCATGCCGCGATAGCCGATCACCCCGATCTCGCCGCCGCCCATGCCCTGAGCCGGGAAGTCGTTTCCCTCCACGCCGCGCGGCTTGGGGGCCAGCAGCATCGACAGGCCGCGATAGTCGGTGGTGGCCGGGTCGGTGCGGACCAGCAAGGTCATGACGTCAGCGCGGGCGGCGTGGGTGATCCAGGTCTTGTTGCCGGTCACCACATATTGGTCGCCGTCGAGCACGGCGCGGGTGCGCAAGGACCCGAGGTCGCTGCCGGTGTTCGGTTCGGTGAAGACGGCGGTCGGCAGGATCTCGGCGCTGGCGATCCGGGGCAGCCAGTACTCTTTCTGGGCGTCGGTGCCGCCGGTCAGGATCAGCTCGCCGGCGATCTCCGAGCGGGTGGCTAGGGAGCCGACGCCAATCCAGGCCCGCGACAGCTCCTCGGACACCACGCACATGGCGGTCTTGCCCATGCCCGAGCCGCCGTACTCTTCGGGGATGGTCAGGCCGAACACGCCCAGCGCGCCCAGCTCCTCGACCAGCTCGATCGGGATCAGTTGGTCCTTCAGGTGCCAGTCGTGGGCGAAGGGTGTGACCTTTTCCTCGGCGAAGGCGTGGAACTGGTCGCGGACCATCTCGAACGTCTCGTCGAGGCCGGTGTGCTCCAGCGTCGGGCGGCCGCGCGCCTCGGCCAGCCGCTGGGCGATGCGGGTCTTCACGGCTTGCGTGCCGCCCTCGACCATCAGCTTCATGACGCCGTTCGAGAACAGGCGGTTCATCACCGCCCGATCCTCGATCAGGTGCGCGGGGCGGACGATCTCGCCCTGGTTCATCGGCACGCCGCCGATCAGCTGGGCGGCGTATTCGGAGAACAGCAGCTGGGCCAGCAGGGCCTCGATCTCGCCGAACCGGCCTTCGCCCTGCAGGCGCTCGGCCCAGCCGGCGACCTGGTTCATCAGCTCGGCATAGGCCGCGTACCAGCCATAGCCGTGGACGCGGTGCTGGTGGAGGTCGGCCAGCTTGCGGTCGACCTTGCCGCCATTGGGGCCGTTGGCGCCGGCGATGTGGGCCAGCACCTGGGGCTTGGCCTCGGCCACGAACAGGCTCGCGGAGTCCGCCGCCTCGCGCAGCAGGCCGGTAAGCCCGGGCAGGATGAGAGTCTCGGCGGTGTCCTGGCTGACCGTGTCGGTCATGGCTTGCTCCCCTGCTCCAAACAGTTGTTTTCTTTCACTGTGGCTCTTTTCGCATCTGCGAGCAATGCCGCAGCGCAGCATAAAAGTCATAAAAGGGGAAGAAACATGCTCACCGTCCACCACCTGAACGAGTCGCGCTCGCAGCGAATCCTGTGGCTCCTGGAGGAGTTGGAGCTTCCCTACGAGATCGTCTTCCACACCCGCGATCCCAAAACCCGCCTGGCGCCGCCATCGCTGACGGCCATCCATCCGCTGGGCAAGTCGCCGGTCATTGTTGATGGCGACCTGACCGTCATCGAGTCCGGGGCGATCATCGACTACGTGATCCGCCGCCACGGCGAGGGCCGCCTGGCGCCCGATCCGGCTTCGGCCGACTTCGACCGCTATCAGCAGTGGCTGCACTATGCCGAGGGCTCGGCCATGCTGCCGCTGATGCTCAACATGTATGTCGGGCGCCTGGGCGAGGCCGGCGCGCCGCTGCACCCGCGCATCCAGGGCGAGATCGGCAACCACCTGTCGTTCGTCGATGCTCACCTGGCCGGCCGGGACTTCTTCGTCGGCGGGGCCCTGACCGGGGCCGACATCCAGATGAGCTTCGTACCCGAGGTGGCCAGGGCCATGGGCAAGCTGGCCGACTATCCGCACATGGCCGCCTGGATCGGAAGGATGCACGCGCGCCCGGCCTGGAAGGCGGCGCTGGAGAAGAGCGGGCCCTACGCGCTGGGAGCCTGAAGTCTTCCTTCTCCCCATGCGGGAGAAGGTGGCCGCCGGAGGCGGTCGGATGAGGGGGCGATAGTCCTGTCGGCTTGGCGCCCCGCATCCACCGCCGTCGCGGCGGATCTGTTCTTCAACCCTTCACCCGACCCGCTTCGCGGGCCACCCTCTCCCGCAAGGGGAGAGGGATTGGGGAGGCCTCCCCAAACTTTTTTCAACATGAACGAACTCTGTCAGTCGGGTCGCCGACACCGTTCAGCTTGGCCCTGGCATGTTGCGTCTCACGAGGTCGAGACGGCCTCGGACACATCACACGGGACGAAGGATTACGACCATGACCATCACCACCAAGATCAAGACCATCACCCTGACCCTGGGCGCGGCCGCTTCGGCCCTGACCCTGGCCGCCGCCCCGCAAGCCAGCGCCGGCGTCGTCGGCTGCAAGGCCTCGGGCTCCAAGCAGGAAGTCGGCGCGGTGCTAGGCGGCCTGCTGGGCGCGGTCGCCGGCAACAAGATCGCCGGCAAGGGTGATCGCGGCACGGGTACGGCGATCGGCGCCGTGGTCGGGGCGGGCGCCGGTTCGGCCGTCGGCTGCGGCATGCAGAAGAGCGACGCGGCCAAGGAAGTCGGCGGGATCTACAAGTCGGGCGGCTACCGCTACGCCCAGACCGTCCAGGCCGCGCCGCTGGTCAAGATCGAGAAGAAGTACGTCGCCCGCTCGACCCTGAACCTGCGCGCCGCCGCCTCCACCCGGGGCGAACGTCTGGGCGCCGTGGAGTCGGGCACGACCTTCCAGGCCCTGGGCCGCACCGGTGACGGCAAGTGGATCCTGGTCGGCCAGGACGGCGTCGGCGTCGGCTACGTCTCCAGCGCCTACGTCTACCGCGCCTAACAAGGCCTAGCGTTTCGGGGCGCGTCCGCTCCGTCCCTCTGGCCGCGCCTTCGAGGAGAGCCCGTTCGGTCACCCCCTGACCGGACGGGCTTTTTCGTTGCTAGGACAGCGCGCTGACCCCGCCCAGCCAGGTCTGCCAGACCACCACCAGGGCCCAGTGCAGGATCACCGCCGGCCAGAGCGAGCCGGTCTGGCGCTTCATCACCGCGCAGCCCAGGCCCAGCACCGCGCAGCACAGCAGGAAGTCGGGCCGCAGGAACACGCCGGCGGCGCTCTTCAGGAAGGTGACGGCCTCGACCACGTGCCAGACGGTGTAGAGGCCGGTGGAGACGGCGATCTCCAGTTTTGGTCGCTGGGTCTCTTCCGGACCGGGCGTCAACAGGCCGCGGAACGGGATCTCCTCGCCCAGGGCCGGGATGAAGAACACCACCAGCATCCGAAGGGGCAGGCCAGGTTCGGCGGACTGGAGGGTGTAGAAGCCGGTCGTAAAGCCGATGGCCGCCATCAGCGCCAGGGTGGCGAGCGAGACGACCGCGCAGAAGGTCCAGCCGCGCGCGGAGGGCAGGGTGCGCAGGCTGGCGGCGAGGCGGTTGCGGTAGATCGAGAGGCTCAGCGCCATCCAATTCTCCGTCATCCCGCGCTTTATGCGCGGGACCCATGGTTCAGCTTACACGTGAGAGACCGTCCTTGCTCCGCACCTGCGGCGGACAGATGGGTCCCGCGCATAAAGCGCGGGATGACGGGAAAGGTTGGTCGAGAGGAGAACCAGCCCTTAGGTCCGCCACCGCAGCGTCGAATCCTTGACCGGATTGACGAAGCCCCGCCCCTCTTTCCGGCTGGCGGCCCATTCGCGCTTGCACTGGTGGTACCAGCGGGCCTGCTGGTCGGCGTCGCCCACCCACATCAGCGGCGGATTGCTGCGCAGCCCCGGCGTCTGGGCCGCGACGATGGCTCCGTCCTGGCGCAGGAAGGCGCGGGCCGCGATCCGGATGATCGGGTACAGCGCCGTGAAGGCCCAGTGATCCGACCACATGATCTGGTTCATCCGGGTCTTGTGGGCGTTGATCGGGGTCATGGCCGACAGGGCCAGCACCTGCTTGTCGCCGACCGTCACATGCTCCCAGCGCAGGCCGGGCAGGCGGAAGGTGATCTCGGTCAGGGGCTCGCCGCCCAGGATGGCGTAGGCCTTGGAGTTCTTGGACGGCTCGTGCCGCACCATGGTGAAGCCGGCTTCGGACGCGGCGAAGCGCTTCTTCTTCTCGTGCTGGCTGGTCTTGGTCCGCCACCACCATTGCTGATGGACATAGGGGCCGTGGGCCGGGTCGATCAGGCCCAGCACGGCGTGGTCGATATGGATGTCATAGTCCAGGTGGTCGACCAGCTTGGGCTTGCCGCCCACCACGCCGGGGATGGTCGGCGGCGGCTCCGGCGGCGCGCCGTCGAAGCGCGGGTCGGACGACATCCAGATCCAGACCAGGCCCTGCTGCTCCACCGTCGGATAGCGGCGCACCCGCACCTTGGAGATGTCGAAGTCGCTGTCGCCGGTCAGGGACGGGATCGCCTTGCAGGCCCCATCCGGTCCGAAGCGCCAGCCGTGATAGGGGCACTCGACGCTGTCGGTCCCGTCGGCCTCCCGGTGGACGCGGCCGGACGACAGGGCGGCGGCGCGGTGGGGGCAGATGTCGCGGATGGCGTAGACCGCCCCGGCCCGCGTGCGGCCCAGCAGCACCGGCTCGCCGAGATACTCGCGCTTGTCCATCTTGCCCGGCTTGAGGTCGGGCGACAGGCAGGCGACGTACCAGGCGTCCCAGACAAAGCCTTCGCCGAACTTGTCGACGAGTGGCTTGGCCAGCTTGGCTTTCAGGAGCGGAGAGTCGTCGGCGGGGGGCATGGAAAGGCTTCTAACGTGGGTTTGTGAACGCCGTCACTTGAGGCCCAATGTCGCGTGCGAACGTGACGATTGTGCTTAAGCTTCAGAGCATGGCGGCCGAAAGTGTCTGCGGTTTCGGCGCCCGCCATGCTCCAAGACTAGACGTCACCGCGACGCGGCCGTCTCCACCAGACGCTGGTAGAAGCGCACCATCCGCTCGACATTGTCCAGGCTGATGTGCTCGTCGGTGCCGTGGATGATCTTGGTCTCGTCGACCTTCAGCACCAGCGGCTGGAAGCGGTAGACGTCGCTGGCGACGCCGCCCAGGTAGCGGCTGTCGGTGCCGGCGGTGACCAGGCCCGGCACGACCGGGGCCTTGCTCTCGTCGGCGGCCAGGGCGGCCAGGGTCTTCCAGGCGTCCGAGCTGGTCGAGGACACGGCCGAGGGCTCGTCCGGGGTCTTGGTCCAGCTGAGCTCGACCGGCAGCTTGCCGACCGCTGCCTTGGCCCGCGCCATCACCGTGGCCGAGGTGTCGCCGGGCGCGATGCGGTAGTTGATCCAGGCCGTGGCGTCCTGCGGCAGGACGTTTTCCTTGGGCGAGCCCTTCAGCATGGTGGGCGCGATGGTGGTGTGCAGCATCGCCGCCCCGGCCGGGGTCTTGGCCGTGACCTTCACCAGCAGCGGCGAGAACAGCCAGGTGTTGGCCGCGAAGATCTTGACCACCGGCGAGGCGTGCGGGGCGATGGCCTTCAGCATGTCCGCGCCGGGACCCTGGAACTTCATCGGGAAGGGATGGTCGTTGATGGCCGCCACGGCGCGCGACAGGGTGACGACCCCGCCGCCGTCCTTGGGCGGGGCCGATGAGTGGCCGCCGACGGCCGGGGCCACGACTTTCATCGTGGCATAGCCCTTCTCGGCCGTGCCGATGATGGCGGCGGGCTGGCCGGTGACGGGATGGTCGGCGACCACGGCCATGCCCTCGTCCAGCACGAACTGGGCCTTGATCCCGCGCGACTTGAGCAGGGCCGCCGCGGCGCGGGCCCCGACGCCGCGCACCTCCTCGTCGTGGCCGCTGACCACGATGATCGTGCGCGCGGGCTTGAAGCCGCTGGCGGCGACCGCGTCGAGCGCCTCGAACAGGGTGACCAGGGAGCCCTTGTCGTCGATCGAGCCGCGGCCCCAGACCGCGCCGTCGGCGATGACCCCGTCGAACGGCGCGTGGGTCCACTGGCCCTCGCTGCCGGGGGTGACCGGCACCACGTCCTGGTGGGCCATCAGCAGGATCGGCGGCAGGGCGGGGTTCGAGCCGGGCCAGGTGTAGACCAGGGTGTGGTCGGCCACGACCTCGCGGCTCATCACCTTGTGGGCCTGCGGATAGGTCGCCTGCAACCAGGCGTGCAGCTTGTCCCACTCGGCCGGCTGGTCCTCGGCCTTGTCCTGGTGGCTGACGGTCTGGAAGCGCACGGCCTGGGCCAGGTGATCGGCGGCCTTGCCGACGTCCAGCGGACGTCCAGCGGCAAGCCTGACAGAGCCGGGGTCGACCTGGGCGGGGGCCTTGAACGTGGCGGTGCGCACGGCGACTACCGCCGTCACGGCCAGGACCAGACCCACGGCCGTCAGCGCGACCCTTCCCCCGACACCCATCGCAACCTCCCCGAACACTTGTTGGGCGCGACTGTGCGGCGGGCGAGGGCGGCTGGCAATCCCGCCGTGGCGGCGCCCGGCGGCGGAAAGTTATCCACCCCAGGTGATCCCCCGCCCCGGGGGATCACCCGGAGGAGGCGAGGCCTAGAATACGAACTGGACCGCGCCGGGCGGCCCATGCTGCGCGATCGAGCCGAGTTCCGCCGTGCCCCAGGTGAAGGCGTCACGGATCCGCAGCGTCGCGCCGTTGCAGAGGCTGTCGGCGACGGTGACCAGCTCGGCGGGTGTGTAGTCGCTGGCGCTGAGTTCAAAGCCGCCGCCCTTCTGGGCGATGGCCACGAGGTCCTCCAGGTTTCTCTTTGGCATCGTCGTTCCCTTTCGCCCCCAAATGGGCCAAAGCGATAGATGCCAGCCGAAGTTGAGTTTTTCGTAAAGCCAAGCTTCGGCCCGGGACCGAGAGGGGCGTTGGCGCACGTGAAGACCAAACTTGTCCGGGCCGCGCTGGCGATCGGCCTGCTGACCGGCCCCGCCCTGGCCGCCGCCGCGCCGGGCGAGGGCTTCGACGTCACAGGCTATGATCTGGCGCTGACGCCCGACATCCCGAACGGGACCGTGGCCGGACGCGAGATCATCACCTTGCGCGCGACGCGGGATGGGCTCCAGCGCCTCGATTTCTCCGGCAATGGGCTGACCATCGACAAGGCGACGCTGGACGGCGTCCCCGTCGCCGCCCGGTCCGAGGGTGACAGTCTTGGCTTCGCGCTGGGCCAGCCGCTCAGGCGCGGGCGCACCGTCAGGCTGGAGGTGCTGTATCACGGCCGGCCCACGCGCGGCCTGTCCGGCTCGGGCCCGTCTGGGTCGGGAACCTCGCTCTATACGAGCTATTTCGCGTGCGACTGGATGATCTGTCTTCAGGACCAGTTCGGCGACAAGGCGGCATTCTCGCTGGCGCTCCATGTTCCGGCTGGAATGGAGACGCTGTCGGTCGGCCGCCGGATGGCCAGGACCGCCGCGCCCGACGGCGGCGAAGTTCATCGATGGACGGCGCCGCGCCCCTACTCGGCCTATCTGTTCGGCTTCGCGGTCGGCCGGTTCGCCCGCGCCAGCGAGCGGGTCGGGTCGGCCCGGCTGGCCTATCTGAGCGAGGTCGCCGACGCGGACGCGCTGAAACAGCGGTTCGCGCCAACGGGCCAGATGGTCCGGTTCTTCGCCGACAAGGCCGGGGCGCCGCTGCCGGTCGCCGAATACAGCCAGCTGCTGGTCAAGGGCCGCGAGGCGCAGGAGGCGGCGACCTATTCCGTCCTGGGCGTCGACGCGCTGGCGACGAACGCCGACGACCCCGCCCAGGACTGGGCCATCGCCCACGAACTGGCCCACCAGTGGTGGGGCAATCTCGTCACCTGCGCCACGCTCAAGGATTTCTGGCTCAACGAGGGCGTCACGACCTTCATGACCGCCGCCTGGAAGGAACATCGGTACGGGCGCGCCGCCTACGACGCCGAACTGGCCGTGGCGCGCGCCCGGCTGGACAAGGCGCGGGCGGCGGGCTTCGACAAGCCGCTGGCCTGGGACGGACGCTATCCGAACTTGGCGACGCGGCGCGCGGTCCAATACAGCAAGGGCGCGCTGTTCATGGATCATCTGCGCACCACGCTGGGCGAACGGGCCTTCTGGTCGGGCCTGCGACGCTATACGCGAGCCCATGCCGGCGGTGTGGTCACCAGCCTGGACCTGCAGCGCGCCATGGAAGCGTCCAGCGGCCGGGATCTGGGCCCGCTCTTCGCGGAATGGGTGTTCGGGACCGAGGCGCCCGGTTCTGTTCGCCGCCCGTAGTCTGTCCTAGTCTCGTCCCAACGGGGAGGCGGCCATGGACGCGGTTGGGCGAGCGCCGAGCAGGGCGTGGATGATCTGGGCGGTCTGCCTGCTGGCGGCGATGCTGGAGGGCTTCGACATCCAGTCGATGGGCGTGGCCGCGCCGCGCATGGTCCCGGCCCTGGGCCTGTCGCCGGGCCAGGCCGGCTGGGCGTTCAGCGCCAGCCTGATCGGGCTGATGCTGGGCGCCTCGGGCGGCGGCGCGATCGCCGACGGCATCGGCCGCCGGCCGGTGCTGGTGTTCTCCGCCGTCGCCTTCGGCCTGTTCTCGCTGGCCACGCCGCTGGCGCGCGGCTTCGAGCCCTTGTTGGCGGTGCGGTTCCTGACGGGCCTCGGCCTGGGCGGGGCCATGCCGATGCTGATCGCCCTGGCCTCGGAGCAGGCGGGGGCGGCGCGCAAGGCGACCATGGTGGCGGTGGTCACGGCCGGCCTGCCGCTGGGCGGGGCGCTGGCGGGCCTGTTGGCCCGCTCGCCGCTGGCCGAGGACTGGCGGATGATCTTCGTGTTCGGCGGCCTGGCCCCGTTGCTGGCCGCGCCGCTGCTGCACCTCGTCTTGCCGCTGGGACGACCCGAGGCGATCGAGCGCCAGGGCCGCGCGGCCCTGGCCGCGCTGTTCGCGCCGGCCCGGCTGCCGGTCACGGTCAGCCTGTGGCTGGCCGTGGCCCTGACGGCCCTGATCCTGCACCTGCTGCTGAACTGGCTGCCGACCCTCTTGGTGGCGCGCGGCCTGCCCAAGAGCGCGGCGTTCGGGGCGGCGGCGCTGTTCAATCTGGGCGGAGCCAGCGGCGGCGTCGTGTTCGGCCTGCTGGCCGACCGCTTCGGCCCCCGGTGGCCGCTGATCGGCGGCTTCGCGGGGCTGGCCCTGGCGCTGCTGGGCCTGGCGGCGGCCGGCGCGGGCGGTCAGATCGCCGCCCTGGCCTTCGCCGCCGGCTTCCTGCTGATGGGTGGCCAGTTCACCCTCTATGGCCTGGCGCCGCGGCTCTATGCCGACGCGGTGCGCGGGACGGGCGTCGGCGCGGCCATCGCCGCCAGCCGTCTGGGCTCGATCTTCGGGCCCCTGGCCGCGGCCCAGCTGATCGGCGGCGGGGCGACGGGCGGGACGGTGGTCGCCGCGCTGGTCCCGGTGGCCCTGGTCACCGGCGTGGCGGCGGGGGTGCTGGCGTGGGTGGGGCGCAAATAAGCGTGTCATCCCGGACAGCCTCTGCGAGGCTTCCGGGATGACAAAGGATTTGTGCTGACGAGAGGCTACAGCGTCCCGCTCAGTTCCTGCACTTCTTCGAACGTCCGCAGGCCCGGTCGCTGGGCGCAGACCAGCACGCCCATGTTCCCAGGCAGGTGCTGGTTGGCCAGCATCTTCTCGTGGGCGGCGGGGATGTCGTTCCAGGGGAAGACTTCCGACAGGCACGGGTCGACGCGGCGGTCGATGACCAGCTGATTGGCGGCCGAAGCCTGCATCAGGTTGGCGAAGTGCGACCCCTGCACGCGCTTCTGGCGCATCCACAGGAAGCGGGCGTCCATGGTCAGGTTGAAGCCGCTGGTGCCGGCGCAGATGGCGACCATGCCGCCGCGCTTCACCACGAACACCGAGACCGGGAAGGTCGACTCGCCCGGGTGCTCGAACACCAGGTCGACGTCCTTGTTGCCGGTGACCTGCCAGATGGCTTTGCCGAACTTGCGGCTCTCCTTCATGTAGTCGGCGAACTCGGGGCCGTTGACCTTGGGCAACTGGCCCCAGCAGTTGAATTCCTTGCGGTTCAGCACCGCCTTGGCGCCCATGCTTTTGACGAAGTCGATCTTGTCGTCGTCGCTGACCACGCCGATGGCGTTGGCCCCGGCCACGGCGGCCAGCTGCACGGCGAACACGCCCAGCCCGCCCGACGCGCCCCAGACCAGCACGTTCTGGCCGGGCTTCAGCTCATGCGGCTTGTGGCCGAACAGCATGCGGTAGGCGGTGGCCAGGGTCAGGGTGTAGCAGGCGGCCTCTTCCCAGGTCAGGTGGCGCGGGCGCGGCATCAGCTGGCGCGACTGCACCCGGCAGAACTGGGCGAAGCTGCCGTCCGGCGTCTCGTAGCCCCAGATGCGCTGGCTGGACGAGTACATCGGGTCGCCGCCGTTGCACTCCTCGTCGTCGCCGTCGTCCTGATTGCAGTGGATGACGACCTCGTCGCCCAGCTTCCAGCGCTTGACCTTGGCGCCCACCTTCCAGACGATCCCGGAGGCGTCCGAGCCGGCGACGTGGAAGGGCTGCTTGTGGCCGTCCAGCGGGCTGATCGGCTCGCCCAGGGCGGCCCAGACGCCGTTGTAGTTGACGCCGGCGGCCATCACGAGCACCAGCACCTCGTCCTCGCCGATCTCCCAGGTGGGCACGACCTCGACCTGCATGGCGTCGGACGGCTTGCCGTGGCGCTCCTTGCGGATGGCCCAGGCGTACATGGTCTTGGGCACGTGGAAGGCCGGCGGGATCTCGCCGATCTCGTAGAGGTCCTTCAGCGCGGGCTCGGCCGTACCTTGCGTGGCGGTGCTCATCTCACTCCCCGTCTTTCGGCGCTGCAACACAACGCGCGATCGGCTCTCTGCGCTCCGTGGACCGTTCGGGCGGTCCATCCTTATGGGCTCCGTCGCGGAAAGGCCGCGCCGAAGCCACCAAGCTGTGACAAGCGTTTAACTCTGGCAAGCGGAAAATTGTTGCATCGCAGCATGGTTGCGCGCGAAACCATCATTCTCTTCTGATCCGCTCATCCCGGCGAATGCCGGGACCCAGATCCTACAGCGGGGTGGTTGGTTGGATCGGCTCAGAGCTCGTGGCGTCAGCCTCAAAGCCATTCCATCTGGGTCCCGGCATTCGCCGGGATGAGCTGAGAGGAAATGGCTCAGCTTTCCAAACCCGCGCGCATCGGCCACGTTCCCCCGATGAGCGCGATGATCCACGTCACCCGCCCCACCGGCTCGATCCTGCTGCTGGAGCTGGACGCCCCGCCGGCCAACGCGCTGGGGCTGGCCGTGCGGGCCCAGTTGGTGAAGATCCTCGACGAGATCACCGCCGACCGCGAGACCCGGGCGATCGTGCTGACCGGCCGGGGCGGGGTGTTCTGCGCCGGCGACGACCTGCGCGAGGCCCACGGCCGGTCGGCCCCCGACGCCCTGGCGGCGGTCGAGAACTTCAACCGGCTGATGGACTGGATCGAGGGCCTGCGCACGCCCACCATCGCGGCCATCGACGGCTGGTGCTTCGGCGGCGGGCTGGAGCTGGCCCTGGCCTGCGACATCCGCCTGGCCAGCGACCGGGCGGTGTTCGCCGCCTCGGGGGTCAATATCGGGCTGATGGCCTCGGTCACGCGCCTGCCCCGGCTGATCGGCGTGGCGCGGGCCAAGGCCCACCTCTTGACCGGCGCCCAGTTCGGACCCGAGCGGGCCCTGGCCGACGGGATCGTGACCGCCGTCCATGCGCCCGAGCGTCTCCTGCCGGAAGCCTTCCACCTGGCCGAATGGATCGCCTCGCGCGCGCCCCTGGCGGTGGAGGCCACCAAGCGGGTGGTCGACGGCCGGTCCTATGTGGAGGAGGAGCTGCCGGCCCTGGTGGCCAGCGCCGACCATCGCGAGGCGATCGCGGCCTTCATGGCCAAGCGGGCGGCGCTGTTCCGGCGGGGATAGGGGCGACCATGCACAAGGTTGTCATCCCGGAAGCCTCGCAGAGGCTGTCCGGGACCCAGGGGACTGGGCTGGCGCGGTGCGGTTCACCTGGGTCCCGGACAAGTGCTGCGCGCTTTCCGGGATGACACGAAGAGGGGACAAGGTTCGCGTTCAACGGTCCCACCGTATTTCCACCGGCCCGCCCCCCGGACGTGGTAGGGTGACCCCAAGGCGCTAGGACGCGCCGCCGGCGAGTGTCGGCCCGCTTGGCGGGTCGTCTCGACGCACCCCGGAAAGGGGTCGCATGACCGTCAGTCGCCACGACCAGCGCCCCTCACGGACCTGACATCGCCCTCCGCCGCGCGCGTCGCGCCGGGCCGCCCGGCCCGGACGCCCGATCGCGCGCGTCCCGCCCTCCGAAAAGGAACGCCCCATGTCCAAAGGCAATCGCGAAGTCCGCAAGCCCAAGACCGTCAAGCCCAAGGTGATCGCCGCCGCCGCCCCGACCCTGCTGTCGACCCTGACCGCCAAGAAGAAGTAGCCCCATGAAGACCTATACCGGCACCCGCCCTCCGGGCCCCAAGGGCCTGAACGATCCCCGCTCGACCGGCAGCCAGCCTTCGCGGCCCCGGCCGATCGATCCCGACGCCCTGCGGGGGACCAAGACCTGATGGCCATGAACGACACCAAGGGCGCCGGCCTGGCCGACCGGCTGAAGACGGCCGCGGAGGCCAAGCAGGCCCTGCTCGCCAAGTTCAGGCCCAAGCCGGCCGTGGCCGATCCGCTGTTCGCCGAGCGCGGCGTCGAGGCGGCGGCCGAGCTGAAGGCCGTGCGCGCCGAGCGCCAGGCGGCCCGGACGGTCCGGAAGGCGGCCGCCGACGCGGTCGCCGCCGAAACCGCCGCCGCGGCCGGCCAGCGCGCCGAGCGCAAGCGCGCCAAGGCCCCGACCGAGGCCGAGGCCAAGGACAGGCGCGACGCCCGCTACGCGGCCCGCAAGTCGCGCCAGTGAAGGCCCCCTTCTGATGGCAAGCCGCGCGCCGGTCCCGGTCTCGCCGTTCGGGTCGCAGGACTACGAACTGCTGTGCGAGAACCTGGCCACCCTGCGCGAGGCCCATATCCGCTCGCGCGACGCCCGGCCGATGCGGGTGGGCGACCTGTGCACGATGGCCCAGGACGACGAGGTCTACGAGCTGGTGGTCACCGACTTCACCGATCGCGGCGCCGAGGGCTGGAGCGTCTGCTGCCGCATCATCGAGGCGCACCGTCGATGAGCGCCCGGGGCGGACGGCGACGGCGGGCGCGGGGCGAGGGTCCCCGCCGGATCGCGCCCCAGCGCCGGATCGGCGGCCTGATCCGCTGGCAAGCCTCCCCGCGCCGGGGTAGCGCGCGGCCGGGCCTGTGGATCGCCGTGGGCGTCGCCGCCGTGCTGCTGACCCTGGCCCTGATCGCCGCCCGCACGGCCGGCTGGCTGCATTGGGGAAGCCTGCTGATCATGGTCCCGGCCGGAATGCTGCTGGCGGTGTTCGGCGCCGGGCTGATCGCCCTGCTGCGCCGCGCCTTGGCGTGGCTGGCGGGGTAGGGGCGGCCCTACCTTCTCCTTTCCACCGTCATCCCGGGCCTTGTGCCCGGGACCCCTGTTTCAGCTCGCACGTGAAGCGCATTGGCGCGCCGGCGCGCCACTCATCCGCACCTGCGGCGGATAGAGGGATCCCGGGCACAAGGTCCGGGATGACGGTGGAGTATAGGTGCGTACCTCATTCAAGGTACCGGTACCTTTTTCGCTGTCCCGCACGCGCAAGCTGTGTCTAGATACCGCCCTGACACCGGTGTCGCACCGGGATGAGACGGCCCTCCAACGGCTGCGGGACAAGGGGAAACGCATGAAGGCTTCAGCAATCGTTCCGTCGAGCCGCGCGCTCGTCCTGGCGGCGGGCCTGGCCCTGGCCCTGACGGCCGCAACCGCCCGCGCCCAGGCCCCGGCGGCCTTCCTCGACCCGTCCCTGAAGCCCGAGGCCCGCGCCGCCGCCCTGGTCTCGGCCATGACGCTGGAGGAGAAGGCTTCCCAGCTGAAGCACGCCGCCCCGGCCATCCCGCGCCTGGGCGTGCCGGCCTACAACTGGTGGAGCGAGGGGCTGCACGGCGTGGCCCGGGCCGGCGAGGCCACGGTCTTCCCGCAGGCCATCGGCATGGCCGCCACCTGGGACGTCCCGAGGATCCACGGCGTGGCCGACACCATCGCCACCGAGTTCCGCGCCAAGTACGTGGAGAAGCGCGCGCCCGACGGCGGCTCGGCCCAGTATCGCGGCCTGACCGTCTGGTCGCCCAACATCAACATCTTCCGCGATCCGCGCTGGGGCCGGGGCCAGGAGACCTGGGGCGAGGACCCCTATCTGACCGGCGAGCTGGGCGTGGCCTTCGCCACCGGCCTGCAGGGAGACGACCCGACCTATTACAAGACCGTCGCCACGGCCAAGCATTTCGCCGTCCACAGCGGGCCCGAGGCGGATCGCCATCGCGACGACATCCACCCCTCGGCCCACGACCTGGAAGACACCTACCTGCCGGCCTTCAAGGCCCTGGTCACCCGGGCCCGGGTGGAGTCGGTGATGTGCGCCTACAACGCCGTCGACGGCGCGCCGGCCTGCGCCAACACCCCGCTGCTGGCCGATCGCCTGCGGCGCGACTGGGGCTTTTCCGGCCACGTGGTGTCGGACTGCGCGGCCATCGCCGACGTCTTCCTGCCCACCTCGCACGGCTATGTGAAGACCGCCGAGCAGGCCGCGGCCGTCAGCATCAAGGCCGGCACCGACCTGTTCTGCGCCGAGTTCGGGCCGGACAAGAGCAGCGACATCGCCCCGATCGTCCAGGCGGTGAAGGACGGCCTCGTCACCGAGGCGCAGCTGGACCAGGCGGTCCGCCGCCTGTTCGTCGCCCGCCTGAAGCTGGGCCTGTTCGATCCGCCTGAGAAGGTGCCGTATTTCAAGATCACCGCCGCGCAGAACGACACGCCCGAGCATCGCGCCCTGTCGCTGGAGACGGCTAAGGCCTCTCTGGTGCTGCTGAAGAACGACGGCCTCTTGCCGCTGAAGACCGCCCCGGCCCGGATCGCGGTGATCGGCCCCAACGCCGACAGCATCGACGCCCTGGTGGGCAACTACAACGGCACGCCGTCCAAGCCGGTCACCGTGCTGGCGGGGCTGAAGGCGCGGTTCCCGGACGCCCGGATCGACTTCGTCGAGGGCACCGGCTGGACCGCCGCCCCGCGCGAGGCCGTGCCGGACTCGGTGCTCAAGGACCTGAAGGTCGAGACCTTCCAGGGGCTGGACCTGACCGGAACGGCCGGCGCCGCCGAGCCGGCGACCAACGCGGCGTTCAGCTGGGGCCGACCGCAGCGGCAGGCGCGGACGACCTCGATGCGCTGGACCGGCACCCTGGTCCCGACCGAGACGGGCGTCCACCGCTTCTCGGTCAGCGGCGAGGGCGGCTACCGGGTGATCGTCGACGGCAAGACCGTGGTCGACGCCTGGACCCGGGCCAAGGACTCCGCGCCCGACGGCGAGGCGGTCCTGACCGCCGGCAAGGCCAGCCGGATCGTGGTCGAGGCCAACCAGTCGGGCGACCGGGGCGAGCTGCGCCTGCAGTGGAGCCGGCCCAGCCGCGGCGCCGACGCGGCCGTGGCCGCCGCCAAGGCCGCCGACCTGGTGGTCTTCGTCGGCGGGCTGACCGCCAGGCTGGAGGGCGAGGAGATGTCGGTGCGGGCCAAGGGCTTCGTCGGCGGCGACCGCACCAGCCTGGACCTGCCCGCCCCGCAGGAGGGCCTGCTCGAGCGCCTGCACGCCACCG
>Ga0102591_1001743_pt2 | contig 15690 bp, 9 predicted proteins | sample AraplaCol_mCL_r2_2_FD_76860 | JGI IMG/M metagenome (GOLD analysis project Ga0102591, IMG submission 76860) | Arabidopsis root microbial communities from North Carolina, USA - plate scrape MF_Col_mCL_r2 (SPADES assembly) (version 2) | ecosystem: Host-associated > Plants > Roots > Endosphere... | reverse complement strand
GCATAGTCGACGCCAAACGGCGCTACACCAATCGCGCCCCGTCCCAGGATCTGGTACACATAGCGCGCATAGCCGGCCGCATTACCCATCTCCGGCACGAACAGCGCATTGTCCGGACGTTGGAAGCGTTCCAGTGTGGCGCCTACCTTGTCCGACTCCGGTGAATAGATGTCCGGTGCCGCGATGTCGATATGCGGGGCGGCAGCCTTGTAGATATCGATCACGTCATAAGTCGGGCCGCCGCTGGCGAAGTTGGCCTTCCATGGCGCCATCGGCTCCAGAGGATCGCGCAGCGCGTTGTTGACGAACATCGGCAGGTCATATACGGCACGCCCTGCCCTCGCGATCGTTTCGATATAGCTGGCCACGGCGTAGGCGTGGAAGTATTCGTCGGCATAGGGGCCGTAGACCTCAGTCCAGGTGCCGCTGGCCGCACCGGGTACCGGAGCCTTCTTGCGCGCCAACACGGCAGCCGGCACAGCCTGGCGGAAGGCCGCCTCGGCTTTCGGACCGAAATCGCGCACGGTACCATAGGTGCCCACCTCGTTCTCGACCTGCACCATGATTACCGTGCGCTGCGCGGAGTCGATCTCTTTCAGGTGCGCCATCAAGGCGGTAAACGCCCTGGTGTCCGCTTTCAGAGTCTGCTCGCCGAACGGCGACAGGCAATAGATTCCCTTCCCATCCTTGCCGACCATGCGCGGGAAGCGCTGGTTATCGAACTTCACCCATTCCGGCGTGTATTGAGGTCCGGTGTTTTTCCAGGTGCCAAACCACAGCAGCGCCAGGCGCACCTTGTTCTGCCGCGCCTGCGCCACCAGGGTGTCGACGAAGCTGAAATCGAACTTGCCCTCGACCGGTTCCAGCTGTTCCCAGGCAACCGGGATTTCCAACGTATTGGCGTTGGCGTCTTTCACCGCGGCCCAGACCTGGCCAAGGGCCGCAGGATAGTTGCTGGAGTTGTGCGCCTGCACGCCCAGTACGGTGAACGGCTTGCCGTCAACCAGCAGCGCGTGGCGGCTGTCCTTGTGCAGCATCTGCGGAATCGGCGCCAGACCGGCAACAGCGTGTGCCGCCAACAGGGCCGACAAGCAAAACGCCGCCAGGTGGCGGCATGGGGGATTCTTCATGCGGTTGTCCATGAGGTGAAAATGGCAGCACGCCACACAGGCGCGCTGCCGGTACTTCTTAGAACGAGTAGCGCGCCTGCAGCGTGTAGCGGCGGCCGGTGTAGAACGCGGAGCGATCCATCAGGCCGATGCCTTGCTGCATATACTGCTTGTACAGCGCGTTGTTCAGGTTTTGCGCCTCGAAGGCGAAGCTCAGATTCTCCGTCACTTTATAGTGCAGGCCCATGTCGAGCTGGCCGTATGCGCCCCCCCAGGTCGGCAAGGCAAAGTTCACCGAGTAAGCCTGGCCGAAATTCGGGCTGTCCGGATTGCGGTCGATACCGGAGCCGTCGGCCGTACCGTAGGCGTTGGCCGCCTGCAGGTATTTGCCGCGCCAGGTATAAGCCAGGCGCGCCGACAGCGGGCCATGGTCATACAGCAGCGTCAGGTTGTAGGCATTCTTCGACATGCCCACCATCGGCAGGCCGCCAAGTACGTGGCCATCCGTGTCGCAACCGGCAAGGTCGCGCGCCAGGTTGGCGTCCAGCGTATCCTTTGGCGTGCACCAGGTACTGGTCACCGGGTGGCCAAGTTTCATGACGCTGTCGATGTAGGTGTAGTTGCCCGAGATGCCGAAGCCGGACAGCAGGCCGGGCAGCTTGTCGAAGTACTGCTGATAGCCGATTTCCACGCCGCGTGCACGTCCCGACGCGTCATTGACCTGCGAGCGGATCAGGAAGTCGTGCGGCTGGCCTGCGTTGTCGGTCAGGGTATACGTCGAGGTGCGGCCGATGATGACGTCCTTCAGCTTCTTGTTGAACAGCGCCACAGTGAGCGAACTGCTCTTGCCGAAGTAGTACTCGCCGGTCAGGTCGAAGTTGTTCGCACGTACCGGACGCAGGTTCGGGTTGCCGCGGGCATCGCCGGTATAGCTGATCGAATCAAGTACCGCCTGGTTGGTGACCGGATCCTGGTGCGTCTTCACGTTCTGGCTCAGGGTTGTGTAAGCCTGCATCTGGTAGAAGTCCGGACGCGTAATCCCTTTCGAGAAGGCGGCGCGGAACTGCAGCTCGTTGCTTGGCTTCAGGCGCAGGTTCAGGCTTGGCAGGACGTTGGTGTAGCTGTTGTTGAACGTCTGCTTGTCGGCTTGCGCCGGAATGATCGGCACGCCCGGCATTGGATTGGCCGGCGGGGTGAACAGAGTGTAGCCGTCGGCCGACATGTCGGTGCGCACCACACGCACGCCGACGTTGCCGTCGACAGGATACGGCAGCCAGCTATCCGAGCCGAAACGCAACTGGGCGTATGCCGACTTGGTGCGTTCGCGCTGCACGTTCAAGCCCTTGTCGTCGCCGAATTTGGCCGGTGCCCAGGTGACCGAGCAAGGCGATGTCTTGCAGACCATGTCGGTATAGCTATGCAGCTTGGCAAAGCCGCCTGGCGGCGAGCCCAGGGACCAGGACAGGTCCGGCGCCACGAATTGCGGTGGCGTCGGCATCTTGCCGCCAAAGAAATTGCCGAACGAGATAGGCGTGGTGCCGCCGGCAAAGCGCGGGTCGCTCAGGTAGGCCAGCTGGCTCAATGGCTGCCACGAATCGCCAACTGCCCACGGCTGCGTGATCTGCGCCCATTCGGAATCGTGCGTCGAACGGGTTTCCGCCTCACGGTCGGTGAAGCGTACGCCGAAACGCAGGTCCTGCAGCACCGGGCTGTCGAAGATGAACTTGGCGTCCAGGCGGCCCGCGGTCTGGGTCGCCTCGGCCTGGTCGCGGTGCTCCTGGGCGAAGCCCCAATAGTAGTTGGACGGATCGGCCAGGTGCGCCCGGTCGGCGGCGTCGAAACCGAATTGCGGCGGGGAGCTGCGCAGGTCCAGGGTTTCCTTCGGCATGTAGCCGCCCAGGCCGACGGTGTTGTCGAAGCCTACAGTCTTCGCCTTGATGTGCTGCAGGTCGGTCTTGAACACCCAACGGTCGCTGGCGCGCCAGGTCAGGTTCCACGCCACGTCGCGCGTGTCGGCTTCGCGGCCGACGGCGCGGGTATTGGTGCCGAATCCTACGCCAGGTTCGGTCGGTGCGCGCAGCGTGCCGGTCAACAGCGCACCCCGGTCGTCGAAGGTTGCGCCCGGATCGAGCACGATGGTGGCCGGGTTGGCAGTCTGGAACAGCGATGCTTCCGTGGATTCCAGCTCGTACTTCGAGCGGAAATACGTCAGGGAGGAAGACAGCGTGTCTTTCTTCCACTGCAGGGCGCCATACAAGCCCTCGCGGTCGCGGTCGAAATTGCCGCGGTTCCAGGAACCGCCGCTCGGAATCCAACGCAGCGCTCCGCTGTTGTCGCCCGAAACCGCATCGGTACGGGGGATGAATGGCGAGACGGACATGCCGTCGCTGCGGGTCTTGATCTGCGAACGGGCCACGTCGATCAGCGCGCCGAACTGGCCGAAGCTGGTATCCCAACGGTTCGACACCATGCCGGAGTACGATGGCGCGGTCTCGCCGCGCAGTTTCGAACGGGAGGCTTCCGCCGAAACGGCGCCCTTGAATCCCTTGAAGTCGAAAGGCATGGCGGTACGCAGGTTGACCAGGCCGCCGACGGCGCCTTCGATCTGCTCCGCGGAAGGGCTCTTGTATACGTCCACGCCTGCCATCAGTTCCGGCGGCACGTCTTCGAAGCTCAGCGAACGGCCGCCGTTGGCGGAGAAGGAGTCGCGGCCATTCAGTTCGGAACGCACATAGCTCATGCCGCGAATCGACACGCCGGTACCTTCTGCGGCGAAGCGCATAATGCCGTCGCCCACGCCCTGCTGCGGGTCCTGACGGTTCATGGTGCGGTCGATGGTGACGCCCGGCATGCGCTGCAGCACTTCAGTCACCGACTTGTCCGGCAGCTTGCCCATGTCGTCGGCGACGATCGAGTCGACAATTTCTTCCGCATCCTGCTTGCGCTTCTGTGCCGATTCCAGCGCGGCGCGCTGACCGACGACGACCACGGTGTTGGAGTTGTCCTTGCTTTCCGTTGCGGTCTGCGCGAAGGCACCGCCGGCTGCCAGCAAGGCGATTTGTGCCGCCCCCACGGCGATCGCTGTCTTCTTCAAGTGTTTCACTCTGAATCCTCTCGTTCTAACTTATAAGTGTGATGACGGCTTGCTCAATTGCGCGGGCACGCGGCCGTGTTGGTGCGTGGACTGCGCGTCGATGTGGTAAGCCGGACAGGATGCGCCCGGCGCCCGCGCTGCGCCTCAATTGGCGCTTGCGATTTCGCCGCTGTGCGCAGCAAGAATTTGGAACTTCATGGAATGTCTCCGTCTATGTTTTTTAATCGTCGGCGCGATGAAACCATTCTGCCTACAGGCCTATGCAGCGGCAATTGCGAAAATCACCAATACAACGAACGAAAAACCGGAACAGGTTCTCATTCAGGTAATTTTCAGCGCATTGGCGTAGCTCAACGCAGGCTGACCGGCCGGCATCGTGACCTGCAAACCTTCCGCAGTCTGGCGGAAGGCAAGCGGGCGTCCGCTGCTCACCAGCTCGACGCGCGCGATGCGTTTAGTGAGGTGCGGCGTGGCGCTGCGCAAAGATTTGATGGTCACTTTTCCGTCCTGCGGCCAGCCCATGACAAAGGCGTACACCGCATCGCCCTTGGCCGTAAAGCGGATATCGGCGGCGGAAAACGGTTTTCCTTTGCCTTCGTTGAAGCCCGCGCCCGACATCGGCGCAGCCGCTTCTTCCATCACGGGGCCCTCGCCGAATACGGCCCAGGGACGCGTTTCGTAAATGGCTTCGCCGTTCTTCGCCATCCAGCGCCCTACTTCCTCGACGATGGCGCGTTCCTGGCTATCGATGGTGCCGTCGCCACGCACCGGCACGCTGAGCAGCAGGTTGCCGTTCTTGCTGACCACATCGATCAGCGTATGCAGCACCGTCTTTGCACTCTTGTAGGCACGGTTATCGTAAACGCGGCGATCGTAATGCCAGCTGCCGATGCAGGTACAGGTCTGCCACGGCAATTCCTCGATGCGGTTGCTTTGTCCGCGTTCGATATCCCACACCATGCTGCGGCGCTGCTGTTCGTTGAGGATCTTGCCGTTGACTACCGCTTCCAGCTTTCCTTTGGTGGCGATGCTGCGGTTGTACATATGGGCAGCCAGGCGCAGGCCGATATCGCTGACAGGCCACAGCGGCAGCACCGTATCGTCGAAGTAGACCATGTCCGGGTCATAGGAATCGATCAGATCGCGCGTGCGATTGAAGAGCTTTTCGCCATATGCCTTGTCGGGGATCGCGGCGCCGCCGCCCCAGTGCCATTGGGCGTCCCACACGCCGCCTTCACCGCCAGTCTTGCTGAGCGGGTGGCGCTGCGCATACAGGCCCTGCGGATCAAGTCCTTCCCACCATTTGCCCACGCCGTCCAGGCGCGTCAGGTTGCCGTCGAACTTCTGCGCCGGCTCAAACCAGGTCCAGGCATGGGCCGCGTGCACGCTGACGCCAAAACGCAGCCCGTTTTCACGCGCAGCCTTGCTCCAGCCGGCGATCAGGTCTTTCTGCGGACCGATCCGGGTAGAGTTCCATTCCGGCTGGTAGCGGCTGCTGTACAGGTCGAAGTTATCGTGATGGTTGGCCAGCGCCACGAAATACTTGGCGCCGGCCTTCTTGTACAAAGCCACCAGTTCATCCGGATTCCATTTGTCAGCTTTCCATTGATTGATGATGTCCTTGAAGCCGACCTGCGCGGGGTCGCCGTAAGCCTGCAGGTGGTGCTTATGGACGTCGGTATCATCCTGGTACATCAGGCGGCCGTACCAGTCGCCGAATTCGGGCTGGCATTGCGGGCCCCAGTGTGCCCAGATGCCGAATTTGGCGTTGCGGAACCAGTCCGGCACCTGGTATTTATCGAGCGAATCCCATTCCGGCTTGAACGGGCCGGAGGCGATCGGCAGGCTGGCGTTTGGCGCCATGGCGTCAGCCGCGGCGCCGGCAGTTCCCGATAGCGCGACTGCGGGCACGGCTGCGCCCAGGTGTTTCAGCAGGTCTCGGCGTTTCATCAATATTCCTATCTACGTTTGTATTCAGCGTGCCAGCACGCTGCTCAGGTATTCTTCGTGGCTTGGCATGGCCGCCACGGCGGCAGCAATGCTGTCGCGCCGCAACCGCAAGGCGCGCAAGGCATCTTCTTGCGGCATGTCGCGCAGTGAAGGATCGGCGCGCCCCGGCCAATGCCCCATGCCGGCATGCACAGCGAGCCAGCTGGTGGCGTCGAAGCCTTCCTCGTCGTATTGGTGCAGGACGCCGGCCTGGCGCCAGGCGTGGATTTTGAAGGCGAGCGTTTCGGGCAGTTCCATGTTGGCCATGTCGCGCCACAACTGGCTGTCGCGGCGCGCAGTCAGGCAGTAGTGCAGGATGATGAAATCGCGCACCCGTTCGAACTGGCGCACCATGCCGGAGTTGTAGGCGGCAACCGACGCTTCCGTTGGACGCACGCCTTTCAGCAACACTTCGATCAGGCGACCGAGGCCGCTCTGCACCAGGAAAATACTGGTCGATTCCAGCGGTTCGAGGAAACCGGAGGAGAGGCCCAGCGCCACCACGTTGTGCGCCCAGAAACGCGCGCGATGGCCAGTGCTAAAGCGCAGCAGGCGCGGTTCGGCGACCGGCACGCCATCGAGCTGGCGCAGCAACTGCTCGCAGGCGCGTCCTTCATCGATATAGCGGCTGGAGAAAACGTGGCCGTGGCCCGTGCGGTTGCTGAGCGGGATGCGCCACGCCCAACCGGCTTCCAGCGCTGTGGCGCGTGTGTAAGGCATCAACGCTGTACCACTGCGCTCGCACGGGCAGGCCCAGGCGCGATCCACCGGCAGCCAGTGGCTGAAGTCGACAAAGGGTTCTTCCAGCGTGCGGCCAAGCAGCAGCGATGCGAAGCCGGAGCAGTCGATGAACAGGTCGCCCTCGATTACGCGGCCATCGGCCAGCTTGAGCTGCTCGACGCCGCCGTCGGCACGTCGCGCGACATGCACGATGCGCCCTTCGGTGCGGCGCACGCCGCGTTGCAACGCAAGCTTTCGCAGGAAAGCGGCGTACAACACGGCGTCGAAATGGTAGGCGTAGTTGAACTGGCGTTCCTGCTCCGACGCGCTGCCCTGGAACCGTCCTTCGCGGGCCATGACGCTGGGCAGGCATTGCTCGCCCAGCGCGCCAAGGGTTTCATCGCCAACGCGGCGATATTGGCCCCACAGCGCTTGCGGACCGCTCAGCCCTCCGATATCACCGAAAGTGTGGAAATACTGTTCGCCGTGCGCACGCCAGTCGCGGAACTCGATGCCCAGCTTGAAGGTGCCGTTGGTGGCGCGCAGGAACTCCGCTTCTTCGATGCCGAGAATGCGATGCAAGGCCCGGATCGAGGGGAACGTCGCTTCGCCGACGCCGACGATACCGATTTCCTCCGATTCGGCCAGTTCCACGCTGCAGCCAGGGAGCGCTGTCGCCAGCGCCGTTGCGGCCATCCAGCCGGCCGAACCTCCGCCGACGACCACGATGCGTTTGTATACCGTTACCATTTACTTCGTCTCCGTTATGTTCTGGATTCTGCAAGTGGCCATGGCTGCACGCAATTGTGAAAAATACCAAGGCGTTCAATGAAATCTTGCAGGGTGATTGAAGTACGCGGCCGCAGCATGGAGAATGCGCTGCTATGAACCCGATCCAGGCATGCTTATGCATCGCGCTGCTGGCGCCAGTGGCCGCCAGCGCCCAGGCGCGACTTTCGATTCCGCTCGATGGCGAGTGGCTTTTTCACAAGGTTGGCGACCATGGTTGGCAAACGGTCAACGTGCCCCACAGCTTCGGCGGATATCGTGGGCCGGCCTGGTATCGCCGCACGCTGCACCTGTCGCATGCACGCGACAAAGAACGTCACTACCTCGAGTTCGATGGCGCCCTGCTGGTCACTGAAGCGTGGGTCAACGGCCGGCATGCCGGACGCCACGCCGGCGGTTTTGCGCGTTTTCGTTTTGACATCACCGAACTGCTGCAGGAAGGCGGTAACGAGATTGCGGTTCGTGTCGACAATGCGGCGGACAGCAGCATCGCGCCACTGGCAGGCGATTACACGATGTACGGTGGCCTTTACCGGAAAGTGCGGCTGGTCTCGACCAGCAAGGTCCATTTCGACATGCTCGATTACGGCGGGCCAGGTGTGTATTTCAAGGCGTCCGAGGTATCGCAGCAGCGCGCCGCGCTGTCGTGGACCGCGCGCGCCCGCAACGACAGCAGCCGCGCTGTGCATGCCGTCGTCACAACCCGCCTGCGCGATGCAAGCCACCGGGTAGTCGCTTCAGCGCGCCAACCGGTCCTGCTTCCGGCGCACAGCACGGTGCAGGTCGCACTGCAGGCCACCCTGCCCTCGCCCCGCCTGTGGCAAGGAGTGCGCGATCCGTATCTTTACACCAGCGAGGCCGAGCTGGCTGCGGCGGGAAGCGCTAACGGCACGCGCGACCGGATTTCATTCCAGGCCGGCATCCGCGACATCCGGCTTGATCCACAACGCGGCCTTGTGCTGAACGGCGCCAACTACCGCGTGCATGGCGTCAACGTGCACCAGACTTCCCTGCCCGGCAAAGGCATTGCCGCCACCGACGCCGACATCGATGCCGACTATCGCATCCTGTCCGACCTGGGCGTGACGGGCCTGCGCTACGCCCATTATCAGCACCCCCAGCGCGCTTACGACCATGCCGACCGCGCCGGATGGCTGGTCTGGACCGAATTGCCGCTTACGGCAGCAGTCAACGGCTCCAGGGAATTCCTGGCCAGCAGCGAGCAGCAACTGCGCGAACTGGTGCGGCAGAATAGCAATCACCCGTCGGTCATGGTGTGGGGGCTGGGCAATGAGATCTACCAGTCCAACGCGGACAGCGCGCGCGTACTGTCTTCGCTGCAGCGCCTGGCCCATGAGGAAGACGCAAGCCGGCCAACCGCCTACGCCAACTGCTGCGGGCCGATCGACGGCCCGCAAGCCTCGCATACCGACGCCGTGGGCTCGAACGTTTATTTCGGCTGGTACGATGGAGAGTTCCCGGACCTCGGCCCTTTCCTCGATGCGAACCATGCCAAGCGCCCGGGCACGCCACTGTCGGTCAGCGAATACGGCGCCGGCGCCAGCGCATTGCAACAGGAAGATCCGCCGCAGCGGCCCAAGCCGGGCGGGCGCTGGCATCCGGAACAGTACCAGGCGCTGTATCACGAAGCAGCCTGGCGTCAGCTGGAAACGCGCCCGTGGCTATGGGCGAACTTCATCTGGGCCGGTTTCGACTTTCCCTCGGCGGGCCGCGACGAAGGCGATACGCCGGGCTTCAACGACAAGGGGCTGGTCAGCTTCGATCGCAGCGTGAAGAAGGATGCGTATTTCTGGTACCAGGCCAATTGGAGCACCGTACCGATGATACACATCACTTCGCGGCGCCACACGCAACGCCATCAGGCCAGCGTTGAAGTGAAGGTGTACAGCAACCAGGACACGGCCAGCCTGCGCGTCAACGGCGTCGATCTCGGCACGCGGCCCGTGACTGGCCGCATTGCGACCTGGCAGTTGCAACTGGCCGAAGGCGCCAATCGCATTGAGGTCACTGCCGGCAACGCCACTGACAGCGTCGAATGGCACTACCGGCCAGGCTCGGCGCCTTCCCAGCGCAGGGACACAACCTTATAGCCGTTGTCGCGGATTGCCTTGAGCAAGGCCGGCAACGCGTCGGCCGTAGCTCCGTTCGCATCGTGCATCAGGATCATGCCGCCCCCTGCCTGCTTCAGTCGATCGACAAGACGTCCCACCAGCGTTTCGACGCGCATGTCATTGGGTGCCCAGTCGTCAATGCCCAGGTCGACCGAGGCCACCGTGACCTGGCGCTCCTTCAGTGCCGCCAGCACAGGGGCCGTCTCTTCCAGGAACGGAAAGCGGTAAGCCGCCGGTGCTCGGCCGAACACGCCGGCAAAAGCCTGCATCCCTTTCTCCAGATCCGCCAGCTGTTCGGATGCAGGCATCGACTTCAGTGATGGGTGAGCGAAGCTGTGCAGCGCTACGGTATGGCCAGCGCGCTCGACGCGCACACCCAACTCAGGATTCCTTGCAAGATTTGCGCCGGTCATGAAGAAAGTCGCTTGCGTACAGTGCGCCGCAAGCGTTTGCAACACCCGGTCGATTGTTTCAGGCACCGGCCCATCGTCGAAGGTCAGGACCACTTCGCCCTTCTGCAAAGGAAGCGCTGCGTATTGCGCCGCCCCATACCGCGCGTATTCGCGCTTCAGGGTCAGGACACGCGTGGTGCCGAGGGCATCCGGGGCACAGGTGGCCGCCGCCGCGCAAGACGGCACGCCCACGGCAAACGCCAGTGCGGCCAATCCGGCAAGCCGTTTAAAGATCGGCGACTTCATCGGGCGCTCACGCGCAGCAGTGCCGAGCCATGCGGAGCCAGTGCCTGGCGAATACTCCCCCGCACCTGACCGAGGTCGGCCCGCCGCCACAGGTCGCGCACCGTTACGCTCCGGCCACCCAGGTTAAGGCGTGACAGGTCGAAATCAATCTGCGCCGGCGCATCTTCCGTATTGAACATGGCCAGATAGTAAGCGCTTTCGGAACCATTCGGGCGGGCAGTCCAGATGCGCGTGCCGGCTTCGGCGCGGTGCGGCCGGTTGCCGTGGCTTTTCTGGTTCACGGCCAGCACTTCCGGATTGGTCAGCAAGGCCAGGGTCGGCGCATCCAGGTGCCGCAGGTCGCCCCCCATGATCAGCGGCGAGCGCGCGATGCTCCATAAGGTCATCAGCGTCTGCTGCTCGTCCGGCGTGAACTTCGTATCGCGCGAGTTCATCGCAAGCCGGCCAAGAGGCAGCATGTCCGCATCGGGCCAGGAATTTTCCGCCATGACCGGGTTCCAGTTCTCGAGGCGCTGGAACTGCTCCTTCAACAGCTTCCATTCGTCCCAGAAATCGTCCGAGATGCGCCACATCTGCGCGTAATGCGGCACGTGGGCATCCCAGCGCAGGTCCATTTCACCCGGCGACAAGCTTAGCGTGATGGCGCGCCCGGAGGCCTGGATGGCTTTGTGCGCGGCTTCGACTTCGGGCCAGTTGCGTTCATAAGGCCGCGACATGTCGTCCATCTTGACAAAATCGACGCCCCACGACGCATACAGCTTGAAGATCGAGTCGTAGTATTCCTGTGCGCCGGGCTTGCTCATGTCGATGCCGTACATGTCGCCGTTCCACTCGCATATGGCCTTGGTGTCGGCGATGTCCTGCGCATGCCAGCGCGTCCCGAGGATCGGCGTGTTCCTGCGCACTGCCTGGCGGGGGATGCCGCGCATGACGTGGATGCCGAACTTCAGGCCCATGCGCTGCATCTGGTCGGCCAACGCCTTGAATCCCCTGCCCTGCGCCGCCGACGGGAAGCGGTTGGGCGCCGGCAGCAGGCGTCCGTATTCGTCCATCGTCAGTTCGGCATCCTTGCGGTATTCATAGCTGTTGGCATTCGGCTCATACCACTGGATATCGACAGTGAAGATATCGTAGCCCGAAGGCAGCAGCTTCTCCACCATGATGCGGGCATTTTCCAGCGCCTGGGCCTCGGTAATGGTGGTGGCAAAGGAGTTCCAGCTGTTCCAGCCCATCGGCGGCGTTGGCGCCAGCGCCTTCTTGCGCGCGGCGCCTGGAACCGCGGCGAACGTGGTGGCTGGAAGGGTTGCGGCTGCAGCAGCGGCCACGGACATAGCAAACAGTTTGCGGCGGGATTGGTCAATCATGGCTTATCGGCTCCAGCGTCACCAGCACAACGTCATTGCTGCGCATCGGTACCTTGAAATTAAAGTCGCCTGACTTGCCAACCGTGACCACGCGGTCCGTTTCGGGCGAGTCCTTGGTCTGGGCATTCAGTTGCTCGAGCTGCGCCGGCGTCAGCTTGTCGGGCGCACCCATTTCCAGATAGGCCGTGTAGGCATCGTTGGCCTTGAAGCCGGTGCGGCGTACCTGCAGGCGGTATTTGCCCGCCTTCGCATTGCGGAACTCCACCTGGGCCGGCTGCGATGGCGTTGCCGGCTGCACGCGGCTGTAGAAGGAGCGGTTGCTCAGCTCCTGCTTCGGCTGCTGGAAGTCCCACACCACGGCGCGCATTGCCTTGCCGTCGGTAGCCGCCATCACCTGGCCATCCTTGACCGGAATCTCCTTGCCGCTCAAGGCGTGCAGGTACTTGTAGGAGAAATACGGCGCCTTGCGAATGCCTTGGGGGTTCATCAGGCCGAAGCCGCCTTCGAACGGCTTGTTTTGCGGCCCCGGTTCCTCGAACAGGTCGGTGTACGTCCAGTAGCTCATGCCCTGCACCAGCCCCTTGGTGCCCTTCAATTTGCTCAGGATGTAGGCGGCACCGATATAAGAGTCATGCACCTTGTCGCGCGGGTTGTAGCTGGTGCTCCACTCGGTGAAGTACAACGGCAGCTGAGGATACTTCGACCCCGCGATCTGCCCGCGCACCCGGCGTACGTCACCGATGATGGCGTCGGGAGACGGCGACAGCTTGGTGTCCTCGACGCCCTTTTCGTCCAGGAAGCCGCTATCCACGCCATAGGTGTGGGTGGTCACGAAATCGACTGCCGCGCCGCTCTTTGAAACATGGTCGAGGAACTCGGGCACCCAGGCCGCACCTGCGGTGGAAGGGCCGCCCACGCGCAGGGCCGGATCGATCGCCTTGATCGCCTTCGCGGTAACGTCGTACAGCTCGAAGTAGGCCTTCTGGTCGGCATGCTCCCAGAATCCGTCGAGGTTCGGCTCATTCCACACCTCGAAGAACCAGCTGCGCACTTCCGCTTCGCCATAGCGCTGCTGGCAATGCTTGATGAAAGCCGTGACCAGCTCGCGCCAGCCATTCAGCTCGGGATGCGAAGTATTGCCCTCCCAGTAGAAGATCTTCGCATTCGACGTGGCCAGCGCCTTGGGCGTGAAGCCCAGTTCAACGAAAGGCTTGATCTTGCGCGCCAACAGGTCGTCATACAGCTTGTCGATTCCGGTCCAGTCGTAGACCAGCTTCCCGTTTTCCTTTTTCACGGTCTGCAGCACGTCATGGAAGATGGCGTGGAAGCGGATATAGCGGAAGCCCGTTTCGTCGACCACCGTCTTCAGCTGCGCCATGCTGTCGTCGCGCCGCAAGGTGCCGGGATAGTCGGAACCGACCGACAGGTCGAAGAAGCGGTCGAGCGGCTGCTCGGCTTTGGCTGCATCCAGCACCACCTTGCGTGGCGCCGCAATGGCAGCTGTAGTGAAAAAACAGGCCGCGCCAAGCGCCGCGAGGCCGATACGATGCAGGTGGATCATCTTTCCAGGCTCCTCATTTCAACTGATGGACCGGGCGATGCTAGCACTGCAAAATCATCGCGGGAACTGCTGGCACGCCTCTTGCGGTAAATCATTCAGCGGGTCGGTGATTTTCATAATTGCAGCGCTTCGGGCAGTCTGCAAAGATGGCCTGGTTTATCAAAATGAAGGATGAAAAACCATGCGATCCTGGATCCTGGCCATGCTCTTCCTGGCCGCAAACAGCGCGCTTGCGCAAACCAGCGTGATTCCCGTCTGGCCCGAGGGCGTGCCGAACGCCCGTGCGCACGCAGGCCCGGAACGGGTCGACGGTGAACGTATCAGCAACGTCAGCGAGCCGACGCTGGCAGTCTACCCGGCCGCCCTCGACCGCCAATCCGGCACCGCCGTCATCATTTGCCCCGGCGGCGGCTACCAGTTCCTGTCCAATACGCGCGAGGGGCAGCAATATGCCCAGTGGCTGTCCGGCCTTGGCATCACCGCTTTCGTGCTGAAGTACCGCCTCGCGGACTATGGCCACCCCGCGCCCTTGCAGGACGTGCTGCGCGCGATCCGCCTGGTGCGTTCCCAGGCGGCGAAATACGGCATCGCGCCGGACCGCATCGGCGTGATGGGCAGCTCGGCCGGCGGCCACCTCGCCGCCAGCGCTTCCACCCTGTTCAACCACCCTGCCGGCCGTGCCGGCGGCGAACTCGATGCCGTCAGCGCGCGCCCGGACTTTGCCATCCTGATGTACCCGGTGATCACCATGGAAGCGCCGGCTGTCCACGCCGGTTCGCGCGATGCACTGCTTGGCGCCAAGCCATCCGCAGCCATGGTCCAGCTCATGTCGGTGGAAAAACAGGTCAGCGCCGCGACCCCGCCCACCCTGCTGATTCACTCGCAGGATGACGGATTGGTCCCGGCCGACAACAGCATCCTGTATTTCCAGGCCCTGACGCGGGCCAAGGTGCCGGCCGAAATGTTCATCTTCGAGCACGGCGGCCACGGCATGGCCATGCGCACCGGGAACGGGACTGCCACCAACTGGACGCGCCGCGCCGAAGAATGGCTGCGCGACCGCAAACTGATTCCATAACATCGACAACACAGGAGCATCAATGAACGTGCAATACAAGCGCCGGATCATGGCGGCCGCGGTTTCCGCCGCCGCACTTGGCGCCGCCAGCGTGGCCTCCGGCGCGCCGATCACCACCCTCGACCGCAACGGCGCCTGGGTCTCGGTCGAAGCCTACGGGCCGAACGTCGTCCACATCACGATCGCCGCCGACAAGGCCGAAGCGCTGAAAGGTCCGGGTTTCGGCATCCTGCCCAAAAATGCGGACAATTCCGCCTTCCGCCATACCAGCGGCAAGGACGGCGACACCTTCGCCTCCGCGGCGCTGAACCTGCGCGTCGCCCCGGCGCCGCAGCCGCGGGTCCCGTCCCAGTCCGAAAAATACTTTGCCCCGCAACTGGCGCCGGTTGCGCTGCAGGTCAGGAACGCCAAGGGCGACCTGGTGCTCGACATGACCGGCTGGGAGCTGTCGCCGCAGACCGTCAACACCGAAAAGACCTACCAGGCCGGCGCCAGCTTCAGCGTCCAGGCCGACGAGCATTACTACGGCATGGGCCAGAACCAGGAATCGACCGGCCCGCTCGACCTGCGCGGCCGCGTCCTGGACTGCAAGCACTGGTATGACGCCCCGGCCGGCGAAACCGTGTGCGTGCCGTTCATGGTCTCGTCCAAGGGCTATGGCATTGTCTGGGACAACCCGTCGGCCACCCGTTTTGTCGCTGGCGTCAACGGCCGCACGTCCTTCCAGTCCAATGTCGGGGAGCGCGTCAGCTTCTTCGTCATCACCGGCAGCACGCCGGAGGAAATCTATTCCGGCTACGCCCGCGTTACCGGCAAGACCCCGATCCCGCCCAAGGCCGCTTTCGGCCTGATCCAGTCCAAGGCCCGCTACGACAGCCAGCAGGAAGTACTGCGCGTGGCGAATACCTACCGCCAGAAGAAGTACCCGCTCGACGTCATGGTGGTCGACTGGTTCTACTGGACCCGCATGGGCCAGCTCGACATCGACCCGGCGCAGTACCCGGCACCCGCAGCGATGAACAAGGAACTGCACGACCTCGGCATGCAGTCCATCGTGTCGGTGTGGCCACGCTTCGAAACCTCCGGCCGCTACTTCAACGAACTCGATGCCAAGGGCTACTTCCTGAAGGACAAGGACGGCAAGACGGTCGATGGC
>Ga0102591_1003102_pt1 | contig 15696 bp, 14 predicted proteins | sample AraplaCol_mCL_r2_2_FD_76860 | JGI IMG/M metagenome (GOLD analysis project Ga0102591, IMG submission 76860) | Arabidopsis root microbial communities from North Carolina, USA - plate scrape MF_Col_mCL_r2 (SPADES assembly) (version 2) | ecosystem: Host-associated > Plants > Roots > Endosphere... | reverse complement strand
TCGGCGTGCTTGGCATACTGCTGTGCAATGCGCCAGCGTTCGCCTTTCCGTACGACCTCAGCGACAGCGTGACGGCCTGGCCGTTCGGGACCGGGCCGCAGACCATGTGGGTCTGGCTGGTCACCCAGTGGCTGTTCCAGCGCAAGTTCGTGACCCTGTTCTCGATGCTGTTCGGGATCTCGATGTTCATGGTCGGCGGCCACAAAAATCAGGGACGTGGTCCGATCCTCTATCGGCGCCTCTTCTGGCTGCTGGCGTTCGGCATCGCCCACGGCTTCGCGATCTGGTGGGGCGACGTGCTGCTCAGCTACGCCCTGGCCGGCTTCGTGGTGGCCCAGGCGCGGTCGTGGCCGGCGCGGCGGCTGCTGTTCTGGGGCGTGGGGGTGTGGCTGGTGTTCGCCGTCCTGACCGCCCTGGGCCTGGCGCTGCTGTCGGGCGAGCCGCCGTCCGAGACCGCGTCCGAAGCCGCCCGCGAGGCGGCCAAGGGCGCGGCGGCGATCGCGGCCTATCGCGGCGATTTCCTGCAGTCGATGATCATCAACGCCCGCGAGCGGCTGGAAAGCCTGCCCTATGAGCCGATCATCTTCCTGCTGACGACCAGCCTGATGATGATCGGCCTGGGCGCCTACAAGACCGGCGTGTTCACCGGCGAGGCCTCGAAGCGGACCTATGGCGTGCTGATCGCCGTCGGCCTGCTGGCCCTGGCCGCGACCGGCTGGGCCTATTTCACCTTCGCCCTGGGCGGGATGGCCCAGCCGGTGCTGCATCTGGCCGAGGGTCTGCAGACCATCACCGCCCCCATGACCACCCTGGCCTATGTCGGTCTGATGGCCCTGGCCGCGCGCTCGGCGGGCGTCTGGCGCAAGATCCCCGCCGTCCTGGCGCCGGTCGGACAGATGGCCTTCACCAACTACCTTTCCCAGTCCTTGATCATGACCGCCATCTTCTACGGCGGACGCGGCCTTGGCCTCTATGCCCGCCTCGACCGCCCGGCCCTGGCCCTGATCGTCGTCGCTGTCTGGATTGTCCAGATCCTGTGGTCGCGGTGGTGGCTGGAGCGCTTCACCATGGGGCCGCTGGAATGGGTCTGGCGCCGGCTCTATCGCGGCCCGGCCCCGCTGCGGCGGGCCTGAAACCCCTCTCTCTTAGAGAGAGGGAGGGGCCCATCGCGGAGCGATGGGAGGGTGAGTGGTTACACCTTCAGCCGGCGTGCCGGCACATCGCCCGCAACAGCGCCAAGATCGTCCAGGGGCTTCGCCTACCCACTCACCCTCCCACGCCTGCGGCGCGGGCCCCTCCCTCTCTCCATGAGAGAGGGTTTCGGTGACCGCTCCCCAAGGTCTCCGCAGCACGGGCGGGGTTGAAAAGTTTGGGAGGCCGGCGATTGTCAGCGTCGGTCACAAGAAACCGCCGAGCGAACGGCGTGCGTCACATGTCTGTCGCCGCTCGTCGCTAACGCCGCTTGCAGACGCCGTGGGCGTCCCGTCGGGGAGTGCGTACAATGAAGATCGATCGTCGCGGGCTTCTGGCCCTGCTCGGCACGGGCGCGGCCACGCCGGTCTCCGCCGCCGCTCCCAAGCCCTTCGAGGGCGAGGTGAAGTTCCTGCACGGCCTGGCCTCGGGCGACCCGCTGGCCGACCGCGTCATCCTCTGGACCCGCGTCACGCCCCAAGCCGCAAAGGGCGAAGGCGCCGCCGCCCCGGTCGCCGTCCGCTGGGAGGTGGCGACCGATCCCGACTTCAAGACCCTCGTCGCCCAGGGCCGGACCCTCACCGACGCCGGCCGCGACTGGACCGTGAAGATCGACGCCACAGGCCTCAAGCCGGGCACGGACTATCACTACCGCTTCCGCGCCCTGAAGGCCGGCAAGCCGGTCGGCGAGGGGATCACGGGCGCGACCCGCACTCTGCCCGAAGGCGGCGTCAAGGACGTGGTCCTGGCCGTCACCTCGTGCTCGCTCTATCCGAACGGCTATTTCAACGCCTACGACGCCATCGCCAAGCTGCCGCGCGTCGACGCCGTGCTGCACCTGGGCGACTACATCTACGAATACGGCGGCGGTCCCAAGGACTACGGCATGAGCTCGCCGGTCGCCGCCCAGCGCCAGCCGGATCCGCCGCACGAGATCGTCAGCCTGTCGGACTATCGCCGCCGCCACGCCCTCTACAAGACCGACCCGATGCTGCAGGCCGCCCACGCCCGCGCGCCGTGGATCGTCGTCTGGGACGATCACGAGACCGCCAACGACAGCTGGGTCGGCGGGGCCGAGAACCACGACCCAGATAAGGGAGAGGGCGACTGGGCCGCCCGCAAGGCCGCCGCCCTCAAGGCCTATTACGAGTGGATGCCGATCCGCGAGCCGTCGAGCGGAACCCTGCCCGAAGCCGCCTGGCGCCGCTTCCAGTTCGGCGATGTCGCGACCCTGCTGATGGTCGAGACCCGCCTGACCGCCCGCACCGAGCAGCTGACCTACGAGCGCGACCTGCCCAAGACCGCCGACGGCAAGCCCGACATCGCCGCCTTCGTCGCCAAGTGGAAGGATCCGTCGCGCCGGATGATGGGCGAGGGCCAGGAGCAGTGGCTGGCCCGCGAGGTCGACGCCTCGGTCAAGGCCGGCACGGCCTGGCAGGTGCTGGGCAACCAGGTGATCATGGCCCGCGTCGCCCCGCCCAATCTCAAGGCCACCATGGGCGCTGAGAAGTTCGACGCCATGCTGGCGGCCCTGCCCGAATACGCCCGCGGCCGGGTGGCGGGCGGCGTGGCCATGTCGGCCTTCGACATCCCCTCCAACCTCGACGCCTGGGACGGCTATCCGGTCGATCGCCAGCGGGTCTACGACATCTTCAAAGCCAGCCAGGCGACCCCGATCGTCCTGGCCGGCGACAGCCACATGTTCTGGGCCAACGAGCTGTGGGACGACGCCGGCTCGACCCGCGTCGCCGCCGAGTTCGGGGCCACCTCGGTCACCTCGCCCGGCTACGGCGACATCATGCCCGGCGCCCCGATCGGCGAGGCCTTCGTCCAGCGCAACAAGGAAGTGAAATACGCCCACCCCAGCGCCAAGGGCTTCGTCCTGCTGACCCTGGAAAAGGGCAAGGCCGTGGGCGAACTGATCGCCGTCTCGACCATCCTGTCGACCGACTACACGACGGAAGTGCTGAAGACGTTCGTGGTGACCCCGGCGGATGGCGGCGGGGTCAAGGCGCTGAGCGAGGCGTGAGGCCAAGGCCGCCCTATCGACCCCTCTCTCTTTGAGAGAGGGAGGGGCCCGCGCCGAAGGCGTGGGAGGGTGAGAGGTTACAGCCTGCCAGAACGAAGCACGGAGAGGATCTCATCCGCCGTCCCGCCCGGGTCGGCGAGAACCTGCTCGTTGCGGATTCTCAGGACCAGATAGCCGAACAGCTCCAGAGTTTGCGTACGGCGCTCGTCGTGGTCCTCGCGCCCCTCATGGGAAGCGCCGTCCAGCTCGACGATCAGCTTGCCTCCCTCGCAGACGAAATCGGCGAAGTAGCGATCGATCGGAACCTGCCGCAGGAACCTGAACCCGCCCAGGCGACGATTGCGGACGAGCCCCCACAGCGTCTTCTCGGCGAGGGTCTGGCCCCGACGCAGGCGGCGGGCGTTGGCGGTCGCGTTCATGGCGACAACGTGAGTGCGCGCCTTTGGCCGAAGCAACGGAAGGAATCGAGGTTTTCCGGCCGAGGGTGAAACCTCTCACCCTCCCACCGCTTCGCGGCGGGCCCCTCCCTCTCTCGAAGAGAGAGGGATCAATACTATCGCCGCTCCAGCGCCAGCCGCAGGCCGAAGGCGATGAACACCCCGCCGCTGATCCGGTCGAGCCAGCGCACCACGGCGGCTTCCCGCAGCAGGCCGGCCAGCGGGGCGGTGGCGGCGATCAGCAGGCCGGCCCAGGCCAGGCCCAGCAGCACGTGGATCCCCGCCAGCAGCGTGCCGAACACGCCGGGGTTGGCGCCCGCCGGGATGAACTGGGGTAGGAACGAGATGTAGAACACCCCGACCTTGGGATTGAGCAGGTTGGTGAACAGGCCGCGCCGGAACGAGTCCGCGATGCCGCCGCCGGTGGGCGACACCGCGCCCGGCTCGAAGCGGTCGCGGGGCTTGATCAGCATCTTCACGCCCATCCACACCAGATAGGCCGCGCCCGCCCACTTCAGCGCCGTATAGGCCAGTTCCGAGGCGGTCAGCAGCGCCCCGGCCCCGAAGGCCGCGGCCATGCCCCAGGTCAGGCAGCCCACCCCGATGCCCATGGCCGCCGCGGCCGCCCGTCGCGGGCCTTCGGTGGCGGCGCTGCGCAGCACCAGGGCGGTGTCGAGCCCCGGCGTGATGGTGAGCAAGCTGGCGGCCAGGGTGAAGGCGACGAGGGCCTCAGGCGTGGTCATGGCCGTGCTCCTCCTCCCGCTCGACCAGCTGGCCGTTTTCCCAGACGCGATAGAAGCACGAGCGGAAGCCGACGTGGCAGGCGCCGCCGTCGCCCTGCGGGCGCACCTTGATCACCACGGCGTCCTGGTCGCAGTCGATGCGGACCTCGCTGACGATCTGCAGCTGGCCGCTGGTCTCGCCCTTCTTCCACAGGCCGTTGCGCGAGCGGCTGAAATAGTGGGCGACGCCCGTCTCCAGGGTGAGCTTCAGGGCCTCGTCGTTCATCCAGGCCAGCATCAGGATCTCGCCGGTGTCGGCGTGCTGGGCCACCGCCGCCACCAGGCCGTTGGCGTCGAAGCGCGGGGCCAGGGCCGGCCCCCGTTCCAGGGCTTGCTTGTCGGGGGCGGAGGGGAAGAAGGCGCTGGTCATCAAAGACATATGGCGCAACACCCCCGGTTTGGGCTAGCCTCCCGCATCCGGCGGGGGACGGGAAAAGACGGGACGATGGACCTCAAGTCCAGGATCAAGGGCGGCGTAGCGGCTTTGGACCGCTGGGCGCGGCCCTGGGCGGAGCGCTCGAAGGCCAACGCCAGGGCCTACGAATTCCTGTTGTTCGGCCTGAAACAGGCTTGGGCCTGCCTGTTCGGGGGCCTGATGCTGGCCCTGCTGGTCGGCACCTTCCTGTTCTGGCCCAAGGACGCGGCGCTGGCGCGCTACGACTTCCTCGTCATCGCCTCGGTCGCCATCCAGGCCGCCCTGCTGCTGCTCAAGCTCGAGCGCTGGGACGAGGCGGCGGTGATCCTGATCTTCCACCTGGTCGGCACGGCCATGGAGATCTTCAAGACCGCCCACGGCTCCTGGGTCTACCCGGAAGACAGCGTGCTGCGGATCGGCGACGTGCCGCTGTTCACCGGCTTCATGTACGCCTGCGTCGGCAGCTACATCGCCCGCGCCTGGCGGCTGTTCGACTTCACCTTCGTGAAGTACCCGCCGTTCTGGAGCGCCCACATCCTGGCGGTGCTGGTCTACGTCAACTTCTTCACCCACCACTATGTGACCGACATTCGCCTGGGCCTCTTCGTGCTGTCGGCGGTGCTGTTCGGCCGCACCTGGATCGTCTACACGCCCGACCGCCAGGCGCGGCGCATGCCGCTGCTGCTGGGGCTGATGCTGGTGGCGCTGTTCATCTGGTTCGCCGAGAACCTGGGCACCTTCGCCGGGGCCTGGATCTATCCCAGCCAGGCCGGCGGCTGGCATATGGTCGCCATCGAGAAGCTGGGGGCCTGGTACCTCTTGATGCTGATCAGCTTCGTGCTGGTCAGCCTCGTCCACCGCCCGCTCGACGCCTGCGTCGAACGCCTGCGCGAAGGCATCCGCGCGGCGGCCTGAGGGGCGTTCCAAGGGACGCGTCGGGCCGGAGAAATCCCGCCGGGATCGCCCGCTTCGTGCTATGATGATCCATGCGCCGAAGAGCGCGCCAAGGGGTTCCGTTCGCGGCGACCTCGACCTGGTTCGGCGGCCCGCCGGTTTCATGCCGGCGTCGTTCGTGGGCCTTTTCGTTCAAGGCCGTTTTCGTTCATCGCCGCCGACGTCCGGCGCGCCGTCCTATCGCCAGGACGTGCGTCGGCGCGCGCCTGGAGATTCTCGATGTCCCGCTTCCCGCCGACTGACCCGCCGATCGCTTCGCAGGCCGAAGGGCGTTCGCCGCGCCTGTCGCGGGATCTTCGCCTGCTGGCCCTGTCGGATGTCCTGCGGCGCTATGCGGCCCGTTTCCAGCCCGATCTCAACGCCGCCGGCCTGCTGGCGCATCGCGCCATCGCCGCCGCGTTCGCCAAACCGGTCGCCGCCGCCGACGCCAAGGGCGCGATGGAAGCCGGGCTGCGCGCCCATGTCGACGACAGCCTGGCCGACCAGGCCGCGAAGACGCCTCCTCCTGGCCGGCGCTCATGAGCGCCCGCAGCGTCAGTGGAAGCGCGCCGTTCGGGCGTCACGACTACGAGATCACCTATGGCTGGCGGGACGAGGCGCTCAGCGTCACCATCGGCGGCCAGCTGGCCACCCCGCCGGTCATCGGCGACATCTACACCCTGGGCTCGCCCGACGGCGGCATCCAGGACTTCACGGTCATGCAGATGACGCGTGAGCGCGGACAGGGCTGGGTGGCGCGCTGCAGCGCCGCGGCTCGCCCGCCCCGCCTGGAGGGCTCCGATGACTGAGGAAACCGACCGCATCCAGCGGGAGAACGAGTATCTCAAGCGCCGCAACGCCCAGCTCCAGGCCGAGGTCGGCGACCTCACGGCCGAGGTGGTGCGGCTGCAGCAGCGCCTGGGGGCGTTCGCCGTCCGCGCCGCCGTCGCGCCCAACCCGCTGTCGGGCGGCCAATAGGGTGGCGCTCTCGCCCGAGCAGGTGACGGCCCTGCGCAATCTCGCCCGCAAGAAGCAGGGCCACGACGTCGACTGGATCAACATCGCCGACGCCCGCGGCCTGACCGAACTGGGCCTGGCCGAGCGCGGCCGCACCGGCTGGATCATCACCGCCGCCGGCGAGGCGGAGCTGCTGGCCTACGAGCGAAGCTAGGATCCGGGGAGGCTCGCAGGCCCAGATCCTCCCCCTCTGGGGGAGGTGGCCCAGAGGGCCGGAGGGGGTAGCGCGACGTCGGCCGCCCAAACCCCCTCAGTCGCTTCGCGACAGCTCCCCCAGAGGGGGAGCATCTATCGGCCTATTTCCGGGTCACCAGATCCATGAACCGCTGCTGCAACACCTTGTCGGTCTTGAACACGCCGCGGAACTGGGTGGTGATGGTCGAGACGTCGTGGTGGTGCACGCCGCGGGTGCTCATGCACTGGTGCTCGGCGTCGATCAGCACGGCCACGCCGGCGGCCGAGAGGTGGTCCTCGATGGCGTCGGCGACCTGCATGGTCATGGTCTCTTGCGTCTGCAGGCGCTTGGCGAAGATCTCGACCAGGCGCGCCAGCTTCGACAGCCCCACGACCTTGCCGGTCGGCATGTAGGCCACCCAGGCCTTGCCCAGGAACGGCGCCATGTGGTGTTCGCAGTGGCTCTGCACGTCGATGCCGCGCAGCATGACCATGTCGTCATAGCCCTGCACGTCCTCGAAGGTGCGCGACAGCTCCTTGGCCGGGTCGCCCGTATAGCCGGCGAACCACTCGCCATAGGCGTCGACCACGCGCTGGGGCGTGTCGAGCAGCCCCTCGCGGTCGGGGTTGTCGCCGGCCCAGGCCAGCAGGGTCCGCACCGCGGCCATGGCCTCGTCTCGGCTGGGGCGCTGGGCGGGTTCAAGATCAAGACCGGCGTTGTCGTCAGAGCCGATCAGGGTTCGCTCGCGGGTCAGTGCGTCCATGTTTTCGAAGGGGGCTTTCCACGGGCTGAGTTGCGCCGGAGCGCCGTTCGCCCCGGAATTACGCGTGCCACCCGTTAAAGGGCGCGCCTCTCACGTCGCAAAGACGTGGTTCGAAGGCTCGCTCCCCGCTATATGGGTCCGGTTTTTCGTTCCGACAACACCCTTCCGCTGCGTCAAGGCGACCGAGTTTTCATGACCATCAGGCTCTACGACACCATGGCGCGCGAGAAGCGCGACTTCGTTCCCGCCGATCGCGACCGGGTGACGATGTATGTCTGCGGACCGACGGTCTACGGCTACGCCCACATCGGCAACTTCCGTCCGGTGGTGGCCTTCGACGTGCTGTTCCGCCTGCTGCGCCACGAATTCGGCGACGAGGCGGTGGTGTATGCGCGCAACGTCACCGACGTCGACGACAAGATCAACAAGAAGGCCGCCGACGAGGGCGTCGAGATCAAGGTCATCACCGACCGCTATCTCGCCGCCTATCACGAGGACGCCGACGCCCTCGGAGCCCTGCGCCCGACCCTGGAGCCCAAGGCCACCGACCACATCGACGCCATCGTCGAGATGATCGGCAAGCTGGTCGACAACGGTTCGGCGTATGCCGCCGAAGGCCACGTGCTGTTCGACACCCAGAGCTTCGCCGACTACGGCCAGCTCTCCGGCAGGCCGCTGGACGACATGATCGCCGGCGCCCGCGTCGAGGTCGCCCCCTACAAGCGCCACCCGGCCGACTTCGTGCTGTGGAAGCCCAGCAAGGAAAACGAGCCCGAGTGGCAAAGCCCCTGGGGCGCGGGCCGCCCGGGCTGGCACATCGAGTGCTCGGCGATGATCGAAAAGCAGCTGGGCCTGCCGATCGACATCCACGCCGGCGGCATCGACCTGCAGTTCCCCCACCATGAGAACGAGGTGGCCCAGGGGCGCTGCGCCCATGGCCTGCCGACCTACGCCCGCTACTGGATGCACAACGGCTTCCTCGACATGGCCGGCGAGAAGATGTCCAAGAGCCTGGGCAACGTCATCATCCCGCACGAGCTGGTGAAGACCACGCCGGGCGAGGTGGTGCGCTGGGCCCTGCTGTCGGCCCACTACCGCCAGCCGCTGGACTGGACGGCCGAGCTGGTCGAGCAGTCCAAGAAGTCGCTGGACCGTCTCTACGGCGCCCTGCGCCGCGCCAAGGACGTCGTGCCCGACCAGGCCGTCGAGGCCCCGCAGGAGGTGATGGACGCCCTCTGCGACGACCTCAACACCCCCGCCGCCGTCGCCAAGCTGTTCGAGGTGTCGAGCGCCATCGAGAAGGCGGTCACCGCCGGCGACCTGACCGAGGTGGCCATCCACAAGTCGCGCCTGCTCGAGGCCGGCGCCCTGCTGGGCTTCCTGCAGGCCGATCCCGACGCCTGGTTCGAGGGCGACGCTTCCGACGACCTCAAGGCCCAGGTCGAAGACCTGCTGGCCCGCCGCGTCGCCGCCCGCGCCGCCAAGGACTGGACCGCCGCGGACGCCATCCGCGGCGACCTCGACGCCCTCGGCGTCGTGGTCATGGACAGCCCGACCGGCGCGACGTGGCGGATGAAGGACTAGATACCCATTCCTTCTCCCCTTGCGGGAGAAGGTGTCGGCGAAAGCCGACGGATGAGGGGTCTCTCAAACGCAAAACGCCGCGACAGCTGAACGGCCGTCGCGGCGTTTCTGTACGTGCGACCCCTCACCCGACCCCACTTCGTGGGGCCACCCTCTCCCGCAAGGGGAGAGGGATCACCTGGCGGTGCTGCCACCCTTCTCCGGATCCGGCGGCAGCCCCGTCTTCGGATCGCGCGGCACGGGGGCGAAGCCTTCGGCGATGAACAGGTCCGTCCGCCGCACGCGCTTGCGATCGAGCCGCGCACGGACGATCTCGTCGCCCGAGGTCGCCTTGAAGTCCTGCTCGATCTTGGCCTTGTAGACCCCCTCCAGGCTGGCGATCAGCGTGCGCTCGCCATAGGCCTTGGTCATCGGGGCCTCGGTTTCGGCCTGGTTCTGCGGATGGGCCTCGTGCACCCAGATGCGCAGCGGCGGGGCGCCGACCGTGCCCCAGTAGTCGCGCCCGTAATAGGCGGCCACGTTGAACAGGAAGCGGTCGTCGACGGCCACCGAGGTCAGGCGCTGCCCGGCCTGCTCCTCGCGGGCCCGGTTGATGATCGCCTGCACCGTCTGGTCCCAGCCGCGCACCCGCTTGAAGCTGTTGGCCAGGCCGATGCCGTCGGCCAGGCGCGGGCTGATCAGGCAGGCCAGGAAGAGGGCGGCGAACGCGGCCTGCAGGGCCAGGCCCCCGGCCAGCCAGCGCCTGGCGCTCCAGCGCACCATCCAGCCGGCGACCAGCACCGAGCCGGCGACATAGGCGGCCGCCGCCCAGTTGGCGTTGGCGCGGCTGACGAAGGCCTGGCCGGCCACGGTCAGCAGCGGCGGCAGAACAAAGCACAGCAGCAGCACGTCGGCCGGCTGAAGGCGCCTGCGCACCGCCAGCACGATCCCGCCGCCCAGCAGCACGCCGAAGGGCAGGGGGCCGAACACCCCGAACTGCGAGCCGACGAACTCGACCAGCTCGCGCGGATTGAACAGCGACTTGGCGCCCCAGTTGGCGTTGGCGGCCGTGTGCTCGACCGTGGCGAACTTGTGGGCCGCGTTCCAGATCAGGTTGGGCGCGAAGACGGCGATCAGCACGCCGAAGAAGGCCAGGCCCATCGGCCAGGTCCAGGCCTTGCGGGCTTCGCGTGACAGGGCCAGGTGCGCGCCGATGCTGAACAGCACGTAGATCGCCGCGTACTTCGACAGGAAGGCCAGGCCCAGGGCCGCGCCCAGGCCGGCGGCGGTCAGCAGGCGCTCGCGCGGGGTCTTGGCCGCGGGCAGCGAGACATAGGCCCAGATGGTCAGGGCCAGGAAGAACAGCAGCGGCGCGTCGGTGCCGATCACGCCCGACGACAGCTGCACGCCCGGCATCAGGGCGTAGACGCCGGCGGCGGCCAGGCCGGTCCAGCCGCCGTAGAGGCGACGGGCGATGCGGTGGACGATCAGCGCGGTGGCGCCGTGCAGCAGGGGCGCGCCCAGCCGCAGCCAACCCTCTGTGTCCCCACCGATCGTCGTGGTCAGCCAGATCACCCAGGCGATCATCGGCGGCTTGGAATAGTAGCCGAAATCCAGGGTCCGCGACCAAAGCCAGTACTGCGCCTCGTCGGGATACAGCTCCAGCGGCGTCGAAAAAATCGCCAGTACTCGGACGATCGTCAGCAGGGCGACGCCGATCAGGGTCAGGCGCCATGCGCGGGCTGCGGAATCTTCGGCGGCGTAGGGGGACGCGGTCATGACGCGCTTCTTAGCGAAGTAAGGGAAAACTGACCAATTGTTCCGCAAGCGACTGATCGATGTGGCAGATTCTGGGCCAGAGTGGCCTTTCCGTCACCAAACCTTCTAAATGTTTCGCTACACCGCCCCAACGATGCGGTTCGATGCTCGTTTTTCCGAACTAGCGTCAAAGAATGAGGGGATCATTGGAATGAACACGAAAAAAATCGCCTGTCTGGCGTCGACCGCGCTGGTCGGCAGCCTGCTGGCGGCGACCGCCGCGATGGCTCAGTCGACCGCCTCCACCGAACTGGACTCGATCGTCGTCACCGCGTCGCGCGGCCCGAAGACCGTCGACGGCATGATCACGGCCGAGACCGTGGCCAAGAGCCGCACGACCGTCTCGCAGGAGTTCCTGGAAACCCAGGTCCCGGGTCAGACCGTCATCCAATCGCTGAACATCCTGGTGCCGGGCCTGAACTTCACCAACAACGACCCGTACGGTTCGTCGGGCGGCAACATCCGTCTGCACGGCTTCGACGGCAACCGCGTCGCCCTGACCCTGGACGGCATGCCGCTGAACGACACCGGCAACTACGCCACCTACACCAACCAGCTGGTCGACTCCGAAATCATCGGCAGCGCCTCGGTGAACACCGGCTCGACCGACGTCGACAGCCCGACCGCGGCCAGCACCGGCGGCACCATCGGCATCTCGACCATGACGCCCTCGAAGGAATTCGGCGCCTGGGCCCAGGCCAGCGTCGGCAGCTTCAACTACAAGCGCTTCGCGGCCTTCATCGAAAGCGGTGAAGTCGGCCCGCTCGGCACCCGCATGTGGCTCGAAGGCTCGTACCAGAAGTACGACAAGTTCAAGGGCGAAGGCGAAATCTACAAGCGCCAGATCAACGCCAAGATCTACCAGCCGCTCGGCGACAACGGCGACTTCATCAGCCTGGCCGCCCACTACAACGTCAACCGCAACAACGCCTACTACGGCCCGAACCTGCGCACGACGACCGGCAAGCTGCCGACCACCAACGCCGACGCGCCGAACGAAGTCGACACCGCCGGCTGGGGCGTTGATTTCGCCACCTCGTACATCCAACCGACCGTCCGCACGGGCGTCACCGGCGTGACCGGCGACATCGACCTCGACAACGGCTCGACCAACTCGAGCTACTACGGCCTGCGCATCAACCCGTCGAACACGGGCAACCTCCGCGGTCAGTCGAAGTTCACCCTGGGCAAGGGCTTCACCCTGACCGTCGATCCGTCGTTCCAGTACACCCTGGCCAACGGCGGCACCCAGAACACCACCCTGTCGGAAAGCTGCGCCGCCGCCTACTTCGCGGCCAACCCGACCGCGACGGCCGCTCCGACCTCGGCGCAAGCCACCAGCGCCTGCTCGACCTCGACCCGTCAGCTGCTCGGCACTCAGACGACCGCCACGCTGCTCGGCGCCGGCGTCGACCTGAACGGCGACGGCGACACCAACGACACGGTGCGGGTCATGAACCCGAGCAACACCAACACCCGTCGTTACGGCCTGCTGACCTCGCTGATCTGGAAGCTGAACGACAACAACGCCATCCGTCTGGGCTATACCCTCGACTACGGCCGTCACCGCCAGACCGGCGAGTACAGCTACATCGACCTGGACAGCAGCCCGACCTACCAGAGCTGGTTCGGTGGCAAGGACGGCCACGGCGACAAGATCAAGACCGCCGACGGCAAGAGCTTCATGCGCGCGCGTGACCGCTTCTCGGTGGCCACGCTCAACCAGGTCAGCCTCGAATACCGCGGCAAGTTCCTGGACGATAACCTGAACCTCAGCGTCGGCGTCCGCGCGCCCTTCTTCAAGCGCCAGCTGAACCAGTTCTGCTACTCGCAGAACGGCTCGAGCACCGTCCGCTGCACCACCGAGACCGCGACCCAGAACACGACGACCGGTCTCTACACCTTCGACGGCGGCACCACGTCCTACATCGCGCCGTACTCGCGCGTCGTGAAGTACGACGACATCCTGCCGAACATCGGCGTCAACTATCACTTCGGCGAATACAGCTCGGTCTACGGCAGCTATGCCGAGTCGACCTCGCTGCCGCGCACCGACAACCTCTACACCGTGGTTCGTCTGTCGAACGGCACGATCGCCAGCCCGGGTGTCCAGCCGGAAACCAGCTCGACCTTCGAAGGCGGCTATCGCTACCAGAGCGGCAAGATCATCGCCTCGGCCAGCGCCTGGGCGACCCAGTTCGAAAACCGGATCGTCAGCTCGTACGATCAGGACCTGGGCATCAGCGTCGACCGCAACGTCGGCAAGGTGAAGCAGTGGGGCCTGGACGCCTCGGTCGGCTTCAAGCCGGAAGAGTACCTGGCCGCCTACTTCTCGTTCTCGTACAACGACAGCGAAGTTCAGGACAACATCGCGATCAGCTCGACCCTGACCGCCCTCACCAAGGGTAAGGAACTGGTCGAGACGCCGCACGTGACGTTCTCGAACCGTATGGAATGGGAAATCACCGAAGGCCTGACCCTCGGCGCCCAGACCAAGTACGTCGGCGAGCGTTGGGTGACCGACGTCAACGACCTGAAGGTCGGTTCGTACATCACCACCGACCTGGACCTGCGCTTCGAACTGGAACGCTTCGGCTACAAGAACTCGAACATCCAGTTCAACGTGATCAACCTGTTCGACAAGAACTACTACGGCAACCTGGGCACCCAGACGAGCGCGACCCCGGGCGCGCCCGGCTACGGCCGTCCGTACGCCAACATCGGTGCTCCGCGCACCTACACCGTGACCCTGCGCGCCGGCTTCTAGGCTCGTACGCACCGTCAAAAGAGAAGGGCGGCTCTTCGGAGCCGCCCTTTTTCTTTTGTCGCACCAATTTGCTAGAAGGCGCGCTTGACCCTTCGACCCCCAGGGGCCATCTGCGCCCCCTCTTGTTGACCAGGCTTTCGAAAATGACCCTCACCGTTCCCGCCGAGTGGGCTCCGCACCGCGCCATGTGGCTGGGTTTCCCCAGCCATGGCGAGCTCTGGCAGGAAGACCTCGAGCAGGCGCAACAGGAGGTCGCCGACCTCGCCCGCGCCCTGGCCGGCCCGGGCGGCGAGCGCGTGCGCCTGATGGTCGTCGGCGATGAGGCCGAGGAAGCGGCGAAAGCCCTGCTCTCCGACACCACCGTCGAGATCGTCCGCGGCCAGTTCGGCGACATCTGGCTGCGCGACACCGGCCCGATCTTCACCGCCGGCGGTGACGGCGCTTCGGCCGCCGGCTTCAAGTTCAACGGCTGGGGCGGCAAGTACGACCTGGAGGGCGACGACATCGTCGCCGAGCAGATCGCCGCCGCCTCGGGCGCGCCGCTGGTCCGCAACGACTTCATCCTCGAAGGCGGCGCCGTCGACCACGACGGCCTGGGCACCGTGCTGACCACCCGCCAGTGCGTGCTGAACGAAAACCGCAATTCCGGCTGGGACGAAGCCTCCGCGACCTCGGCTCTGGCCGCGGCGCTCGGCGCCAAGAAGGTGCTGTGGCTGGGCGATGGCCTGCTCAACGACCACACCGACGGCCACGTCGACAACCTGGCCCGCTTCGTCGCCCCGGGCGTCGTCGCCTGCCCGATGGCCTTCGGCGCCGACGACCCCAACGCCGAGGTCTATGCCGAGACCGCCCGCCTGCTGGGCTCGATGACCGACAGCCGCGGCTCGCCGCTGCAGGTCGTGCGCATCCCCTCGCCGGGCCGGATCCTCGACGAGGACGGCGAGCCGATCCCGGCCTCGCACATGAACTTCCTGATCGCCAACGAGGCGGTCATCGTGCCGATCTACGCCGAGGAGTCGGGCGCCTTCGCCGTCGAGGTGATCAAGGGCCTGTTCCCCGAGCGCCAGGTCATCGGCCTGCCCTCCACCGCCATCCTGACCGGCGGCGGTTCGTTCCACTGCATCAGCCAGCAGGAGCCCGCGTAATGGCCCGCACGCTCAGCGTCGCCGCGATCCAGACCTCGTACGGCCTGGATCTGCAGGCCAATATCAAGAAGACCGAAGGCTTCATCCGGGAAGCGGCCGCCAAGGGCGCGCAGGTCGTCCTGCCGTCCGAGCTGTTCCAGGGGCCGTACTTCTGCGTCGCCCAGGAGGAGCGCTGGTTCGCCGAAGCCCATCCGTGGCGCGAGCATCCGGTGGTCAAGGCCATCGCGCCGCTGGCCGGCGAACTGGGCGTGGTGCTGCCGATCTCGATCTTCGAGCGCGAGGGGCCGCACTATTTCAACAGCCTGGTGATGGTCGACGCCGACGGCTCGCTGATGGGCGTCTATCGCAAGAGCCATATTCCCGACGGCCCGGGCTATATGGAGAAGTATTACTTCCGGCCCGGCGACACCGGCTTCAAGGTCTGGGACACGCGCTTCGGCCGTCTCGGCGTCGGCATCTGCTGGGACCAATGGTACCCCGAGGCCGCCCGCGCCATGGCGCTGATGGGCGCCGAGGCCCTGTTCTACCCGACCGCCATCGGCAGCGAGCCGCATGACCCCAGCCTGGACACCGCCCTGCCGTGGCGGCGGGCCATGCAGGGCCACGCCGTCTCGAACGTCATCCCGGTGGTCGGCGCCAACCGCATCGGCTTCGAGCCGTG
>Ga0102591_1002013_pt1 | contig 15716 bp, 15 predicted proteins | sample AraplaCol_mCL_r2_2_FD_76860 | JGI IMG/M metagenome (GOLD analysis project Ga0102591, IMG submission 76860) | Arabidopsis root microbial communities from North Carolina, USA - plate scrape MF_Col_mCL_r2 (SPADES assembly) (version 2) | ecosystem: Host-associated > Plants > Roots > Endosphere... | reverse complement strand
CTTTCTGGCGGCGTAAACTGGCATTTGGCCAGGCCGTCCTGTGCCGCAAGGTCCAGCTGCAGGTGTCCGCTCGACTTGTCAACGCGCGATTCCAGCACCTTGCCGTCCAGGCCGACCAGGAAGGCCAGCGTGACCGCCCCGACCTGTTGCTTGCGCAGCGCTTCCTTCGGCCATTCAGGCTTGGCGCAAGTTTTCAGGTCAGCGGAAATCTGCTTCGCGGCACTCCGGTCGATACGCCCGACTCCTTCCGCCCGGGCCGGCTGGATAAGCAGGCTGGCCAGCAGCAGCGGCAGGGTTTTCAGTGAGGTCATGATAGTCACTTATCAGGAAGTTAACATTATCCTCACTGTAACATGACTCCCCTTGTCGTGGCAGGGACCACAATTTCAAGAATTGCTGATAGGGCTTCATGGCGTCCTCCACCAGGCGCCCGTGGCCTGCGGCTGGGCGATATCAAGGGCCTCGCCGATCATCGGCGTAGCCAGGGTCTGGCCGCGCGCGGCGGCCAGTGCGGTGATCTGCTCGAAGGGATCGTCCCAGCTATGCATGGCCAGGTCGAAGGTACCGTTGTGGATCGGCAGCATGACCTTGCCGCGCAGGTCGATGTGGGCCTGCATGGTTTCCCTCGGCTGCATGTGGATGTCCGGCCAGTTGGGATCGTAGGCTCCGGTTTCCATCAGGGTCAGGTCGAACGGGCCGAAGCGCTCGCCGATTTCCTTGAAGCCCTTGAAATAGCCGGTATCGCCGCTGAAGAAGACCTTCAGGTTGCCGCTCTCGATCACCCACGAAGCCCACAGCGTCTTGTTGCTGTCCCACAGGGTCCGGCCGGAGAAATGTTGCGCCGGCGTGGCGGTCAGTTTCAGGCTGCCGGCCGCGGCCGATTGCCACCAGCCGAGTTGCTGCACCTTGGCCGGCGGCACGCCCCAGGACACCAGGGTGTCGCCAACGCCCAACGGCGCGAGGAAATGTTCGGTCTTGGCTTCCAGTTCGCGGATGGCAGCGTAATCGAGGTGGTCGTAATGGTTGTGCGACAGGATCACGCCCTTGATCGGCGGCAGGTCGGCAATGCTGACCGGCGGCGCATGGAAGCGTGCCGGACCGGCCCACTGCACCGGCGAAGCGCGCTTGGAAAACACCGGGTCGGTCAGCCAGAACTCGCCATTGAGTTTCAGCAGGATCGTCGAATGGCCCAGGCGGAACAGGCTGTTGTCCGGCGCAGCCAGCAACTGCTCGCGAGTGAGTGCTTGCACCGGCAGCGCCCGGTTGGGTACTGTGTCGGAAGGTTTGTTGAAGGTGAAGTCCCACAGCACCTGCACCATTTTCAGGAAACCGGGCTGCTGGCGCGGCGCATCGTTCTGGTACGCAGGGCGGGAATCGGCGGCGTTGTATGCAAGGCAAGTCATGATGATGATCGCTCCAGTCAGCAGGGTTCGTTTCATGTTCGGTCCGGATGAATTACACTACACAGTGTAGTTTCTACTTTGGGAAAAGTAAACTACCCGGTGTAAAATATTCTTTATGAACCAACCCGACAAACTCACCGACCGCAAGCGCGCCGCCATCATCACGGCCGCCATTGCCGAATTCCGTGCGCGCGGTTTCGAAGCCACCAGCATGGATCGCATCGCAGCTGCGGCCAACGTATCCAAGCGCACGGTGTACAACCACTTTGCCAGCAAGGACGAACTGTTCGAGCAGATCCTGCAGGAGCTATGGGATTGCAGTGCGGCCCTGAACGCGATCGGCTACCAGCAAGGCAAGCCGATCAAGCCGCAGTTGATGGAACTGATGCGCCAGAAAATGGCCATGCTGCGCGACGACTACTTCCTGGACCTGGTGCGCGTGGCCATTGCGGAAGCCATCCATGCGCCGCAGCGCGCCGGCGACATGATGACCAAACTGGGCAAGAAGGAAGAAGGCGTGGCCAGTTTCCTGCGCGCGGCACAGGAAGACAAGGTGCTGAAAGCGGGCGACCCGGCCTTCATGTCGCATATGCTGCAAGGCCAGTTGAAGTCGTTCGCGCTGTGGCCGCAGGTGGCCATGGGCAAGAAGCCGCTGACGCCGCAGGAACAGGAGGCGGTCATCACCGCCACCGTCGAAATGTTCCTGTCCTATTACGGCATTAGTTGAAGCGCACCGCGTACACCGGCGGCAGCGTGGTGGAAATGGTTTGCCAGTGTTCGCCGCCATTGGTGGAGAGCCAGGCGCCGCCGGTGGTCGAGGCCATCAGCAAGGTCTTGCCGTCATCGGCCACAGCCAGCCCGTGGCGATACACCAGGTCGTAGCAATGTTCCTGCGGCAGGCCGCCGCGCAAGGTCGTGAAACTGGCGCCGCCATCGGCCGTGCGGTTGACGGCCAGCGCTGCCTCCACCGGCACCCGCTGCTGGTCGGCCACGGCCGGCACGAACCAGGCTGTATCGCCGTCGCGCGGGTGCACTGCCACCGCGAAGCCAAAGCTCGACAGCGGCGCCGTGACTTCCTCCCAGCTTTCCCCGTTATCGCGCGAGCGCCAGATGCCGTTATGGTGCTGGCACCACAGCACGTCCGGCTCGGCTGCGCAGCGCACGATGCGGTGCGGGTCCTGTACCGCGCCGACGTCCTGCATCTCGGGCGGCATGTAGCGTGCCGCCATGCCCTTGGTGCGCAGTTGCCAATTGGCGCCGCCATCGCGGGTCAGCCAGGCGCCGCCGCACGAAACGCCGACCAGCACGGAATTGCTGTCGCGCGGGTCGACACAGATGCTGTGGATGCCGGGCACGTCATAGCCGCCGCCAAACCATTGCGTGCGCTCGGGAACGTTCCACAGCGATTCCACCAGTTGCCAGCTTGCGCCGCGGTCGTTGGAACGGAACAAGCCGCCCGGCAGGGTACCGGCCCACAACACGCCGGGCTGGTCCGGGCCGCCCGCTTCCAGCGCCCAGATTTGCCTGAGGGTCCAGTCAACCTTGTCGCTGCTGTCCTGCGGCTTGGGTGGATAGGCCGGCACGGCGATTTCCTGCCATTCCGCGCTGCCGGCATCGCGCCGGTGCAGTTTGGCGCCGAAGTGGCCCAGGTTCAGGCAGGCGTACGTGGCGCCGTCGCGCGCATCGTGCAAGACCATCGACACCGGGTCGCCAAAAAAGGACTTGTCCTCTTCCAGCTTCCATTCGCCGTTGCGGTAAGCCAGCTCAAACAAGCCTTTGCGGCTTGCAATGAAAGCGCGGTCTGCCATGTCAACCTCCGGATAAAGCTTGCAGCACGTAGATCCTGGAATCACTGCGCAGCGGCTCGTCGAGCTCGCTGCGCTTGCCATCGATGAACACCACCACATTGGCGCGCAAGCGGCCCTGTTCGTCCAGCACGTAGGCGCCCAGGCGCGGATTGGCAGCGAACGCTCCATCCAGCGCAGCGCGCAAGGTGGCCGCCTGCGTCTCCAGGGTCGGAACCGGCAGGAAGCGCGCCAACTGCTGGGTGAAGATGATCTGGGCCATGGGAAAGCTATTCTAGCGCGCTTTGGCCTACAATAAACCCGTGTGCATAACCGGAGCCACACATGGGTATCACCCCGCAGCAACTCGAGTTGTTGATGCACGAAGTGGAGCAGGAAGACCCGATCGACTTTGCCGACCTGCCATTTGATGAACGCGATTTGCGCGAACTGGTCGCCAACCATCTGTGCGAGATGGCCGACGCGATGGACAGTTTCAGCGAAGAAGATCGCCGCCTGACCTTGCTCGCGGTGGCCGCCAAGCTGGTGCTGGAAAACCTGGTGCTGCACGTGCAGCTGCTAAGGCGCCACGGCTTGCCGCTCAACGATCAGACTGCCGCCCTGCTGTCACGGCTGCGCAAGCCGGGCGAAGCGCCTTAAGCCGCCAGGGCAGCCGGCTGGCGCAGGTTGCGTGCCAGGCGCAAGGTGAAGCGCCGCGGGTGGCGGTCCCAGGGAGTAAAGCGCGGCAACTGGAAGAAGTCCGGCGCACGGCTGGCGCCCCAGGCCGTCGATACGGCCGCCTCGAAGCCCGCTTCGCGCACCATGGCCACATGCTCGGCGCGGTAATCTTCATCCGGTTTGCCGTTCGGATAGGCAAACAGTTCCACCGGCGCCCCCAGCAACTGCTCCAGCGCCTGCTTGCCGGCGGCGATTTCGCGCCGCGCCTCGTCGGCCGGCAGGCGCGCCAGGATCGGGTGATTGACGGTGTGCCCGCCGATGCCCATGCCGGCCGCGTGCAGCTGGCGTACTTGCGCATCGCTCATCATCAGGTCGGTCGGCAGCGGCACGCCTGCCAGCTGGGCCAGCTGGTCAACCGCCACCTGGCGCTGCGCCATCGGCTGGTACTTGAGCTGCCCGATCAGGGCCTCCAGCGCCTGGCGCCGCTGCCCCATGCTGCCCAGTGGATGGCTGCCCAGGCCAAGCGCGCGCGCATCGAGCACGTCTTGCGGCGCGCGGCGCACGGTTTCAATGATGGTGTCGTTCCACATGCGGCCCCCGTTCAGGAAGCCGGTCGCGATAAAAAAGGTGGCGTGCAGGCCGTACTGCTGCAGCAGCGGCAAGGCTACCTCGGCATTGTCGGCATAGCCGTCATCGAAGGTGATGCAGGCGGCGCGCGGCGGCAGGCGGCCGGCGCGCGCCAGGCGCACCGCTTCGAGCAGCGGCAAGACCTGGAAGCGCGTCTTGAGCAAGGCCAGTTGGGCTGCAAAGCCGTCGCGCTCCAGCGCATCGGGGAACAAGGGGTCGGGCGCCGGCAGCACGCGATGGTAGATCAGGATCGACAAGCCATGCGCACCGCCGGGCGACAGCCAGCGCAGTACACCCTTCTCGATTGCGTCAAACCACGACATGCTCCCTCCTTTCTTCCGGCAGCGCAGCCGGGCTGCCCTCCTTCAACTGTTTCTCGACCATCAGCCGGATCGCGACCATGGCGCACATCAGGTAATACGGCACGTCGAAGTAGGCCAGGCTGAGGAAAGCGCCGCCGACAAAAAAGCCCATCAGCGAGACCTGGATCATGCGTACCATTTCGGTCGCCCACTGCATCTCCGGCAGGTCGCGCGTCAGCTTGATGACCGCGCTGCCATCGCGCCAGGTCAGCCAGCCCAGCAACATGTAGATGCCGAAACCGACCCAGCCATGTTCGCCCAGGATCTGGAAGTAGATCGAGTGCGCCGCGTGCACGTCGTCCGGGACCGGCGCGTAACGGCTGAACACATAACGGTCGTAGATATCGAAGCCGCCGCCGAAGAAGGGGCGGTCGTTGGCCAGGTTGAACGCCATCCACCAGGCATTGATGCGGCCCATGGCCGAGGCATCCGTCTGGTAAGTGTTGATGGTGTCGATGCGGGCGTGCCATTGCTCCGGCATGAAGATCAGCGCCAGCGGCGCCAGCACCAGCAGCACCAGCCCGAGCTTGACCTTTTGCCGGCTCTTGAGCCAGAGGAAGCCCAGCATGCCTGCCATGGCAAGCGCCGCGCCGCGCGAATAGGAGCCCAGCGAAGCGATCGAGCACAGCACCATCGAGCCGGCCATGGCGATCCGCCCCCATTTCTGGCGGATCTGCGTCATCAGGTAGTACATCAGCGGCACCACCATCACCAGCGCCAGCGCCATTTCGTTGTTACCGTCGATGAAGGTGCCGATCGGGCCCCAGACACGGTACTGGCCGCCGCTGCGCAGCGTGAAAATGCCGCCCTTGACGCCGTAGTAGCCGATCGACACCACGACCGCCCACAGTAGCCATTTGATGTGTTTGGGCTCGGTCAGCAGCATTTGCACGATCAGGGTCATGCCCATGATCTTGAGCACCTTGTTCCACTGCGTGTAGACGGTATCCGGATGAATCGAGAACAGCGTGCCCAGCGACATCCAGGCCAGGAACACGATGAAGGTCACCGTGACCGGCGTCATCGGCAGGCGGAAGCGGTTCTTGTGGGCCAGCATGCCCAGCATGGTGACGCAGGCAATGATGGCGGCAAACGGGAAGCTGCGGGCAAAGCCCCAGCCTTGGGTATGCGGGTTCATCACGCTGATCCAGATCCACATCACCACCCCGAAGTTCGGGTTGCGGAACAGGTAGGGCAATGCGCCAAATACCAACAGGGTAACGAGCCAATCCCTCATGCCGGCACCACCTTGCTGACCACGTAACGGAACTTGCCGGACTTTTCCGGCGCAATGGCGTCGACCTGCTCGACCTCGACCGCCACACCGGCGCCCAGCCGGGCGCGGAAGCCGGCAACGATGCGCTCGCGCAGCGCGGCATCGAGCGCAGTTTCCAGCACCACCTGCACGCGGGTATGCTCCAGGCTTTCCTGCACGATCTTGAACGCTTTCACCTGCGGCAGGTCGCGCAGGATGTAGATCAGGGCCAGGCCGTGCATCACGGTGCCGTCTTGCGCCACCAGGAAGTCGGTGCTGCGGCCCTGGAGTTCCTTCAGCAGCGGCAAACCGCGCCCGCAGCGGCAAGTCCCGGTGTCGAGCACGCCGACGTCGCCGGTGCGGTAGCGGATAAAGGGGAAGTCGCCGGTGGCCAGATGGGTCACCACGATTTCGCCGGCCGTGCCGCGCGGCACCGGCTGGCCGTCTGCTCCGATAATTTCCACGATGATGTCCTCGGCCGTGATGTGCATGCCGCCTTCCGGGCACTGGTGGGCGATGAAGCCGGCGTCGCGGCCTCCATAGCCGTTGGCCACCGGGCAGCCGAAGGCGCCTTCGATCTGCTGCCGCTGTTCATCATACAGCCGCTCGGAGGTGACGAAGGCTACTTTCACGCCCAGGTCGTCCATGCGCTGGCCCCGGCCGCGCGCATGGCGCGCAATGTGCGACAGCGCCGACGGATAACCGAACAGCATGCGCGGACGGCGCGCGCGGATGGCCGCCACGAAGCCGTCCAGCTTGGGCGCCGACATTTCAAAGGCCGGCAGCAGGCGGGTGCGCATGATGCGGTCGCGCCAGGCGCGCATGCGGTCCTGCGCGCCCAGCTCGATGGGCGAACCCCACACCACGATTTCCGGGTCGCCAATATCGACGCCCCACCAGCGCGTGGCGCGCCACTTGGCGGCCACGTCATGGCTGACGCGCTCCTTGCCGATAAAGAAGATCAGCGGTTCGCCGCTGGAGCCGCCGGTATTGAAGCGGGCCAGGCCGACCGCGTCCTCCGCCTTCATGCGCTCGCCGGCCTGGCGGATGGTGGCCTTGTCGGTGAGCGGCAGGCGGCGCAAATCGTCCAGCGAGTGCAGGTCGCGCGCAGGGTCGAAGTCCAGCTCGCGGAACAGGTCGCGGTAATGCGGCACCTGGGCTTGCACCCGCTGCAGCAGGCGGCGCAGGCGTTCCAGCTGCAGCTCGCGCAAGCGCGCTTCCGGCCAGTATTGCGACTGTTCCAGCTGGCGGCGCACGGCCACGCTGCGGTGTTGCTTGAAGCGCTCCTGCAGCGGGAAGATGACGTTCGAAACAAGGGTGGTATACATCATGTCGGGCTCATTACGCTGCGATAGACGTCCAGCAGGCGCGGACGCACATTGTGCCAGGTGTACTGCTGTACCTGGCGCAGGCCAGCCTCGCGCAGGCTGGCGGCCAGTTCGGGCTGGGCGCACAGGCGCAGGATGGCTTGCGCCATGCGCTCCGGCGCCGCGGCCGGCACCAGCAGCGCGGTGCGTCCGTCCTCCACCAGGTAGGGCACGCCGCCCACGTCGGTGCTGATCACGGGCACGCCGCAGGCGAGCGACTCCAGCACCGAATTGGGCATATTGTCCACCAGGCTGCAGTTCAGCATGATGTCGGCGTTGCGGTACAGCTGCGCCATGGCATGGTTGTCGACACGGCCGGTGAAAGTGACGCCGTCGGCCACGCCCAGTTGCAGCGCCAGCGCTTCCAGTTCGGCGCGTTGCGGGCCGGAACCTGCCACCACCAGCGTGGCTTGCGGCTGGGCCGCCCGCACCAGCGCGAACGCGCGCAGCGCCGTGGCGTTGTCGTAGATCGGCTCCAGGTTGCGCGCCACCAGCAGGCGCGGGCCGCCGGCCGCCGCAGCCGGCACCGCCGCCGGCCAATGCGTGAAGCGTTCCAGGTTGATGATGTTCGGCACCACGCGCGCCGCGAACCCATATTTCCCGAACACAGCTTCCAGGAAGCCGGATGGCACGATCAGGGCATCGGCGCGCGCCAGGCTGGCCCCGACCGCACGGCGTGAACGGGCCAGGAAGGCATCGGCTTCGCCGCCCCGGTAATTGATGACGACGGGCTTGCCGCGCAGGCGGGCGATCCAGATGGCGGGCGCGGCGAACAGGTGCCAGGACCAGCCGGAATTGGCCATCACATGGAATACGTGCACGCGGCCGGCCGCGGCCCACAGGCTGGCCAGGTAGGGCAGCATGCGGAACAGGGCGCGCACGCCTTTCAGGCGGGCCGCCCAGGCCGGGCGGTAAGGCGCGTTGACCTGGATGGTTTCCACTTCCACGCCCTCGCCGCGCAACAGGGATGCCAGCTGCAAGGTCTGGTTGGCCATGCCGCCCGATGGCGGCGGCAGCGGGCCCACCAGGCCGACCTTCAGGCCGCCCTGGATCACGCCGCCCTGCGGCAAGGCGCTGTTTGCGTGGCCGTCCATATTCCCGTCCCTCATGGCCCCGGCCTCACGCCGCCAGGGCGTCGCGCGCGGCGCCGGCGCCCAGCACGCTGCCGTACACATGGCGGTAGCGCGCCACGCTGGCCGCCCAGGTGCGCTCTGTTTCGACGAAGCGGCGGCCCTGCTGGCGCAACGCCGGCCATTGCTGCGGCGCGTCCAGCAGCGCCAGCACCTTGTGCGCCAGCGCCTGCGGGTCGCCGGCGGTAAACAGCACGCCGGTGCGGCCGTCTTCAATCAGCTCCTGGTGGCCGCCCACGTCGGATGCCGCCATCAGGCGCCCCTGGGCCATGGCTTCCAGCGGCTTGAGCGGCGTGACCAGGTCGGTCAGGCGCATCTTGTGGCGCGGGTAGCACAGCACGTCGACCAGGTCGTAATAGCGCTGCACTTCGCTGTGCGGCACGCGGCCGGTGAACACCACCTGGCCGGCAATGCCCAGGCGCTCGGCCTGGGCGCGCAAGGCCTGTTCCTGCGGCCCGCCGCCCACCAGTAGCACGCGCAAGTCGGGACGGCGCGCCAGCATGGCCGGCACCGCATCAAGCAGCAAGTCCAGCCCTTCGTAGGCGTAGAAGGAACCGATAAAGCCCAGCACCGTCTTGCCGTCCAGTCCCAGGCGTGCCGCCAGTTGCGGGTCGGCCTGGCCGCCCATCGAGAAGTCGGCAATGTCGACCGCGTTCGGGATCACTTCGATCTTGCTGGCGGGGATGCCGCGCGTGCCGGCGATCTCGGCGCGCAAGCCTTCGCAGATGGTGGTGGCAAAGTTGACGCGCCGCAGGGCCCAGGTTTCCAGCGCCCGCGTCATGCGGTAGCGCAAGCCCCACTCCGTGCTGGTGCCATGGTCGACCGCGGCATCTTCCCAGAAGGCGCGGATTTCATACACCACGGGAATGCCCAGCTTGCGGCCGACGCGCAGCGCCGCCACCGCGTTCAGGGCTGGCGAATGGGCGTGCAGCACGTCCGGCTTCACTTCCTGCGCCACTTCCAGCAAGCGCGCTGCCAGCGCATCGATCACGGCTACCTGGTTCAGCACAGGCAGGCGCGCCAGGGTGCCGCCGGCGGGCGGCGTGCGGAAGAATTCCAGGCCATCCACGGTTTCGCGCAGGGCGCCCGCCGGCCCCTGCTTGGGCCCGGTGATGTGGAAGGTTTCCCAGCCCAGCGCGCGCTGCTCGCGCAGGATGGAACGGGTACGGAAGGTATAGCCGCTGTGCAGCGGGATCGAGTGGTCCAGCACGTGGAGGATGCGGATGCTCATGCCTGCATTTCCTTGCGCAGGAAGGCTTCGAACATCAGCACGGTCCAGATCGGGGCGCTGTAGTCGCGCCGCCCCGACAGGTGCTGCTCCACCATCTGGCGCAGGAAGTCCTGGTTGAAGATGCCGGTGGCAGCCAGGTTGGGTCCCAGCAAGGCTTGCTGCACGCGCTCGCGCAAGGGGCCGCGGAACCAGGCCGCCAGCGGCACGGCAAAGCCCTGCTTCTTGCGGTACAGGATGTCTTGCGGCAGGTATTTTTCCATCGCCTTCTTGAACAGGTACTTGCCTTCGCTGCCCTTCAGCTTCAGCTCCGGCGGCAGGCCGGAAATCCATTCCACCAGCTTGTGGTCCAGCAGCGGAACCCGCACTTCCAGCGCATGCGCCATCGAAGCGCGGTCCACCTTGGTCAGGATGTCGCCCGGCAGGTAAGTCTTCATGTCCAGGTACTGGATCATCGACAAGGGCTCGTCGGTCGGCGACTGGGCGGCATGGCCGCGCATCACCTCGATGGCGCGGTAGCCTTGCAGCTGCTGGCGGAACTTGTCCGAGAACAGCTGCTGGCGCATGGCGTCGGTCATGATCGACACGCCATGGAAGTAGCCCTCCACCAGGTCGCGCGACAGGGCCTCGAAGGTGGTCTTGGCGCGGAACACGCGCGGCGCCCAGTCGGCCTTCGGGTACAGGCGGCCCAGGGTGCCGAATACCGGCTTGCGCAAGCCGAGCGGGATGCGGCCGCGCACGCGTTCTTCCGCCATCGCATAGCGGTAACGGCGGTAGCCGGCCAGGTTCTCGTCGCCGCCGTCGCCCGACAGCGCCACCGTGACGCGCTGGCGCGCCAGCTGGCACACGCGGTAGGTCGGGATCGCCGAGCTGTCGGCGTAAGGCTCGTCGTACAAGCCGGCCAGGGTGTCCAGCAAGCCGTAATCGTCGGTGTCGACGGTTTGCACGAAGTGGTCGGTCTTGTACAGCTGCGCCACCTGCTGCGCGTATTCCGATTCGTCGAAGGCCTTGTCCTTGAAGGCGATCGAGCAGGTGTGCACGGCGCCTTCGTCAAGGCCGGCCATCATGGCCACCACGGCGGACGAATCGACGCCGCCGGACAGGAAGGCGCCCAGCGGCACTTCCGCCACCAGGCGGATCTTGACCGCTTCGCGCAGGCGCTCCACCAGCTCGCCCTGGGCGTCGCTTTCCGTCATCTTCTGGTGCAGCTTGAACGGCACGTCCCAGAATTGCTCCGCCGCGGCCAGCGGGGCCCCGACCTTCTGGGTCAGGCGGAAGCCGGGCGAGAGCTTGAGCGCGCCCTGGTAGATGGTCTTCGGTTCCGGCACATAGCCGTAGGCGAAATAGTCTTCCACCGCCTGCGGGTCGATCGTGCGCGGCAGCGACGGATGCATGCGCAGGGCCTTCAGTTCGGAACTGAAGGCGAACCAGCCGTCCGGCGTCATGGCGTAGTACAGCGGCTTGACGCCCAGGCGGTCGCGCGCCAGGAACATCACCTGCCGGTTGCGGTCCCACAGGCCGATGGCGAACATGCCGCGGAAATGATGGACGCAATCCTCGCCCCACTCTTCCCAGGCGTGCACGATCACTTCGGTGTCGCTCTTGGTCTTGAAGGTGTGGCCGAGCTCTTTCAGCTGCGCGGTCAGCTCGCGGTAGTTGTAGATCTCGCCGTTGTAGCAGACCATGACGCTGCCGTCTTCATTGCCCAGCGGCTGCTGGCCCATGGCGATGTCGATCACCGACAGCCGGCGGTGGCCGAAACCGACGCCGGGTTCGACATAAGTGTCGCCCTCGTCAGGCCCGCGATGGTGCTGGGTGTCGTTCATGCGGCGCAGCAGCGCCTCGTCCACCGCGCGCCCGCCGCGCGCATCCATGATCCCCGTTATTCCGCACATGATGGTACTGCCCTTCTGGTCTTGAGCTTGCGATCGCACAGGACATCGTACATGTCCTGGTAGGCGGCCACCATGGCCGGCATGCTGTACTTGCGCAGTACCCGCTCGCGGCCCGCCTGGCCATGGCGGCGCGCCAGGCCGGGCGCCTCCACATAATGTTTCAGGGCGGCGGCCATGGCCGCCGCGTTCGAAGGCGGCACCAGCTGGCCGGTGACGCCGTTGTCGATCACCTCCGGAATGCCGCCCACGCGCGTGCCCACGACCGGCAGGCCGCAGGCCATGGCTTCCAGCGCGGCGCCCGGGGTGCCCTCGGCGATCGAGGACATGGCAAACATGTCGAGGCTGCGCAGGATGTCCGGCACGTCCTGGCGCGCACCCGGCAGCCACACCGCGTCGGCAGCGCCGGCGGCAGCCACCTTGTCGCGCAATGGCTGCAGCAGCGGCCCGTCGCCGACGATCACCAGGCGCAGCCGCTCGCGCAGCTGCGGCATTTGCTGGCGCAGCTGCAGGAAGGCGTCGACCAGCGTGGCGTGGTCCTTCACGTCCTGCACCCGGCCCACGCTGCCGATCACGATTTCGCCGGCATTGAAGAATGGCCGGTCTTCCTGCTCGCCGCGCACGCGGAAGCGCTCGGCGTCGATGCCATTGGCCAGCAGGCGGCTCTTGGCGGCCGGCACCCCGATCACCTCGCGGTTCCACTGCTCCATGGCGGCCGAATTGGCGTAGCACACGTCATAGAACGGCAGCATCAGGCGGCGCAGGAAGTTGTGCTTGCGGTTGGTGCCGTGCGGGTCGCTGTGGTCGCGCCCGTGGTGGCCATTGACGCGCACCGGCACCCCGGCCAGCAGGGCGGCCGGCGCATACTCGATGGCCGACAGGTTGTAGCTGTGCAGCACGGCCGGCTGCAGCTGGCGCAGCAGCTTCCACAGCGCGCCATGGGTGGCCAGCGACAGGCCGGCCTGCTTGTCCAGCGTGTACAAGGCCACGCCCGGCTTGCTGATGCGCTGGGCAAAGGCCGGGTTGCAGCGCGTCAGGCAGACGATGGCATGGCGGTAGCGCTCGGCCGGCATGCGGTTGATGCGCTCGACCATGAGGTTTTCCATGCCGCCGAAATCGAGGGCATAGGTCAGGTGCACAATCAGGGGGATGTCATTCATGGCTGGGAACGGCTGGTGCTGGCCACAGCCGCTTGCAGCGGCGCCAGGTTGGAGTCCAGGAAGTCACGCAGCACGGCGCGTGCCACGGCTGGGTCTTCCTCGTAGGCGCAGAATACCATCACGGCGGCGCCCGCCCCGCTACCCGTTAGCAATTTTTCCTTAACCTGTAACAATTTACCAACATAATTGCTGTTGGTCGTCTTGCCGCCGACCACATACCACTGCCACACCAGCAGACGGCTGCCCGGCGCGCCCAGCAAGGCTTCACGCACGGCCAGGGTGCCGCCGGCGACCGGCTCCTGGCGGCTGCCCAGGCTGTTTTCGCGGTACACCGTGCGCTCCTGGGCAAAGCGGTTGGTCGAACTGACCAGCTTGTTGCCGCCCGTTTCGTCGCCGTAGTACAGGACGGTCACGCCCACCGGCTGGCGGCCCGCATGAAACTGGCGCAGCGCGGCGCCGGCCGGCGCAAAGTCGGGCTGCCAGTCGGTGAAGGCGGGCACGGCCGGCGCGGCCAGCACGATGGGCGCCGGCGCCGGCAGCGGCGCGCCGGCGCCGGATTCCAGCTGCGCCGCGATGGCCGGCCACAGGCCGAGCACGGCCAGCACGGCCAGGGCGGCGCCCTGCAGGCGGCGCAGCGGCAGCGCCGCTGCCGGCGCAGCGGCGGCGCTCGGTGCGGCCGGGTCCAGGTCTTCGCGCCAGAAGCTGCCGATCCAGAACAGCAGCAGCATCACGATGCCGAAAAAGATCCAGCCGTAAATCAGGTGGTCGACCCCCACTGCCAGCGTCATGCCGCTCAGATGGCCCATCATCACGATCATGTAGGCGCGCACGCCATTGGCCGCCAGCGGCACCAGCACCGAAGCCAGCACGAACAGTCCGCGGCGCCAGGCCGACCGGTAGCTCAGGTAGGCAAACAGGCAGCCCAGGGTCACCGACGACACCAGGTAGCGCAAGCCGCTGCACGCTTCCACCACCGACCAGTTGCCGCTCGGGATGGAGAAACTGTTGCCATCGCGCAGGACCGGGATGCCGCTCAGGCGCAGCGCATCGATCGTGAAATTGGCGGTCAGCTCGATCAGCGGCGGGATCAGGTTCTCGCCGACCGGCACGGCAAACAGGATGAAGGCCAGCGGGAACAGCAGGGCCAGCGCGACGCGCTTGCCGAGGATGGCCAGCACGGTCAGCGGCAGCATGGCGGCCAGCGCGTACTGGCGCACGATGCCGACGCCGGCCAGGCTGGCCAGCAGCCAGGCGGCGCCGCAGGCGGCCAGCGCCAGCAGCGCAGGCCAGAACGGCTGCAGCGGCAGCCTGCTCAGCTCGCCGCGCTGGCGCCAGACCAGCCAGAGCGAGATCGGCACGATGATGAAGCCGTGGGCAAAGGTGTCGGAACGGCGCCAGATGTCCGCCAGCGAACGGGCCGTGCCGAAGTACAGCAGCAAGGGCAGCAGCATCACCAGCGCCACCAGCAGCGCGTGGCGCGCGCTGCCGGGCAGGCTGGCCGGCGACGGCAGGGCGCCGGGATGGCGCCCAGGGGTAGGCACGGTACTCATGCTGGACTCCAGTCGGGGTTGGCGACAGCGCCGGCGTGCGCGGCCGGCGCTTCGATCATGCGGTCCAGCGGCGCCAGCCGGGCGTCCCAGCTGTAGGCCGCTTCCACCCGCGCCCGCGCAGCGCGGCCGAGCGCTTCCAGGGCTGCCGGTGGGCCGGCCAGCGCAGCGCCGGCGGCGGCGATCCATTGCGGCGCGTCCTGCGCCACGATCAGTTCATGCCCGACTGCGGCGTCGATGCCTTCCAGCGCCTGCGGGCTGAGCAGGACGGCCTTGGCCATGGCCATGGCTTCCAGCACCTTGTTCTGGATGCCGCGCGCCACCCGCAGCGGCGCCACCGACAATGCGGCATGCGCGACGTAGGGCCGCACGTCGGCGACAGTGCCGGTCACCGTGATGCCCGGCCGCGCGGCCAGGGCCTGCACTTGCGGCGCCGGGCGGGCGCCGACGATCACGAAGCGCACCGCGGGGTCGCGCGCGCGCAATGCCGGCAACACTTCGTCGGCGAACCATTGCACGGCATCGATATTCGGCCAGTAATCCATGGCGCCGCAGAACACCAGCGCCTTGTCCTGCGCCGCATAGGGGCTGGCGTGGCTGCCAGGGGCGAAGTAGCCGGTGTCGACGCCGTTGCTGAACGATCCGATACGCGCTGCGCTTTCCGGCGCCAGGCTGCGGAACAGTTCGGCCTCGGGCGCCGAAACGAACAGCGAGGTGTCGAAGCTGGCGGCCACCTCGCGCTCGTAGCGCAGCAGGCGGCTCGCTTCGTAGCCGAACACCATGCTGGCAGGCCAGGACTTGCGCTCGGCGTACTGGCGCCACTTATCGGAATCGACATCGACAAAGTCGATTATGCGGCGCGCCTGCGGCATGGCCTGCGCATACTGCGCCATCGGCGAGGAAAACACCACGACGCGGCCGATGCCGTGCCGGCGCACCGTCGCGTCGACCCAGGCTTGCATGGCGGCGTTGCGGTAATAGTCGAAGGACAGGGCGCGGTTGCGCAGCAAGGCGCCCAGGCTGCGCAGGCGCGCCGCGCGCGGCGCCAGCGCGGCGAAATGGGTGGATGCACACAAGGCCTGCAGCACCGGCACGTGCTGCCAATCGTCGGGGTCGTCGACGAAGGTGGCCAGGTGCACGCGATAGCGTTGCGCCAGGTGCTTGAGCAAATGCCAGGAGCGGATCTTGTCGCCCTTGTTCGGCGGATAGGGCATGCGATGCACCAGCAGCAGCAGGTCTTCCACGATTTACCCCAGGTTCTTGACGATGAAAGGGCCGAGCGC
>Ga0102591_1003099_pt1 | contig 15734 bp, 11 predicted proteins | sample AraplaCol_mCL_r2_2_FD_76860 | JGI IMG/M metagenome (GOLD analysis project Ga0102591, IMG submission 76860) | Arabidopsis root microbial communities from North Carolina, USA - plate scrape MF_Col_mCL_r2 (SPADES assembly) (version 2) | ecosystem: Host-associated > Plants > Roots > Endosphere... | reverse complement strand
CGGGCGCCGGCGTGTAGGTTGCCCGAGGCGTGGAAGATCGCTGGCGGCGCGCCGGACCCCCGTACGATGGCGATGCAGCACCTTGACCAGAGTACGGTCCGCATGAATTGGGCGATGAACTTTCATCGTGTCAAGCGAGCCGTGGAGCTGCTGCGTACTAGGGTGGCGAACGAAGCTGCGAGAGCGCTCATTCGCGACCATGTGCGCAACATGGGCTTCCCTGATGGCAAGTGCATAGTCTTCGGCGAGCGCGGCCTCAGAGCAATTGACCTGGAGCACCGCTACCAGTCCAATAAACTGGAGTTTGGCGAAACATGGGACACCATGGACGATCTCTTTGGCGCTATCGGAAAAGGCACACTGAAGGTCGCTCTGGCGGGCACCGCTGAGCGCGATTCTCACTCAGGCAGGCGCTCTATTCGGGTAAGCGATATCGGGTTTTACATTCGCGATACATATGACTTCAATGGGTTTCAGTATCTCGGAGTGTGGACGAGCAACGGTGCCTTGAGCAAGGCGCAGATGCTCGCCAATTCGATATTTAGCACAGCACCTTACGGCTGGCACGGCGAACCTATCGGCAATGTCTTCAACGGCGACTTCGAGGCCTACCGTCGCAGTACCGGTTGTGGAGGCGACTTCGTCATCTACTCGGATGTGCATTGGGAAAGTGCCAACTTCCGTGTAGACCTTGACTGATGAATACGAGAATCTCTTTGGCCATTGTGTTCGTCGTGGGATCGACGATCCTGTATCAAGCTTCTGAGTGGTGGGAGCGTGCCTTCGCCACGCACGTATTCTCTCTCACCAGTCCGGATGGATGTATTCGCCTAGACTACTTCAAGCCATTCTGGGTACTACCCTCGATCTTTCATCGAATACCTGGTATCGACGGAACACGTAATCGTCCTGGGATGATCTGGGACGCACCGGCATTCACTCGCGCATACGAAGTAAGTACTGGGGTGTTCCTCGGCGAGACCATTACGTACGATGGCTCCGGAACCGTAGGCGGCGTCTTCTGGGGTGATCCTTCGACGCCCGGTCAGCGCAGGATTCACGTGGGCGGCTTTCCGCTCGTAAAGACCGACAAATGCGCAGATGCGGCGACGCTGGCAAAATTGCGTGCAGCCTACGATGCAGAGAATGCAGCGGGGCGTGCACTTGAGTCAGAGCGGCGATCACGCCGCTGAGAGCTGCGGCGTGCCCATCGGTCAGAAACATAGCCGGTCTACCGACGCCCCCACACAGGTTTTCTTCCTACCACTTCATTCGGAAGGTCGTACTCGCCGAGCGCGAGTGATCCCGATCGGCGAAGCGCTGATCGACATCCACGCCGATCTGCGTACGCTCGCTCATATCCCAGCCGAGGGTCATGCCCGCCACGCCGGCGCGGCGCGAGAGGCCGATGCCGTCGACCGGCGCCCACTGCGCGATACCGTTGTAGCGCGCCGAGGACATGGCTCGTGCTCAGAAACGTCAATGTCGCCAGTGAATGATTCGCGCAGATGCTCGCCGACTCAATTTTCGACGCGGCAGCCGAGGGCTGGCACGACGAAACGATCGGTCACATCTTAAATGGTGACTTCGAGGTCTACCGTCGTATCTCGGGCTGGGGAGGCGACTTCTTTATCTACTCCGATGTTCACTGGGAAAGCGACAACTTCTGCATGGAGTTCAATTGATGGACACGAAGACGATACTGGCCATCATGTTCGTAACGAGCTCGGTCGGCCTCTGTCAGGCGTCCGAGTGGTGGGAACGGGAGTTTGCGACACTTCAGGTGTCGGGAACTAGTCCAGATGGATGTATCCGCCTCGACAACTTCAGACCATTTTGGGTGCTGCCCTCTGTCTTTCATCCGATTCCAGGAATTGACGGGACATACGACCGTCCGGGGATGATCTGGGACGCGCCGACATTTGCCCGCGCCTACGAAGCAAGCACGGGAGAGTTCCTCGGTGAAACCATCACGTACGATGGCGCCGCAACAGTGGGCGGTGTCTATTGGGGGGACCCCTCTAAGGTCGGCCAGCGCAAGATCCACGTAGGCGGCTATCCGCTGCCCCCGACCGATCGTTGCGCCGACGCGGCAACACTCGCGAAACTGTACGCAGCCCGCGATGCGAAGAACGTGGAGGACAAGGCTCTCGGGGCGAGTTGGCGACGAGGCCAATGACATACTCCCCCTGCTGATTCTTCATTGAGCTTCTCGGGCTTGGGGTTGTCCACTCTCCCCGAGCCACTTGCTTCCAACTTCTCCGAGCGCTGGGTCATGCGATCACCGGCTCCGAAGTGAATGTCCGCCACGACAAATCAATCGACAATGTCTTCAACGGTGATTTCGAGGGTTTCCTCTCCCGCCCACCGATCGCCACGCCGACGCGGCAACACTAGCGAATCTACGCACGGACTACGACACAGAGAACGCGGGACAAGGGCTCCGTCATCATGAGACGCCGTGACGCCGCGAGCTATTCGACGGCAAGCCCCAAGTCGACCGATACTATAACCGATGCCCGCTGTAGGATGCCCGCTGGCGGGCGAACGGGTGCTTGTCGCAAGCCCGTTCGCGCGCCAGCGCGCTTCCCACACACCGGCTTTCTTCCTACCACTTCATCCGGAAGGTCGCACTCGCCGAGCGCGAGTGGTCCCGATCGGCGAAGCGCTGATCGACATCGACGCCGATCTGCGTACGCTCGCTCATGTCCCAGCCGAGGGTCATGCCCGCCACGCCAGCGCGGCGCGAGAGGCCGATGCCGTCGACCGGCGCCCACTGCGCGATGCCGTTGTAGCGCGCTGAGAACAACTCGCCCTTCGTGGCGAAGGCATTCTGCCAGCCCAGCTTGGCGTCGAGGTGCAGCTTGCCGACGTTGGTCAGCCACGAGGCCCCCGCGCGAAGGCCGAAACCGGCCTGCCAGCGCGACGTCGTCTGGCCGTTGGCACTGAGGCCGAAGCCCTGGCCGCCGAGTTCCTGGAAGCCGTCGCGACGGATGCTGGCGTATTCCACGTTAGCGAACGGCGTGAGCGAGAACGCGCCCGCGGTCGTGCGATAGCCGACTTCACCGTAAGCGGCGTTGTAATGCCCCGTGTTGTCGCCGCCGGCGAACGACACCTGGTCGCCGAATCGCAGCAGGCGCTGCGTGGTACCACGGAACGTACCGAAGCCGAGACGACCGACGCCGTACCAGTTGGCGCCGCGCGAACCCGCGTAGAGCATGCTTTCCGTCGAGCGGCTGCGCTGGCGATCGAAATTCCCCGACAGCTGCCCGTTGCTCTGCATCTGCGCGAACGCGACGCCCGCGAAACCGTTGGCGCCGATGCGGATATCGTTACCCGCCAGCCCGCCGTCGAGGTTGAAACCGACGCTGCCGAAGCCGGAGCGGCTGAGACCACCCTGCCCGTTCAGCGACTGCATCCACGCACCGCCAGCCCCGTCCTTGTCCAGGTGCCCGATCAGGGCGTCGTTGCCGGCCTCGATACCCGCCAGCGTCACTGCGGTGCTCGCTGCGTAGAGCTGGCCCGAGAGCGATTCGAGCGATGCCTGCGCCACCTTCGTGTCAGCCGACTGCTGGATGCCGCCGGCGGCGAGCAGCGTGCCCGTCGCGAACGACGAACCGTTGTTCGTGGGATCGGCGAGGCTGCGCTCGATCTGCTGGAACGCGCCGTCCAGGCGCTGCGCGGACGACTGCGCGGCGGCGGACTGGCTCATCGAATTGCTGGCGACCTGGGTCACGCTGAGGGTGGAGGTGTTGACCCACACCTCGGTCGGCAGGTACTGCAGCGACGCGCTGAGGAACACACCCGTCGCGAGCGTCGTCGTCGTGAATGCGCCGTTGATCGATTGCGCCGTGAGCACCTGCTGATGTGCGGTGGGGACATAGCCGGGCACCGCGCCCGCGACGTAGAAGTTGCCGGCGAGCGTGGCGCTGCCGCCCACGATCAACGGCGCACCCAGCAGCTGCGACAGGCGACCGGTCGACGTCTGCACGTAGTTGCCGGCGACATGCGTGCTGACGGCACCCGTCTGCAGAATGGACGACACCGTCGTGTCGCCGCCGATATCGCCGTGCACGATCGCGCGCGCGTTGTTCTGCACGGTAAGCGCGCCCGGAATGGCATTCATCGCCTCGAGCGTCGCCGTGGTCCCGACGACCGTGGCGCCCTTGTACGTATTGGTACCGCTCAGGGTAAGTTTCGCGTTGCCGAAGGCCTGCAGCCCGCCCGCGCCGCTGATGTCGTTCGCGAAGACCATGTCGTGGCCGTTCACGTCGGCGCGGAAATCGCCCCAGTCGAACTTCGACGGGCCACGTATGGCGCGGCCGACGTTGAGGCGCCCGTAACCGTACGTGGTGTCGGGGCCCGGGTCGCCGAGATCGTCCGCCGTGCCGAGCAGGATCTGCCGCACCGAATTGACCGACAGCCCGGGGAACGCCTCCATGAGAACCGCGGCGGCACCCGACACCTGCGGGGCGGCGAACGACGTGCCAGCGCCATACACGAAACCGACCTTGTCGGCCGTCGAGTCCGGCGATGTCACGATGACCGTGCCCGGCGCGGCGAGGCAATAGTTCTGGCTCATCCCGCAACGGTTGGAGTACGAGGCGATCTGGCTGGTGTTGTCGCTGTCCAGCGCGACGACCGTCAGCCAGCCCTTTTCGAGCGCCGGATCCAGGCTGGGCAGCGCGGCGATGGTCGACGGGTTGATCTCACCCTTGTTTCCGGCGGCGAACACGAACAGGATTTTTCCGAACCCGGCGTCCTGATAGGCGTTCGAGAACGACAGCGTCGCGCCGCTGTTCGTCCAGTAGATGCCGCCCCACGAGTTGTTGATGATCTTCGCACCGGAGGCGATCAGCGACCGGTTCACGTCGAGCAGCGGGTCGGCGGACGTGACCTCGTTACCCTTGCCGGAGCCGTCGTCGGTCGGCTCCTTGTCCGCGATGATGCGAGCGGAGACAAGCGAGGCGTCGGGGGCGATGCCGCCCACGAACATGCCGACCGGGCGACCGGCCGCCACCTGGGCGACGAACGTCCCGTGGCCGAGCACGTCGCCGACCGACAGGTTGTTGGTCGACGGGTCGGTGAAGTTGGTCTGCTTGCCGACGCGACCCGCGAGCGCCGGATTGTTCGCGTTGATGCCCGAGTCGGCGATTCCGATGGTCACGCCCTTGCCGGTAAACCCGGCATCGTGCGCTGCCTTGGTGTTCGTGCCGGTCAGCTGCACGTCCACCGGCGGCTGCTTTATCGAGGCGCCGGTCGAAGGCGTCTTCGGGATGTTGAAGTTGGTATTGGCGTCGCTGGGGAGGTTGTTCGACGGGACGGAGCCCCCCGGAATGTTCGAACTGCGGATACCGCTACCACCACCGCCGCCACCGCAGGCGGTCAGTCCGACGCTCACGCAGATGGCAAGCGCGAGTTCGCGCCGACGCGGCAATTGCACCGTATTCATGTTGTTCCCCTGGTCCCGACATCAATGTCCGTGCCCGCGGTCCGTGGGCACGCCCTGTGGCCGATGGTGCCACAAGATCCAGGCATAAATATCAACGACATCGGTGGAATGTGCGCTGGCGCACGACCGGCCCGCGCGGGCCGGTCGTGCCTTTCTTACCAGGCCAGACGGTAATTCACCCGAGCCGATCGGGACCGGTCCCGATCCGCGAAGCGCTGGTCGACATCGAGCCCCAGCTGGCTACGGGTACTCACGTCCCATGCGAGTGTCACGCCGGTGGTCGTCGCGTGCCGCGAAAGACCGATGCCTTCGACGGGCGCCCATTGGGCGAAAGCGTTGTAACGCGCCGAAAACGCCTCGCCGCGGGTGGCGAAGGCGCCCTGCCAGCTCAGCTTGCCGTCCAGCCGCACGGTGCCGAGCGTCGTGAGCCAGCTGGCACCGGCCCGTACGCCGAGTCCAGCCTGCCACCGCGAGGTCGCCTGTCCATTGGCACGGAGCCCGAAGCCGCTGCCACCCAGTTCCTCGAAGCCCGCGCGCCGGATGCTCGCGAACTGCGCGCTGGCGAACGGTGTCACCAGGAAGGCTCCCATCTGCGTGCGGTACCCCATTTCGCCATAGGCGACGTTGTATCGCCCGTTCGCCTCGCTGCCGGCGAGCGTCGCCTGGTCACCGAAGCGCAGCAGGCGACGTACGTCGCCTCGGTAGCTGCCTACGCCGAATCGGCCCACGCCGTACCAGCGATCGCCCCGGGTCCCGGCATAGAGCATGCCTTCGGTCGCGCGGCTGCGCTGCCGGTCGAAGGCGCCAGAGAGCTGCCCGTTGCTTCGCGACTGCCCGATCGCGAGACCCGTGAACCCGGCCTGCCCGACAGGGACATCCACACCGACGAGACTGCCGCCAAGACTGAAACCGACGCTGCCAAATCCACTGCGGCCGAGACTTCCCTGCGACCCGAGCGATCCCGTCCATGCACCGGAGGCCGGCGGCGCGTCGAGGTGCGCGACGAGCGCATCGTTGCCCGCGTCGATGCCCGCCAGGGTGACGGCGGTGCTGGCCGCGTAGACCTGACCCGAGAGCGACTCGAGCGACCGCTGCGCCACGGCGACATCCCGCGACTGCTGGATGTTGCCGGCGGCGACGAGCATCGACAACGCTTCCACCGATGGCGTGGTCGCCGGGTCGGTGAGGCTGGCGTCGATTTGCGCAAAGGCGCCATCGAGGCGACGCGCCGAGGATTGCGCGGCCACCGACTGCTGCATGGTCGTGGCGGCGACGTTCGACACGCTCAGCGTACGCGTGTCCAGCCACACCTCCGTCGGCGTGTACTGCAACGTCGACGACAGCAGCACGCCGGTGCCCAGGGTCATCGTCTGGAACGCACCGTCGATGGCGCCAGCCTGCAGGACCGTCTGATGCGACGTCGTGACGTAGCCCGGCACGGCGCCTGCGATCGTGAGGTCGCCGGCGAGATGCGCGGTCCCCGCGACCGTGACCGGCGCACCGAGCTTCACCGTGAGCTGACCGTAATCCTCGAGCTGCCAGTAATCCTTGCCGACCCGTATGGGTTTGTCGCCGGTGACGAGCTCGCGGTCGACCCATACCGTGCCGCCGATGTCGCCGTGCGTGACGGTCCGGCCCTCGTTGGCCAGATCGCCTGGGAAGCCGTAAAGGCTTTCGACGTTGCCATAGACGCTCGTCCGCCCCTTATAGGTGTTGTGGCCCGCGAGCGTGATGGTGTTGTCGCCATAGGTCCTCAGGCGAAGCGCGCCGTTGCCTCCAATGTCGTTGCGAAAAGTCACCGATGGCCCGCTGGTCGCAGAGAGGTCGAGCAGTTCGTCGTCGATGCTCGCGGGACCGCGGATGGCTCGCCCGATATTGAGCCGCCCGTTACCGAATACGGAATCGATGCCCGGCGCGCCGAGGTCGTCCGCCGTCGACAGAAGGATCTGCCGGAGCGTGTCGTAATTGCTGTCGGGAAACGCCTGGATCACGAGCGCGGCAGCGGCGCCGACCTGCGCGGCAGCGATGCCCGTCCCGGTTCGGGTTTCGTAGACGGGACGGTCCTTCGTCGAGGCCAGGCCGAGCGTGATCACGCTGCCAGGGGCGGCCAGACAGTACGCGGCGGTGGCGCCGCACTGGTTCGAGTCGGGGGCGAGCTGCGTGGGATTCTTACCGTCGAGGGCCACCACGGTCGTCCAGCGGCGCCAGATGGTGCCGACCTGCGAGGCCGGCAGGCTGGGGAGTGCCGCGACGTCGTTCGGATTCGTCTTGCCCGCGTCGCCCGCCGCGAAGATGTACAGGGCGTTGCCGCCGTACAGCGCATGGATCCAGTCCTGGACCAGAGCGTTGTCGTTGCGATCGATGTCGGCGCCACCCCAGGAGTGGACGTTCACGCGCGAGTTCAGGCCGGAACCGGCCGCGTTCTTCATAGCCTGGAACGCTGCCGGCGTGACCGCCGCCGTCGGCAGGCCGACCGGCGCCTTGTCCGGGACGATGCGTGCGGACTGGATCTGCGCGCCCGGCGCGATGCCGCCGCCGAAGTCGCCCAGCGCGAGTCCCGCGACGATCTGCGCGACCGCCGTGCCATGGCCAGACACGTCGCCCTTGCTCGTGTCGTTGGTCGACGGGTCCACCAGCGATGTCTGGAATGCCACCTTCCCGGCCAGCGCCGGATGCGTCGCATCGACGCCGGTGTCGTAGATCGTGACCGTCTGGCCGGCGCCGGTGAGCCCTGCCGCCTGTGCGACATCCGCGTGCGTCACGATGAGGTACGCATTCAACGACGGATCGGGCGGCGGCGTGGCGGGCGGTGGGTTGGTAACGGCCGGTGGCGGCGAAACCACGCCACCCGCGCCTCCGCCACCCTTCGTGCCGCCCCCGCCACCACCACACGCGGTCAGGCCGAGACACACACAAACCGCCAGCGCCAGCTCTCGCTGCCGCGGAAAGACCGCTGCCTTCATGTTTTTCCCCTTGCGACGTCAATGTCGGCCGGCGCCTCCGCGCCGGCACCCCTCGCAAGATCCTGCCATACCTGCCCGGTTGTGGCACGCCGCGCGGCCGCAGGCCTTGCCGCGCCGCAGATTGCTCCCGCCCCGGCCCCACTGCGATACTCGAACGGTTTTCCGCCCGATAAGGCGGCCTCTGCGAGCATTACGGAGTCACCATGTCCGACATCGTCATCGCCGGTGCCAAGCGCACCGCCATCGGTTCCTTCCTCGGCCAGTTCACCGGCGTCCCCACGCCGAAGCTCGGCTCCATCGCCATCAAGGCCGCGCTCGAGCAGTCCGGCATCGCCCCGGCCGACGTCAGCGAAGTGATCATGGGCTGCGTGCTGCCGGCCAACCTCGGCCAGGCGCCCGCGCGTCAGGCGTCGCTCGAGGCCGGCCTGCCGACCTCCGCCGGCTGCACCACCATCAATAAGGTGTGCGGTTCCGGCATGAAGGCCATGATGCTCGCGCACGACCTGATCAAGGCCGGCTCGGCGACCGTCGTCGTCGCCGGCGGCATGGAGTCGATGACCAACGCCCCGCACATGGTCAATGCGCGCACGGGCATCCGTTACGGCGACGGGCAGCTCGTCGACCACATGGCGTGGGACGGCCTGACCAATCCGTACGACGGCAAGGCCATGGGCATCTTCGGCGAGCAGTGCGCCGACAAGTATCACTTCACCCGCGAAGAGCAGGACGCCTTCGCCATCGCGTCGGTCGAGCGCGCGCAGGCCGCGCAAAAGGCGAACGCGTTCGCCAACGAGATCGTTCCCGTCACCGTGCAGGGCCGCAAGGGCGCGCAGGACTTCGTCGAAGACGAGCAGCCGGGCCGTTCCGACACCGCGAAGATCCCCACGCTGCGCGCCGCGTTCCGCAAGGAGAACGGGACGATCACCGCCGCCAGCTCGTCGTCGATTTCGGACGGCGCGGCGGCGCTGGTGATGCTTTCGGCCGACGAGGCCAGGGCCCGTGGCGTCAAGGCGCTGGCACGGGTCGTCGCCCATGCCACCCATTCTCACGAGCCGGAGTGGTTCACCACGGCGCCGGTGGGTGCGATTTCGAAGCTGCTGGAAAAGACCGGCTGGGCCGTCGGCGACGTCGACCTGTTCGAAATCAACGAGGCGTTCGCGGTCGTGCCGATGGCCGTGATGCGCGAACTGGGCGTGCCGCACGAGAAGGTCAACGTGCACGGCGGCGCCTGCGCGCTGGGCCATCCGATCGGCGCCAGCGGCGCCCGGATCGTGGTCACCCTTCTCAATGCGTTGACGGAGCGTGGGGCAAAAAGGGGTGTCGCCGCGCTGTGCATCGGTGGCGGCGAGGCAACGGCGATCGCCATCGAACTGGTGTGAACCTGACGTCTACAAGGTAAAACGCTTGTTCTTTTGTTCGATCACGCCATGTCGATTGGCTTTAATGCCCCCTGAAGCTCGCATGGCGTCGTATATGGCTAAGTCATATCAACTAGGCTATTAATACGCCCGCCTAACGGCATTCCACGGCTAAGGAGAACCATAATGAATTTGACGCGTACCCTTCTCGCCTCTGCGCTCGTCGCGCTTCTGGCAGCTTGCAGCAACGGCGCGCAGGATTCCGCGCAGGATGCCCAGAAGTCGGCCGCAGACGCGCAGCAGCAGGCCGACAAGGCCCAGCAGGCTGCCGATCAGTCGCAGAACGCCGCGACGACGCAGGCCGCCGACCAGGCTCAGCAGTCCGCCGATCAGGCCAAGGACGCTGCTTCGCAGGCCCAGGCCGCCGCTTCGGCCTCCACGGCCGGTGGCACCGAAGCCACCAAGGATGCCGCTTCCAACGCTGCCGATCAGGCCGAAAAGTCGGCTGACCAGGCGAAGGACGCTGCAGACAACGCCAAGAGCGCTACGGACGATTCCAACAAGAAGTAAGCCCTCGCGCTTGCATGCTGGATCGGGACGGCCACCTTAGGGTGGCCGTTTTTTTTGGTGTCGCGGCGCAGCGTTCTCGTGGCGTCGCTGCCCGCTATCATGGCCGTTTCGTCCTCGTGCGACCGACTTCATGCCTATCCTCACCTCGCAGCTCGACACTCGCTCCGCCGATTTCCAGGCCGCCAGCCAGCGGCTGCGGGGTCTGACCGACGAACTGCGCGACACCCTCCGCCGGACCGCCGAAGGCGGCGGCGAGAAGGCTCGCGAAAAGCACGTCGCACGCGGCAAGCTGCTGCCGCGGGAACGCATCCGCGCGCTGCTCGATCCGGGATCGCCGTTTCTGGAGATCGCACCGCTCGCCGCGCATGGCATGTACGACGGGGCGGCACCGGCCGCGGGCGTCATCGCCGGCATCGGCCGCGTGATGGGCCAGGAAGTGGTGGTGCTGGCGAACGATGCCACGGTCAAGGGTGGCACGTATTTTCCGATGACCGTGAAAAAGCACCTCCGCGCGCAGGAAGTCGCGATGGAGAATCGCCTGCCCTGCGTCTACCTCGTCGACTCCGGCGGCGCGTTCCTGCCGCTGCAGGACGAAGTCTTCCCCGACCGCGAGCATTTCGGTCGCATCTTCTACAACCAGGCGCGCATGAGCGCGCAGGGCATCCCGCAGATTGCGGTGGTGATGGGCTCGTGCACCGCTGGCGGGGCCTACGTGCCGGCGATGAGCGACGAAACCATCATCGTGCGCGAACAGGGCACGATCTTCCTTGGCGGTCCGCCGCTGGTAAAGGCGGCCACCGGCGAGATCGTGGATGCGGAAGCACTCGGCGGCGCCGACGTGCATACGTCCGTGTCCGGCGTCGCCGATCACTACGCGGAGAACGACGCGCACGCGCTGTCGATCGCACGCGACATCGTCGGCTCGCTCAACCGGGTGAAGAAGCAGCCGCTGGCAGTGCGCGAACCGGTCGAGCCGCGCTTCGCCGCCGACGAACTCTATGGCGTGATCCCCGAAGACACCCGCCGCCCCTTCGACATCCGCGAAGTCATCGCGCGACTGGTCGACGGTTCCGAATTCCACGAGTTCAAGGCGCGCTACGGCAAGACGCTGGTCACAGGATTCGCACACATCCACGGCTACCCCGTGGGCATCGTGGCGAACAACGGCATCCTGTTCGGCGAGTCGGCGCAGAAAGGCGCGCATTTCATCGAACTGTGCAACCAGCGCAACGTGCCCCTCGTGTTCCTGCAGAACATCACCGGCTTCATGGTGGGCCGGAAGTACGAGAACGGGGGCATCGCGAAGGACGGCGCGAAGATGGTCACGGCCGTCGCGTGCTCCCACGTGCCCAAGTTCACCGTCGTGATCGGCGGCAGCTTCGGCGCCGGCAACTACGCGATGTGTGGCCGTGCCTATGGCGCGCGTTTCCTCTGGATGTGGCCGAACGCACGCATCAGCGTGATGGGTGGCGAGCAGGCGGCCTCGGTACTGGCGACGGTGCGCCGCGACGGCATCGAAGCCGGCGGCGGCACCTGGAGCGCCGAGGATGAAGAAGCGTTCAAGGCGCCGGTGCGCGAACAATACGAGCGGCAGGGACATCCCTACTACGCCAGCGCGCGCCTCTGGGACGACGGCATCATCGATCCGGCCGATACGCGTCGCGTGCTCGGCCTCGCGATTTCGGCGTCGCTCAACGCGCCCATCGAGCAAGGCCGGTTCGGCGTGTTCCGGATGTAACGTTCCGCTCTGGTGGGAGCCAGCCTGCTGGCGAAGGGGGCCCGGGGCAACATCCTTCGCCAGCAGGCTGGCTCCCACCAGAGCGACGCCGCCACTCTTACGGAATCGATCAGGAAGAACCGCTAAGTCACCGCCCCGTCGACATTCGTTCGCGGCGTGCTAACCTCTCCGGTCCATGTCCGCCTCCGATGAAAGCGCGCGCCGCGAGATCTTCACGCCGTCCGGCCTGAACCGGCTGGTGCGCGACCTGCTGGAAGACGCCCTGCCAATGGGCGTGTGGATCGAAGGCGAATTGTCGAACGTCGCAAGGCCGGCCTCCGGCCATGTCTACTTCACGCTGAAGGACGCCAGCGCGCAGGTGCGTTGCGCCATGTTCCGCACGGCCGCCTCGCGCCTGCGTTTCCGTCCCACCGACGGCATGCACGTGCTGATGCGCGCGAAGGTCGGCCTGTACGAAGCACGCGGCGAGTTCCAGCTGGTCGCCGACCACATGGAGCCGGCCGGCGAAGGCGCCCTGCAACGCGAATTCGAGCAGCTCAAGGCCCGCCTCGGCGCCGAAGGCCTCTTCGATGCCGACCGCAAGCGCGAGCTGCCTGCCTTCCCCGCGCGTATCGGTGTCGTCACCTCGCCGTCGGGCGCGGCCGTCCGCGACGTCATCAGTGTGCTGGGCCGCCGCTGCCCGCTTGCCGAGGTGGAGATACTCCCCGTTCCGGTGCAGGGCCGCGAAGCGCCGCCGCTCATCGCCGCGATGCTCCGCAGCGCCTCCGCGAGCGGTCGCTACGACGTGCTGCTCGTGACGCGCGGCGGCGGTTCGCTCGAAGACCTCTGGGCATTCAACGATGAGGCGGTCGCGCGCGCGATTCACGCGAGCGCGGTTCCTGTCGTCTCGGCCGTCGGTCACGAGGTCGACTTCACCATCGCGGATTTCGTGGCGGACCTGCGCGCGGCGACGCCCTCCGCGGCAGCCGAGCTGCTGGTGCCGGATCGGAACGACCTCGAACGCCGCCTCGACCGGCTGCGCCAGCGCATGGCCACCGTCATGTCGCGGCGATTGCAGGCGGCCGCGCAGCGGACCGATCAGGCGCAGACACGGCTGAACGCGCAGCGCCCCCAGGCACGCCTCGCGCGCGACGCACAGCGTCTCGCCTCGTTGCGCCGGCGCCTCGAACTCAGCATCGACCAGTCCAACCGCCTGCGGCGGGCGAGCCTTGATCGCCTGCAGGCACGCCTCGGCGCGCAACATCCACGTCTTCGGCTCACGCCATCGCACCTGCGACTGGCCGAGCTGCGCAAGCGGCTCGCGGACGGCATGGCGCGACGCATCGAACGCGACCGCGCGCGTCTGGCGCAACAGGCGCGCACGATGCACGCGGTGAGCCCGCTCGCCACGCTCGAGCGCGGCTACGCCATCGTCTTCGACCAGCGCGACGCCGTTGTCCGGCGCGCCACCGATGTCGCCGTGGGTGATCGCCTGCGCGTGATGCTCGGTGAAGGCGAGATTCGGGTTCGCCGCGAGGACTGAGGTAAGGCGCCAGCAGGCTGGCTCCCGCCAACGCTTATACTCGGGTTTCCCGCGACACATCGAGGCGAAGCCATGCTCGCGAAGAGCTACCCCTTTTACCTTGCCAACAAAGCGGTGAAGTCGAATCGCAAGCTCGACGTGACCGACAAGTATTCCGGCAAGGTCGCGACACGCGTCGCCCTGCCCGATGCAGCCGTACTCGACAAGGCGATCGCCGCGGCCCATGCCGCGACGCAGGCGATGAAACGCTTCCGGCCCTACGAACGCCAGGCCGTGCTCGAGCATTGCGTACGGCGCTTCACGCAACGCCACGACGAGCTGGCTTACGCGCTCTGTGTCGAAGCCGGCAAGCCGATCAACGACGCCGCAGGCGAGGTCGCCCGTCTCATCGAAACCTTCAAGATCGCCGCCGAGGAATCGGTGCGCATCAACGGCGAAACCCTGAATCTGGAACTCTCGCAACGGTCCGCCGGCTATCACGGCTACACGCGACGCGTTCCGCTGGGTCCCGTCGGGTTCATCACGCCTTTCAATTTCCCGCTCAACCTCGTGGCGCACAAGGTCGCACCCGCCATCGCGGCCGGCTGCCCGTTCGTGCTGAAGCCGTCGGAACGCACGCCCCTCGGTGCGCTGATCATCGGCGAGGTGCTCGCCGAAACGCCTCTACCCAAGGGCGCTTTCTCGATCCTTCCCCTCGATGGAAAGCATGCCGAGCCCCTGGTGACCGATCCGCGCCTCAAGCTGCTGTCATTCACCGGCGGCCTGATCGGATGGGACCTCAAGGCGCGCGCCGGCCACAAGAAGGTGACCCTCGAACTGGGCGGCAACGCGGCGTGCATCGTGGACGCCGACCAGCACGACCGCCTCGATGCGGTCGCCGACCGTCTGATCTTCGGCGCGTTCTACCAATCGGGCCAGAGCTGCATCAGCGTGCAGCGCATCCTCGTGCACGACGACGTCTACGATGCGCTCCGCCGTCGCCTCGTCGCGCGGGTGAAGGCGCTCAAGGCCGGCGACCCGAAGAAGACATCCACGTTCCTCGGCCCGATGATCGACGAGGCCGCGGCGGAGCGGCTCGAGGGATGGATCGCCGAAGCGAAGAAGGCGGGCGCGCGCATCCTGTGCGGTGGGCACCGCAAGCGCAACATGCTCGAAGCGACATTGCTCGAAAACGTGCCGCGCGACGCGAAGCTACAGCGCATGGAGGCCTTCGGCCCCATCGCGCTGCTGCAGCGCTTCATGACGTTCGACGAAGCGATCGCCACGGTCAACGACTCGGATTTCGGCCTGCAGGCAGGCGTTTTCACCAACGACCTGCGGCACGCGATGCGCGCCTGGGACGAACTCGAGCAGGGCGGCGTCATCGTCAACGACGTGCCGAGCTTCCGCGTGGACAACATGCCCTACGGAGGTGCCAAACAGTCGGGCATCGGCCGCGAAGGCGTGCGCTACGCCATCGAGGACATGACCGAAACCCGCCTCATGGTGATGCGGGAGGTCTGAGGTCGCCGATCACGGTCGGGATCAGCTCGGACACCGTGGGATGGATCGGCACGGCCCACTGCAGTGTGCCGATCGCCGCGTCGGCGTTCATCATGTCGAGGATGCCGTGGATGGCTTCGTCGCCGCCGGTACCGAGGATGGCGGCACCGAGGATGCGCTTCGTCTCCGCATCCGCCACGATCTTCATGAACCCGTGCGTCTCGCCCTTCTCCACCGCGCGCCCGACGCGCGTCATCGGGCGTTTCGACACCAGCAGCGGACGGCCGCTCGCGCGTGCCTGGGTTTCCGTCATGCCGACGCGACCCAGCGGCGGGTCGACGTAGAGCGCGTAGCCGAGGATGCGGTCGCTGACCTTGCGCTCGTCGCCGTCGAGCAGGTTCGCGGCGACGATCTCGTAATCGTTCCACGCCGTGTGCGTGAACGCGCCCTTGCCGTTGCAGTCACCCATCGCCCAGACACCCTCGGCGGTCGTCGCGAGATGGTCGTCCACGACGATGTAGCCGTGCTCGTCCACCTGCACACCCGCCTTGTCGAGTCCGAGATCGTCGGTGTTCGGTACGCGGCCGACGGCGAGCAGCACATGCGAACCGGTGACCACTGGCGCGCCTTCGGTGCAATCGACGCCCAC
>Ga0102591_1003093_pt1 | contig 15759 bp, 14 predicted proteins | sample AraplaCol_mCL_r2_2_FD_76860 | JGI IMG/M metagenome (GOLD analysis project Ga0102591, IMG submission 76860) | Arabidopsis root microbial communities from North Carolina, USA - plate scrape MF_Col_mCL_r2 (SPADES assembly) (version 2) | ecosystem: Host-associated > Plants > Roots > Endosphere... | reverse complement strand
GACCTGCCCAAGCTGGCGGCCATGATCGGCGGGGTGAAGGCCCTGGGCATGGAGACCTGCGCGACCCTGGGCATGCTAACGCCGGAACAGGCCAAGCAGCTGAAGGACGCCGGGCTGGACTACTACAACCACAACCTCGACACCGGCCCCGAGTACTACGGCGACGTGGTGTCGACCCGCACCTACCAGGAGCGCCTGGACACCCTGGCCTATGTCCGCGACGCGGGCATGAGCACCTGCTGCGGCGGCATCGTCGGCATGGGCGAGACCCGCCGCGACCGGGCCAGCCTGCTGCATCAGCTGGCCACCCTGCCCAGCCACCCCGACAGCCTGCCGATCAACGGACTGGTCCCGGTCAGCGGCACGCCGTTGGGCGACGCGATCCTGAAGGATGGCGCGAAAGCCATCGACTCGCTGGAGTTCGTGCGCACCATCGCCGTGGCCCGGATCGTGTGTCCGAAATCGATGGTCCGCCTGTCGGCCGGCCGCGACGACATGAGCCGCGAGCTGCAGACGCTGTGCTTCCTGGCCGGCGCCAACTCGATCTTCGTCGGCGGCAAGCTTTTGACCACGCCGCTGCCGAACATGGACGACGACAGCAAGCTGTTCCACGACCTGGACCTGCGCCCGATGGGCGTGGCGGCGGTGAAGCCGGAAGCGGTCGCGGCGGAGTAGGCGGAATCCTTCTCCCCCAGGGGGAGAGGGAAGCGTCACCGCTCCTCGTCGAACCGGTTCGAGACCAGCTCCGTCAGCGCGTCCAGAGCGGCCTCGGCCTCCGGGCCCTCGGCGGCGATGTCGATGGTCGAGCCGATGCCGGCGGCCAGCATCATCAGGCCCATGATCGAACGGGCGTCGACGCTGGTCCCGTCGCGGGCGACCGTGACCTCGGCGTCGAAGCCCGAGGCCAGTTTCACGAATTTCGCCGAGGCGCGGGCGTGAAGGCCCCGTTCGTTGACGATCTCGACCGTTCGCGCCGCCATGCGACTCATTTTTCTCCCGCCAGCACGTAGGAGGCCACGGAGATATATTTCCGTCCAGCCTCCTGGGCGTGGGCGACGCAGGCGGGCAGCGGTTCACGCTGGCGCACGCTGGCCAGCTTGATCAGCATTGGCAGGTTCAGACCGGCGATCACCTCGTCCTTGGTCTGCTCCATCACCGAGATGGCCAGGTTCGAGGGCGTGCCGCCGAACATGTCGGTCAGCAGAATCACGCCGTCTCCGTCCTGATCGACGGCGGCGCACGCCTTCAGAATATCCGACCGGCGACGTTCCATGTCGTCTTCCGGGCCGATGCAGATGGCCAGGACCGCGCTCTGCGGTCCAACCACATGCTCCATGGCGGAGACGAACTCCTCCGCCAGCCGCCCGTGCGTGACAATCACGAGCCCGATCATGCCTGATCTCTCAAACGGGATCCCCATAACCCGTGGCGGCAGGGAGGCGCCGCGCGGGCCGTCTTGATACGCTTGTTAGCCGGCGACTCCAAGATGCTCGAACATCCGTCTGATTTTCCCCGGCGCGCCGGGTTCCAGAGGCCACAGGTCCAATACCCGCGTGGAAACGCCTTCGATGACCTCGAACATGGGGTCTGGCAAGCGTTCCACCGCCTGCGGCCGATCCACGCAGCGCACCAGGAGGTCGATCCGGCAGAAGGGCCGGGTGTGATGAGGCATCACGCCCACACCCCGCGCTTCGACGAGATCGGTCAGGGAATCAGGCGCCCGGCCGTAGAGCGCGCCGTTGGACAGGAACACCAGGACGCGGTCGTCGGCCACCAGCACGAAGCCCTGGTCCAGGGCCCGCAGCGCCAGGTCGCTCTTGCCGACCCCCGACGGCCCCTCGATCAGAGCCCCGCGCCAGATCCCCCCGACCTGCCGGGCGATGAGCCCCGCGTGGCGGATCATTCGCGCGGTCCCCCATCGCGCTGGCCGTCGCGCGATCCACCGTGATGGTGGGCGTTGTGAGCGCCGGCCTCGGGCAGATCGACAACGAATCGCGCCCCGATCACCTTGCCCTCGGCGCCCTTGCGGTTCTCGGCCCGCATGGTCCCGCCGTGCGCCTCGACGATCTGGCGCGCGATCGACAGCCCCAGGCCCGAATTGCCGCCGAACGCCCGACCCTTGGGCCGCGAGGTATAGAATCGCTCGAAGATGGTCTCCAGATTGTCGGGCGGTATCCCGGGCCCGTCGTCGTCGACCGTGACGATCAGGCGGTTGTGATGGTCGCGCAGGCCCGGGTCGCGCTTGAGCGTCACCCGCACCTCGCCGTCGGCGGCGCTGAACGAGCGGGCGTTGTCGATGAGGTTGCGGAACACCTGACCCATCGGGGTCTCGCGCGCCAGGATCCGGGCGTGCGGCGGCGCGCCCTTGGCGTCGAACGTCACCCGCACACTGCCCGGCGCCTCGCCCGGACGCAGCTGGGCCTCGTAGAGGTGGATCACCTCGGCCAGCAGCAGGTTCAGTTCGAACGCCCGCGGCGCCTCGCGCGACAGCTCCGCGTCCAGCCGCGAGGCGTTGGAGATGTCGGTGACCAGGCGGTCCAGGCGGGTGACGTCCTGCTGCAGAATGCCCAGCAGCCGGGCCCGGGCGGCCGGATCGGTGACCAAGTCCAGCGTCTCGATCGCCGAGCGGATCGAGGTCAGGGGGTTCTTGATCTCGTGGGCGACGTCGGCGGCGAAGCGCTCGATGGCATCCATCCGCTCGGACATCGAGTCGGTCATCTCCTCCAGGGCTCGCGACAGGTCGCCCAACTCGTCCTTGCGGTCGGAGATGTCGGGCAGCGAGATGGCCCGGGCCCCGTCCAGGCGCACGCGGTCGGCGGCGCTGGCCATGCGCAGCACCGGCTGGGCGATCAGGCGGTTCAGCAGGAACGACGAGATCAGGGTGGTGGCGATGGCGATCAGGGCGAAGGGCAGCAGCGCCTTGCGCTCGGCGGCGATGATCTGGTCGATGTCGCCCGCTTCCAGAGTCAGCACGCCCAGCACCGCCCGCACGTGCTGGATGGGGATCGACACCGATACGACGCGTTCGCCCATCTCGTCGATGCGGGTGCCGGCCACGGGCTCGCCCAGCTTGGCCTGGGCGATCTCGGCGGCCAGGGCCTCGCGCGCCGCCTTGGCCAGCTCGGGCTTGGTGTCGGACTCCTTGGTCGGCAGGCCGAAGGCGGGCTGGCCGGGCTTGCGGGCCGGCGGCAGTTCCTTGGACTCCACCCGGTCGGCCACGACATAGCTGTCGGCCAGCTGGTTGCCTTGGGCGTCGAACAGCCGCGCACGTTGCGAGCGCGGGATGAACAGGCTCTGCAGGATGTCGCTGGCCTGATCGGGCGCCAGGCGCGGCTCGGGATCCCCGACCGTGGCGGCCAGGTCGATCACGTTGGCGATCAGCTCGCCCTGGGTGGTCAGGCTGTCGATGCGCGTGTTGATCAGGCCGCTGCGCAGCTCGTTGAGCACCAGCGCCCCGCCCAGCAGCACCGCCAGGGCCAGCAGATTGAGGCCGATGATCAGCCGGCCCAGGCGAGAGCCGATGGGCCAGCTCAGCTGGAACCCGGTCAGCCGTCGCCTGGGCTCGCCCTCGGGCGCGCCGCTCATCTTGCGATCAGGATTCGCGATATCGGTAGCCGACGCCATAGAGGGTTTCGATGGAATCGAACTCCGGATCGACCTGCCGGAACTTCTTGCGCATGCGCTTGATGTGGCTGTCGATGGTGCGGTCGTCGACATAGACCTGGTCGTCGTAGGCGGCGTCCATCAGGTTGTCGCGGCTCTTCACGAAGCCCGGGCGCTGGGCCAACGACTGCAGCAGCAGGAACTCGGTGACCGTCAGACGCACCGGCTTGCCGTCCCAGAGGCTGTCGTGGCGCGCGGAATCGAGCGTCAGCTTGCCGCGCTTCATGATCTTGGAATTGGCCGCGCCCGAGGCGGCGCCGGCCGCGTCCTCGTCGTCCGGACGAGCCCGGCGCAGCACGGCCTTGACCCGCTCCAGCAGCAGGCGCTGGCTGAACGGCTTGTGGATGTAGTCGTCGGCGCCGAGGTTGAAGCCCAGGATCTCGTCGATCTCGTCGTCCTTGGACGTCAGCATGATCACCGGGATCTCGGTGGTCTGGCGCAGGCGGCGCAGCACTTCCATGCCGTCCATGCGGGGCATCTTGACGTCCAGGATGACCAGGTCGGGCGCCTGGCTCTCGACCGCGTCTAGCCCGGACGCGCCGTCGTAGTAGGCCTTCACAACGTGCCCGTGGCTTTCCAGCGCCAGCGAAACGGAAGCGACGATGTTCTCGTCGTCGTCGATGAGAGTAATATCGGCCATCGAGCCCTATGGGTCCTTTCGCGTACTTCCTGCGGATACTATCGACCGGCGTCGTCCGCGACAACGCGCCCCCAACAACGCATGGGGCGGCTAAGCTTTCCCGATCTTTTGCGGCTCCAGCGTGGCGCGAATGCGGCGCGGCGCGACGCGATCGCCCGTCGGCAACCTCACCTTAAGGTCTTGTATCCCATAACGACGCTCCGGGGAGCCCTTTGCCTATGAGCGATCAAGTCCATTACGAGTTGTTCGTGCGCCGAAAACCCGGCTCGCAGTGGACGCTCGACATGGCCACCGAGATCCGCACCCACGCCCTTCAGACCGCGGAGGACGTGCTGGAGGAAGGGCGCGCCGTCGCCGTGCGCGTCAGCAAGGAAACGCTCGACAAGGCCACCGGCGAATACAAGTCGATCTCGATCTTCACCAAGGGCCAGGTCGACGGGGGCAAGCCCAAGAAGCAGCAGGAAGACCTGGAGCCGCTCTGCGTCCAGCCGTCCGACCTGTACACCGCCCACGCCCGCGATCGCATCGGCCGGATCCTGGAAGGCTGGCTGGAACGCCACAACGCCACCCCGTTCGAGCTGCTGCACCGCCCCGACCTGGTCGAGTCGCTGGAGGCTTCCGGCACCGACCTGCAGCACGCCCTGCAGAAGATCGCCATCCCCGAGGCCGAGGCCCGGGGCATGTCGGTCCACGAGATGATCCGAACCTTCCAGGGCCTGGTCGAACGCACCGTCGCCAACCTGATGAAGCAGTTCAAGAAGGGCGCGCTGCCGGATCTGGACAAGGAAGGCTTCGCGCGCGCCGCCGAGCGCCTGGCCATCGATCCCGATCGCGCCTTCCTGCTGGGCGCCGGCGTCGCCGCCTCGATCGCGCCCGGCAAGAACTGGTCGGAAAAGCTGGCCCGCCTGCTGGATCTGGCCGACGCCGCGCCCAGCGATCCCAAGGCCCGCGCCGCCGCCCTGGCCGCCATCGAGACGCCGCTGGCCGAGATCATCGGCTCCAAGGCGGGCATGGCCGACCTCCTGGGCGGCGCGGAAACTGATCTAGGCACGACCCTGGCCGCCATGACCCGCCTGGCGGGCGGAGCCCAGGTCGAGGCCCTGATCCGCATCGAGAGCGGCGTGCGCAACTGCATGCCCGAACTGTCCGGCACGGCCCGGCGCCTGTGCGAGTGGCTGAGCGGCGAGGAATTCCCCGCCGTGCGCATGTCGATCGCCCAGCGGGTGCTCAAGGAGCTGAACGGCGTGCGCCGCCTCAAGCCCGCCGACGCCGAGCAGGAGATCGAGTACCTGCGCGCCCTGGCCATGAGCCTGACGGCCGCGGCCGGCCGCATCCTGCCGCCCGAAGACATCACCAGCGCCTTCACCAGCCGCTCCAAGACCCTGCTGAACGGCGAGTTCATCGAGTCCCTGCTCGGCCGCGACCGCTCCTCGCGCGAGGAGGTGCAGATGCTGATCCGACTGGCCGAGAACGTCATGGGCGCGGTCAACAAGCGCATGGCCGCCCGCTGGCTGTCGGCCAACGTCCTGGCCCTGCGCTTCGAGCGCGAGCTTCGCCAGGGTCCGGACTCGGCGGCCGCCAAGCTGGCCGGCCTGGCCGCCCTGCAGAAGGCCCTGGCCCGCTCAGGCCTGGTGGTCGAGGACTACGGCCCGCTGTGCGAGCGCCTGGGCGAGGTCGGCGGCATGATCGAGGCCGACGCGCGCCTGGTCGCCATGCTGGTCCGCGCGCCCGCCGCGCTGCCCCAGAAGATGTCGGTGCTGATCAAGCTGGCCATGGGCGAGGCCGGTCCCACCGGTCCGTGCGCCGACCGAGCCAAGGCCGAGGTGCTGAAACTGGCCCGCGCCCCCGAGACCCGCGAAGAACTAGCCGCTTCGCCCGAGACGATGGACCTGCTCAAGGGACTGGTCCAGCAGAAGGCGGCGGCTTAAGTCGGCTTCCGACCCTAGTCGGACGTAGATGCTCCCCTTTGGGGGAGCTGTCGCGAAGCGACTGAGGGGGTTTTGGGCGTAGGCCGAGCTACCCCCTCCGGCCCTCCGGGCCACCTCCCCCAGAGGGGGAGGATCTAGACGCGCAACCCACCCCTGTCGGACGCTCGGAACGTCCGCTTCCGGAGGGAGGGTGGGCGAATGAGCGACTTACCGCCCCAGCGCCGCCGTCAGCGCCTCGATCACCCGGTCCACGTCCCCATCCGCCATCGTCGGATAGAGCGGCAGCGTCAGGCAGCGCGCGTACCAGGCGTCGCTGCCGGGCAGGTCCAGGGCGCCGTAGCGGGCCTGGTAGTAGGGCTGGTGGTGGACCGGGATGTAATGGACCTGACTGCCGACGCCCTTGGCTTTCAGGGCCTCGACCACCGCCAGGCGGGTCGTGCCCAGGGCTTCGAAGTCGACCAGCACGGTCAGCAGGTGCAGGGCCGGGTCGGACCAGGCCGGGCTGGTCGCCAGGCGCACGGCCGGAGCCAGGGGCGCCAGCTTTTCGGCATAGAGCGCCGCCAGCGTCTTCCGACGGGCGACGAAGCGATCCAGCTTGTCGAGCTGCGAGATCCCCAGGGCGCACAGGACGTCGGGAATGCGATAGTTGAAGCCCAGCTCGGGCATCTCGTACCACCATGGCTCGGCGCCCGCCGGCCGCTGCATGCCATGGCCGCGCAGGGAGCGGGCCCGGGCCGCCAGGGCGGCGTCGTTGGTGGTCAGCATGCCGCCCTCGCCCGTGGCCAGGGTCTTGACCGGGTGGAACGAGAAGCTGGCGAAGCTGGACCAGGCGCCGTCGCCGACCGGATGGGCCACGCCGTCGAACGTGCCGACCGAGCCCAGGGCGTGCGGCGCGTCCTCGACCAGGGTCGCCCCGACGCCGGCCGCCAGATCGCGCAGGGCCGGCAGGTGGCAGACGTCGCCGCGCAGGTGCACAGGCAGCACGGCCTTCACGCGACGATCGCCGGCGCGCTTGATCGCATCGGCCAGGGTGTCGGGCGTCATCAGGCCGCTGTCGGGATCGACGTCGGCGAACACCACCTCGGCCCCGACATAGCGGGCGCAGTTGGCGGTGGCCAGGAAGGTGATCGACGGCGCGACGCAGACGTCGCCCTCGCCGACGCCCAGGGCCATCATCGCCAGGTGCAAGGTGGCCGTGCCGTTCGAGACGGCGACGGCATGGCGGGCCCCGACCTTCTCGGCGAAGGCGGTCTCGAACGCCTCGACGGCCGGGCCCGTGGTCAGGTAGTCGCCGCGCAGGGCCTGCGCCACCGCGGCGATGTCGTCGTCCTCGATCGTCTGGCGACCGTAGGGGAGGAAGGCGCCGCTCATCGCGCGGCCTTTTCCTCCAGCATGGCCAGCAAGCCTTCGGGACTGAGCCAGTCGTGGTTGTTGTCGCTGCTGTACGAGAACTCCTCGGCCACCGGCTTGGCGCCGTCCGCCGCGCCATAGGGCGTGCGGCCGAACTCGGCGAAGTTGGGCTCGATGGCGTAGCGGTCTTCGAACTCGACGGTCGAGCGGGCGTCGTCGGCGCTGATCATGATCTCGTGCAGCTTCTCGCCGGGACGGATGCCGACCACCTTCATGCCGGCGTCCGGCGACATGGCCTTGACCAGGTCGGGCATGGCCATGGACGGGATCTTCGGCACGAAGATCTCGCCGCCGCGCATCATGGTCAGCGACGACAGCACGAAGTCGACGCCTTCGTTCAGGGTGATCCAGAAACGGGTCATGCGCGGGTCGGTGACCGGCAGCTCGGTCGCGCCCTGGCTCAGCAGGCGGCGATACAGCGGCACCACGCTGCCGCGCGAGCCCACCACATTGCCGTAGCGGACGACACAGAACCGCGTGCCGATGTCGCCCGACAGGTTGTTGGCGGCCACGAAGGTCTTGTCCGAGGCCAGCTTGGTCGCGCCATAGAGGTTGGTCGGGTTGCAGGCCTTGTCGGTCGACAGGGCGATCACCTGCTTCACATGGTTGGTCAGGCTGGCCCAGACCACGTTCTCGGCGCCCAGCACGTTGGTGTGGATGCACTCGGACGGATTGTACTCGGCCGCCGGCACCTGCTTCAGGGCCGCGGCGTGGACCACGATGTCGACCCCGCGCAAGGCCAGGGTCAGGCGCTCGCGGTCGCGGACGTCGCCCAGGAAGAAGCGCATCTTGGCGTAGGTCGCTTCGTCGAACTGCTCGCGCAGCTCCATCTGCATGTCGCTCTGCTTCAATTCGTCGCGGGAATAGACGATGACCTTCCGCGGGGCGTAGCGGCGCAGCACGGTCTCGACGAAACGCCGACCGAACGAGCCGGTGCCGCCGGTGATCAGGATCACCTTGCCGTCAAGATCGAGGGATTTGGGGGAAAAACGACCCAAGTTCAGCCTCCTGCGACGTCCGCGGGCCAAAGGAGCCGGCGACGAATCGTGGTTAACGCTTCTTACTGCGCCCGCAGGCGTAAAGAGGACGTCAACCACACCGCGGTAGCAAGGCTCATGCGCCGTCCTCGCCTCCTGCCGTTCGCCCTGATCGCCGCCCTGGCCGGCGCCCCCTTGGCCCTGCCGACGACCGCCCTGGCCGGGCATGGCGGCGGCGAGGAGAACAAGGCCCCGCCCACCTATTTCGCGCTGGACCCCATCAACGCGGTGGTGCTGCGCCGCGACGGCCGCCGCGGCGTGATGACCGTGGATACGGGCCTGGAGGTTCGCGATCCTGTGCTGATGAAGCGCGCCCAGGCCTCGACCCCGCGCCTGCGGGCCGCCTTCGCCCAGGTGCTGATGATCTACGCCGCCGGCCTGCGCGGCGGGGCGGCGCCGGACATCGACCATGTCGCCCGCGAACTGCAGAAGGCCGCCGACCAGGTGCTGGGCAAGCCCGGTTCCAAGGTCCTGCTGGGCTCGGCCCTGCTCAGCTAGGTTTCTTGCGGCGCGCTCGAAAGAACCTGCGCAGCAGCTCGGCGCTTTCGTCGGCCAGAACGCCGCCCGTCACCTCGGGCCGCCAATGGCAGGTCGGTTGGGCGAAGAAGCGCGGGCCATGAATCACGGCGCCGCCCTTGGGGTCCTCGGCTCCGAACACCACCCGCCCGATCCGCGCGTGACTGATCGCGCCGGCGCACATGGCGCAGGGCTCCAGGGTCACGACCAGGGTCAGGTCGGTGAGGCGATAGTTCGCAAGCTTGGCCGCCGCCGCGCGCATCGCCGCGATCTCGGCGTGGGCGGTCGGGTCGTGCGCGCCGATCGGACCGTTGCCGGCCACGGCCAGCACCTCGCCGGTCTTGGGGTCGAGGATCACCGCGCCCACGGGCGTCTCGCCGGCCTCGGCCGCCGCGCGGGCGGCGTCGAGGGCCAGGCGCATCATCGCCTCATCTTGATCCGTCGAGAGATCGGTGCGCATTAGCCCTTATGGCCCCGAAGGGGCTCCAAGTTGAAAGAGGGAGCATTTCGAAAAATGCTCCAGAGCCCATCGTGAGATGCGCCCAGCCCAAGAAGGACGCTTGAAGTGACCAAACCCCACGATCCCCTGTACGAGCCTGAACTCGACGGTCAAGACGGCGAGCTCGACGGCGGTCCCGGCGAACGGGTCGCCAAGGCCCTGGCGCGGGCCGGCGTGGCCTCGCGGCGCGAGGTCGAGCGGCTGATCGAGGCCGGTCGCGTGGCGATCAACGGCAAGGTGCTGACCACCCCGGCGGTCAAGGTCCAGGCCGGCGATTTTCTCACCGTCGATGGTCAGCTGGTGGCCGAGCGCGAGCCGACGCGGCTGTTCCGCTACCACAAGCCCACCGGGCTGATGACCACCCATAACGACCCCAAGGGCCGGCCGACGGTATTCCAGTCGCTGCCCAAGGAGCTGCCGCGCCTGATCTCGATCGGACGCCTGGACTTGAACTCCGAAGGCTTGCTGCTGCTGACCAACGACGGCGAGGTGTCGCGCGCCCTGGAGACGCCCAGCAACGCCTGGGTCCGCCGCTATCGCGCCCGGGCCTTCGGCGACACCACCCAGGCCAAGCTCGACACCTTGAAGGACGGGATCACCGTCGAGGGCGTCAAGTACGGCGCCATCGAAGCCAAGATCGACAAGGCTCACGACAAGGCTGGCGGCGGCAAGAACATCTGGATCACCGTCTCGCTGTCCGAGGGCAAGAATCGCGAGGTCCGGCGGGTGCTGGAAGCGCTGGGCCTGAAGGTCAATCGCCTGATCCGCCTGTCCTACGGGCCGTTCGCGCTCGGGGCCCTGGAGGCCGGCCAGATCGAGGAGATCGGCCCCCGGGTGATCCGCGAGCTGATGGACGGCATCGTCTCGCCCGAGAACATGCCGACCGGCGACCGTCCGAAGTTCGGCGGCATCGCCAACGCCGTGAAGGCGCCGGGCACGGCGGGCGGCGGCGATCTCCAGCGCCGGGGCGTTCCGCGCGCCGACCGCGAGATCAAGCCCGACACGCCGGAAAAGCCCGAGAAGCCGGTCTACAAGGCCGGCTGGGCCAAGCCGAAGAAGAAGGTCTCGCCGCACGCGCCGGCCAAGGGCGCCAGCAAGGGCATCGCCCAGCCCAAGGCCAAGCGCGCGCCAAAGTCGATCGAGACCAAGTTCATCGACGACCGCAAGCCCGTCGCGCGCGGCAAGCCGCCCGCCCGCCCGGCGGAGGGCGTAAAAAAGGCTCGCCCGGCGGAGGGCGCGGCGCGACGGGTTTCGGAGAAGCCGGGCAAGGCCGCGCCACGGCCGGGTCCGCGCGGTCCGGCTCCTCGCGGGAATGCCCCGCGCGGTGGTCCCAAGCGGTAGGGGCGCCCCCTAGGCCGCCGCTGGCGTCTGGACCCCGGTCCAGCGGCGCAGGGCCGGCCAGCGGACCGCCAGCTCGGCCACGCCGATGAAGCCGGCCAGCACCACCAGGGCGCTGGCGATCAGCCCGGCCTTGAACTCGTGCGGCGCGTCGGGCCGGGTGGTCATCGGCCGCAGCAGCAGCAGGATCACGGCGTTGTTGGCCGCGTGGGCGCCGATGCCCAGCTCGATGCCGCCCAGGCGCAGCGCCATCCAGGTCAGGCCCGCGCCCATGGCCGCGCGGACCAGGAAGGCGTCTATATTGGGGTCCAGGTGGATGGCGGCGAACAACAGGCCGTTCAGGGCCATCAGCACCACCGGGTCGCGGACATAGGCGGCGCTCTGCTTGAGCAGCCAGCCCCGGAACACCAGCTCCTCGGCGGCGGCGGCCAGCACCAGCAGGCCGACCGACAGGATCGCGTAGAGGCTCCGGCCCACCAGGTTGGGCGAGACCTTCCACAGCGGCGGATCGATCGCCTCGCCGGCCAGGGCCGCGATGGCGGTGACCGCGATCATCACGACGCCGACCAGCACCAGCCCGCCCAGCAGCAGGCGCCAGCGCACCGGCTCGCTCCGGTTGACGTAATCGGTGATCCGGCGGTGGTGGATGGCGCCGGCGGCGAACACGAAGCCGACCGCCGCGCCCAGATTGATCCCCGCCAGCACCGCCAGGATGAACAGCGACTGGCGCCCCGTGGGCTCGGCCAGGTTCGAATCGGAGAACACCGCGAACAGCTCGCCGGCGGCGGGCGCGCCGTCCAGGCCGCTGACGATCAGCATGGCGACCAGGATGGCCAAGGCGCCGCCCGCCAAGGCGGCGACGGCGCCGGCCAGGACGCCGACCGGCACGGCGAACACGGTCCGCCACGGGTCACGGTCGTAGGGCGTCAGGTCGGCCAGAAAGCGCGAGCGCTTCACCGCCTCCAGGATTTCGCCCATACGCATCGTCCGATCGCCTCTTCCCCTTCGACGCGACTAAGAAGGCGCGACCGCGATCTTGTAAAGCGCGCGCTTGCCGCCGCGCGCGGAGGACGGCACACATCCGGTTACGGCTTGTAAGGGTCAAGTCATGGGGAAATGGGCATGAGCGACAAGGATTCGGGTAATGGCGACACGGGCGCGGGGCACCTGCATCGGCTGATCCTGTTCTCGGACGCGGTGTTCGCCATCGCCATCACCCTGCTGGCCATCGAGATCCATCCGCCCCATCACTGGCATGGCGTGCCGGACCTGTTCCGCCAGATGGCCCCGCACCTGATCACCTATGCGGTCAGCTTCGGCGTGATCGGGATCTATTGGGTCAGCCATCGCCGGATCTTCTCGCGCCTGGCCTCGGCCAACGGCGTGCTGGACGCGCTGAACTTCGTCGTCCTGGGCCTGATCGGCCTGCTGCCCTTGGGCACCGAGCTGCTGTGGCGGCAGGAGGGCGGCCAAGCCTTCCCGGTCTATCTGACCCACGTGGCCCTGATCGGCTTCGCCCTGGCCGTGCTGTGGGCCTATGCGGTCTTCGTCGGCAAGCTGGCCAAGCCGATCGCCCTGCCCGAGGCGCTGTTCGTCCTGGTCCGCGTCGCCCTGTTGCCGGGCATGATGTGCGCCCTGGCGTTCTTCAGCATCGCCAATGCGTGGGGCTGGGCGGTCATGGCCGCCCTGACGGTCGTGCTGGCCCGCGCCGGCGCTTGGATCGAGCGCAAATACCACTTGGCCGCCGAGCAGGCCGCCGCCTGATGCGCATCGTCTCGGGCCAGTATCGCGGCAAGGCCATCGTCGCTCCGCCGGGCGAGGCCACCCGCCCGACCTCCGACCGGGCCCGCCAGGCGGTGTTCAACATCCTGGAGCACGCCGCCTGGGCGCCGGAGCTGCACGGCGCGCGGGTCATCGACGTGTTCGCCGGCTCGGGCGCCCTGGGGCTGGAGGCGCTGTCGCGGGGCGCAGCCTTCTGCCTGTTCGTCGAGACCGACGACGCCGCGCGCGGAGCGATCCGCGAGAACATCGACGCCCTGCAGCTGTTCGGCGTCACCCGCGTCCACCGCCGCGACGCCACCGACCTGGGCCTGCGCCCCGCCAGCGCCGGCGCGCCGTTCGACCTGGCCTTCCTCGACCCGCCCTACGCCAAGGGCCTGGGCGAGAAGGCCGTCGCCGAACTGAAGGCCGGCGGCTGGCTGGCCCCCGGCGCGATCCTGATGTTCGAACGTGGCCGGGGCGAGCCCGACCCGGTGCTGGACGGCTTCGACCTGCTGGACACGCGCGATTATGGCGCGGCGCGGGTGCTGTTCCTGAAGCTGGCCTAGCGTCCCGGGACCTTTGACATTAGATTTTCGGAAAATGGAATAACATCTCATCTTGTGGGAATTCTGGCGCGAGGCCAGACCCCGGATGAGCCGGTCTGGGAGGACGTCCATGGTCATCGGCTACACCGGCGCCGCCGCGCCGCGCCGCGCCCGCGCGCTCAAGGCCGGACTGCTGGCGCTGACCCTGCTGGCCGCCGCGGCCCAGGCCGCCGAGCGCCGCGTCACCCCGCTCACCGACGGCTGGCGCTTCGTCCAGGGCGATCCCGAAGGCGCCGAGACCGCCAACCTCGACGATTCCCGCTGGGCGACGGTCTCGGTCCCGCACGACTGGGCCATCGCCGGCCCCATCGACATCAAGGCCCGAGCCGGCGGCGCCGGCGGCTTCTTCCCGACCGGGATCGCCTGGTACCGCAAGACCCTGGACGTCAGACCGACACCGGGCCGGCGGATCTTCGTCGAGCTCGACGGGGTGATGGAGCGCAGCGGAGTCTGGATCAATGGCCACCACCTGGGCCAACGGCCCAACGGCTATGTCGGCCTGCGCTATGACGTCACCGATTTCCTGAGGACCGACGGTCCCAACGTGCTGGCCGTCCGCGCCGACACGTCGTTCGCGCCCTCGTCGCGCTGGTACGCCGGCTCGGGGATCTATCGCGACGTTCGCCTGATCGAGACCGGCGACGTGCATGTCGAGCAAGGCGGCGTCTTCGTCAGCACGCCGGTGATCAGCGCCGACCGCGCCACGGTCAAGATCGCCGTGGAGGTCACCAACGACGGCCGGGCCTCGTCCTCGGCCGGACTCGAGATCGTCGTCACCGATCCCGACGGCAAGGTCGTGGCGCGCCAGTCGGTCGCGCCCGTCGCCGTCGATCCCGCCCGCACCGAAACCCTGAGCGCCGAGCTTTCCATCCCCTCGCCGCGCCTGTGGGACCTGGCCAGCCCCAACCTCTACAAGGCCTCTGTGCGGGTGATCGGCGCCGACGGCCAGCCTTCGGACAGCGAGGCCGTCCCGTTCGGAATCCGCGAGGCCAGGTTCGAGGCCGACACCGGCTTCTGGCTGAACGGCAAGAACGTCAAGCTGAAGGGCGTGGCCCTGCACGCCGACGGCGGGGCGGTCGGGGCGGCCGTGCCCCTGGCGGTCTGGCGCCAGCGCTTCGCGGGGCTGAAGGCCCTGGGCGTCAACGCCATCCGCACCGCCCACAACCCGCCCTCGCCCGCGTTCCTCGACCTGGCCGACCAGATGGGCTTCGTGGTCATGGACGAGTTGTTCGACCAGTGGAACGTCGCCAAGACTCCCGGCGACTATCACCTGTTCTTCGGTGACTGGCACAAGCGCGACGCCCGCGACACGCTGCGCCGCGACCGCAACCACCCCAGCGTCGTGATCTGGAGCGCCGGCAACGAAATCCACGACACGGCCTATCCGGTCCAGGCCAAGGCGGCGCTGGGGAGCCTGCTGACCGTGATGCACGCCGCCGACCCGACCCGGCCGGTGACCATGGGCCTGTTCCGGCCCAACGTGACCGGCGACTACGCCAACGGCCTGGCCGACATGCTGGATGTGGTCGGGCAGAACTATCGCGAGAACGAGCTGAAGGCCGCGCACGACGCCAAGCCGACGCGCAAGATCGTCGGGACCGAGAACACCCACGCGCGCGGTTCCTGGATCGCCGTCCGCGACTACGACCCCTATGCCGGCATGTTCCTGTGGACCGGCGTCGACTATCTGGGCGAGGCCAATCGCAGCGGCTGGCCCAATATCGACAACCCCGCCGGCCTGCTGGACCGGACGGGGAACCTGAAGGTCTCGGGCATGCAGCGCGCCGGCTGGTGGGCCGAGCAGCCCGTCATCCACGTGGTGCGCAACGCCATCCCGACAGCCCCGCCGCCGCCCAATGACGGCGCGGGCCCCGCCCCGGCCCTGCCGACCATGATCGCCGTCGCCACCCCGGCCCCCAAGGCCCAGATCCTCGATGACTGGACGCCCGCCGACCTGTCGCCGCATCCGGAAACCATCGAGGTCTACAGCAACTGCCCGTCGGTCGAGGTGTCGCTGAACGGCAAGAGCCTGGGCGCGCGGCCCCTACCCGCCGACGGCGCGCCGCGTCAGTGGGCCGTGACCTTCGCGCCTGGCGAGGTGGTGGCGACCTGCGGCGGCTCGGGGCCGCGCGATACGCTGCGCACGGCCGGCGCGCCCGCCCGTCTCGTGCTGGTCACCGACGACAAGATCGTGGGCTCGACCTTCGACGACCTGGCCATCGTCCGCGCCCGGGTGGTCGACGCCAAGGGCGTGGTCGCGCCCGCGTCCGACGCGGCGATCACCTTCTCGGTCAGCGGATCCGGCCGCCTGGTCGCCGCCGACAACGCCGCCCCGACCGACCACACCCCGTTCGCCTCGCCC
>Ga0102591_1003088_pt1 | contig 15793 bp, 13 predicted proteins | sample AraplaCol_mCL_r2_2_FD_76860 | JGI IMG/M metagenome (GOLD analysis project Ga0102591, IMG submission 76860) | Arabidopsis root microbial communities from North Carolina, USA - plate scrape MF_Col_mCL_r2 (SPADES assembly) (version 2) | ecosystem: Host-associated > Plants > Roots > Endosphere... | reverse complement strand
TAGCCAGTTTGACGGCACGACTTGGCGCAGCAGGGCGACGCCCAACGCCATCACCGCTGCGCCGCCGAGCCCCTGAAGAAATCTCGCCGCCACCAACCAGGGCAGGGACGGGGCGGCGGCGCAGAACGCCGATGCGACCGTGAAGAGCGCCACGCCCACCGTGAAGACACGCCGAAAACCGAGGCTCTCCCCCAGCGCGGCGCAAGGAAGCAGCGCCATCACCAAAGCCAGCTGGTAGGCGGTCATCACCAGGATCGACATCGCGGGCGACACCCGCAACGCGTAGGCGATCGTCGGTAGCGCCAGATTGACGATCGCCGCATCCAGAACCACCAGCGCCGTGGCCGCCAGCACCGCGGCGATCGCCTGGACAGAGCGCACGGTCATCGGGCGCCCAGCGTCCACGCGCCATTCCGTTCCACGTAGCGCGTAATCCTGTGCGCCTCGGTTTCTTCGATCTTCAGGTCGCGGTCGGTGAAGCGGAACAGCAGGGCGGGACCGGTCACGCAGTGCGTGTCGTGGACATCTCCCGGCAGGTAGACTTGCACCTGGCCAGGTTGGACCAGGGTCCCGTTGCGCTTGACCAGGCGCGGCGTCCCGTCGGCGTCGTCCAGGCGCCCGTACGTCCCCATCTCGCTCCCACCGCACTGGACGCCATAGATCACCCAGCCGCGGCCGTGGTCGTGCGGCGGTCGATAGAGGCCAGCGGGTTCGACGTGGGCCAGCAGCATGAAGCCGTGGTCAGGGTCGCGATAGAGCGTCTTGGTGAGCGGCGGCTTCGCATGCAGGTCCGCCAACCACGCTTCGGTCACCGGCGCCTGGAGCAGCGCCGCCAAATGGCGGCCGCACGCGGCGACGACTTCGCTGGTCAACGGCCCCCAATCGGACCGGACGTTGTCGATAAATGTTTCCAGGGCGGTCTTGGTCACGGCTGCCTCCTTCGGCTCTATCCGAGAGATAGCCGCGCGCCGAATGGAGCGGAACACGCACCATTTGCACCTAACTCGTGCGTTTGACGCCATGTCTTGGCCGAGATCGTGCTAGGCTCGCCCCATGTCCACACCCGACCTCAATCTGCTCGTGGCCCTGGATGTCCTGCTTGCCGAGGGCAGCGTCGCGCGGGCGGCCAAGCGCTTGCAGCTCAGTCCTTCGGCGATGAGCCGGACCCTTGCCCGATTGCGCGAGACGACGGGCGACCAACTGCTCGTCCGGGCTGGCCGCGGCCTGGCGCCGACGCCCCGAGCGCTGGCGCTGCGTCAGAGCGTCGGTCAGCTGGTCGACCAGGCCGCGGCGGCGCTTCGCCCGGCGGAGCGGCTCGACCTAAGCCGCCTGGCGCGCACCTTCACCCTGCGCGCCCGTGAGGGCTTCGTGGAGAACTTCGGGGCAGAGCTGGTGTCACGGGTGTCCGAGCAGGCTCCGAACGTGCGGCTGCGTTTTATCGCCAAGCTCGACAAGGACAGCACGCCGTTGCGCGATGGCAGCGTCGATCTGGAGACCGGCGTCGTCGAGCAAACGATCGGACCGGAGGTGCGAGCCCAGGGGTTGTTCGACGATCGCTATGTGGGCGTCGCGCGGCTCGGGCACCCGCTGAGCCCTGGACCGGTGAGTTCGGCGGACTACAGCGCCTGGCGTCACGTCGACGTTGTGCTGCAGGGCTCCGAGAAGCCGCCGATCGACGAGTGGCTGACGGCGCCCGGCATGGTGAGGGACATCGCCGCCGAGGTAAGCGGTTTCGCCGCGGCGCTGGCCCTCGCGCGCGGATCCGATCTGATCGCCACGGTCCCCGAACGTCATACCCGCGCGCTGCGAACCGGCATGTTCTGGTTTCCGCTGCCGGTTCCATTGTCCGCGTTCACGGTGTCACTGCTCTGGCATCCGCGTATGGATGGCGACGCCGCGCACCGTTGGCTGCGGGGCTGCGTCCGCGAGGTCTGCGCCGTTCGCTAGAGCAACTCGACCAGATCGGGCTTGGGCGGCGGCTTGGTATCGCCACAGCAGGATCACCGGCTGGCAAAGCGTGTTTGCGCACGCAATTCGCGATCCTTTGTTTTTGCTGACGACCGAGCTGCCGAGGACGATGGTTCTGGTGTCGCTGACTCCTAGATCGTAGATTTGACAGGCCAGCAAAACGAACCGCCTGCCGGCACTTTCCGCACGAAAGACTCCTACGTCCCCGGTCGCGACTCCAATATGCGCGACGGCCGCACGTAGCGCTTCTTCGGCGATCCCTTCGGGCGTTCCAGCGCGGGCGTTCCAGCGATCGAAAAACGTCGAGCGGGCGACGCCCAGCGTCCGCGCGACCTCAGCGCCGTTGACCGCCGGTCGACCTGAAGATCCAGGCGCTGGTCGGCGGTCGAGACGCGGGCGTAGCCAATAAGCATACCGCCATTGTCTCAAATCTCATTCGCGCCGCCAAACGCGCGCCTTTGATTTCGCGACACGGTTTCAGGCCCCCTCACGATCAAGTCAGCCGGGGAGGGCGGTTCATCCCGGGAGGCGGTCGACTAATCTGCGTTTTTCGGACAGCAGACCGCGTGATCCTACCTCCGCCCCAGCGCGACCAGCCCGTCAGGTCGAAGCTGGCCGTCGGGCGCGACATGGCGATAGAGGGTCTGCCGGGTGACGCCGAGTTCCCGGCAGAGCGCCGACACGCGTCTCCGGCTGGCCCATCGACGCGGCGGCCAGGCGCACCTTCGCGGCGGTCATCTTGGGCTTGCGCCCGCCGGCGCGCCCTCTTGCCCGCGCCGCGGCCAGGCCCGCGATCGTGCGCTCCCGGATCAGTTCGCGCTCGAACTCGGCCAAGGCCGCGAAGATCCCGAACACTAGCTTGCCGGACGGCGTGGTCGTGTCGATGGCGGCGCCCTCGCCGGTGAGCACCCGGAAGCCAACATCGCGCGCCGTCAGTTCGTGGACGAGATTGACGAGGTGCCTCAGATCGCGGCCAAGCCGATCGAGTTTCCAGACAACCAGCGTGTCGCCTGTTCGAAGCGCCTTCAGGCACTGGTCGAGCCCTGGCCGACGCTCGGCCTTGCCGGTGACCTGGTCCTCATAGAGGCGACGCGGTTGCACACCGGCGGCGATGAGCGCGTCACGCTGAAGGTCGAACGATTGCGACCCGTCAGCCTTCGACACGCGCATGTACCCGATCAGCATGCCGGCCTCGCTCCGCAAACGGTCGATTAAGTGACAACCCAGGAAGCGGGAAAATCAAGGGGAGTGGGCTGTCACTTTCTGGCGTCACGAAAACTATGTGATTTTCGATCCTGGATTTCTAGAAAAGTGACACCGAGGCCGAGGTAGCTCTGACAGCGCGTCTTCGCCCGGACGTGACTCATCGCCGAACCTCGGAAGGTCCGCTCGTGGGTGGCCAGGTTGCCTACTCCTCCGGCCCTAAGAACGTGAAGCGATCAACGAGGGGAATGTAGCGGCGCAGATCTTCGACGCCAGCGCCAGCATCCCTGTAGCAGGCGATTGCCGCTTGGCAGGTCGACGCTTGGGGAAAGTCGTCCTCGAGCATGATCTCAAGGTCCGCGCTCGCGCGCAGCCGGTCAAAAACCTTGCGAGACTTGTTCTCAGAACCCACTGCAATCGCGAGCAACGTCAGCAGGGGGCGGAAGTCACCGTTTTCAACCTGCGCCCGCGCGGCGGGGTCCAAGCTTGCTTTGATGAGGCTGTACGAGTTTACGAAGCGAAGCACGCGCCGCGGCGAAGTGGCAAGCGCCGGCGCGAGCCTCGCGAGGTAGGACGCTTCTGCGGGCGTAATCCTTAGCAGCTCGGCGACGGGCGTCGCCTCCGATGAGGTTGATGGGAAGGCGTCCAAAGCCTCCGTCATCTCAGCTGCGACCACATGGTCTTCGATCGGTGCCGGCGAGGGGATGGGTGGCTCGACCTCTTGGGAGGCGATGTTCAACGCGGCGAAAGCTGGTGAAGGTCGAGAAAGTAGAGCTTGAAGTCGATCATCTAACAGACTCGCGACCCCACCATCCGTCACGGGCCGGACCCAATAGGGGATTTGGAAAATCTTCTCGAGATAGTCGGATGGGCTCGCCCGACCTGGCGCGTCGCTAAGGTCGATGAGCTCCTTACACCGCCCCCAAACGGTTATCGAGAACAGTGCAGCAGTTGGCAGACCCTGTGAAGGCAGCCGCAAAACAAGTGCGTTGCAACACCATAGGGGGCGTCGCGTACGCCAGCAACTACGAGGCGATCCGTTGGCTCAGCAGGCATTAGAGCGGACGGCTCACCTCCCACCCGTCCGCGAACCTCCCGCTCACGCCCGCCGCGTGGGCGGGATTTTTTCATCGCGCCGGGTTGAGCCAGGCTAGCGGTGACCGTCAGCCTCAGCGGGATGTGAAGAAGTCCAGCAGGTTTCGGAATGGCGAGGGTTTCAGGCTGATCGAGGGAGAATCCGGAAATATCCGCAGGCCCCGCTTGGACTTAAAATAGCGGTGAGGATCGACCGTATTCTCGCTGAGCCAGTTCAACACAGCCTTGGCGAATAGATTGTCCGGCATCAGGCGCGGAGGAAACAAGTCACGCTCGAGAGACGGGTCCCTGACGCTGAATGCCGCAACGGCGACAGTCTCCAGGCCGGCAAGCCCACTCAGATGCCCCCAAAACTGAAGGTACTGCTCACCCATAACCTGTCCTACAACGGACGCGGACGGCGATGCTTTGCGTGCCGGATCCAGCATATGTTGCCTTCGATCCCACTTGGCGAGCAGCACAAGATGATGATCCTCCGAGCGAAATTTTCTAATATAATCGTACTGTTTAATCGCGAGTATCGCGCTTTCTTGATAGGCCTCGGCGGTATACGTGTCGCCCTCATCAACCGGTAGAAGATAGATCAGAGAAATCGGATTTGGATAATGTTCCAATACCTCGATGTACTCATCGGCGATGTGGCGTTTTCCTCTAGGCGTGAGCCACTCTCCTGGAGCGTCGAAAAAGGCCAGCTTGGTCGGTTCTTCAGAATCTCGAAGCACGATGTCGACCGGCGCGACACTGAAGCGCGTCGTCCTTGCGAACCGTCGCTCGTCTTCGAAATGGGACGTCCACGTCGCCATCTCGGGCTCAGGGGCGTGGAGTTGGTGTGGGGATACGTAGGCGTGGGGCGCGCTTCGCAGGCACTGTAGCAACGCCTGGATAAGTACGGTTTTTCCGGCCGCCGGTCCGCCAAACACCAACACCGGATGACGTCCCTCCGCCAGCAGCTGTTGCGAAAGCGGAAGAGTTTCATACCGATCAAGCGCCTGGTCATATTGCTCTTCATCGAGCTCGTGGGGCGCACCGTCGGGGAGGGCATGATCGACTTCGTCGTCGCCGCCAACGCAACTCTTGAACTCTGCGCCTGTGAAGGTGGCCCCAGCCATGGAGCAGCCGACAAAGTCGCAGTTTTCAAAGACTGTGCCGCTAAAATCAAAGCCGGACAGGTCACTACCGTTGAAGTCGATGCTGCGTAGGCAGGTGTTTTGGAAGTCCGTCGCCGGCGAAAGGCCCGCCACATGGACGAGCTCAGCGAAGTTGTCGGTCTTGGCGGCGAGAACCTTGTCCACGCGCTGGGAAGCTCTTGGGCTGAGATACCGCATTATCCGTACCTGCCGACGACAAGTTCCTGGCGACTGATCGTGATCCAACCGTTTCGCGCTTCGGCGGTTGGTAGTTCCTGCAGGAAGATCTGTTCGATGAGCGCTTGCTTGTTGAGGGACACGTCGAGCTCTCCTTCGGTGGCGAACGTCGCGCGGTCATAGAGATTGACGTCGATTTGAGAGATCACCGCCGTGCCGTCCTCGTAGTCGGCCAAGCAGAAGAGCGGTTGGTCGCTGGTGGAGTATTCGCCCGCGAGCATGTCGCCATCGCCGCCCTCTTTGCCGATGGTCCAGCGCAGGTGCCGGGAGATTGCTTCGCCCTGCAGGCGGGCGTCGCCGAGCGAAGCCTCCTGCGGATGGCCTAGTCGCTCGCTCGCACGGGCGCCGCTGCGGCAGTTGATCTGTACCATGACCGCCGCTTTTCGAAAGCCGAAGGCGATGCCGCTGCGATGGTGCACCGGTTCGAAGTGGGCGCTCAAGAAGAACTGCATGCTGGCGCCCGCGGCTGTCGACTGGCCCATGTCGGAAAGTTCATGGCGCACCATGTGAGGATCGAACGCGGAATAGCTTCGCGGTGTCGCCCGAAAGCAAACCGAAAGGCTCTCCCAGGCCTCGGCAAGGCGTAGTCGAAACAGCTCAAGGGTGTCGCGACCGTTGTACTGGGCGGCGGGCTTGTCGCGCCGCATCGCCTCGGGCACCGCGTCGTCAACCCAGCTGTGGTGCGCGTGATCGAAGCGCCCGACTTGGGAAAGCTTGTCTTCCAGCTCTGGAGAAAACCGACCGCGTTGCACGGCCGATTTCAGCGTCGATTGGGGAATACCCGCAGCGTCGGCGAGTGCGTTGGCGTCTGCGCTCGCCAGCTCTCCGGCCCGCTGCATCACCGTGCAGAGCGCCTTAATTTTCTCGCGGGCTTGAAAGACGAAGCGCGTCGCTGTCATGACGCGGCGAGAGTGGAGATTAAGCCAGCGAGCCGTCAAGCTTTCAGCGGCCCCCCGCTTCGTCCTTCTGCGTCTTCCCGCGTCTCGGATCGTCGCGATGCGTCGAAGAGGCGCAATTGCGAGACGACGAAGAGTTGACCCAGGGCGCGGGAAGGGGAAGGCGCGGCGCTATTCCACGGTTCACCATCAGGCCTTCTTTCCAGCCTACTTCCAATGGAGAAAGCCGATGCTGTGGATTGAAGCTATTCTGAGCTTCCTTCTGGCGATCATCGCCCTGCTTCGCGCCCTCGGTCGTCACTGAGGGGGGGGGCGGCGCAAGCCCGCCAGCGAAAGGGCCGCCCTGCGAGGGGCGGCCCTTCTTCTACGGCTATTGAGGCGCGTCGGCCGGTCGGCACGTATCTCCAAAGGCAGGCGGGCGGCTAGAGGGGGGCAGGGCGAGGACCCGATCGAGGAACTCGCGGGTCCGGGTGGGCTACAAGCCCTTTGACGACCTCCGCCTGCGCGGCACCCATTCACGCGACATCCGCGCGCCCAACCTGTCGAAGCTCTTCCAGGCCGGTCACCAGAGCACCGGCACGGTTACCGATCCCCCAACGGCAATGTGCGCATCATCAAGCTGCCGGTGATCATCATGGGCAACACCGCCCTGCAGCCGGAAATCGCCGACACCCTGACCTTCGGCGTGATCTGCAGCCTATCGCGGCTCTCGGGTTTCAACGCCTCGGTCGACTACTACGATATCAAGATTCAGGACGCGATCGGCGCCATCGACATCCAGACGGCCGTGGACCAATGCTATGCCGGCGTCGCCACCGCTTGCGCCCTCGGACGGCAACGTGCCGGTCGCGATCAACACGACCCTTCATGACGTCTTCGGTCGCATGTTCGGGGTGGGGCGTGCTTCCAATTCTAACTCCCGCTGACAGGTGCTACCCCTCAATCGCGCACATTCGGGCGCGATTTCCTTTGGTCTGTTCGTCCACTTTCCGGCGGTGTTGCAAGGTCTGCTCTTGGCGCGAGGCGGACAAGCCGCCCGATCGCTATCGCGATTGGATTGGCCGGGCGACTAGAACGCGAGAGAAGCGGGGGCGCGATGTTGGCTTCGTCGAGATGTTCAGGCTGACGGCGTTTCACCATCATCCAGGACGTATCGTCCGATCTTACCGACCACCAGCCAGTAGGCCGCGATGGCGACAAGGACGTGGAGCCCGACGTAGAGCAAGGCGCCGTCGTACGACCCGGTCTTGCTGATGATCATGCCGATGGCGATCGGGGTCAGGATGCCGCCGACGCTGGCGGCGGCGTTGAATAGGCCGCCGGTCAGGCCGATCGCCTCCTTGGGCGCGGTGTCGGCGATCACCGTCCAACCCAGGGCCCCGAAGCCTTTGCCGAAGAAGGCCGCGCACATGATCGCCACCACGACGAGATTGGCCGTCGTGTAGTTACACAGGATGATCGTGGCGCTCAGGCCAAGGCCGATGGTGATCGGGACCTTTCGCGCGATGCCCAGCGAGCCCGTACGACGAAGCAGCCAGTCGGAGAAGAAGCCGGCCGACACGCCGCCGATGCAGCCGCAGATGGCCGGCAGTGCGGCGACGAAGCCGGCCTGGACCATCGAGAAGTGACGGGCCTCAACCAGGTAGCTGGGAAACCAGGAAATGAAGAAGGTCGACAGTGAGGCCACGCAGTACTGGGCGATGAAGATCCCCACCAGCATGCGGTTCTACAGCAGCCGCAGGATCGTGGGTCCCACCGGTGGCCTGATCTTGGCTTCGCGCGGACCGCTCTCGCCTAGCTCGGTGAGCGCACCGCGCGCGGTGATCTCGTCCAGCTCTTGAGACGAGAGACGCTTGTCGCGGCGCGGGCTTTGGTACTCGATCAGCCAGAAGACGCCGAAGGCGAGGCCCATGGCCCCCATCACCGTGAAGATGTGATGCCAGCCGGCATAGTGGAACAAGAGGCCCATCAGCGGCGTGAACACAGCTAGCGACAGGTACTGCGCCGAGTTGAAGATCGCGCCGGCGACGCCGCGCTCGTCCGACGGGAACCACCCCGCCATGATCCGCGCGCAGCCGGGCGTGACGGGCGCCTCCAGGATCCCCAGCAGCACGCGCAGGACATAGATCGCCAGAACGGGAGCGGCCAGATAGCCGACACCGGCCGTCAGGAAGGTCGCCAGGGACCAGCCCAGCACGGCGAACAGGATGGCCAGACGCGCGCCGACCCTGTCGACAAGGAAGCCCGCCGGAATCTGGGCCAGGAAATAGCTCCAGGAAAAGGCCGAGAACAGCCAGCCCATCTGGATCTTGTCGATGTGCAGGTCGTGGGCGAGCCCCGGCGCGGCGACCGAAAGCGTCGCTCGGTCTCCGGTGCTGATCGCCAGCACCGCGGTGATCATGGCCAGCACCAGGAAGCGGCGACGACGCCCCGAGGGACGGCCGGCGCCGAGCGGAGAGTCGGGCTGAAGGGCGCTCATGCGAAGGCGATCGAGCCGTCGGGGCGACGCGGCACCCGGCGCTCCCAGCGAACGTAGTCGGGGCTGGCCAGACGCGCCTCGTCGATCTCCACGCCCCAGCCGGGCCGGTCGGGCCGCAGTTCTAGATAGCCGTCCTTCGGCAGATAGGGATCGACGACATAGTGGGCGTCGCCGACACTCTCGCCGACCATGACCTCACGCCCCGGCGGCAGGACACCAGCGTGCGGCAGGCGATACTCCAGGATCTTGAAATTGGGCTGGGCGGCGCAGAAGTGCAGGTTCACGGCGGTGGCCAGGGGCCCCATCGGGTTGTGCGGCGCGACGGTGACGAAGTGCGCCTCGGCGATCGTTGCGATCTTGCGCATTTCCAGCAGGCCGCCGACGACGCAGATGTCGGGCTGGATGATATCGCAGCCGCCGACCTGCAGCAGGCGCAGGAACTCGTAGCGATTGTAGAGCGACTCCCCGGTCGCCAGCACGCAGTCGAGATTGCGGTTCAGCTCACCCCACTTGTCGATGTTTTCGGGCCGCAGGGGCTCTTCGAAGAACATCGGGTGATAGGGCGCCAGCGCGTTGCCCAGCTGCGCCGCCAGCTTGGGTTCGAAAATCTTGGCGTGGGCGTCAAAGGCGATCTCGAAGGCGCGATCGGCGCGCTCGCGCAGCTTCCGGAAGTACTCGGCGCTGGTGCGCACCACTTCGCCCCAGCGGTTGGCGTGGATGTCGAGGCGATAGGGGCTGAGCTTGAAGGCTGAAAAGCCCCAGTCCTCATTGAGCATCGCCATGGTGTCGGCGGCCGCGTCGTGGTCGGGCGCGGTGTAGATGCCGGCATAGACCCTGACGCGGTCGCGGGCCGCGCCGCCCAGCAGCGCATAGACCGGCACGTCGAGCGCCTTGGCGGAGATGTCCCACAAGCCGTGGTCGATGGCGGAGATCGCCGCCAGGCCCAGGGCGCCGGGCGGAAAGCGCGACTGCTGGATCAAAAGGCTGATGAGGTGCTCGATCCGCCGGGGATCCTCGCCGATCAGGAATTCGGCCAGGTAGTCGAGGAGCGGCGGCAGGGCTAGGTCCGGGCCGTGATTGTAGCACTCGCCCCAGCCAGTGATTCCCGCGTCGGTGTCGATAGCGACCAGGACGCGGGGGCGACCGCCGTCGCGGGTCATGAAGGTGCGCAGGCGATCAATCTTCATCGGACTTCCTGGATCCTCGGCCTGCGCTTCTGTGGATCGGCGCAGTGCTGCTTATGCCTTGTGGGCTGAACTTCAGTGGTCGCTTAGCGCGGCTTGAGGCCGGTTCGCGGGCACCGCTCGCAGAAGATCCTTCAGCACCTGGTGGGTTCGGTCCGACAGCGGCCACGCCGCCGGCAGGCGAGGGGGGCCGCAGTCGTCGCCAAGGACCTGCAGGGCGGCTTTGACCACCGACACGTTGGCGCCGTTGCGTTCCTCGGATCGCATGGTCTCGAAAGTGGAGATGCCGTCGATCAGGTCACGCGCCGTGGCGTAGTCGCCGTCTTCAAGTGCGCGGCTGATGGCGACGGAGCGCTCGGGCCAGACATTGATCAGGCCCGAGGTGAAGCCGCGCGCGCCGACCGCGTAGAACGCCGGCGCCCAGGTCTCCGCCAGGCCGCCGCTCCAGACCAGATTAGGATCGTTGTCCTTGATCGCCTCGGCCAGCTTCATCGGCGTCGGGCAGGCCCATTTGACGCCCACGACGTTGGGAATGGCGCAGAGGTCGGAGATCGCGTCGAGCCCAATGCCGTCGTCGCGCAGATAGAGCATCACCGGCAGGTCCTGGGCCTCCTCGACAATGCGCGAGACGTATCCCACCACGCCGCGCGGCGCGACGAAGGGGTCAGGCGGCTGGTGGATCATCAGACCGGCGGCGCCGGCCTTTCGCGAGGCGCGTGTCAGGGCCAGGGCGTCATGGATCCCACGGCCGATGCCTGCGAGCAGCGGCACGCGATCAGCGACCAGCTCGGCGCTGGCGTGCACCATGGCCTCAGCCTCAGCGGTGGTCAGGGCGTAGAACTCACCGGTGTTGCCGTTGGCCACAAGGATGGAGACGCCGGCGGCGATGGCGCGGTCGGCGACCGGCGCAAGACGGTTGGGCGCGATCCGGTCCTCGGTGTCGAAGGGCGTCACGAGGATGCCCGATACGCCGCTAAGGGCAGTCCTGAGCCTCTGGTGCGGCGGGTGCGCCATTCTTCTCTCCCGGGTTATCTTGTCATCTTTATTTACAGGTCTGGGCGCAGTCAACCGCTGCGGATCATGTTAGGGTCGCGTCGACGAGGCTGAGGCGATTTGAGTTGAGCAACCTGATCCTGGTTCCCGAAAAGAAGGAACGTCTGGGCGACCGACTGTACGGCCAGATCCTCGAACAGATCGCGTCCGGCGCCTTGCGTCCGGGCGACAAGCTGCCGTCCGAGAACGAGCTGTCGCGGGCGTTCAACGTTTCACGACCGGTCATTCGCCAGGCCTTGGTCCGGCTCCAGGCCGACGGCCTAGTCGCCACCCGCAAGGGCCTGGGCACCATCGTGCAGAACGCGCCGCCGGAAGGCCTGACGCGTTTCTCCCAGCCCAGTGACGTGGCGCACATGCTGCGCTGCCTGGAGCTGCGCCTGGCCGTCGAAGGCCAAGCCGCCGCCTGGGCCGCCCAGCGTCACTCTGCCCCGGAGCTGCGCCGGATCAGCAAGGCGCTGGAGGTGATGGGCGAGCAGACCGCGCGCGATGGCGGCGTCACCGCCGCGGCGGATCTGGCCTTCCACCTGGCCGTTGCGGCCGCCAGCGGCAACATCCTGTTCGAACAGGTGCTGCAGTCGCTCGACGAGGCCATCCGGCGCGGCATGATCATCGCCCTGGGCCTGACCAAGGAGCGGAGCCCCGAGCGGGCTCAGCGGGTGCTCGACGAACATCGCGCCATCTATGAGGCCATCGCCCGCCGCGACGCTCAGGGCGCGGAGCTGGCCATGCGTTACCACCTCGACCGAGTTCGCCAGCGCGTCACCGACGGAAAGCGCGACCAATAACGCCGGTTGACATCGCCTCACTTGTTATCTCATTTTACATGTGCTTGATGATAGCGGTCGCAAGGCGTGCTGCTTTGAGCGACCGCATTTCCTAGCTGAATGGCTCCGACGGAGCGTGACCCCGGTCACGATCCGGAGGCGGCGGCCTCGTGCCGCTGCGGGCGAGGACGTGCGAGACAAAGCCGGCCGAACGAGCCGGGAAACTTTGGGGATGAGACGACCATGACCAAGAGACTCGCGCCTTCACTGCTGGCCAGCGCCTCCCTGCTGGCGATCACGGCCCATCCGGCCACCGCCCAAACCGCGAGCGCACCGACCGCCGCCCAGGATCAGGCCGTCGTCGAGGAAATCGTCGTTACAGGCTCGCGCATCGCCCGCGCCGGCTATTCGGCGCCCACCCCCGTGACCATGCTGCAGACGGAGGCCTTGGCCAACAAGGCGCCCAGCAGCCTGTCAGACGCACTGAACCAGATGCCGGTGTTCACCGGCTCGATCAGCAATTCGCAGGATCGCAATTCCAACGCCGGTCGTGTGCGCACCGGCAACTATCTCAATCTGCGTTCGCTGGGTCCCCAGCGCGTCCTGGTTCTGCAGGACGGGCAGCGCCTGCCGCCGACCGGCAACGCTGGCGGCACCGACGCCAACATGATCCCGCAGCTGCTCATCGAGCGCGTCGATGTCGTGACCGGCGGCGCCTCGGCGGCCTACGGCTCCGACGCGGTGTCGGGGGTCGTCAACTTCATCCTCGACAAGAAGTTCACCGGCCTGAAGCTTCTGGCCCAGGGTGGCGTCTCTTCGCGATCCGACAACGCGTCCAACCGCTTTGGCGTCGCCGCGGGCAAGGACTTCCTGGACGGCCGTCTGCACGTGATCGGCAGCGCCGAGCGCTATCACTCGGACGGCATCGAGAATAAGGCCTCGCGCGCCGGCGTGACCGATAACTGGGCCGTGATCGGCTCGGGCACGGCCGCCGATCCCTTCGTCAACGTCTCCAACGTGCGCTTCTCGAACGCCTCCGACGGCGGCCTGATCACCAGCGGCCCGCTCAACGGCAAGCAGTTTCTCCCGAACGGCGCGACCGCCGCCTTCAATGCCGGCACGGCAACGGGCCGGGCGGGTCTGGCCTATGGCGGCGATGGCTCGGTGTTCCCATCAGCACGCAGCACCCTGAGCGCGGCGGCGACGACCGAGCAGTATCTGGGGCGCGCGTCCTATGATCTGGGCAGCGACGTCACGGCCTACGTCCAGGCGACCTACAACCACGCCGTCAATCACGACCGCCCCCAGCCCGTGACCCGCAACGGCGCGACGGGCAGCACGACCATCTATGCGGAGAACGCTTTCCTCAACGCGACCGACCGAGCCGCGCTGGGTTCGGTGGCGAGCTTCACGGTCGGCCGATTCCTGTCCGACTTCCCGTTCTATCAAGCGCGCCAGGAGACCAAGGCCGTTGTCGTCAACGCCGGCCTCGGCGGCCGCCTGGGTGACCGGTTCAAGTGGGACCTCAACTACACTTACGGCCGCACGCGCCTGGATTCCGCGGCGCTGGACCTGGACATGGAGCGCTACTACGCCGCCACCGATGCGGTGAAGAACACCGCCGGCCAGACGGTCTGCCGGATCACCGTGACCAATCCCGGTGTGCAGGACGGCTGTATCCCGCTGAACATCATGGGGTACGGCGCACCCTCCAGCGCGGCGACGAGCTATGTCATGCGGCCCTCGACCTGGCAGGCCATCAACGTCATGCACGACGTGCAAGGCAGCATTTCAGGCGATCTGTTCTCGACCTGGGCTGGCCCGGTTTCGATCGTGGTCGGCGCGGAATATCGCCACCAGACTCTCGACCAGATCAGCAACAGCAATCCGGCCACCCGTCCGACCTTCGCCGGCATCCGCGGAGTGCCGACCAACACCAACCAGTTCTCCTTCACCAATGTCAGCTTCGCCAGCGGCAGCTACACGATCAAGGAGGCGTTCGGCGAGGCGATAGTCCCGCTGGCCAAGGACTCGATGATCGGCAAGTTGCTCGAGCTGAACGGCGCGTTCCGCTACACCGACTACTCCACGTCGGGCTCGGTGGAGACTTGGAAGCTGGGCTCCACCTACGAGCCGATCGACGGCATCCGCGCCCGCGCCACCGTCTCGCGCGATATCCGCGCGCCGACGCTTTATGAGCTGTTCGCCGGCCCCACTGTCCGCGTCCAGGGCTATTCGGACAAGCTGACCGGCCAATCGGGCCAGTACAGCGAGGTCAACCAGGGCAACCGCAACCTGACCCCGGAAATCGGCTCGACCTTCACGGGCGGCGTCGTGCTGCAGCCGACGTTCCTGCCGGGCTTCGCCGTCTCGGTCGACTACTACAAGATCAAGATCCGCGACGCGATCGCCAGCCAGTACGGCAGCGTGCAGGTCCTCGATCTCTGCGCCAACAGCAACTACACCAGCCCCGTTTGCAATCAGGTCGTCCGGCCGCTGGGCGCCAACAACCCGTCGGCCGGAAACTTCCCGTCGCAGGTCAACATCTTCCAGACCAACGTGGCGGCCATCCGCACCGAGGGCCTGGACATCGAGTCCTCCTACCGCCGGCCGTTGCTGGGCGGCACGGTCTCGACCCGGCTTCTGGCCACTCGCCTGATCAGCTACACCCTGCAGGGCAGCGCCACGGCCACCAGGATCGAATACGCAGGCAATGCCGACTTCGCCGATGTCGGCAACCAGCCGTTCCCGATGCCCAAGTGGCGCGGGACGTGGGACGTCACCTACGCCAACGGTCCGATCACGGTGGGCGTCCAGGCGCGCTACATCGGCGCTTTCGACCGCTCCAAGCTCTTCGTCTATCGCGACGGCCACACCGGATCGGTCGTCTATACCGACCTGAACCTGAGCTACGACCTGAAGGCCGCGGGCGGGAACGTCCAGCTGTTCACCACCATCAACAACCTCTTCGACAAGGGCTATCCGATCACCGCGATCGGCTCCAACCCGGGTTTGGCGGTGTCGACCTTCCGGTCGATCTATGACGTGACCGGCCGCTACTATACCGGCGGCGTCCGCGTTCGCTTCTAGCGTCACGGCCTGCTGCTCGATCTGTGAACCGGCCGTACCTCATAGCTGGTTCGCAAAAGGACGCCCGTCCAGGTAGGGGCGGGCGTCCGATTGGCTTTAGCGCGATAGAGGTCGAAAGCTTCGATGAAAGCATAATGTCCGCTGACGATTGCGCTGCGTTTAGGCTGGAACGTCGACCTGCTCTGAGCGGGCGGCCCTTATCCAGGCTTCCGACAATGTCCGCTCCTTGGACGGATACTAACTTCCGCTCATGGCGCAATGCGGTCGGTTATGCAGACCTTCGGATCTGCGGTGGCGGAGACGCGGAAGTCGTGGTCTGGAGCGCGATGTCGTAGGCGTAGTTCTCGTCTTCATTCAGCGTCGCGCGCCGGACTACGCTAAAGCGCGACGGAGTACGCCGGAACCGCCTAGCCTACGATCGTCTCGCGTTAGGTGGTGGAATGGCGAGTGAGATCGGATTCGCAGGCCCGAACCATTGCATGGTCTACGCCATCAACACGTCTTGGGTTCCTATGGCTTGGAAGCGGGGAGGGGGGTGATCTCGATCGCCGAGACGACCGCCTCGCCCTTGGTGGGGGTGAATTCCAGCGCCAGACCCTGGTCGCCGACGCTGGTTTCGAACGTCTTGTTCAGCGCCTTCAGCGGACCGCCGGCCTGCGCCGAAATATCAAGGTCGCCAAGCACCCGCGCGCCGTTG